>Ga0265342_10000054_pt1 | contig 121080 bp, 102 predicted proteins | sample 4CB327metaG_FD_203125 | JGI IMG/M metagenome (GOLD analysis project Ga0265342, IMG submission 203125) | Rhizosphere microbial communities from Carex aquatilis grown in University of Washington, Seatle, WA, United States - 4-CB3-27 metaG | ecosystem: Host-associated > Plants > Roots >...
TGGGTCATCCGGGGCGGCGGATTCTCGGTCGGCGCGTCGGACCTGATCACCCGCGACCAAGCCAACCCCACGAACAACAACAGCTACGAAGGCTTCCGGTGCGCCAGGGCCCCTTGAGGATGACCCTGCCGCGTTGCGTCCGAATCGTAGCCTCGCCCCACCCTACGGGGCGGGAAACTCCGGCCGCCCGCGCGTTGTCGGCGATCGGCTAAGCCGATGGGGTCGCGGTCGGGGCCCGGCGACGGCCAGGCCAGGCCTCTTTGGTGCGCCAGAACCCGGCGGCGCGTGTCCCGTAGAACGACTCGAGCACGCGATCCATCACGGCCGAGGTCCTGGCGGCGCTCGCGCCAGTGCTCGGGCACACGCCCCTGCCCTCGAGGGCGTCGACGACGGTCTGAATGAGTGGCTGTTGAATGTGCGCAGGGTTGGGCAGGGCGAGACGCTGCACGTCGACGCGGTCGGTCCCGGTGGCGAGGGCGATTTCCACCGGGTCGTCGCCGAACGTCGCGAGCGACACGCGTCCCTCCGTGCCGAGAATGTCGATGCGGTCGTCGCGGGCGTCGGACGCGAACGACCAGTGCGCCGTGCCCGGAACGCCGCGCACCTCGAAGGACATGGCCACCGTGTCTTCGACGTCGCACGCCGAAGCCAGGTTGGCCGCGCTTCCGGCGACGCGGCCGAGCGGGCCGACCAGAAAATCGAGGATGTCGAGCGTATGCGATCCCAGGTCCAGCAGCAGCCCTCCGCCCGCCTCCTCGGCGCGAAGGCGCCACGGCAACGCCGATGGGTCGAGGCCTCGATGATGGGGGGCGGCGTAGCGGTACGTGACGCCGGTCACCGTGCCGATGCGCCCCGACGCGATGGCGTCGCGCGCCGCGCCAAAGCGCGGGAGTGCCCGCCGGTAGTAGGCGACGAAAAGGGGGATCTTCGCGAGCTCGAACGCCGCCGACATCGAAAGGCATTCGGCGTGATTGCGGGCCATGGGCTTCTCGACGTAGGCGGGCTTGCCGGCGCGACACGCTCGAAGGGCGTGCTCGAGGTGCGACCCCGGCGGCGTCGCAATGTAAACCGCGTCGACTTCGGGGTCGGCCACAAGCGCATCGGCATCGTCGTAAAACCGCGGCACGCCGTGCCTGCGTGCAAAGTCCGCTGCCCGCGCCCGATCGCGCCGCATCACCGCAACGAGCGAGCTGCCGGTCGCTTTCTGAAATGCCGGCCCGCTCTTGCCCTCACACACGTCTCCGCAGCCGATGATGCCCCAGCGAATGGTCATGATGGCCCGAGATCCCTTCTATCGCCCGCCCGGCTCTCAATTCAACCCCAGCGTGGGATGGCGCCAGTCGAACCGCGGGGGCCCTCGCCAACGCCCACGTGTTTGCCAAGACGCTCAGTGCGCGTGGACGATGACCGCGCTCGCCGGTGGAACGACCACGGTCACGACGTTGCCGTTCTTGGATAAGGTGTAGGGGGGAAGCGGATTCCACGCGCCCGCGGGCGTCACGCTCGCCCCGGAGAGGGTCACGCCGGTCGTCGAAGTGAGCGACGGGGCAAGGAGGTACGTCGCGTCGGCCGCGGTGACCGTGGTCCCCACGTCGACGCTCGCATTGACGCCGCTCGTTGCATCCTTGTTCAAGAGGACGACGCTCGTCGACCCGTCGGCCTGGCCGACCGAGTACCCGTCGAAGGCGAGGCTCCCTGCCTGCGCCGCGGTTTGGTACATGGTGCCCGTGCCGGCCCTCGACACGAGAAGCATGCCGTAATAGAGGGGCGCCGCGGCCGTGACTTGCGCGTCGACCTCGTCGATGGGCGAATAGCGGAAGGGCTTGATGCACGACGCGACGCCGTTCGTGCACGTGTTGCCGTCCATGTTCTGGCCGCCGCCGTGGAAGTTGACGCCCGCCGCGCCGTACTCGGCCGTCGTCAGCATGAAGTCGATCGACCAGAGGGCCGACGCGAAGACGTCGCTCACGCCCATGGCCCCGTGGCCCGAGTACGAGTTCATCTCTCCCCAGCGAAACCCGTCGGCGATCTTGCTCGTTTGAGCGGCCATCGCGATCTGCTGGGTCGTCGTGGCGACGCTCGGGTCGATCGCGAGGAGGTCGGCCACCTTCGGATTGCTGCTCGCCGCGCCCTTGTAATAGTGCTGCGTCACGAGGACGAGCTTGCTCGCCTCGGCGGTGATGAAGGGCAGCGTGAACGTCGTGACGGCGCCGAACACGCCCGCACCCGCCAAGGGCACCGTCGGTACGGCGCCGCGGATCGACGTCTCGAATGCCTCCCACTGCATCTGCGGAGTGCCCAGAGCGTTGCTTCCGAAGAAGCTAATCTCGTTGCCGATTTCGACGCTGTGCAAGCTCGCGCCCAGCTTGGACGTGACGTAAGTCACCTCGGCGGTGGATGGCTGCACTTGCGTGGGGTCCTTCATGCTCACGCCGTAGATGGCCTTCCAGCCCGTGGCTGTGAGAAAGCCTGCCAGGGCGTCGACGTCGATCGTGCCGATGTTGGTCGACGTGCTCCCGCCCGTGACCGCCGCTGCTCCCGCTACCCACGTCGAAGTGTCGACGTCGTTCGCACCGATCCGCACGAGACCGGGACCGAGAAGCTTGAACAGGGCGATCAGCGGCGCGTTCGTCGCCGTGAAAAAGCCGTCGCTCATGTGGGTCTTCTCGAAGCTGAATCCAGCGAAGCCCGGAGCCAGCGCGCCCATCTTCATCGCCCGGTTGACGGTGACGGTGCCTGCCATCGTCGGCCCGTTGAACGCGAGCCCGCCGTCCATCGTGCCCAGGCTCGCGTCGTCAAATCCGGCGCCGCTGCCGGACGTTCCCGCGTCGCCCGAAGACGACCCGGAGCTGCCCGACGATCCTCGGGGCGAGTCGGCGGACGCGTCGGCCGCGCCGGCCGCCCCCCCGACGGCGCCCGACGACGAGGACGACGCGTCAGGGGAACCAGACGACGACGTCGACGTGCCCGACGACGAGCTCGGAGAGCCGGACGACGTGGCTGCGCCCGACGACGACGCGCCCCCCGCCCCGGACGACGACGTTGAAGCGGTCTGGGAGCCCGACGACGACGTGGACGCGGCGCCGGACGAGGCCCCCGACGACCCCGCCGCGGCGGATCCGCCGCCGGACGCCGACCCGGTGCCCGCGGGGGAGCCGCCGGGGCTCGAATCGCATGCCCCGGTCGCACCGCTCATGACGGCACACGCCGCAAAGACAAGACTCGCGCACGAACTCCGCGCATTTTTCAAGTTGGCTCTCCTGGTCCCGCCGACTCCGGTCGCCGCCGTGCTCGAACTATCGCACGACGGCGGCGACCAAGTGAAAGGTAGTGGCCTCTTTCCCGAGGCGCCGGCGCAGTCGACGAGAGCTCGGGCCTTGTGTAGGGTAGGCGGCTTCGTCGGGCCCGTCCGGCGGGAGCGCCTCCAGAACGGATTGGCGCAGCGATCGAACGAAAGGGGATGCCATGGTCCGCGGAGCGAAGCGCCAGACTTGGTGGGCCGGCTCGATTCTACTTCTGGCCGCGTGCACCGCGTGCAAGAGCACCGGAGGGCCGGCGGCCCACTCCCAAGCGGGGCCGGTGGCGCCGGTTTCGACCCCCGTGCAAGTCGCCGTCTATGCCGGCGTAGGCAATTCCCTTCACGTCTACGGCATGGACACGAAGACCGGCGAGCTCACACCACGACAGGCCGTCGCCGATCTGGCGGGCGTCGTCCAATACGTCGCGGTCCACCCGGCGGGCACGTCCCTTTACGTCGCGTGCAGCGAAACCCCTGCCCCGAAGGACCGCCCGCCCGCCACCGCCGTTTACGCGTTCGCGATCGACCGCGCGACCGGCGCCATCGCGCAGATCGGCGAGCCGTTGGCGCGCCTTCCGCGGGCCATCCACGCCACCGTCGACAACTCGGGCCGCTACTTGCTCTTGGCGCACAACATGACCGAGAGCGCCACGGTGCTGCAGTTGAAGCCCGACGGGGGCCTGGGCGAGCCGGTCAAACAGCCGGAAGAGCCCGAGCACCTCGGATTCCTGGCACACCAGATCCGCGTCGACCCTTCGAACAAGTGGGCGATCGTTCCGGTGCGCGGCGACGAAGAAAAGGTGCAGGGCGACGGCAAGCAGAAGAAGATCGAGCCGGCGAAGCCCGGGCACCTCGTCGTCTTCGCCTTCGATGACGGCGTGCTGACGAAGCGTCACGCGATCGACTTTCCGAGCCACCTCGGGCCTCGGCACATCGATTTCCACCCGACCAAGCCTCTATTCTACGCGTCGTTGGAACGGGGGAATCGAATCCTCACGTACAAGAACGTAGACGGCGTCGTGACCGAGCTGTTCGGGACGACGACGCTAAGCGACCCGACCCTCGCGTTCCCCGACCAGCGAGCGGGCCCCATCCAGGTGCACCCGAGCGGCCGATGGGTCTACGTGGCGAACCGCAACACGCACGTTTGCTCGCCGAAGACACCCTGCGAGGGCAGGTCGGGCCCCGGCGAGAACGACGTTGCCGTATTCTCGTTGGACTCCGCGACCGGTGAGCCCAAGCTCGTCGCCCATGTCGATACCCACGGCTTCGAGCCGCGGACGATGACGATCGACCCGACGCAGCACTTTCTGGTCGTCGCGAACCAGAAAGAGGTCTCGCCACCCGACGCAACCGCCCCGGACAAGACGGTCAAGGTGAGCCCGAATCTCTCGGTGTTCCGGATCGGCGACGACGGAGGATTGAGCTACGTGCGGAGCTACGACGTCACCGGGGGCGAAGCGTGGTGGGTGGGCTCGGTCGCGCTTCCCGGGCATCCGTAGCCGCACGTCGATGAAGGGGCAGCGCATTTGGATGGGCCCGCAGCAAACCCTGAATCGCACGCCGGTCAGTCCGCGGGCCCGCTCGAAATGACGGCGCTCGAAACCGCTCGCCGCAAGGTGTTCTGGCGCATCCTGCCGCTTTGTTTCGTTTGCTACACGGTCGCCTACATCGACCGCGTCAACGTCTCGCTCGCGAAGCTGACGATGGCGCGCGACCTCCCGGCATTCGATAGCGAAGTGTTCGGGTTCGGGGCCGGCATCTTCTTTTTGGGTTATTTCCTTCTGGAGATCCCGAGCGCGCTCATCGTCGAAGTATGGAGCGCGCGAAAGTGGATAAGCCGCATCATGGTAAGTTGGGGTCTTTTGGCGGCGTCGACCGCCCTCGTCAAGACGCCCCTCCAATTCTATGCGGTCCGCTTTCTTCTGGGCCTCGCCGAGGCCGGGTTCTTTCCGGGCATCATCGTCTACTTGACCCACTGGTTTCCGAGCCGAGACCGGGCGCGGGCGATCGCGATGTTCCTGATCGCCACGCCGACCGCCCAGATCGTCAGCCCCAAAATCTCGAACCTGATGCTGGCGCTGTCCTCGACCGAAGTGGTCCATAACGGGGTGGTGCGCCGACCTGGGCCCCTTGGCCTTCAAGGCTGGCAGTGGATGTTCGTCGGTTGGGGGCTGCCGGCGGTCATTCTGGGCGTCGTCGTTTGGTTTTGGCTGACCGACCGACCGACCGACGCGAGGTGGCTCACGGCAAGCGAGCGAGATGCGCTGCAAGGCGCGCTCGATCGCGACCGGATCGACGCCGTCGGGGCACGACGTATGAAGGTCGCCGACGCCCTGCGCCAGCCGAAGGTGCTCTTGCTCGCGCTCGCGTACTTCCTCGCGGTCCTGGCGAACTACAGCGTCGAGTTCTTCCTTCCCACGATTTTGAAGAGCTGGTACGGCCTTCGACTCGACACCGTCACCTGGCTCATCATCTTGCCACCCGTCGCAGCGCTCGCCGGTCAGGTCTTTTCGGGCTGGCACTCGGACCTCAAGCGCGAACGGCGCATGCATACAGTCGTGCCCATGCTTTGTGCCGCCGCGGCGCTCATGCTCGTGAGAAGCAGCGGGGGGCACCTCGCGCTCACCGTCGCGCTTTTCGTCGTCGCCGCCGCGGGCATCAAGTCGTATCAGCCGTCGTTTTGGGCGCTCCCGAGCCTTGTGCTCAAAGAGGCCGGGGCGGCCGGCAGCATCGGGCTAATCAACTCGATAGGAAACCTCGGTGGGTTCGTGGGCCCTTCCATGATGGGCTGGGTCGAGCACGCGACGGGGTCGTACGCGGGGGGCCTGGCCGTCCTGTCGACGGCCCTCATCCTATCGGCCTTCATCGTCCTTTCGCTGGGCGTCGGCCGCGCTACACCCGTACCGTACTGATGTGGCACAACGTCGACGAGCGCAGCGCCCGGAGTCGACGACGACGAGGAGCCCATGACAGCGACACCCTACGTGGCCATGCCCAATTCGTTCCGCCGCGACCTGAGGGCGGGAAAGACGCTCATCGGCTGCTGGGCGTCGCTGGCCAACAACATCACGACCGAGATCATCGGCTACGCCGGCTTCGACTGGCTCCTCATCGACGGAGAGCACGCGCCCAACGACTGGCAGACGTTCATCGGGCAGCTCCAGGCGCTCAAAGACAGCCCGAGCGCGCCGGTCGTGCGCCCTCAGTGGGCGGAGCCAGTCATTCTCAAACGGCTGCTCGACATCGGATTTTACAATTTCATGATGCCTAGCGTGGAATCGGCGGAGCAAGCCCGCATGGCCGTGGCGGCGACGCGCTACCCGCCCCGAGGGACGCGGGGCGTCGGGGTTCTTCAGCGGAGCAACCGATTCGGGTACACACCCGACTACTTCTCTCGGGTCAACGACGAAATATGTGTCACGGTTCAGATCGAGACTCCCGAGGGGGTCGCTCAAGTCGACGCGATCGCGGCCGTCGAGGGGGTCGACGCACTCTTCATCGGGCCCTCGGACTTGTCCGCCGGGTACGGCCACCTCGGCGAAACCACGCACCCCGACGTGCGCAAGGCCGTCGATCGCGTAGTGGCCGTCGGCCAGTCGCGCGGCAAGCCCGTGGGGATCTTGGCGACCGTCGAGAGCGAGGCGCGCCGGTATCTCGACATGGGCATGACGTACGTCGCCGTGGGTGGCGACGTGGGTCTGCTCAAGAGCGCGAGCAAGGGGCTGCGCGACCGGTTCGCCGTGCCGCGTGCGAACGAAGGCGCGGAATGACTGCGAGCACGTCGGGTCGATGCGCCCAGGCGAGGAAATGACGACAATGCCCAGATTGGCCGCAAACCTCACGATGCTTTACAACGAAATCGACTTCTTGAAGCGTTTCGAGGTCGCCGCCCGGTCGGGCTTTCGTGGGGTGGAATATCTATTTCCCTATCCGTACCGCGCCGAGCAGCTCGCCGAGCTCCTTCACGAGCATGCGTTGACCCAGGTCTTGCACAACCTTCCCGCCGGCAACTGGGCGGCGGGAGAGCGTGGCGTCGCCTGCCAGCCCGATCGCATGAACGAGTTTCGCGAGGGGGTCGATCACGCGGTCGAATACGCGACTGCGCTCGGCTGCAAACAGGTCAACTGCCTCGCGGGGATCGCGCCCCCCGGCGTCGCCGGCCATCGCCTGCGTGACACGTTCGTCGCGAACCTGAAGTTCGCGGCCGACCGTCTGGCCGCCGTCGGGGTTGGACTCTTGATCGAGCCGATCAACACGCGCGACGTTCCGGGATTCTATCTGTGTCATACCCAACAGGCACTCGAGATCATCGACGAGGTCGCGTCGGCGAACCTGCGATTGCAATACGACGTTTATCATATGCAAGTGATGGAGGGCGATCTCGCGACCACCATCGCGGCAAACGCCCGCCGAATCGGTCACATTCAGATCGCGGACAACCCGGGCAGACACGAGCCCGGGACTGGCGAGATCAACTATCCGTTTCTGCTTCGACTCGTCGACTCGCTCGGGTACGCGGGCTGGATTGGCTGCGAGTACAAACCCGAGACGACGACGACCGAGGGCCTCGGCTGGGCGAGGCCGTACCTGGGAGAGCCGTCATGAGCAACGTCGGGTTCATTGGTCTGGGCATCATGGGCACGCCGATGGCGGGGCACCTCATCGCGGCGGGCCACACGCTCTTCGTGTACGACGTCCGGGCGCTGCCGCCGGGCATCGTCGAGAGGGGCGCGCACCCGTGCGGGTCGAGCCGCGAGGTGGCCGAGCGGTCGGACGTCGTCATCACGATGGTCCCGGACACACCGGACGTCGAGGCCGTCCTCTTCGGCAAAGACGGTGTCGCCGAGGGGCTAGGCACGGGCAAAATCGTGGTCGACATGAGCTCGATCTCGCCAATCGAGACGAAGCGCTTCGCGGCGCGCATCAACGAGGCCGGGTGCCCGTACCTGGACGCGCCGGTGTCGGGCGGCGAGGTCGGGGCGAAAGCGGCGACGCTCACGATCATGGTCGGCGGCCCCGAAGACGCGTTCGAGCGGGTAAGGCCGCTCCTCTCGCTGATGGGCAAGAACGTCACGCTCGTCGGAGAGAACGGCGACGGGCAAACGTGCAAGGTCGCCAACCAGATCATCGTGGCGATCACGATCGAAGCCGTCGGAGAGGCCCTTCTGTTCGCCTCGAAGGCCGGGGCTGACCCCGCCCGCGTCCGACTGGCGCTGATGGGCGGCTTCGCGTCGTCGCGGGTGCTCGACGTGCACGGCGAACGGATGATCAAGCGCAATTTCGAGCCCGGATTCCGCGTAGAGCTCCACCAAAAAGACCTGGGTCTCGCGATGGGCGGGGCGCGAGAGCTGCAACTGAGCTTGCCGGTGACGGCCATTTGCCAGCAGCTCTTGAACGCGTGCGCGGCCGCCGGCGGATCCAAGTGGGACCACTCCGGCATGGTGCGGGCGCTCGAGTCGATGAGCCATCACGAGATCGGCGAATGACCGGAGGGCCTTCGGCTTTCCCCGACGCCGAGCAAGTGCAGGTCGAGCAGGTTCGACGTCCCCGGTCCTCGCACGAGGCACCCGAGGGCCTTCAGCGGCACTTCGCTGTCGAATCGCGCGAGGGCCCCGGCCGGGTCGAGCCCGATCCGCTCGGCTCGGGCCCAGGTCGTGTGGTCGACGACGGCGCCGGACGCGTCGGCCGAGCCGTCGCGATCGTCGGTGCCGGCCGCGAGGAACGACACGCCGCGGAGGCCGGCGATCTCGCGCGCCATCGCGAGCGCCAGGTGCGTCGCGCGACCGCCCCTTCCCTGCCCCCGGACGACGATCGACGGTTCGCCATTCCCGACGAGGACGCGCGGCGGGCCGGGCGACGCGGCTTCGGTTCGCGCGATGTGCCCGTACGCGTTGGCGAGGTCGTCGACGGGACTCTCGGTGTCCCGCGCGAGGATTCCCGCGCCGAGCCCGCGCCCCTCGACGACGTCGCGCGCTTCGTCCGCGATGCGCTCGGGCCCCGCGACGATCCGAAAGCGCACGCGTCCGAGGCGTGGGTCCCCGGGCTTGGGCGTCTCGGCCAGCGCCCCGGCGGCGCCGAGGCGCAGGTGCTCCCGGGCGCGCGCGGGCGCATCGGGAGCGAATCGAGCGACGAACGCGGCCGCTTCCGCGAATGTCGTCGGGTCCGGCGAGAACGGCCCGGAGCCGATTGCGCCGGGGTCATTGCCCACGACGTCGGACAGCGCGAAGACCACGACCCGCGCGCGCGTCCGGAGCGCGAGCTGGCCGCCCTTGATCGCCGAGAGGTGCTTGCGCACGGCGTTGAGCTCGGCGATGCGCGCCCCCGCCCTTGCCACCGAGCGCGTGGTGGTGCGCTTGTCGTCGAGGCTCAGGCCGTCCGAGGGAAGGGCCATGGCGGAGGACGCGCCCCCCGACAGAAGAACGACGAGCGCGTCGGACGGAAGCATGCGCGCGAGCAGGTCGATCGCGGCGCGACCCGCCGCGACGCTCCGCTCGGACGGCTCGGGGTGGTCGGACACGATCGAGGCGACGCCCGCCGCGAGGTGCGGAGAGGCTGGGAAAGACGCCTGCGGCGCGACGACGAGCCCTCCCGCGACGCGCTCCGGCCCGACGGCGGCAGTGAGCCCGGCGAACATCGGAAACGCGACCTTTCCAAGCGCAAGAACGTGAATCGGGCCCGCCGGCACGGCCCCCGGGGCGGAGCCGACAGCGTCCCGCACCAGCGCCTCGCCGTCCACGCGACGCGCGACTTCCAAAAATACGTGCGTGAGGTTCATCGGCAATCCCGCCCGCCCCGGTCGGCGCCCGTGGCGCCCCGCGGTCGACCCGGATAAGCGTAGGCCCGCCCATGACGAAGAAGCGAAAGACCCCCGAAGAGCTGCGCAGTCATCGCTGGTACGGGGCGAACGATCTTCGCTCGTTCGGTCATCGTTCACGCGCCGCCCAGATGGGTTACAGCCGATCGGACTACGCCGGCAAGCCGGTCATCGCCATCGTGAACACGTGGAGCGACATCAACCCGTGCCACTCGCATTTTCGAACGCGGGCAGAGGAGATCAAGCGCGGCGTTTGGCAAGCGGGCGGGTTCCCCGTCGAAATGCCGGCGATCTCGCTCGCGGAGACGTTCCAGAAGCCGACGACGATGCTCTACCGCAACTTGCTCGCGATGGAGACCGAAGAGCTGCTCCGCTCCTATCCTGCCGACGGCGCCGTTCTGATGGGCGGGTGCGACAAGACGACCCCCGCTCTGATGATGGGCGCGATCAGCATGAACCTGCCGGCGGTGTTCTTCCCGGCCGGGGCGATGCTCCGCGGCGATTGGCGCGGGACGACGCTCGGGAGCGGGAGCGACGCCTGGAAATACTGGGCCGAGCTGCGCGCCGGCAACATCGAGCCTGCGGACTGGAACGAGATCGAAAGCGGGATCGCGCGCTCCCCCGGGACGTGCATGACGATGGGGACCGCGGCCACGATGATGAGCGCGGTCGAAGCCCTGGGGTTTTCGCTCCCCGGCGCGTCTTCGCTTCCGGCCGTCGACTCGCGCAGCGCCCAGATGGCCACGCTCGCAGGCCGGCGCATCGTCGAGATGGTCTGGGAAGACTTGAAGCCATCCGATCTGTTGTCGGAGGCCGCCGTCGACAACGCCGTCACCACGGTGCTGGCCCTCGGGGGGTCGACCAACGCGGTCATCCATCTCATCGCGATGGCGCGCAGGGGCGGCATCGCTCTCGACCTCGACCGGTTCGACGCGCTATCGACGCGCGTGCCGGTCCTGGCCAACCTGCGCCCTTCCGGAAAGTACCTAATGGAGGATTTCTGTTACGCGGGGGGCCTTCCGGCACTGCTCAACGTGCTCGCGCCCCTTCTCGACCTCGACTGCCTCACCGTCACCGGCAAACCGCTGCGAGACGGCGTCGCCGGCCGTCCCGTTCACGCCCCCGATGTGATTCGAACGCTCGATCGCCCCGTCGCCCCCTCCGGCGGCCTGGTCATCCTCCGGGGCAACCTCGCCCCGGCCGGGGCCGTCATGAAGCCGATCGCCGCGGAGCCGCGCTTGCTCCGCCACGCCGGCCGCGCGATCGTCTTCGACAGCTGCGACGAGATGATGGCGCGCATCGACGACCCCGCGCTCGACGTCGACCAAGACTCCGTGCTCGTCCTGCGCAACGCCGGGCCCAAGGGCGGCCCGGGGATGCCCGAGTGGGGGCAGCTGCCGATACCGAAGAAGCTCCTCGCCCAAGGCGTACGCGACATGCTGCGCATCTCCGACGCGCGGATGAGCGGAACCAGCTACGGCGCCTGCGTCCTTCACGTGTCGCCCGAGTCGTTCGTGGGCGGTCCGCTCGCGCTGCTGCGCGACGGCGACATCGTCGAGGTCGACGCGGCGGCGCGGACGCTCAACATGCGTGTGACCGACGACGAGCTCGCCAGGCGCGCCGCCGCGTGGCGTCCGCCGCCCGCGATTTACCCGCGCGGGTACGGGGCGCTCTACTCGAATCACATCCGGCAAGCGCACGAGGGCTGCGACTTCGACTTCCTCGAGGGTACCGCGCCGATCGCCGAGCCGGAGATTCATTAGCGGGGGCCAGCACACCAGTTCCGCTCGTGCTGGAATGCTGACTTTTTCGTCTCGAAGGAGAGAAAGTCGGACCAACTGTCCTCGCTCCGACATTAACGGCGTGAGCTGGCACGCGGAAGGCTCTCGAGGAGATGTCCATGGGACGGTGCTTGTACTTGGTTGGGGCGATCGTGACGGTGGCTTGTGCCGCAATCGGGCCGGCGTCTTGCGCGAGCTCGAGCGCCGGGATACCGGACACGGGGTCGAACGGCGTCGATGCAGGGCAGAATGACGCCACGAATGGCAGCTCCGGCGGCGGCTCGTCGAGCAGCGGCGCATCGAGCGGGGGCGGCTCCTCAGGCAGCGGCGCGTCGTCCAGCGGCGCCTCGTCCAGCGGCGGCAGTGGCGGCACATCGTCGTCGAGCGGCGGCGGCGGATCTTCTTCGGGCCATGGCTCCTCGTCGAGCGGAGGCGGCGCTTCATCGAGCGGCAGCGGCTCCTCGTCCGGAGCGAGCAGCTCCGGCACGTATGGCGGGAGCCCTGTTACCCATACGATGGCCGATTGCGACACGCTCGCCGCGGCCGACGCCGAGCTCGCTCTTCCGTTGACCAAGACGAAGGTCACCAAGCCGGTCTTGCCGGCCACGCCCACCAACACGGCCTGCGTCCTGTCCGCGGCGGTAGCGACCCCGGACGAGAAGCAAGCGAGCGCCGACACCGCTCGGATCCAAGCCGCGCTGACGGCATGCCCTGTGGTCAAGCTCGTTGCGAGCGGAGCGAACAACGCTTTCGTATCGGGCGCGCTCGACATCGTGGGGCCCGCGGTTCTCTGGATCGACACGGGCGTCACTCTGTACGCGTCGGTCAACGCGGCCTTGTTCACGTACAGTGGTCGGACGTCTTGCGGGGCGCAAAACTACGACCAGGACTGCGACTCGTCGGGCGGCACACAATGCACGGCCCTCATCAACATGACCGGGGCCGGACCGCAGCTCGTCGGCGGCGGGACCATCGACGGACAGGGCGGCAAGCCGATCATCGTCGGCGGCACTCAGCAAACGTACTCTTGGTGGGACCTCTCGGTTGCGCTGAGAACCGACAATGACCCCGATGCCGGCGTGAACCCAGGCAACTGCGGGAGCACGCCAGCCTCGCAGCGCGGCGGCAGTGCCCCCAATCCGCAGCTCATCATCGGCGGCGCATCGAGCACCGGCAAGTCCGACAAAACGACGTCCAATATGGTCGTCGCAGGCCTGACGCTGCACAACTCGCCGAAGTTTCATATCAAGTTCGCGAGCGCGGGCTTCACGATTTGGGGCAATACGATCTTGACGCCGTCGGACAAGTCCATCCCGCCGACCACCGCCCGAAATACCGACGGCATCGACCCCGGCGAGGGATACCTAGCCACCGGCGGAGCGGTCGTCTGCAACATGATCAGCACGGGCGACGACGACATCGTCCTCAAAGGCCACTACGGCGTTGGAAACGTCGTCGTGGCGCACAACCACTTCGGCACCGGGCACGGAATGTCGATCGGCAGTGAAACCCAGGGGATTCCGGGACTCACGGCGACCGATACGGCGAGCGGCTCCACCACCGGGATCGGGATCCAGGACGTGGACATTTACGACATCACGATCGACGGCGATACGCGGTCGACGGGGGGAGCCCCCGGATCGGACGTCAACGGCGTACGCGTGAAGTCCGACACGTACCGCGGCGGAATCGTGCAAAATACGACCTTCCACGACATCTGCACGCGCGACCTCGTCAATCCGCTGATCATCAACCCGCACTACTCGGACAAGACGACAACGCCGCCCCTCATCCCGTACTTCAAGAGCCTTACGGTGAAGAACTTGAACGCGGTCCTGGGGACTGCGCCGGTCACGCCCATCGCGACGCTCGAGGGATACGACATGGCGCACCCGACGAACGTCGTCCTCGACAACGTGCTGATCCAGGGAATCACGGCGGCGAACGTGCTGACGGACACGAACACGACGGTCACCATTCCGCCGGGCTCGCCCGGCGTGAACTTCGCCATTCCCGCCGCCCAGATGGTCGCCGCAGGCAACCCGACCGGCATCCCGTGCGACTGGGGTTGGCCCGTCCCGCGGCCGCAGTAGTCCACGAGGTCGGCGGGTTTGCCGGCGCCACCGGCGTGGGGCTTGCTTGCCTACGCGACCACGTGAAGGTGGACGCGGTCCTCGGGCATCTCGTCCCAGGTGCGGTCCCCGAGGCGTCGCCCCGTCTTCTTCTTGTTCACGCCCCCCCACTGCTTGAAGAAGAACGGGACGCCCGCTCGCTCACACTGGTCGCGGACGTCGAGTGCCCACTCGGGCTTCATCGGCCTCGCCCCCGGCCCGGACTCTCCGCCCACGATCACCCAGTGGATGCCGTCGAGGTGAAGGTCGGGCAACGGCCCGAGAAGGGGCTCCAGCGAAAGGAACCGTAGGCGGGCGCCCGTCTTCCGAAGGTCATCGATGCGACCGACGTACTTCGCGCTCTCGACACTCGTCCCCATCCAAACGTTGGGCGGCCACGTCAGGTCGGGATCGAGTGTGCTGCGCCCCGGGGGACGGCTCGGGACGATGCCGCAAGAGTTGCTTGGCGCGAGCAGTGTGACCGCGATTTGCCGGTCGGTGCTCCGTCGGTCGCCCTATGTCGAGCGAGTGGACCTGTCGGCTTTCGCGTTGGCCAGCCGAGGGCACACGACGACGGAGCTCATCGCGATGCTGCTCGAGAGCGGGCTCGCTCTGGACGAGCTCCACATCGTGCAGCGATCTCGCCATCACGCGAGCGGAGAAGAGGCGGTCGACTTCATGGAGGCGAGCTCGTTCGGCAATTTTCTCCGCATGGTTCCCGAGGATCTCCGCGAGTCGCTGCGAGTCGACCTGGCTGCTGCGTTCGAGGCGCAAAGAGGCCCAGAAGGCATCGACCTGCGCGAGTACGTGGAGGTCTTCGTGGCGAGCCGCGGCCCATGACCCTAGGAAACGCCCATTTGTTCATCGACAAATGACCATGTCTCATTGGTAGACGACCTTTGTCTGTCGGCGAACAATCGACTCTGCGCGCAAGACGACCGCTGGCCGTTGGCATCGGACCTTCTCTCCTGGACAGAGGCCATTTTCTCGTCCGTAGCGCCCCTCTTCCAATCGGCGGAGGGCCTTTTTTCGTCAGCAGCGGGCCTTTGACCATGGGGAGTGGCCCGTTCCTCGCTGGACGACGTCAGTCGTCCGTTGGCGAACGACCGCGCGTCGCCGACAAAGGGCCTTTGCCGATGGACAGACATCATTTTCTCTTCGGCCGAGGACCTTTGCCGATGGTCAAAGGACCTCTTCTCGTTGGCAGAGGGCCTCGGCCCGTGGAAGAACGGCCTTTTCCCGTCGACAAAGGCCGTCTTCCTATGAGCAAAGGGCCGTTCGTGCGAACTGGATCGCCTTTGGCAGGACAGAACGACGGATTCGACGAGAGCCAAGGAGCGGGGCGAATGCAACCTCGGTTGCGGTAAGCTCGGTCTTCTGGCTCGATAGCCAAAACACACCCCGACGCAACAATCGTGGAGCTCGCGACATCGCGCCTTCGTCTCCGCCCGGTCCGTGCGGAGGATCTGGAAGTCCTGGCCGCTGGCGGTGACGTCCCCGGAGAGTACACGCCGGCCGACTTACGGACAGTCCGTGAGTACGGTGACGCCTCTCGCCCGCAGCGTCGCGATGTCTTGCTTCGTACAGTCCAGTGCATTGCCCGTTACATCGACGGCGCTTCCGAAACCGAGGCTCGGGTTGGCGACCAGCGGTGCCAGATCACTGATCGCGTTGTTGCTCAAGTCGAGGCTCCTGAGCGCCGGGAGAAGCGAAAGCTGCGAAATGTCCTGAATCTGGTTTCCGCTGAGGTCTGCGTCCGTCAGATGGATCAACTGCGCGAGAGGGGCCGTGTCGACCAGCCCGCTCCTCGGCACACTGAGCCTTGTCAGGCCCCAAAGCGCCCAGAGCGCCCAACGGGCCGAGTTCGTACTGAAGTCACCACCGCCCGTCAATTCCAGCGATCGCAGGGAAGGCAATGCCAACAAGATCGCCGTCGTGTTTCCGTTGATGGACGCGTAGAGCGCGGTGACTTGAGGCAAGCGGGGAAAACTGGACTCTTGGGCCGGACCGAACCAAAGGGCGGCGAGGTTCGGAAGAGCCGCAAGCGGCGTGAGGTCCAGAAAGAAGGGGTCGACCTCGACCGAGCGCACGTTGGGGAGGCACTCGACGCCGAGCAGGGACGTGATCAAACCGTCGGCCTGAGGTGGACCGGAGTAATCGATACAGGGGCCGAAGAGAGTGCTTTCCTCGCCCCCGTCGGGATAACACAGCACAAATCCGGCGTTGGGGAACACGCTTTCGAAGTCCAAGTCGGTAAGGCCGGCCACGTCGGCCGCGTGGATCGGCCCGCTCGGTAGCCCGATGCCTTGCCGCACGACGGTCTCGACGTCTGGGTCCGCGAACGTCAGGGGATCGGCGCACGACGTCTTTGCGGTGTCACCGGAGCCGGATGCGTCGCCGGTGGCTTGGCCCCTGCCCGGGTGTGTTGCACGATCGACGAGCGGTCCCGAATCGGCGATTCCCGAGACCCCGTTCCCGCTGCACGCGAGTGCGCTCAACGCGGACGCGACCAATCCCAGCGGTCGTACTCTCTTCAGGCTTGTCCACCCCATGACGCATTCCTCGACTTTGGTCCAAGCGCTCACGGGTTGTGCGTGCCAGCAAACCCCGTAACCGCAACTGGAACCGAGCTCCAACCCACCGCGGAGCCGTTCCCGAGCTGGCCGCTCGAATTGTCCCCCCAGCATTCAATCCCGCCGCTCGCGGTGAGCGCGCACGCCGAGGTCCACCCCGCCGAGAGGGTTCTCACCCCACCCGAGAGGCCCGCGACGGGCACCGGAGGGTAGGTCGGAAACTCGAAAGGGCCCAAAGCGGGCGTGTCGCCCCAGCACTGGACTCCGCCCGGGGTGAGGGCGCAGGCGAATTGACCTCCTACGGCTAGGGAGGTCGCACCGCTCGAGAGACCCGCGACCGGCACGGGAATCGACGGAACGGCGACGAACGTACCGAGTTGCGCGATGTACCCCCAGCACCGAACTCCTTCGCTTTCCGTGAGCGCGCAGGCGGACGGGCCCCCCACGACGATCGCGGTCACACCGCTGGCAAGACCGATGACGGGCACGGGAAGAACCGGGGAGTCGAAGCTCACGGAATTGTTCCCGAGGCCACCGGACGGGTAGTTGGTGCCCCAGCACCGAGCTCCTCCGCTTGCGAGTGCGCATGCGGAAGAATCCCCCACGGAGATGGCCGTCACGCCACCCGTGAGACCGGTCACGGGTACGGGGACCTCGCTCGAACCATGCACGGAATCATTCCCGAGCTCACCGCTCGTATTGTCGCCCCAGCACTGGACCGCCCCGCTTGCCGTAAGGGCGCATGCGGAAGAACCTCCCACCGATATGGCCGTCACGCCACCCGTGAGACCGGTGACGGGTACGGGGACCTCGCTCGAACCATGCACGGAATCATTGCCGAGCGCACCGCTCGTATTGTCGCCCCAGCACTGGACCGCCCCGCTTGCCGTGAGGGCGCATGCGGAAGAACCACCCACGGATATGGCCGTCACGCCGCTCTCGAGGCCGGCGACAGGCGCGGGTGCCGAGCTGAATGTCCCTTGGAGAGCGCTTCCGAGTCGGGAACCCCAGCACTCGACGCCGCCGCTCGACGTTAGCGCGCAGGCTGTGGACCCACCCATGGACACCGCAATCGCCGTCTCCTGAACTCCCGAGTCGGCCGTCCCCGCTTCGTCGTCGCCTGCCTCGGGAGAATCTTCCAAGACCGCGGCGTCATTCGACATGGAAAGAGCGTCGGAAGTGGCCGCACCCTCTCGGTTTCCGCCGTCGGCGGGGGTCGATGCACCGGCGCCGCGGGCGCCGCTGTCATTGCCCGCATCGCCGCTTCTCGAGATGGCATCGCTCGCTCCGCAAGCCCCCGCGGCCCATAGCGCGCACCATCCGAGCGGCCCCGCGAGCCTCTTCGTTTTCATTGGTCGGCGGCGGGAGGGAGACGCAATCCCTGCAGGATACCATCCCCGCCGCGTAGGCCGGCAATGCGAGCGGATCGCGAAGGGTCGACTCGCTGGACGAGGATCCCCCGCCAACTCATGGCGGTGGTCCTGGCCGAGTTGGGTCCGTCATCTCAGCAGACGTTCCACACCAGCATCGATCGGAGAGGTACGATCCCTGCATGTTGCAAACGGCATGAAGACCACATGGAAGCCGCATGAGAAGCACGGGGACCTGACGGAGCGGGGCGATCTGCCATCGAGCGTCTACGCTTTCCCGGACAAGCGGAAGGAGCCGCTGACGGACGCCTCCCACGTGCGCAACGCCATCGCTCGTTTCGATCAGGTCCGCGGGGTCTCCGACGCCGAGCGCGATCTTGCATTTGCCAACATCCAGAAGGCTGCCAGGCATTATGCCGTCCACATGACCGAGACGGAGTGGAACGAGCTCGGCCGACGGCCGGGCTAGTAGCCAAGGTCCATGGGTTGCCGAGCCAACCGTGGGGGCGGGGCTGAGGTAACGAACGCCCTGCTTTCCTCCTTGCACATCCCGCGCTTGCCTTTCATGCCCACGACCGCGACGACCTTCGCGCGGCAGCGATGAGCATCGAATCCCCGAACTCGTGCCCCACGAAACCCCGCAGGGTTGCGGCTTCGTGCTCCCACGCGAGCGGACGGGCCGCCGAGGGCATCTCGCTCGCCCACGGTCGCGACGCGAAAGGAGTCTGCACGTGCCAGAGCGCGAGGGGAGCCGCGATATGGGAGTACTGGACGGGCCGCCCCTCCTTGTAGAGAGCTGTCCAGAAGCGGTCTCCGCCGAGCGCGAAGCGGAGATCGACGAGCCGCTCCGACGACGACGCGACCCCATCGACCTTCGCATCGAGCCCGCCGGAAAAGAGGAGTGAGTCCCCCACACGGACGCGGGGCGGCAGAGGGCGATCCTCCGTACGCGTACGCCAGTCGCCAGCGCCGAAGAGGACCGCACGCCAGGCGCCGTCGCGGGAGGCGAGCAGCCGCGCCTCGACGGGTTCCCCGGCGGCGGTCGCTCCCCGAAGGGAAGCTGGGAGCGTGGCCGCATCGTTCAGGACGACCAGGTCTCCCGGGCCCACGAACATCACGAGGTCGCGCACGCGCTGGATCTCGAAGCGATTCGTCCGCGGATCGACGACGACGAGCCCCTCGTCGAGCGGCGCCTCTCGCGGCCACCGCGCGGGGGTCACGGCGTCGCCTCCAGCCTCACGCCGTTCGCGAGCGTCTCCGCCCGTTCCACGATCCGCACGACGCGCGCCGCCACCTCCGTGGGATTAGCGAGTGTGCGCGGGTCCGCTTCTGGAATCGCGTCGGTGTGCATCTTCGTGTTCATCTCGCCCGGGTCCACGCTCACGAAGCGAACCCCCGTACCGGCCAGCTCCGCGCCCCACGTCCGGTTCAGCTGGTCGAGCGCCGCCTTGGAGATTCCGTAGGCTCCCCACCGTGCGTACGCGCTCACCGCGGCGTCCGAGCTCACGTGCACGACGACCCCGCGCCCGCGCAGCGCCATCGCCCCCGCGATCGCCTTCGTGAGCCGGAACGGACCCACCAGGTTCACGGCGAGGGTCCGCTCGACGTCTTCGCAGTCGGTGTCGAGGAGCAGGCGAAGCGGCACGGGACCGAGCGTGCTCGCGTTGTGCACGAGAAGATCGATGGGCCCGACCAGCGCCGCGCTCGCTCCGGCGACCCGGTAGATCGCCTCCTTGTCCCCGATGTCGGCCGCCACGGCGTGTGCCTCCCCCCCGCGCGCCCTGATCCGCGCCACGGTGTCCTCCAGCGCGGCCTGCTCGCGCGCGACGAGCACGACGCGCGCCCCACGCCCCGCAAGCGCTTCCCCCAGCGCCGCTCCGAGCCCGCGGCTCCACCCGGTGACGATCGCTCCCGCTCCTCGAAGATCCATGGGCGTCCTCCTTCCAGAGGAGAGCGTGCGGTCTCGATGCTCGTTCTTTGGAGGAAATGACAACATATTGGAAAAAAGCTACTCCCTGAGCATGGGCACCGACCTCGCCGCCCGTTTCGGCCTCAACGTGAGGCAGCTTCGCGAGGCGCGCGGCGCCACGCAGGCGCAGATGGCCAAGCTCGCCGGCGTCCCGCGCGCCACGTGGGCGAACCTCGAGTCGGGCGCCGCGAACCCGACGCTCTCCGTGATCGACCGGGTCGCCACCGCCCTCCAGCTCACGATCGAGGAGCTCGTCGCCGTTCCGCGCGCGTCTGCCAAGCGCTATGCGCGCGGCGCGCTCCGGGTGCGGCAGCGGGGTGAGGTCACCATCCACAAGCTCTTGCCAGACCCCATCCCCGGCATGGAGATCGACCGCTTCGAGCTCCCGCCAGGGGCGCGCATGCCGGGCGTCCCCCACACCCCCGGCACGCGCGAATACCTTACGTGCGAGAGCGGGGAGATCGTCCTCGTCGCGGCCGGGGAGCGCTTTGAGCTCGCGCCGGGCGACCTCGTCGCGTTCCACGGGGATCAGCGCCATTCGTACGCGAATCCGGGGGCGAAGATGGCCGTCGGATACTCGGTCGTGGTCCTGGCGAGGTAGCTACCACATCGCGCCGGTGGGAACCGCGACCCTGGGAGCCGGACGTTGGGGCCAGCTCGATCTCGCCGGCGAGATATGGGAATGGACCCTCGATGGGTTTGGCTCCTACGTGTATCGCTGCACGGATTGCGCGAACGTGACGATACCCGATTGGTATCCAATGGCGGGCGTCTCTTACGCCACGAGCGGTGCCCCGTACGTGATCCGGGGTGCCTCGTACTCCGACCCCGCGGTCCACTTGCTTCCGTCGTGCCGCGATTGCGATGGCCCCTCGGCCTACCGCAACGATGTCGTGGGATTTCGGTGTGCCAGGACTCCGTAAGGCGTCTGGGCGCACCCGGCGCGAGGGTGCGCGGGCTCGTCTTCGCTCGGCCGGGTTCCGCTGCGCTGACCAAGAGAGGGGTGTGGCCGCAACGTCAGCCGCGGATCCAGTCTTCGACGGTGACGCCAGGAAGGCGGTTGTAGTGACGCTTGTTCCCCGTGATGACGGTCGCTTGCTTCGATGCTGCGATCGCGCCGATGAAAAGGTCAGCGTCCGCGAGGCGCTGCCCCTGCCGCTCGAGCAGGGTCTTGGCCTCTCCGAAGATCTGCGCCGATGCTTCATCGAGGCCAAGCACCGGCAGCGTGCAGAGAAAGCTCCTCACGAGCGCGACGTTTTTCTTGGGGGCGACGGACTTGGCGGCCCCGTAGTGCAGCTCCGCGGCCGTGATCCAAGTAGTCACCACCTCGTCCTCGGTAGCCGCACGCCGTTCGATCACCGCCTCGTTGCCGCGCAGGATGGCAATGCACGTGTCGGTGTCGAGGAGCTTCAAAGATCAACCTCGCGTCCGGGCGTGCGCTTTGCCGTGACGCGCTTAGCCTCCGCCGTGCTGTCGACGTCCGATTCCCATTGGGCGGCTAGCTTTCGCCACGCGGTGACCTGAGCCTCCACGTCGGGCCGGACCGGGCTCTTCGGACGCTTTCCGAGTGCGGTCTCGAGCAGGTGGACGACCTCCTGGGTCAAGCTCCGCCGGTCGTGCTCGGCGGCGTCCCTAAGAGCTTGAAGGAGATCATCGGAGAGGTTCTTGAGGGTTAGCGAAGCCACAGAAACCACCATTCAACCTTTGTGCAACCATTATGGGGTCCTTTTGGTTGCCGATCAAGCGCTCCCAGCAAACGCCGGGCTGGGCTTTGCGTGGGGGCTCCCTACGACTTTGACACGCCCTCGAAGATGACGTTGCCTTCCGCCCAGACCCTCCAGACGCGGTTTACCAGGTCGCGTTCCCCTTGAAGAGCGGCGACGGCCCCCGCAAGACGCCGAGCTGTTCATCTCGAACGAGGTCGCCGTCTTCGACCAGGATGACACCCGAGTGCAGTTCGCGAGCGCGAGCGAGCTTCACGAAGTCATCGACGTTCTTGGTCGCCAGGACTCGATCTCGACGTAGGCACGCTCCAAGACCTCGTGGTCCTTGGCTTCGAGAAGCCCACGGTCGCGGATATGAACGGCATCGAGCCCATCCTCCGTGCGCAGGGTCTCGGCGACCCTCGGGGAAATGTTCTCATCGAGCAGCAGTTTGACGTTCACGCGGCGATCGGCTCGGACCAGAGGATGGCATGCAGCTCGGCAAGAACTGCGCGGGCCTGAGAAGCCGTCGGAACTCCCAGCCGCTCGGTCAAGCTTGCGTCGGCCTCGCGTGCAGCGTCGTTCATAAGCGAAGCGATGGCTTGCTCCTGCGCATCGTGCACACGATGGCGCGCGTCGGCGTCGAGCTGGGACGCAAGCCACTGCGCGACCGCCCACGAAAGCTCTGCGTGACGAGTCTCGTCGCGAGCGATGCGGCCAAGGGCTCGCCGAATCTCGGCATCCTTGGCGCTCTTCGCTTGGAACAGAGCGAGCGCAGCGCCGAAGGTTTCGCGCACGCATCCCTCGACGACATTTTCTACGGCCATCTCCTGAGGACGACCTCAAGGCTTGGGTCGGCTCTGGACATGCACGACGAGGATGCGCCGGCCAGCAGGAACTCCATCCCACAAACCTCCTGCGGTGAAGCCGAGACGTTCTTTACAACCGAGCACCCGGCCGGCAACTGAACGCCGACGCCGCCAGCATCCGTCGTGGCGCATCCGATGGAAGTTGCTCGCGCGTCCCCAAGACCGGCTGCGCTTGGACTCCCCGAGCAAGCGACGAGCAAGGGCGTGGCGACCGCTGCCAACACCGCCCGGTTGAGGGCGCGATCGAGTGTCCGAGCTCGCGACATGTGCCACGGAGACGCAATAGGCCCCTGAGCGACTAGCGCGCGCTCGCGAAGGTCTACCGCGTGACGCCCGAGACATGCGGCGGCACACACTGGCACATCGGCGGGTAGGTAGCGCTAGCCCCCTCCGCGGCGCAAGAGAGCAAGACGTCATCGGCTGGCCACGGCGGGAAGACTTACGCTAGGGAGCCAAGCGCCGATGGCCTTGCGCGATATCGCTGCCGCCCGTCGTCTACCTACCGGGCGCCGGCGGTCGCTCGTCGTTTTCGCGCCCAGTGGCGGACCGCCTCTGGCGTCGCATCGCGGACCTGATCGAGCGATTCCTTCCGAGACCTCAGATGCACGCTACCGACCATGTCTCGCTGCGCCTAGCTCGCCCGGACGACGAACCTTCCTCCTGGCGATGCTGTTTCGCGCGGCACACGGGGACGACGACACCGATGCGCGTCCTGAGCACCTTCTCGGGATGCCAGCGCTCGCACGTTACGTGGTCGGTTTCGGCGTGGAAGGAGACCTGGGCATTGTCGCGGAGGCGCCGGAAGGACCGGTTGGTGCCGCATGGGTGCGCCTGCTCGCCGGCAACGCTCGCGGTTACGGTTGGGTGGCTGACGACACCCCGGAGCTCGCAATCGGCGTCGTGCGCGGGTACGTCGGTCGCGGTGTGGGCACGCGTCTAATGAGCGAACTGCTCGCTCGCGCGCGTGGTCGTTTCCCCGCGCTATCGCTCAGCGTGCGCCGCGAGAATCCCGCGCGGCGCCTATACCTGCGGCTCGGCTTCGTGCCGCATGCGGAGGTCGTCAACCGGGTCGGTGGGCTTTCCGACACCATGGTGCTTCGCTTCGCGTGACCGGGCCGCCCACGCAGACCCCCTGCCCCTCATCACATCGCAAGTAGCCGCAGGAGCGATGCTCCATGATGATCCGCGCGGACGGGGCACCTATCGACTGGGATCGATGACACGCACGGCGCTTACGGCCTTGGCGTAGTCGAGAATCGCGCTATCCCGGGTCACCAGCACCGCGTCCAGCAAGCGGGCCGACGCCACGATCAAACGGTCGGCTGGGTCGCGATGCTCCCATGCGGGCAGATCCACGGCGTCCACCGCGATCGCGGGCTCGAGCGAGATCACGGCGGTGCGTGTCTCGCGCAGCGCCCCGACGACGAAGTCCAGCACGGACCCGCTCACGCGGACTTTCCCTTTCCGGACGAGCATGGCCACCTCCCACGGTGTGATGGCAGCCACGTAGAGCGAGCCGCCGTTCGCGGCGACTTCCAAGCGGCGCCGCACGCGCATCGCAAACCGAGTCGAGCGGCCGAAGGCGACGTCGAGCCAAATGTGCGTATCGAGGACGAAGACCTCAGCGCTCGGCATCCCAGCCTTCGCCCGTGGAAAGAAGCTCTTCGTCCTCGGCCAGAAAGAGAATGCGATGCGCTGCTGCGCCAAAGATGGGCCGCCGCGCCGCTTCGTCGCTCTCGGCGGGGACGAGACGCACGAGCGGCTTGCCGCGTTTGGTGATCTCCACGGGTTCCCCCGTGGCCGCGACTCGATCCATGAGCTTCAGGCAGGTGGCTTTGAACTTCCCTGCGGCGATGCGCTTCATGTGACCATAATAGCATGGTCATAATGGGGCCCCTAAGGGGTAACAGCGGAGGCGTCGAGTGGTTTGGTGATCCGCACGATAGCGGCTCGACGGGCAGCGCGCGCGCAAGGTCACGCGAGGGCTGCGTCCACCAGGAGGCGGACACGCGCGTGGTGCGCGGACCACGATTGCCACACCGACTCGGCCCAGGCCCTTACGGCTCGAGCGTGCGCTTCGGCGCCGGCCGCGTCGACGACGCTCCTCACGCTGAGGGCGCTGCCGAACGCCGGGGGCTCGAGCCAATCGAACTCGCGCTTCGGCGTCGCCATCTTCGCGAGCATGCGCCCCCGGAACGTGGAGGGCACGCCACGCTCGAGGGCGAGGAACAACCCCGCGAGGTGGAGCCAAACCGATTGAACCGCCGCGCGCGAGCCTCTCGAGGGGTGCTGCGCCATGTATGCATCGACGCTCATCCCGTGGGACGCGAAGTAGCCGCTGCCGGAGAACTCGCGGGCCATGATCTCGCCGTACGCCGCCCAACACGCCGGCGACGCGACGCCGTACGGGTCGCTGGCTCCTTCGATCGCGGGGAGCACCGCGCCGCAGCCGGCGCAAGCCGTGTCCATCCCGACAGGCAGCGTAGCCGATGCACTCGTCTCGCCCTATTCTTTCCGGCCGTCACGTCAGCCATCAGGCTTCACGAAGGTCGCCACAGAATCGCGTCAAGTTCGGCGCATGTTCGCAGGACGTCAGCATCCGTGCCGGCGACACGCGCGAGCGCCTGGATTCGCCGCTACGCCTTGCAGCGTGCGACCGATGACGTGGCCGAAGTCCGCGATGTCGCGGGTCAGCAGCACCTGGCAGCGTGAGGCCACGGCGGCGGCGAGAATCGGCTCGCCTTTGGGCGGGAGGCCGTGACCATCATCGAGCTTCTCGGCCAGCACGCGACGGGGACGAGGATGGCGCCCAACCCTCGCGACCCCCTCTACTTCGAGACGGAGGCGACGCTGCCAGTGGACTTTCATTCCTTCCGGCGTGCGTTCGCTTCATCCCTTGCCGAAGCGGGCGTCAACGTCCAGCACGCCATGCACCTGACCGCGCACTCCGATCTGCGCGTCCATGCCCGCTATGTCATGCGAACGACGGCCATGCGGACTATCCCAGAAACAGCCATCCCGAGGCTGCACGTCGGGGTGCTCGTGGTCGCTGCTGAGCGTGACGAATCGCCTCCCGAAGGGGGTCCGAGGCGGCGAGAATCGTCATAACGTCTGACGATTCGCCCAAAGCTCCGGCTGCAGGACTCGAACCTGCGACCCGGCGGTTAACAGCCGCCTGCTCTACCAACTGAGCTAAGCCGGAACGTGAGAACCCAGAGTTTTACCGTCCAGCGACCTTAATCGTCAAGCAACGCCGCATGCAGCTCACACGCCTCACATGCCTCCCGTGCCCGCGAAGCCGCCATCCGGGACTTCGAGCGGCGTTTTGTCTTCGTCGGCCATCAGCCGGGCCTTCAGCTCGACCGCGGGCGTGACGTTACGAGCATAGTAAAGCGCCGCAGCCACTTTGCCGTCATAGAACGCGGCGTCCGGATGACCGGCCGCCACGGCGCCCTTTGCTTTGAGAGCGATTGCCGCCCCCTCGAGCAGTAGCCACGTGACCGTCGTCTCCGCCATCATCTCGAGGAAGCGATTCGCGTTGAGCGGCACCATCGCGAGCTTGCCCGTTTGAAACCACGTGAGCAGGCGCATCGCCGTTCCGGAGATGGCCTCCTGCGCGAGGCCCAGAGTCTTCACCGACGGCCCGAGAACCGGGTCGCCCGCGTGCTTTTGCACGAACTCTGCGACGTCGGCGAGGAACGCCTGCAAGTTCGCGCCGCCGTTCTGCCCGAGCTTGCGTCCGACGAGGTCCATCGCCTGAATATGGTTGGTTCCCTCGTAAATGCTGAAGATCTTCGCGTCGCGACAGTATTGCTCGACCGGGTAGTCTTTCGTGTAGCCCACGCCGCCGAACGTCTGAATCGCCGTCTCGCAGATGCGGAAGCCCTGGTCGCTTCCGTAGGCCTTCACGAGCGGCACGAGGAGGTCCACTTGCCCCTGGTGGTATGCCTCTTTTTTCTCGTCGTGGCCGGCCAGGGTGCGCACGCGATCTTGGTGGTGCGCGAGCTTGACCGCGAGCGCGCGGATGCCTTCGACGCGAGCCTTCATGTCGAGCAGCATGCGCCGCACGTCGGGGTGCTCGATGATGGCCACGCGCGGCGCCGTCGCGTCCTTCCAGTGCGTGATGCTCGACCCCTGCTTGCGCTGCATCGCGAACTCGACCGCGTTGAGAAACGCGCTCGACGCCACGCTGATGCCCTGCACACCGACGGCGATGCGCGCGCTGTTCATGAGCTTGAACATCTGCGCCATCCCCTGGTTGATCTTGCTCTCGCCCCCTACGGGCCATCCGATGCACCCGCCGGCGTCGCCGAAGTTCAACACGCAGGTCGCCGAGCCGTTGATCCCCATCTTGTGCTCGATGTTCGCCACGGTGACGTCGTTCGGCTCGCCGAGCGAGCCGTCGGCGTTCGGCCGGACCCTCGGCACGATGAACAGGGTCAACCCCTTGGTGCCCGGAGGCGCGCCGTCGACGCGCGCGAGCACCAGATGCACGATGTTCTCGGCGAGGTCGTGGTCACCGCCGGAGATGAAGATCTTCGTGCCTCGGATCGAATATCCGCCGTTGGCGCCGCCGACGCGCGATGCGCTCGAGCTCGCGCTGCCGACGTCGCTGCCGGCCTGCGGTTCGGTGAGGCACATCGTGCCCCCCCACTGACCGCCGAACATCCTCGGGCAATACAGCCGCTTTTGCTCGTCGGTTCCGAACGACGCGATGACCTCGGCCGCACCGAAGGCCAGCCCCGAGTACATCCCGAACGCCGTGTTCGCGCCGCTGATCATCTCCTCGACCAGCACTTGCAATGCGTGGGGCGCACCCGCGCCGCCCCACTCTTCATCGACGGCGATCTGCTTCCAGCCCGCCTCGTAGAGGCTCTTCCAGGCCTCCTTGAATCCGCGAGGGGTGATGACCCTCCCCGACTCGACCCGGCACCCTTCGACGTCGGCGACGGCGTTGAGCGGACCGATCACCTCGCAAACCCAGCGGTAGCATTCGGAGAGCGTCGAGACGCATTCCTCGCGGCCCCACGCGGCGAACGGCTGCTTACCCAGAAGCTCTTCGATGTGGAACTGCTCGAAGAGCAAGAAGTGGAGCTCGCGCAGGGCGGCCTTGTAGCGGTTATGCGCTTGGATGGGCTTGGTCACGGTCTTCTCGCTTCCGATGGGCACAGATAAGCTTAATGTCGCATCGCAGCGTAAACCAGCTCGTCCTGGTGCAGCCTCCACTCGCGGCCCTCCCGCGTGACCTGTGCTCCAATCACTCGGACCTCCGCTCCGCCTGACGCCCCGCGGCAGACCCTTCAGGGAGCGACCCGGTTCCCTTCGTGACTACGCGAGCACGTGCACACGGATCGAATTCGTGCTTCCGCTGACGCCGATGGGCGCCCCGAACACGATAACCACCCGTTCGCCGGGTGAGCCGAATCCGGCGGCGAGCAAATCGCCCGTGCACCAGTTGACCAGCTGATCGGTGTCGACCTGCGCCGCGGGCATCTCGCGCGGCACGACCCCCCAATAAAGCGCCATCCGGCGGCGGGTCTTGGCGTTCGGCGAATAGGCGATGATCGGAACACCCGGCCGCGCGAGGCTCACGGTCATCGCGCTCGAACCGCTTTCCGTGAAGGCGACGATGTACTTCGCCCCGATCTCCCTCGCCGTGTTGCAGGCGCCGCGTGCGATCGCCTCGGCCACGCTCGTCGCGCGCGACCCGTACGGAGCCTGCTCGAAGAACGGACTGGTCTCGGCCTCGGTCGCGATGCGGCTCATCATCGAGCACGCAAGCTGCGGGTGGTCGCCCGTGGCCGTTTCACCGGACAGCATCACCGAGTCGGCTCCGGAGTAAACGGCGTTCGCGACGTCGCTCGCTTCGGCTCGCGTCGGCCGGGTCGACTTGGTCATCGACTGGAGCATCTCGGTCGCGACAATCACGGGCCGGCGCACGCGCCTGGCCACGCCCAGGATCTGCCGCTGGATGACCGGCACGCGCTCGGGCGGGAACTCGACCCCCAGATCGCCGCGAGCCACCATGACGCCGTCGCTGGCGGCGACGACGCTCTCGAGGTTCTCCACCGCATCGGGCGTCTCGATCTTCGCGATGACCGGTGTCGGTGCGCCCCACGCCTGGCAGATCTCGCGGATCTGGAGGATGTCTTCGGCGCGGCGCACGAAGCTCATCGCGATGTAGTCGACACCGCTCGACAGACCGAATACGAGGTCTTGCTTGTCTTTCTCGGTGAGCGCCGAGATGCGCATCGTCTTGCTGGGCAGGTGCACGCCGACGTGGTCGCGCATGCCCCCCCCTTGCTCGACCCGTGCCTTGACGCGGTGCCCCTCGACGCCGTGCACGATGAGCACCAGCCGCCCGTCGTCGAACATGATGCGGTCGCCGACACGCACGTCCGCCGCAAGCCCCTCGTACTGGATGGCGACGACACGCTCGTCGGCCGACGAGTCCCCCTCGACGAGGACCACCTCCGCGGCGGTCGGCAAATCGAACTTGCGCGGGAAGCTGCCGGTGCGAATCTTCGGACCGCAGAGGTCCTGAAGGGCCGCCACGGACTTCCTTTCCAGGTCCGACGCTTCGCGGAGACGCGCGAGCCTCGCCCCATGCTCCTCGTGCGTGCCGTGGGAAAAATTCAGGCGCGCGACGTCCATCCCCGCATTGATGAGGCGACGCAAGCCATCGAGGGAATCGCACGCCGGCCCCAGCGTGCACACGACTTTGGCCCGACGCATTGCCGACATGAGCCCGACGAGAATAGTCGATGCCCCCGCGCGTCGTGAGCTTTTTCTTGGGGTGCGCCCCGTCACCGAGAGATTCTCCGAGCTCGGCGGGCGCTAGGAGCCCGGAGGGCATTGCGCTTTGCGCAAGTGCCAGGACGGGCTCCGTCGTGACGGGTCGCGTTCGAGGGGAGCGCAGCCGCTCCCCTCGAGCTCCCCAGCCGTCACCCGTTTACTTGGCTCCTTGGCTAGACTGCGCCGCCATGAGTCCTGCGCGCGATTCCGGACCTGTGCTTTGCCTCGGCGGGGTCGACCTTGCATGGCTCGCCGATCAGTTCGGCACGCCCGCGTACGTCTATGACCTCGACGGAATCGCCGCCGAAGCCCGCGCTCTGCAAGCCGGGTTCGACGGGGCCGCGCATCTGGTGGCGTATGCCGTGAAGGCGAATAGCGCCGGGGCGATCGTTCGAACGCTGGCGAGCGAAGGCTGCGGGGCCGACGTCGTGAGCGACGCCGAGCTGCTCGTGGCACTCGCGTGCGGAGTCGCGCCGGACCGAATCGTCTACAGCGGGGTAGCGAAGCAGGACCGGGAGATCGATCGCGCGATCGTCTCCACGATCGGCGCGGTGCAGATCGAGAGCGTCGAAGAGATCGCGCGGGTCGAATCGCGCGCTCGAGCCGCGACACGAAAGGTGCGGGTCAGCGTGCGGGTCAACCCCGGGGTCGACCTCTCGCTCGCAACGCACGCGCACGTGGCGACGGGCCACGATCGGGCGAAGTTCGGCATCGTGCGGGACGACGTGGCCGCCGCCGTGCGCGCCATCGACGCCTCGCCCAACCTGGAGCTCGTGGGGATGGCGACTCACGTCGGGTCTCAATTCATGTCTCTCGAGCCGTACGTCGAAGGAGCGCGCATCCTCCTCGACCTCGTACGCGGCTTGCGCGACCAAGGATGGCTCCCGTCGCTCGCGTTCGTCGACACGGGGGGTGGGTTCGGCTTCGACTATGGGGATCCGTCCGCGACCAGCGCCGTGATCCGGCCGCGTCCGGCCGATTTCGTCGCTGCCGCGAGGGCCGAGCAACGGGCGCGGCGACTCGACGACCTCGCCCTGTACGTGGAGCCCGGACGGGCGCTCGTGGCGGCGCACGGCGTTCTCATCGCGCGCGTCGTTCAACCGAAGGTAACCCCCACCGCCCGCTGGCTGATGATCGACGCGGGAATGAACGACCTCATACGCCCGGCGCTCTACCAGGCGCGCCATCGCATCGTCCCGCTCGATGGGACAGGCGCGGGCGCGAACGTCCCGTGGCGGGTCGTCGGACCGGTGTGCGAGAGCAGCGACGACTTCGGCGAGCACCTGCTCCCGAGCGAGCCACCCCGCGCGGTCGCCATCCTCGACGCGGGGGCGTACGGGTACACCATGGCGAGCCGGTACAACGGCCGGCAGCTACCGGCCGAAGTATTTCTGCGCGGTGGTCGCGTGGTCGGACAGGCGTCGCGGATCAGCGTCGAGAGCTGGGTCGAAGAGCGGGCGAAAGCGGGCGGTTGATCCGCCCCGCTCACTTCTCGTCTTTGGCCGTTCCGCGCTGCGGCGTGGAGCGCGGCGGAGGCGAGGAGCGGGGCGAGGCGGGGCCTCGCGAGGACGGAGGCGGGGGTATGGTTCGCGCCCGCACGACCTGTCCGTCCGCGACCACTTCGACGCCGATCGTTCGGCATCGCCGCGCGAGCCGGTCGAGATCGACTCCGGGCGTGACCAGGAGCCCACCGGACGGCGACGGATCGATGAAGAGCTCTTGCGTGGGCCGCCGGGTCCGCAGCATCTCGCGCACGTTGCCGTCCTCGACCCAGAGGAAGCCCGCTGCAGCGGACCACGTCGCGCGCCCTACGACGATGCTCGCCTGCGCGAGGGTGCGCGAGAGCGATTCGGGCAAGGGCGCGAGCGCTTCGATTCGCGCGCGCAGAACCTCCGCGTCCAGGCCGGCGGACAGAGCGCGCGCGAGAGTCTGCGGGGCCACGATGAGGTCGAGGGTCTCGGCGGCTCGTCCGACTTCGACGAAGGGGGCCACCGCCAGGATCGCGCAGACCTGCGCCTGCGGACCGAGCCGCAGCACGTGGGTGTCGAGAAACTGCGAGACGGAGGCTTCACCCGACGGAACTTTTTCCGCGAGCAGGGCCCGCCCGCGCGCGGTCAGGCGCAACGCGACGGGCGACCCGGCGGAGTCGCCATCCCGGTCGCGCGCGAGACCTTCGTCCTCGCCGAGGTCGAGGATGCCCAGTCCGGGCAGGCTGTCGTGCACGATGCGGCGAGCGACCTCCATCGGCTCGACGGCCTCGAGGCCCCCGCGCTCCGCCCAGCGCCGAAGGAGACGCGCCAGCCCGGGGATCCTCTGGTCGCTCTTGAGCCAGCCGGCGACCGACGCCCATGGGACCCACCGGCCCTCTCCGAGCTCGCGCAACGCTTCGAGCACCATTTCGCGCACGACGCCCGCGGGGCTCGAATCGCGCACCTCGGGTGCCAGACGCAGCACCTCCGGCTCCGCGCGCGCCTCGTCCCAGGCCCCGCCGCGCTGCCACGTCACGAACAGATGGTGCGTCAGCTCTTGCATCGTGAAGCTGCCCGGCGGAGCGGACGAATTCGTCGCCGACGCGTCCCACAGGCCGATCGCGCGGGAGAGGGCGAAGACGAGGCCTACCTGCGACGGTTCGCGGCCGAAGCGAGCAGCGAGCTTCTGCACGAGAGACTTGGGCGTTCCGACGCCGGAACGGAGATCGGCGAACGTTCCCGAGGGAGACCGCCCTTCGGTGGGTCGCCCGGGTGACTCGCGCGCCGCGACGGCCAGAGCCATCGCCAGCGGAGTCGGATCGACCGAGAAGCGGGCCCGCCGCGGCGCGTGATCGCCCGAAATCACGAACGCGCGCACCTGCTCCCGCCGGGCGGCGCGCTCGGTGTGATGCTCCGCGCCGATGATGGCGCTCACCTCCGTCGGAACGACGTGACGGTTGGGATGGACCGGGATGAGGAGGGCCCGCCGCTCGAGCGAGAACCCTACGCCGCGTCGCGACGGCGTCGCGCCGGTTGCGGTGCGCAGGCGGAGAGGCTCGCGTTCGAGCTCCAGAAGCTCCTCCGTGTCCACTTCGCCCCCGTCGGCCTCGACCCCCTCCAGCACGCGGCGCTCCGTCGGCGAGAGCCGGGCTATCTCTTCGGCGAGCCGCTGCGGATTGCCCACCACGTCCCAGGCCGGCTCCAGCGACAGGGCGATGGGAGGCGTCGCCGGGCGGCCCAGGTAGTGGGCCGCGATGGCGCTCATCGTCTCGAACTGCGTTTGCGGGAGAAGCGCGCGCAAGCTGCGCGGGTCTTCGCCCTCCCAGGTCTTGAGCTGGACGAGGTATGCCGCCGGAAGGATCAGCTCGACGCCCGCGGGCGCCGAGCGGGCGAACATCAAACCGCGCGCGAGGAGCGGCTCGAGCGAGGGCGGCACGGACGAAACGACCAGAGTGCCGCGCGCCTCTGCGACGCGGTGAATGAGCTCGAGAGAGGCGGGGTGCAACCGAGAGGGGTCGCGCAGCTCCGGGAGCGAGACGAGGGCGCGTGCCACTTGGGACGACACGTCGATGCGCTTGGCCGGATCAATACGGATCCCGAGACGCGAAATGAGACCATCGAGCTCCCCCTGCGGCAGCGCCCGAAGGATGTCGGCAAGGTGGGGGGGCGCTTCCGTGGGGCGCGAAGTCGATGGGGGCAAGCACCGGAGCGTAGCTCCGCCGGTACGATATTTCCAAAGACGCTTGCAAGTGGGAGCCAGGGGCGTGAAAGACTCGGCAGCGTGATCCCTTCTCCCTCGCGTGCCGCGCGCACGCGGCCCCGCGGCCCCGCGGCATCCGCGGCATCCGCGGCATCCGCGGCATCCGCTGCATCCACCGATGCCGATGCCGATGCCAGTCGAGAGGCATGGCTCGAATGGCCGGGGCGGCGATGGGCGCCACGCGCGCGGGACCAAGAGTCCATCCCGGATGGAGAGCCGCCGCCGGAGATCGCCACCACGGAGGTCGTGGACGAACCCGGAACGACGCCCCTTCTGACCCGCGCTGCGCGCGAGGCCGGGGCAGAGCCCGGCCGGCTCATCGCCGGCGACGCGCTCGACATCGCGCGCGGGCTGGCCCTCGAAGGCAAGCGGGGCAACGTCGACCTCGTGTACGTCGATCCACCGTTTGCCTCGCAGGCGGCGTATGTCCACGAAGCTCGCCTCGACGGCCCGGCCGACGGTCGCGTCGTGCGCACGCAAGCCTACGACGACCGGTGGGGCCCGGGGCTCGGCTCGTATCTCGAGATGATGGCGCCGCGCCTCGAAGCCCTCGCGGGGCTGCTCTCGAGCCAAGGGACGATCTGGGTGCACGTCGATTGGCGCGCGTCGTACCTCGTGAGAGCTCTGCTCGACGAGATCGTCGGGCGCGAAGCGTTCATGAACGAGATCGTGTGGCGGCGCGCGCCGAACCTCGGGCGACAGGCGACGAGCAACCAGTTCGGGCGCACTCTCGACACGCTGATCGTTTACGGCGGCCCCGACGCGAAGCTGATGCCGCCAACTCGCCTCGACCCGGTGCCCGCCAACGCGGTCCGCCGCGACGAGCAGGGGCGGCTCTTCACCAGCGCGCCGCGAGGTGACTACACGGACGCGTCGATCGCAAAGCTCGACGCGGAGGGGCGCGTCCACCGCACCCCCAGCGGCAAATTGTACGTGAAATACTTCCTTGTGAAGAACGCGGAAGGCGTCTGGTGCCGTGAGCGTCGGGTGGATGCGCTGTGGACGGACGTGCCGCCGCTCCGTCACGCGCGCAGCCGGGAGCGGACGGGCTTTCCGACGCAGAAGCCGCGGGCGCTCCTCGATCGGGTGATCGCGTGCGCGTCTCGGCCCGGGGGTCTCGTGGTGGACTTGTTCGCCGGGAGCGGAACCACGGGAGAGAGCGCGCATGCGCTCGGGCGGCGGTTCGTGCTCGGCGACCAGTCGCCACTCGCGCTGGCGACCGCGCGCGCGCGTCTGCTTCGCGCCGGTGTGCCGCTCCTCGTTCAATCGTGCGCACGAACGTCCGCCACGGAGGGCAAGACCGCCGGGCGGGCGCGGGTCGAGCGCAGCGGGCAACGGGTCCGCGTGCACCTGCTCGAGCCGCGCGAGCCGCTCGCGTGGGCGATCGACCGTGCCCACGACCCGCGTGGCCCATTCCGGGTCGCGTGGCACTCCGAGCGCGAACCGGGCGCGCGGTCGGTTCGACCCGCTCTCGTCGACGCGACCATTGAGCACGCGCCGGGGCCGGTGGCCGTCCGAGTCTTCTACGATGACGGGCACGTCGAGACGCAGATCGTGGAGGGCGCATGATCCTACGCGACCCCGTGCACGGCCTCGTTGCCTTCGAAGGACCCGAGGAGCGGATCGTCGAGGCGCTCATCGACACGCCGGAAATGCAGCGCCTGCGCCGCGTGCGACAGCTTGGGGTCACGTCCCTCGCGTTTCCCGGCGCCGAGCATTCGCGGTTCGCGCACGCGATCGGGGCGGCCTTCGTCATGAAGCTGCTCATCGCACGCCTACGCACGATTGACGGCGCGCTTCCCCAGGGTCAGCGCGTCACCGAAGAGCGCGCGCACGAGGCGCTGGCTTCGGCGCTCCTGCACGACGTCGGCCACGGTCCGCTCTCGCACCTCTTCGAAGACGTGATCCCCGGCACGCCGCCGCACGAGACGTGGACGGAGCGGATCGTGCTGGACCCGTCGACGGGGGTGCACCGTCTGCTGGCCTCCGTCGATCGATCGCTGCCGTCGCGCGTGGTAGACCTCGTACACGGGCGGCACGATCTGCCGTTCCTGGCGAAGGCCGTGAGCGGCGAGCTCGACGTGGATCGGTGCGACTACCTGCTGCGCGACGCGCACGCGACCGGCGTCCGCTACGGCGTGTTCGACCTCGACTGGCTCCTTCGAAGCTTGCGCTTCACGCCCGCGCCCGGCGGCGGCTCGGACGGAGAGCGAGCGCCCGCGCTGGCGATCGACGGCGCCAAAGGGCTCCCCGCGATCGAGGCATTCATCACCGCGCGCCTGTTCATGTTCCAGCAGGTGTACCTTCACAAGGCGACGCGCGCCGCAGAGTGGATGATCCGCACGACGTTCACGCGCGCCATGTCGCTACTCCGCGACGGCACGGCGCTCGGTGCTGTCCCCGCAGCGGTGGCCTCTGCTGCGCGCGACCGACCGATCGCGCTCGGCGAGTACCTCGAGCTCGACGACGGGGTGCTCTGGGGCACGATGCACGCGTGGGAGGAAGCGGCCGACCCGCCGCTCGCGGATTTGGCGAGGCGCATTCGCGTGCGGGCGCTGTTCAAGACGCTCGAGCTGTTCGGCGAGCACGCGACGCAGACGGGGAGGCAGCGAGCGCTCGCCATCGCGCAAGACGCGGCCCGCCGGCAGGGTCTGGATCCCGATGCGTACGCCGGCCTCGATGTGGCGAGCGTCGAGCCTTTCGGCTTCGACGCGGAGCCGCTGATGGTCGTGTACGCGAAGGGACCGGCGCGGCCGCTGCACGATGTGTCGTTCCTCCTCGGACGACTGGCGGGGCAGGTGCTCTCTCGCGTGCGACTCATCCTCGCGCCGGAGCTGCGCGAGCCGGTCACGCATGCGCTCGGGCTCTGACCGCGCGGCCTTCGCTGGCGTTGCCGCGGCACTGATGGTGTCTGCGGGCAGCGCGGGCGCCGACGGCGCCTCGGTCGACCCCAGTTACGGCCGCGTCCAGGGGGACATTGCCGTCGTCGTCGGCGCGGGGGCGGTGGTCGCGCCGCGCGGACCGCGCGCCGAGGCGGAGCTGAGGGTGCGCTACCTCGAGAGCGCCGGGATCTTCGCGACACTCGAGGACGCCGAGCTCGTGGGCTCGCCATCCGAGCCGCGGGGCGCGCTCGTCACGGGGCTCGAGCTGCGGCCGCTCTTTCTCTTCCGATGGCTCAAGGGCCACGAGGTGCAGCGAGCACGGTTCGATCTGGCGCTTGACTCGATCGGCCTCGATCTGGGCGCAGTGTTCGCGCAGCCCGCGGGGACGGGGTTCGCGTCGAGAACCGGGTTCGAGCTGGGATTGGGGCTCGAGCTGCCGATCCTGGAGCAGGCCAGCGGGCCGTGGATCGGCGTGCGCGGGGGCTTGCGATGGAGCGACGGCGCGCTCGGCCATGCTGCTGCGGCGGGCGCGGACGCCTTCCAAGCCGTGCTGGCCGTCACGCTCGCATGGCACCAGATTCTGTCGGTGCACGTGGTCGACGTTGGCGATCGGCCGCCTCGGTAGACCTGGCGCTCCGGGCGGTTTTCTCTGGTCGGCTCCTCTTTCAGCTCTCTGCTGGGCCTCTACGGCGACCGACCCAGCTCGGCATCCACGCTCCCCGCGAGCGCGCAGTTGTTCGCCTGTCGCTGCATCGCGTCGCGGGTCTCTGGATCCGTGACCACCCGTTCGCCCGCGGGAATGACCCGTGCCTCACCCGATCGGCGCAGCCTCAGGATCTCTTTGCCGCTCGGCAGCTCGAAGAGATGGACGCGCGCCGGGTGACCGACGAGCTGGAGGGCCCCTTCCGTGAGCACGCCACCGTCGGCGAAAGGGATCGCCTCCGGCACGTCTTCATCGAGGACGAGCAGGAAGAACTGGGCGCGCTTCACCACGTCGACCGCGAGCGGAATCTCCTCGCGCGCCGCCTTCTCGTATTGCTCGCGGAAAATGCGCAGCCTCAAGTCGTCGTCGGCGTCCTTCACCACGTGCACCCAGTCGTCCGTCAAGATGCGCGTCGCCCCGTAGGCTTGCGCCAAGTTCCAAGGCTGCTCCGCGAACGCTCCGCCGGCGACCTCGCCGCGCGCGCCTCGCTCGTTCGGTTCGCGCAACAGACAGGCCACGAACCCGTCCTTCCGAGAGTCGGCGGCCACCGCACGAACGCTGGCCGCGTCTTTGGCCTCCGCGACGCGCATCCGCAAGTACACGCCCGGCTGCGAACGCCACTCTCGTCGCCGCGCACGCGGATCGATCATGTCCCCCGCGTACTCTCTTGCCGACGCGAGCACGCCGCTCTCGAGCTTGTCGCGCAGGGGGAACCACTCCGAACCCAGCGTGGCGGCGACGGCACGCTGCTTCGCGAGCAGCGCCTGTTTGCCGTCGTTCAGCTCGCGCGCGCTGACTACCTTGTACGCGATGAAGCTTCCGATGATGGCAGCGGCAGCGAGCGACCCCGCGTGCGCTCCCCACCGAACTCGCCCCTGCGACCGGTCGTCACGCGCCCGTTCGATGGCAGCTAGGCCGCGGGATGTTTTTTTCACGATGCGGCGCCGCTTGGCAGCGGGCTGAAGCTGGCCCCTCGAGCTCCGAAACTAATTGTGCGACTTGGGGAGATTGTTGACCATGAAGCTCACGTTCGGGAAGCCCGCGAACGCAGCTGTCTGAAACACGCTCTTCACGACGACCGCCTTCACGTTTTGGTCGATCTGGAGAAGAACGACTCCCGGGAAGTCCTTGTTCGGGTGCGTTTGCTTCCAGAGCTCGCGCTTGGCCTTGAGGACGTTGAAAAGCTCGTCCATGCGCTGCATGCGATCGGACTCCTCGACCGCGCGGGTGTTCCCGGCGGGCGCGCCGTCCACCAGCACCTGGCTGCCGACGATTGCCGCCATCGGCGCGTCCATCATGTCGAGCGTGTTCTCCGCCTTGGGCATGTTCAGCCCCTTGGCGATCGGCGTCTCGCCGCTGGCGCTGAACGTCATGAGGAGGAACACGACCGTAACGACGAGAAAGTCGATCATGCTCGTCAGCGATAGGCTCGCATTGGTGGATCGATGCCCGCCCCCTGCAACCTTTTTGGCGACGAACTCGAGCCCAATGTGGCCCATCAAACGGCGACCCGGCTCTGCGATAGGCATGGCTAATTCACCGCGAACGTGATGTTGAACGCAGGGAGCTTCTCGGTCTTTCCGCCGAGCTGCATCTCCCGATGGACCTGATAGATCGCGTCGATGACGCCGATGATGTACTTGAACTCGGTCTTGTTGTCGGTGTGCAAGATCGCCTGATCCAGCTTCTTGTCGGTCGGGTTCGAGTGCTGCCCCTTGGCCTTCCACTCGCTCTCGCACTTGGCCGCGAGGTCTGGGAAGCGCACGACCTCGACCGGTCCCTGCTGAGTCACCACGTCTTTGCGGGGCACGTCGATCGAGTCGACCGTCGTGCTTCCCTGCTTCCACACGAGCACGAACTTGTCCTCGCCCTGCATCATGACGTGCAGCTGCTTCTCCGGCTCGATCTTCTCCTGCTCCACGTCGGGGCGCGGGGGCCCGGGAACCTGGGCGTCCGCATTGATGCGCGCCATATGCGTCCACACCGCGGTGATGAGGAGAAACGAGATGGTGACCATCAGCAGGTCGATCATCGGGATCATGTTGATCTCCGAATCGAGCGACTTGCGTTTGCCTTTGCCGCCGCCTCCAACGTCTACGCCGCCCATGCTTCTTCTCCTGCTTCTCCGTGTCCCGCTGTTCGCATCGAGTTCAACTGACGCGTCGTGGAGCTCGGAAGCGAGCCCCACGACGCTCCACTGAGGCCTCTGCCGGTCTTGCGCGCCTTCCGGTATCCGCGGCTCAGCCGGTGGGCAGGCCGGCCATGTTGACCTTCTGCCTGTTGGTGACGACGAGGTTGAGGACTTGAACGCTCGACTCGTTGATGTCGTCTTCGAGCGTCTGCGTCTTGCCGTTGAGGATGGCGTACCCGACGAGGCCGATGATGGCGACGATCAGCCCGAAGGCCGTGCAGTTCATCGCCTCGGAGATCCCTTCGGCCAAGATTCGGGCCTTCTGGCTCGGGTCCACGCTCTCGCCGGACACGGCCCCGAAGCTCGTGATGAGCCCGGAGACGGTGCCGAGCAAGCCGCTGAGCATCGAGAGGTTCGCGAGGAGGGCGAGGTAGCCGGTTCGTTTGGCAATGCGCGGGATCTCGCGCAGGGCCGCTTCGTCCATGGCTGCCTGAACCTCTTCGTCGGGCCGGTTGACCTTGACGAGGCCCGCCTGCACGATGCGCGCGAGCGGCGCATTGGCGGCGGAGCACATCTTGACGGCTTTCGCGATGTCTCCCGCGAGGATGCACTTCTGCATCGTTGCGAGGAACACGTCCTTGTTGATGGACGAGCCGTACAGGTAAAGGGCCCTCTCGACGATTACGCCTATCGTGATGATGGACCAGAAGAGGATCACGTACATTCCCCAACCGCCATCCTTGAAATGCTTCCAGACTGCAGCCATCGAACCGTCCTCCGTTATGTTTTTCGTCGGGGTCGTCTCAGGACCTCGCCCCCAGGACCGATCGGGGACCCGCCCCTGCCGGACTGATGAGCTTCCAACGAGTGTCTTGCGAGCGAGCCGTTGACCTCGATAGTAATTACGCGCACAAAGCCCTGTCGGGGGCCCGTGGGAAGCGACCAAGCTTCCCGGCGAGCAAAACCCGTTCGGCGGCGGGCGAAGTTATCCGAACGACATGAAACGAAGCAAGCGAGTCACGTCGCCTCACGTCCGAAGGGCTCACGCGGCCGTGCACGAGCACGCGGAGCCTGACAGGTGAGACCAAAGCCCGTCAAGGGAGTTTGGGTCGCGTGCGGCAATCGAGACGTTCATCGAGGCGATCGGGGCTCAGAGGGGTACAAACCGGAAAGTATTGGCTGAAGTTTGTGATGTGGGTGTTCGTCTCGTGCAGCCTGCACTCCGCCCCTCCGGCGTGGCCTGTGCTGCAATCCCTTCGGGGCTCCGCTCCGGCTGACGCACTTACACGCCGTTCACCCGGGGGGAGCGCGGACGCTCCCCCCGAAGACCCCCCACCCGTAACCAGGGTGGAGGAGACCTGACGGGCGGGTGGCTTTCGGCTGGGCTCGGGCCGCTGGGGGGAGACCTGACTGGTGGACGGGGGGCTCGTTGTGGGTGTCTCCCGATTAGAGGGTTCGGAGGAGGGCTCGCTCGGCGCCGCGTACCGAATCAGTCAGCGGGCGCGGGGAGGAAGTTCCCGATCTCGGCCGGCGCGCGCGTGACGAAGGCGCGGCAAGCTGGACTTTGGGTGACGGGTGGGGGGCTCTTCGGGGGGAGCGTCCGCGCGCTCCCCCCGGGTGAACGGCGTGTAGGTGCGTCAGCCGGAGCGGAGCCCCGAAGTGCGACGCAAACAAAGCAACGCCGGAGGGGCGGAGTCTAAGGCTGCACGTGACGCGTGTAGGTGCGTCAGCCGGAGCGGAGCCCCGAAGTGCGATGCAACAAAGCAACGCCGGAGGGGCGGAGTCTAAGGCTGCACGTGACGCGTGTAGGTGCGTCAGCCGGAGCGGAGCCCCGAAGTGCGATGCAACAAAGCAACGCCGGAGGGGCGGAGTCGGAGGCTGCACGAGAAGAGGCTGCACGAGAAGAAGCCCGATTTGACCTTTCGAATCGGCAGGCGGTATCGTCGCGGGAAGAGTCGGTGCGGGCCCGCGGCCATCTTCGCGCGAGGACCTCCACCGAACGCGCATCCGAGACACACGGAAGCATCGAGCCGAAGCGTCGCGAGTCGATCGAGAGAGCGCGATTTCCCATTTTCCTCTGGCCTGCCGCTATACTGGCCGCCAGCGAGTTGCGACGAACACCACGCGCCGCCAGAGGCGCTCGGGCATCGAGTAAAGTAGAAAGGAGCGTCGGGGAATGTTGGTGGTCCTAGTTGCGGAGCAGGCGGCGCAGGCTGCGAGCGGGGGCGGCGGTCTCATGGGCGCCTTCAAAGAGCGCCCCACGTTCTTGGTCGCCAACTTGGTCGTCAGCGCCGTGGTCATCGCGATGGTCATCGAGCGCGTCGCCTTCCAACTTTCGAAGTACAGCGTCAACTCGAAGGAGTTTTTCGCGCAGATCAAGAAGCTCGTCACCGCCGGCAACATCGACCGCGCCATCAAGCTCTGCGACGCCGGCGATTACCCGACGCTTCAGCTCGTGAAGGCTGGGCTCACGCACGCCAACAAGGGGCCCGACGAGATCGACGCCGCGATGAGCGAAAAGATGAGCGAGCTCCGGCCCGCGGTCGAAAAGCGCATCGGATCGCTCTGGTCACTTGCCAACATCGCCACGCTCATCGGTCTGATCGGCACGGTCACCGGCCTTATCCTCACCTTCGCGGCCGTTTCCGACCCGCGCCTTTCGGCGGCGCAGCGCCAGGCCCAGCTCTCGCTAGGCATCTCCGAAGCGATGTACAACACGGCGTTCGGTCTCGGAATCGCTGTGACATGCATGATTGCGCACCTTTTTCTGCACCAGCGCGCGAAGAACATCCAGCACGACTTGGACGCGACGCAGGAACGAGTGTTCAATCTGCTCACGATCCAGGCGCGCCCCGGTAGCTACTGATCGCGACTGGAGCCCGGGATGCCGGAGAACGCAAAACTCAGCGCCGCGCAGCGCGGTCGAATACGACGCAGATCGACCCCGACCGAGCTCGACCCGGCTGAAGAGGGGGGCGAGCTCAACATCGTTCCCTTTCTCGACATCATCACCAACGTGCTGATGTTCGTCCTCGCGACGATCACGGTGACCTTCACGACGATGATCGACTCGCAGCCGCCCAGGTCCGGCGGCCCGAGCTCGCGGCCGCCCACCAAGCCGACCTTGTCGCTCAATATCATCGTGGTCGACAAGGGGTTCATCGTCTCCGCATTCGGAACGCGCATCGGGGAAGGCTGTCAAGGGCCGGGATCCGGCGTCGCGGTCGGTCTCAAGTCGGCCGACGGCCGGCAGGACTACGATTACTCTTCGCTCACGCAGTGCGCGAAGCGCCTGAAGAACCAGGTGCCCGAGGCCGCCGACGAGACGGCCGCGACGCTGACGGCGAACAAGGACGTGCCCTACCAGGTGATCATCGGCACGATCGACGCCATTCGCCGCGCCGACGACGGTCAGGAGCTCTTCCCTGACATCAATTTCGGAGTTCCGAAATAACCATGAACGAGCGACCGGTCGGGTCCCTGCAGCAGGTCGGAACGCCGCCGCGTTCGCCGCCCGCGAGCCTCGCGGTTTACAAGCGCGAGCTCCGGAAGGCGATCGCTCGGAACCGTCTCGAGCCCGAGATCAACTTCCTCAACATCACGGCGATGATGGACATGATGACCATCATCCTGGTCTTCTTGCTGAAGACCCTGAGCGCGTCCACGGCGTCCCTTCCGCAATCCAACGACCTGACTTTGCCGAAGAGCGTACTTTCGACCTCTCCGGATTCCGAGCCCGAGGGCCTGCCCGTCCTCGTCTCGAAGTCACAGGTCATTGTCGGAGAGACCGTCGTGTGCCCCGTTCCGCCCGACGCCGCCCAATACGGGATCGAGGCGAAGTACAAGCGAGGCTCGCGCAACGACTACTTCATCGTTCCGCTGGGTGGCGCGCTTCAGTCGTGGCGCGACTCGGACAAGCGGATCCGTATGGCGACGGGCAAAGACCCGACGCAAAGTGAAGCGATCCTGATCGCCGACGTCTCCACACCGTACCGCCTGCTGACCGAGGTGATGTACACGCTCGGGCAGACGGAGTTCTCCAAGTTTCACATGATGGTGCTGCAAGGCGCGAAGAAGCCGCAGTAGGCTCACAGAAGCGCCATGGCCCGCGTCGGCGACGCGTAGAACCGTCGCACCGACACGTTCATCACGAGCCCGACCCCGATCAGCATCGTCATCACGCTCGACCCGCCGTAGGAAAAGAGCGGCAGGGTGACCCCCACCACTGGGAGCAGGCCGGTGGCCATACCCAGGTTGAAGACCGCGTGCCAAAAGATGATGCTGGCGACGCCGACAGCGAGCACGGCGCCGAAGCGGTCCTTCGCCGACGACGCGACGCGCAGGCACCAGAGCACCACGAAGCCGTAGAGCGCCACGAGCGCCATGCTCCCGACGAATCCCCACTCCTCGGCGAACACCGGGAACGGGAAGTCGCTGTGTTGCTCGTGCAAAAAAAGGAACTGGTTCTGCGATCCCTTCATGAATCCCTGCCCAAACCATCCGCCGTTGCCCACGGCGATCCGCGCTTGGCGCGGATCCCAGTTGTACCCAAGGATGTTCTCGTTCGGGTTGAGCCACGCGTTGATGCGTTCGTTCTGATAGCCGCGCAGGCCGTAGCTCCAGAAGACGGGAGCGACGATACCCGTGGCGACGCCGAGCCAAACGAGGCTGCGGGTCTGGATGCGCGTCAGCGTGCAGATCGACACGAAGACGAGGATCAGAATCAGCGCCGTCCCGAGGTCGGGCTGGAGCAGCACGAGGGCGGTCGGGATGGCCGCGATGACAGTCGGAACGATGAGCTCCTTGAGCGTCCGGCCTTCGCTCTTCGGGTCGTCGTGCAGGTACTTGGCCAGCGCAATCACGAGGAAGAGCTTCATGAACTCGCTCGGCTGGAAGCTGTACGAGCCGATGTAGATCCACCGTGAGCTGCCGCGAATTTCGCGCCCCAGGATGAAGACCAGCAAGAGCAGGACGACCCCGCCCAAGTACAGCCCGTATCCGAGCCGCTCGTAGTGACGGTAGTCGATGGCGGCCGCGATCGTGGCCAAGATCCCGCCGCCCACGAGCCAGTAAATCTGCTGGATGTAGTCTTCGGAGTGCGTTCCGCGAGCGACGCTCGTGGCCGAGTAGAGGTTGATCACGCCGATGACCGCAAGCGCCGCGATGCTGATGAAGAGCGTCCAGTCGAAGTGGTCGCGGACACGCCCGAGCGCGCCGACGTAGCCGGTGCGAAGTCTCATGGCCCTCCCCTCCCCCCCGATACCCCCGCGGGGACGGGCTTCGGCGGCTTGGACGCGATCGGGAGCGCCGCCTTCGCGGATGGCGTGTGACCGGAGCGGATCGCTTTGAGTCGCTCGTACTCCCGGACGATCTGCATCGCCACCGGCACCGCGACCTCCGGTCCCGAACCGCCGTGCTCGACGAGAACGGCCACTGCGATCTCGGGCGCGCGCGCCGGCGCGATGGCCGCGAACCAGGCGTGGTTTTGCGACAGAAACCACCCCATTTTGGGCTCGTCTTCCTTTTTTGCGACGTAGCCCGTCTGGGCGGTTCCGGTCTTTCCCGCGACATCAAGCGAAGGATCGCGCGCCGGGTAGGCCGTTCCGTTGGGGTCGTTGACCACGTCGAAGAGCGCGTCGGTCACGCGCCGCAGGTTTTCCGGCGCGACCTGAATCTGCCGCCGAACGCGCGGGGGAAACTCTTGCACGACCGTGCCGTCGCTGGTTTCGACCGCTTTCACGACTTGGGGCTGGTAAAGCGTGCCGCCGTTCGCGAGAGCGGCATAGGCCATCGCCAGCTGCAGCGGGGTCACGGTCACGTCGCCCTCGCCAATCGCCATGTTGAGCGTGAAACCGACGCGGAACTGACCTCGGTACCGCAGCGCGTACCAGGACCGGGTGGGGATCCGACCGGGCGCCTCCGGATTGATGCCGAGGCCTGTCTTTTGCCCCAGGCCGAACGCCTGCGCGAGGCGCGCGATCCGATCCATGCCGACGGTCTCGGCAAGATGGAAGAAGTACACGTTGCACGAGCGCGCGATGGCGTCGCGCAGCCGAACGTGGCCATGCACGTGGCTGCACCGGAAAATGCGGCGGCCGAACGTGACGTATCCCTCGCAACGTTCGGGGTGCTCGGGCTCGACGAGGTGTTCTTCCAGCGCGGCGAGGGCGCTGAACGGCTTCATCGTCGAGCCGGGCTGGAACGCGCCGCTCATCGTCTTGTCGACCATCGGCCGCAGCGGGTCGACATAGAGCCGGTTGAACGTCTCGCGCACGCGCGCGTGTCCGGCGCCGCCCGAAAGGTCGTTCGGATCGAAATCCGGCTTCGAGTAAAACGAAAGCAGCCTGCCCGTCCGCACGTCGACTGCGACCACGGCCCCCGCCGCGTGCGGACGCATGGCCTTCTCGATCGCCTGCTGTAGCTCGACGTCCACCGACAGGCGGAGATCCCGGCCGGGGATCGGGTCGAGGCTGGCCGGCGCGTCGATCAGGCGTTCGGCCTCGGGGCCGGTGCGGTAGCGACCGCGCGCGTCGACGACCCGCTTTTCCCAGCCGCGCTGCCCGCGCAGGTACGACTCCCATGCGTGCTCGATCCCGGTCGCGCCCACCGTGTCGCCCGCTTCGTACCCCAGCGGGTTGGCGCGCTGCTGATCCTCGCGAGGCAACTCGTCGAAGCCGCGCGGACGGTACTTCGCGAGGGCCTCGGCGTCGATCTCGGCGACGTAGCCGAGCATGTGGGCGCCCAAATCTTTGTACGGGTAGAACCGAACGGGCGCACTTACCACGTCGACCCCGGCCAAGTCGTCGGTATGCTGCTTGAGCTCCGCCACGACGTCCCGCGGCACGTCTTCGCGCACGAGGATCGGCGTCTTCCAGCACGGAGATTTGTCTTCGTCGCTGCCGCACGCCGCGCGAATGCGCGCCTCGAACGCACGGCGTTCTTCGGGATTGAGGCGAAGGATGTCGGCGAGCTTCGGCCAGGAATCCGGGTCACGCGCGACGGGCTGTCCGCCGCGGTACCGCAACGGACGGGCGCTGGGCATCACCCGGCCCGGCACGACCTCGACCTCGTAGGATGGACGGCTGGACGCCAGCACTCTGCCGTTCACGTCGCGCACCACTCCTCGCGTCGTCGGCGCCACCACGCGCCGGATGATGTTCTCGTGCGCGATGGCCGAGTAATCCGTGCCGCCGAGCACCTGGAGCTGAAAGAGGCGCGACGCCACGGCCAGAAAGGCGAGCGTAGCGAAGAGAGCCAGCCACTTGTAGCGTTTGCGAAACTCCCCGAAGTCCGATCGCGGGACGAGCAGGTTCGTCATGCGGGGGCGCCCCCGGCGGTCTCGGCCCTCGGCGAGCCCGCCGTGATGGCGTGGATCGCTTGCGAAATGCGAAAGGCCAGCGGTGCCACGGCGGCGGTCGCGATCGCGTGCGGCAGCGCGAGCGGGTAGAGCGAGCGGGGCACCCAGGCATCGCGGCCGAAGATCGCCAGGAGCACGAGGACCATGGTGCTCTGGACGATGGCGAACGCGCCGACGAGCAGCACCTGCATCCAGGTCGTCTGCGTAGCCAGCCGAACCCCGGCCGCGCGCGCGAGCACGAACGTGGCCACGTACGTGAACGTGTACAGACCGACGGGCGCGATTCCGAGCACGTCGGTCCCGTAGCCGAGGGCGAACGCGACGATCGCGCCGCGCGCCAACGAATACTCGTGCACGCCCATGAACAGGATGAGCGGCAGGACCAGAGCCGGGATCGGGCGCGCCACGTGGGCGTGCGCCACGTGAACGAGGAGCGCGTACCCGAGAAGCACGCTCGCGGGCAGCGACCAGTCCGGGCGAAACGTCGACGGAGCGCGTGCGGGTGCCTGAAACCCGCGGGGTGGACGGGCGGCCCTGGCCACGTCCATGGCGGCCGCCAGCACCCACGCCGCCGCGGCCAGACCGGGTTGGACGCCGTCGATCACCCGAAATACGTTCGCCTGGAGCACCAGCAGAACGAGGCCGACCGCGAGGAAAGCCACGTTGCGCATCACGGCCTCCCGCGCAGCCCGATCCCGGGCGGACCGCCGCCTGGACCCGGGGCGGTCGGCTCGTCCCCGGGAGCAGTCACCAGAACGAGGACTTCGTCGAGGCGCGAGAAGTCGACCGTCGGTGCCGCGTCCACGTCCTGATCGCGCCCGAGCTCGCGCTTGATGACCTTGGTCACGCGAGCCACCGGAATCCCGCGCGGAAACCATCGGCCTTTGCCGCTCGTGACGAGCAAATCGCCGATCTCGACCTCGTCGCGCGAGTCGACCATCTCCACTTTGCAGCCGTATCGGGCCGGGTCGCCGGTGCCTCGCACGAAACCGCGTGCGTGCGTGCGTTCGTCTTCGACGTCCACTCCGAAGGCCGCGTCGACCGCGAGCTGCACGTCGACCGCGTCCTGCGCCACGTGCAGCACCGCTCCGACGACGCCGTCCGGCGCGATCACCGGCATGTGCGAACGCACGTCGCGGGCGCCCTTGTCGAGTACGATGCGCGTCACGCGAAAGAACTCGGTGAAGTCCTTGCCGACGACCTGCGCGCTGACCGCATCGACTGCGGTCGTGTCTTTGAGCTGCAATAGCCTGCGGAGCTGGCGGTTCTCGACCTGCGCCCGCTCGAGCGCGTGCACTTGCTCGCGCAGGCGTGCGTTGTCGTACGAAAGGCGTTCGCTGTCGCGCTTCACCTCGACGAGGTACACGTAGTCGTTCCAGACATCACCCACCCCTCGGGCGAGGGTCGCCGCAGCCGCCTGGATCGGCGCCGAAATGCGCGAGACCGCGCGGTCCATGGGTCCCTGGTTCTCGGGCGACTTCATGTTCGCCTTGAGCACGAAGAATGGCACCGCGAGAAGCACGGCGACGATCGCGAGGTCGCGATAGCGCTTGAAGGCGGGTGACACGGCGCGAATGACTCCTAGCTCGCGATCATCGAGACGCCCGTCGAGACAGAGAGAGACCTTCTCGGGACGAGAGCTCCGCCAGCGGCTAGGCGATCGTAACCTCTTTCAGCAGCTCCATATGATCGAGCGCTTTGCCGCTGCCAAGCACGACCGCGCTGATCGGGTCGTCGCTGACCATCACCGGAAGGCCGGTCTCTTCCCGGAGCAAGACGTCCAAGTTGCGCAGGAGGGCGCCGCCCCCCGTGAGGACGATCCCTTTGTCGACGATGTCGGCCGCGAGCTCGGGCGGTGTCTTCTCGAGCGCCATCAGCACCGCCTCGACGATCGCGTGGATCGGCTCGGCCATAGCCTCGCGAATCTCGTCGCTATTGACGATGACCGTCTTGGGAACACCGGCGACCAGGTCGCGCCCCTTCACTTCGGTCGTGAGCTGCTTCTCGACCGGGTAGGCGTTGCCGATCTGGATCTTGATGCGCTCGGCCGTCTGCTCCCCGATTGCCAGGTTGTACTTGCGCTTCAAGTAGGCAGCGATCGCGTCATCCATCTTGTCGCCGCCGACCCGTACGCTCTGCGAGTAGACGATACCCGCCAGCGAAATGACGGCGACCTCGGTCGTGCCTCCGCCGATGTCGACGATCATGTTGCCGCTGGGCTCCGTGATGGGAAGGCCCGCGCCGATCGCGGCGGCCATCGGCTCTTCGATCAGGTACACCTCGCGGGCGCCAGCGCTCTCCGCACTTTCTTTGACCGCGCGCTTCTCGACCTCGGTGATTCCGAACGGGACGCAAATGATGATGCGCGGTTTTACCAACGTGCGGCGGCTGTGGGCGCGGGCGATGAAATACCGGAGCATCGCCTCGGTGATCTCGAAGTCGGCAATGACGCCGTCGCGGAGCGGACGAACCGCGCGGATGTTGCCCGGCGTGCGCCCCAGCATCTCTTTGGCTTCACGGCCGACCGCCAATACTTTGGTGCCCCCGTGAGCGTCTTTCTGCACGGCCACCACGGAGGGCTCGCACGAGACGATGCCCTTGCCCTTGACGTAAATGAGCGTGTTTGCCGTGCCGAGATCGATCGCCAGATCGTTCGAGAACAGGCCGTGAAGCCAGTCGAAGATCATTGCGCACTCCTCCCTGGGTTGACCGGGGCTCGGCCGACGGCCCAGCCGGCGTCGCTACGGATGACTTGGCGAGAACGTGCGGGTAACGCGGGCACGCCCGCTTCTACCACAGGACGAGGTCGTGTCTACCGGCGTGGCGCGCCGGAGCTGCGCAGATGCGCAGAGAATCGATCAGCCCTTCGAGATCTTTCCCTCTTTGTGGGGGAAGTGCTTTCGGCACACCGGGCAGAACTTCTTTATCTCGAACTTTTCGGACATCGTCCGCTTGTTCTTGGTGGTCGTGTAATTCGCGCGCGAGCAATTGCCGCAGGTCATCTTGATGATGTCACGCATGGGAGCCTCACCCGCGGGCCTTCCGCGGGGCGCAACAAATGCCGCACCGGCACGCAAACGTCAAGCGCAGGCGCGCCCACCCCACCCGCCCCCAACCGTTTCGGCAGCTCAATCGTCGTCGTCGCCGCCGTAGTTGAAGCGGTTGCCGCGGGGCTCGTCGCGTTCGACTTTCTTCTTCTTGGGGCCGCCGCCGTCTTCGAAGGAGCGCTTGCGCTTTTCTTCGTGCGCGGGCTTTCGGTGCGCCGGACCGCTGGGGCCGCCGCCGCCGCCGCCGGCAAACGCCGGAGGAAACGGAGCCGAGAAACCACCGCCGCCTTCCGGCCGCGCGGGTCGTTCGCCTTTTGGGTGCGCGAGGTTGACGATCAGTCGCCGCGCCCGAAGATCGGCCGACCGGAGCTGGTCGGCCGCGGTCTTCGCCGCTTCGGCGCTGGCCATCGTCACGAACCCGAAGCCCCGCTTTCTGCCGTCGGCATCCATCGGGAGGTGAACGCGAACGACGCCGTCGGGCACGACGCTGTTGACGAGGGTCTGCACTTCTTCCTGCGTGGCGTCGTAAGGCAAGTTGCCCACGTAGAGGGTTCGGTCCGGCGACGCCTGCGGTGGACCGCCGCCCAGCGCCCGACCGGCAGCTGGAGGTCCCCCGAGACGAGGGCCTCCCGGCGCCCCCATCGCATCCCTGCGGGGGGGCTCGGCCTGGAAGGGTCGAACCGAGATGGATTTGCCGGCCTGCATCGACCCATCGAGGGCGTCGCGTGCAGCCTGGGCTTCCTGTGGCGTCCCGAGCGTGACGAAACCGAAACCGCGAGGGCGGCCAGTCATCCGATCCTTGGGCAAGCTGACGCTGAGAACCTTGCCCCCAGTCGCCTCGAAAAGTTGCTTCAGGACGTCTTCCGAGATGCTGTCGGGCAGACCTGCCACAAACAGCTTCGCTTCCTCATTCGCCATGCGAGAACTCACAACCTCCAATTCTGAAAACCTCGTGGGTAGGGACCATCCGCCGGATCGCGGGACCGGAAAGCTACCTTCCACGATATCTAGCACGTTTCGGCAGTCAACAGGTCTCCCAGGTGCAGCCTCAGGTGCAGCCTCCGCTCCGCCCCTCCGGCGTGGACTGGGCTCCAATCACTTCGGGGCTCCGCCCCGGCTGACGCGATCGAACGAGCTCCAACACGGGGGGAGCGCGGCCGCTCCCCCCGACCCCCAAGCCGTTGCATGGCGCGGCCGCTCCCCCCGACCCCCCAGCCGTTGCATGGCGCGGCCGCTCCACACTGGTCTGGCTGCCCTAACTCCCGTGCTTGCCGCAGCCTCCAACCCCACGGCTTTCTCGCCCGTACTCGTGCCCGTGCCCGTGAACGTGCCCGAGCTTCGTTTGCCTGGTGCGTCCGCCCGGCGCATCGAAGCGGGCACGGGCACGGGCACGTTTGCGGGCAGACTATGAACAGCCCCTTGCCGTCGCATGGCTAGGAACCGTACGGAATCGACATCGCGAACGTCGCCCCCTGACCCGCTCCGCTCACGACCCAGGCGCGGCCGCCGTGGCTTTCGGCGATGTGCTTCACCAGCGCGAGGCCGATGCCGCTCCCGCGGATGGGGCGGCCGCGAGCGGTGGACCCGCGAACGAAACGCTCGAAGATCCGCACCTGGTCTTCGGCGGGCACGCCGGGGCCGCGATCGACCACCCGGACCACGATGGCGCCGTCCTCGCGCTCGACCCGCACGGTGACGACAGCAGAGCCCGGAGCGTACTTGAGCGCGTTGTCGATGAGGTTGATGACCGCGAGCTCCAAAGCTCGCCCGTCGATTCGCGTTCGCGGCAGGTCCGCGCCGAGCTCGATCGCCAGCTCCACGCCTTCGCGCTCGGCGCGGTACCGGTACACGTTGACGGCCTTGACCACCGCCTCGCCCACGTCTCCTTCCGAGAAATCGTATGCCTCGCGTCCGCGATCGACCCGCGCGAAATCGAGGACGTTCTCGATGAGGGCCGACAAGCGCTCGCTCTCGCCGACGATGATGTCAAGGTACTGCTGGCGCTTCTCGTCGCTCGTGACACGGCCAGACTGGAGCATTTCGCCGAACATTCTCACGAGAGCGAGCGGCGTCTTCAGCTCGTGGCTCACGTTGGCGACGAAATCGCTCTTGAGCGCCGAGATCCGCCGCTCCCTCTCGGCGGCAAGGAGGATGGTCGCCACACCCAAGACGATGACAGCGCACGAGAGCACGACCATGACGAGCTCGAGCATCGCGCGGTTCTGTACGCGCGCGGTGAGCTCGTCGCTCGAGCTGGGCGAAACCTGCACGCGCCACCCGTAGAGCGTGGTGGGAAAGCGAACCGCCACCGTGAACTCGCTGCTCCGGAGCGGCGGGCCGAAGATGATGCGACCATCCTCGTCCAAGACGTTGACTCGGCTCGGGGTCGCGGCCTCCGAGAAGAGCGTGGGCATCGTGTCTTTGACGATTCGCCCGATGTCGTGCCAGGCGACCACCAAGTAGCGACGCGCTTGCCCGGGCGGGAGGCTTTCCCCTACCCCGTCCGGCGTGGGCGCGACCACGCGCTGCCAATAGCTCACGAGGTAACTCTGCCCGCGGTAAGCGCGATGCAGGTGGCGTAGCTCGTCCGGTTCCTGCTTCGCGAGCTCCATGTCCGCACACATTCGCTGGACGAGAAGCCGGCGGAACGCCTCCTCTTCGGCGAAGACGCCGCCGGCGCGCGAAGCGAACGCGAGCACCGTGCGCGATTCGTCGAGCACGAGGATGGCTCGGACGGTGGGGGTTTCGCGCTGCGCGGTGGGCAGCCAGCGGAGCGTCAAGTCGGAGAGACGCTGCGGGTCGGCGATGGCGAAGACGACGTTGTCCTGCTCGATGATGCGCGCGTCGAGGCGGTCCGCCTTCTCGTTCGCCAGACCCAGCGTCGCCTCGAGCACCGACTGCTGCCGCAGCCGCTCGACCTGCAGCGTCGTCCGGAACGTGAAATAGGCCAGCACGCCCACCGCGACGAGCACCGCGGGCAGGATGACGAAGCTGGCAAGCCGCTCGGGTCGAAGGGGCATTGGACCCCCAGCCGTCGGGGACTGGGCCGGACTACCTCACGCGCGAGCCAATTCGCTGGGGGTCGGTGACTATGCCATGGGCCTCGACGAATGCGGCGAACTGTTCGGCGATGTAGGTCACCGCGTTGCCTTCGGCCTCGGTATAGGGCTGACCGTCCAGCGGGTTGAGGAGCTCGATGGCACCGAGGAACCGCCCGGACACCATGACGGGGGCGACGATTGCGCTCCGCGCCCCTCCGAGCGCGACGTAGCGATCGAGCGACGCGGCCTCGCCTCGGGTCGCGTCGACCAGCACAAGCGCTCGGCCTTTGCCCATCGCCGACGCCAGGACCGCGTCCCCCTCGGGGTGGCGGCGCAAGAGCAGCGCGCTCGCGCCCACTCCGCGCGTGCTCGTGACCAGAAACTCGCGCCGATCGATGTCGTACAGGTGCACGATGCCCGCGTGCGAGGGGATCTTCTCCATCGCGAGACCAAGGCAAAAGTCGCCACCCTCGACCGCGTCTCGCAAGAAATGGAGCTCGTGCATCGACTCGAAGAGGTCGGCGATGAGCTCCTCGCCGCGGACTCGGGTGCGACGCTGGGGCGCGACCGCGGGCTCCGGCTCGTGTGCGGGTGCCGGACTCACGACGTGCGCAGGCGCGGGCGCTGCGGCAGCAGGCGCGGGCTCGGTGGGGGGCGTGACCGCGGCGGGCGCCGGTCGGGGCGCGGGCGTCACGGTGGCCGGCGCAGGCGCCGCGGCCGGCGTGGGCGTCACGGTGGCCGGCGCAGGCGCCGGTGCGGGCGGCGCAGCGGGCGTGGGCGTCACAGTGACCGGCGCAGGCGCCGGTGCGGGCGGCGCAGCGGGCGTGGGCGTCACAGTGACCGGCGCAGGCGCCGGTGCGGGCGCCGCGGAGGGCGTGGGCGTCACGGTGGCCGGCGCGGGCCCGCGTGCGGGCGGCGCAGCGGGCGCCGGTTGGGGCGCCACGGCGGCGGGCGCCGGTCGGGGCGCGGGGGCTGCGGCGGGCGCCGGTGCGAGCGCAGGCGCGACGGAAACAAGCACGGGTTCGGGCGTGGGCGCCGGGGCTGCGGCAGACGCAGAAGCGCCGTCGGCGTCGGACCCGGGCGCTTCGCGCAGGGCGATCTCGGGGACTATGTCAGTGGCAACACTTGCAATCGTCGCGGGGACAACCACCGGCGCGGCGGCCAGCGCGACGGGGGCCGGCGCTTCGGGGATCGCGGCGGGCGCCGAAGCGGACGACAGTGGGGCCTCGAACGGGGCGGACTGCACCGGAGCCGGGTTCGCCGCCTTCTGGCGCAGCGCCTGGTCCGCGAGAGGAGAGCTCGCCCTGCGCTTGTACCCCGGTCGGCGCGGGAACTCGACGACCGGATCGTCGCTCCAGTCTTTCCACATGAGCGTCGCGAGCGGGCGAACCGAGGGCTTGCCTTGAAACGCGACGTCGAACACGCCAAGGTTCACGAGCTTGCCCGCGGGCGCCCTCTCGAGCGACGCGCGCACCAGCTCGATCTGCGTACGGAGCAGGGCTTCGGCCGCCATTTCGCCGGTTCCCGGAGGGACCAGAAACACGTACTCGCGATAGGTGAGAGCCCGAGCGTCCGTCGCGTCTTCCTCTCGCTTGAAGACGACTTGCGAGGCAATGCCCAATCCGACGTCGGCGCGGGGAGAGGGCGGCGCCGTGGCGGCGGTCGCCACTGGAGAAGGCTGCGAGGCAATCGGCGCGGCTGGCGCCGGCGCGGGCCGGCTCGCCGCGGTCGGCGCAGGGCCCAACATCACCGCGGCCACGCTCGGTGAAAGCGATGGCCGCTTCGAAGCACGGGGCGGCTGCGACGACGGGCGCGGCGGTTGCGACGACGGCGGGTTGTGCCCGGGCGCTTGCGACGCCGGGCGTGGGGTCACCGGGGGGGGATCGGTCGCCCATGGGGGGCCATCGGGCTGTGCGGGGAGGAACGGCTGTGGGTGCACACCCGCCATGGGCCGCACCTCGTCCACGTCCGGCGCGCGACGAACCTCGTACCGCACGCGCGAGGCCGAGTCGACGGCGCGGCATCCCTCGTCCGACAGCTCGATCGAGAAGCCGCTCATGGGCGCCGACTCGCCACGCAGCTCCCGGGCGGCCTGCAGGGCCTTCTGCCACGACTCACCTTCCACGTGGAGCGACTCCGTTTCGGTCTTGCCGAGCGTCATCACCTCGACGAGCCAGCGCATCAGTCGCTTTGCCTTTCGCTTGCCCCGCCCGATTCTTATCAGGGTGACGTCTGGACGGTCAACGCAAGGCGATCACTCGGCCCGCAAGCCGTCGGCAGGTCTGAGCTGCGCGGCATACACGGCGGGGAAGATAGTGGCGACCAGGCAGATCCCGAGCGCGACCAGAGCGGGCACGACGAACTCGACGGGGCGCATCGAAACGGGCAAGCGCGAAATGAAGTACACCTTGGGATCGAGCGGAAAAGTATACGCGAGCAAGAACCTGCAGCAGAGCCAGCCGATGAGGATCCCCAGCGCCGTCCCGGCCAGGCCGATGAACCCACCCTGATAGAGGAATATGCGCAGGATCGCGTCGTTCTTGGCGCCGAGCGCCTTGAGAAGCGCGATCTCTTTCTTTTTCTCGAGCACGACCATGATCAGCGTGGCGATGACCGTGCACGCCGCAACGAGGACGATGAGCCCGAGCATGAAGCTCATTCCGATCTGCTGGATGAGGAGCGCGGTGAAGAGGCCGTGATTCAGCTGTTTCCAGGTCATCGTGTTGTAAATGCCGTTGTTCAGCCGACGCCCAATCTCGCGCGCTACGGCGTCGGCGCGATCGATGTCGTCGAGCTTCATCTCGATCCCGGTCACGCTGTCGCCGTACTCGTAGAACGCCTGCGCCTCGTAGAGGTCGGTGTACACGAGCTTCGAGTCGTATTGGTCGAACCCAGCCTCGAAGACGGCGATGACGCGGAACTGCTTCGCGATGGGCGATCGAGCTCCGGCGCCGAACGAGATGCCGATCTGCGGTGACGTCACCTGGACGCAATCGCCGAGCCCCACGTCGAGCTGCTTTGCCAGTGTCCGACCGACGACGATGCCCGGCATCTTAGCGATCTCGGACGGGCTCTTGCACGGATCGGGGTCGATCGCGTCGGGGATGAAGTCGTCGTCGGGGAGTCGGCTCTTGTAGCCGCCGCGGGGCGTGGCGTCTCCGACGAAGGTCGCGCCCGCGTCGACCCTCGCCGCAGGCCCACGGCTCTCCTCTGCTACGTCTTGCCCGCTTTGCACGGCGCCATCGCGACCTGCGTCCGCGCGCTGCATCGCTTCGTCGACGTCCCGCTGCATGAAGTGGAGCAGCGAGTCCACTCCGCCGTCGCCGTCCAGCATGTCCAGACGGCGGCTCGACGACTCGAGCTCGCGACGCAGCGGGTCGAAGGCTGGCTCGGGCGGCTTGGCGTTCGCGCGGCGCAACCCGGCGAGGCTGCCGGCGGTCACGTGCTTGGGCAAATCGAGCACCCCGGGCATGAGCTCGGGGTCGACCCCTTTGAGTAGAACCCCCGTGGCGGTGTGGTCGCCGTGGGTCACCATCATCGGGTTGATGACGAACGGCGCGGCCCCCACGACGTGCCGTACGTCTTTCACGTCCTTCATCACGTCGCGGTACTCGCGGAAGTCGATCGAATACTTGAGCACCAGCACGTGCGCGTTCACACCGAGCACCTTCTCGCGAAACTGCTCTTGGAACCCCCCGGTGACGCTCATGACGATCGTGAGCGCCGCCACTCCGAGCAGCACGCCGCCGATGGCGAGCGCCGTGCTGATGGAGATCATGTTCTTCTTCTTCGAGCCGAGGTATCGAAGCGCGACGGTGATCGGGTAGCCCATCGTGTTTTTTCGGGGAGCCTCGGGCAGTCGTAGCAGGTTTCCACGAGAGGGCGGAGCTGACCGAACGAGCTCGGGCTTGGGAAAAGGCGGGGACTCCGCCGCAACTTCCGATTATAGATGCGGGCGCAATCGCCCAGCTTGGAAAGGAGACCGACGATGCGCGACCAGCTTTTTCGCCGTGACGTGTTGATCCGGAGCGCAGCGTTCGGCGCGATGGGGGTCGGCGTGCTCGCGTGCGGCAAAGACAAGCATGCGCTCTCCTGCAACGACACGAGCGGTCTCTCGCCGGCGGACGTGCAGCTGCGGACGACGCTCGCGTACGCCGACATCTCCGTCGAAGCGGGCAAGTCTTGCGCGCGGTGCCTTCAGTTTCTTCCCGGGCCGACCGCGGACGGCTGTGGCGCCTGCAAGATCCTCAAGGGCCCGGTCAACCCTCAGGGCAACTGCAAATCGTTCGTGCTCAAGCCGGCGTGACCCGCGGAAGTCTAATGGCTCGGTGCCCGCCTCGCAGCCCACGCGTGCACGCCCGCAAGCCCGGCGAGCGCCCCGAGCGCCGCGAAGACGAGACGCTCGGGTGCGGCGCCGTGGCGTGCGGCCGGCAGGACGACGAAGCTCACCAGGGCCGCTAGCAAGGCTCCGACGACTCCAGCCCCGAGATTGACGACGACGCCAGTCGCGCCTCGCCGGAAAGGCCCGATCATTGCGGCAAGCGACGCCGCGGCGCCGATCGCCATCGATGCGATCAATGTGTCCGTGTGCATGGCAACGCTCTCACTCGGCCACCGAGTCGCCGTCGACCGTTTCGACTTCGCACAGCCACCACTCGTCTTGCGGCCCGGGCGGCAGCTGCAAGAGAATCCGCTCCCCCGGGCGCACATCCCCCAACCTCGCCGGCGCGACGCGCGCCGAACGGATCACGCGGGCCTGCACCCAGTCGACCAGCGCACCTCGAACGCGGGCGGGCCCGACGGGTTGGAACAGCTCGTACGGACCGCGCAAGATGGGCTCCTCGGGGCCGAGCTCGTAGACGCCCGCGCGCGCGACGTCGCGTACACGAATGACCTGAGGCATGAGTGCTCACTTTCAGCGCATCTTCAGCGCATCGCGCGTTCGAAGGCCGCACGAGGCAGCGTTTGCCAGAAGCGTTCCAGCGCCGCGGCCGTCTCGAGACGTCGTTCGAAATGCGGCATGCCGCGTGTCGGCGACACACGCAGCGCGAACCGATTGTGGCGGCCGTGCAAGAATGCCTCGAGCTGCGCGGCTCGAGCGCCTCGGCTGTCATGCACGACCAGAACGGGCACGGTGAGCGCGCGATAGAGCGAGACCGTTTCGCTCGCGCATGATCGCAGGGCAAGGCCCGCGAGGCGGGCCCGGTAGACGACGCCGGGAGCCCTCGCGATGGCCTGCTCGTACGCCAGGAGCCCCTCGTCGGGAAGGCCGTGGAAGCGTGCGCGCAACGAATGGCGGACGAGCGGCCGGGCCAAAGACAGCGCGAAGACCGCGCGCGAGACGCGTTCGCCCAACAACTGCCTCAGGTAGGCGCCAAGCCAATCGAGCGCGGCGCGATGCGCTGCCCCGAGGGGCGCCGGCTCGAGCATCACGATCGACCGTACGAGCCCGGGCTCGTCCCGCGCGATCCGGGCCGCCACTTCGGAGCCGCGCCCGAGCGTCACCAAGTCGAGCGGAGGCTCTGTACGCCGAAGCTGGCGCAGAAGCTGGCCGAGGACCGCCGCCGACCGCGCGGGCGGGCAGGGAGAACCGAATCGGTCCGAGTGCCCGAAACCGGGAAGGTCGACCGCGAACGTGGGACGGCGCCAGCGAAAGTATTCGAACAGCGGCCGCATTTCGTGCGCGCTCGACGTGGGTTGCAGATCGTGCATCAGGACGAGGGCGCGCCCGCGGCGGCGATCCGCGACGTACAGGCACACGCGCCCTTCGTCGTAGCCGGTCGGCCTCCACCGCCGGCACTCCCCGTCGATCGCCGGGCCAAGCTCGTGAGCGCTCGGGCAACGCTTCATCACGCGCGCCTCCGTCAAGTGGTCGCCCCGCCGGGTGACGCCGGGCGTGGCGTCGCGCGGAGCGGTGCGATCGACGTGCCAAGGGGGTCTCGACGGAACCCGTCAGCGCGTGCTCGAGGTCGCGACGGCCGGCGGGAGCTTGCGTGCTCGATGGCCTGACCACGTCGGCTCGAGCGGAGGTCGCCCGAGGCCCTCGAGGGTCCTCACCACCGTGCCCTCCGAGCTGCGGACCCGGACGGCCGCGCTTCATCTGTAGCAGCGGCCGGAAGTCGGTCGGGCGCAACAGAACGCCTCGGCAACGCGGTTACGCGACCGATGCGGTGATCGGACGTCGCGGAAGCGGCCACCGTGAGCGCGATGGCGATCGCAGCTGCCGGCGCGACGCGGATCGACCGCTGGGGCGCCGTCGGCGCGGGCTCGCGAATGGCAGAGCCCATCGCTTGGTGCAGAGCGCGCCAGAAGCTGCCCACCGTCTGCCACCGTTCGGCAGGAAACACCGCGAGTGCGCGCAAGAACACGCTCTCGACCGCGTCGGAGACTGGGCGCGCCAGCGCGCGAGGCGTGGGACGCCTCCTCGGGTCCGTCGCCACGCGCGCGAGCTCAGCGGGCGGGCCGTCGCCCATCGGCTCGCACCCGGCCAACAGCTCGACGAGAATGAGCGCGAGGGCGAACACGTCCGTCCACGGACCCGTGACCCCGTGACTTGCCGAGAACTGCTCCGGAGCGCCGTAGAGCGGGGTGAAGCCGCACGGGCGCAACGCCGGCCTGCCCTCCGCCATCGTTCGCTGCGCGTCGGAGAAGAAGCTGGCCGTGCCGAAGTCGAGCACTTTGAGGACCCGATCTTCGCCGCGCGCTTCGCCGAGGACGAAGATGTTGCCCGGCTTCAGGTCTCGGTGGCAGATGCCTTTGGTGTGAGCGAGAGCGAGCGCTTGCGCGATCGGCTCCAGGAACGCGACTGCCTCATTGAGCGCACGCGGCGGGAGCCCCACGCGTCGCTCATGCCAGAGCACCGCTTCCAGTGTCTCGCCGTCCAGCCATTCGAGCACGAGGTAGGGCACCCAATCGCCGCCCCTAGTGACCAGCGTGGCCGTGTCGCGCGCTTGTACGATCGCCGTCGTGCGCTCCGACAGGGCAGCGAGGATCGCTCCCTCTTGCACGAAGGCGCGAAGGAGCACGTCGCGGGCATCGGAATCGAGCGCCTGAAATCCGCGGAAGGCTTTGATCGCCACCGGGTGGTTCCAGAGCGTGTGCCGAGCGCGGTACACCACCGAAAAGCCGCCCTCGCCGATGACCTCTTCGACCGCGTAGCGGCCGGCAATCGTGGAGCCCACCAGGCCGAACGGGTCCAAGCTCTTGGCCATTTTCGGGACTCGCGTGGCTGCAAGTCGCGTGCAAGCGTCGGCGAGACGGTCTCGTCCTCGCGCGGCCGGCGCCGTTCATGCGCGCGCGATGAGCTCGATTCGCGTGAGCTCCGCGCCAGAACCGACGCGCATGGGCGGCCCCCAGTAGCCGGTCCCCGTGCTCACGTAGACCCATGTTCGCTCGACGAGATGAAGCCCCGCGATCAGCGGTTGGTCGAGCCGCGCGATCCAGTTGAACGGAACCATCTGCCCGCCGTGAACGTGGCCCGAGATTTGAAGGTCGACATCCCATAAGAGCGCCTCTTTGAGCGCCTTCGGTTGATGCGCGAGGAGCACGACTGCGCGAGCGGGATCGCGTCCCGCGAGGGCCTTTGGCACGTCCTGGCCGTGATCGGGGAGCATCCGGTGGGCGCTCGCGTCATCGACCCCGGCGAGATCGAATGCATCGCGGATCGAAACGCGCTCGTTTCGGAGAACGCGGATGCCCAATCCGTGCAAATGCTCGATCCACTCGGCGGCGCCCGAGTAGTACTCGTGGTTGCCGGTGACGAAGAAGACCCCGTCCCTTGCGCGCAAACCACGCAGCGGCTCCACGAGCGCGCCGAGTTGCTCGACGGTCCCGTCCACCAGATCGCCGGTGATGACGACCAGGTCGGGCGCGAGCTCGTTCGTCTTGCGGACGACTGCTTCGACGAAATCGCGCCCAATCGTCGGACCCACGTGGACGTCGGTGAGCTGGACGATACTGTAGCCCGAAGCGGATGGCGGCAGGCGAGCGAGCGGGACCCGAACGCGGCGGACGTCGAAACCGCGCGCGACGTTCGCGAGCCCACCCAAGCCGATGAGGCCCGACAGCCCCGCGACGGATCCGGCCGCCGCGCGCGCGAGAATGATCCTGCGCCCTGGATCGGCCGGGAGCGTCCCCGTGATCCACCCGACGGCGCGCCCGGCGTCCGAGACGACGGTGAGGAGAAACAGATAGAGCGCGAACCCGAGCCAGGTGTAGACGACCCAGGCCAACGGAGCGTTGATGAAGCGAGGCAACCATCGCATCGCGAGAAACACGACCGGCACGAGCGCTCCGAGGACGCAAACCGCGAGCGTCAGCGCCCTCCCCCAAGGCGCTGTCCACGCTGCATCGCGAACGAGACGCGCCCACACGTACCTGTGCATCAGCCACGACAGCGCGGAGAGCACGGACGTGGCAATGAGGATGCGACTGGTGTTCATGGAGGGTAGGATGCGCGAAGGGCCAGGGTGGGGTCTGCCCAGGTCGCTCGTCCCCTCGTGGGCTTCGCTCACCCCTTCGCGGAGTTTGCTTGTCCCTTCGCGGACGTCCTTCGTCCCTTCGCGGACTTGGCTCGTCCGTACACGGACATCCCTTGTCCCTTCGGGGACTTGGCTCGCCCGTACACGGACACCCTTCGTCCCTACCCGGACGTCGCTCGTCGGCGCGCGGACATCCTTGGTTCCTTCACGGACGTCGCTCGTCCCTTTGAGGACGGGGCACGTCCAGCTCCCCACCCGCCTGGTGGAAGGATGGGGAGACGCTCGGGAGGCTGTTCGACGGGTCCTAAATGTCGAAGTAGAGGTAGAACTCGTACGGCGTCGGGCGCATCCGAACCGGATTGAGCTCTTTCGTGCGCTTGAACTCGAGCCACTCGTGGATGGCGTCCTTCGTGAAGACGTCGCCGCGCAGCAGGAACTCGTGGTCTCTCTCGAGCGAGTCGAGCGCCTCCTCGAGGCTACCGGGCATGTGAGGAACCTCTTTCAGCTCCTCGGGGCTCAGGCCGTAGATGTCCTTGTCGAGCGGGTCGCCCGGGTTGATCTTGTTCTGGATCCCGTCGAGCCCGGCCATCAGCATCGCCGTGAAGGCGAGGTACGGGTTGCAGCTCGGATCCGGAAAACGCACTTCGACCCGACGGGTCTTCGGGTTCGGCCCCGTGATCGGGATGCGCAGGGCCGCCGAACGGTTGCGGCTCGAGTAGGCCAAGTTGATCGGCGCTTCGAAGCCGGGGACCAGTCGGCGGTACGAGTTGGTCGTGGGGTTGGTGAGCGCTGCGATCGACTTCGAGTGCTTAATGACGCCGCCGATGTAATGGAGCGCCGTGTCGGACAGACCGGCGTAGCCGTCCCCACCGAAGAGGGGCTTGCCCTCCTTCCAGATCGACTGGTGGGTGTGCATCCCGCTTCCGTTGTCGCCGAACATCGGCTTGGGCATGAAGGTCGCCGCCCTCCCGTGTTTGCGCGCGACGTTCTTCACCACATACTTGAACCACATCAGCTGATCCGCGCAGTCGACGAGGCGCTTGAATTTCATCCCGATTTCGCACTGCCCTCCGCTCGCCACCTCGTGGTGACCGACCTCGACCTCGACGCCGGTGGCCATCAGCGTCGTCATGATCGATTGACGAATATCGCCGAGGGTGTCGGTCGGTGGGACGGGGAAGTAACCCTCCTTGTGGCGCGTCTTGTAACCGAGGTTCGGGGATTCCTCGCGGCCGCTGTTCCAAGCGCCCTCGACGCTATCGAGATAGTAATAGCCACAGTTCGGCTGCGACTGATCGAAACGAACGTCGTCGAAAATGAAGAATTCCGCCTCCGGACCCATGAAGGCCGTGTCGCCGATGCCGGTCTGGCGCAGATACGCCTCGGCCTTCTTGGCGATGTGGCGCGGATCACGCGAATACGGTTGCTTGGTTATCGGGTCGAAAATGGAACAAACGAAGCTGATCGTCGGGATCGCGTAGAAGGGATCGATCACCGCGGTCGCCGCGTCGGGGATCATGACCATGTCCGAAGCGTTGATCGGCTGCCAGCCCCGGATGGACGAACCGTCGAAGGCAAGGCCATCTTCGAATAGCCCGAGGTCGAGGCGAGTCGCCGGGATTTGCGTGTGTTGCCAAACCCCAGGAAAGTCGATGAACTTGAGATCGACGAACTTGACGTCGTGCTTTTTCGCCAGCTCCAAGGCATCCTTCGGTGTCATGTTTCCTCCGCGGACCACGAATTGGGGTCCGTCAAATCGCTTCCTTACCACGCTCCCCCGTCCGGATACGAACCGCTTCTTCGACGGAAACGACGAAGATTTTTCCGTCGCCGATGCGCCCGGTCTTGGCGCTCTTCTCGATCGCGTCGAGCACGTCGTGCACGATCTCATCAGGCACGACCACCTCAATCTTCACCTTGGGCACGAAATCGACGACATATGCCGATCCCCGATACACCTCCTTCTTGCCGCCCGTGCGACCAAAGCCCTTTACTTCGGTGACGGTCATGCCCTGTACGCCGACCTCGGCGAGGGCGTCCTTTACTTCATCGAGTTTGAACGGCTTGATGATGGCTTCTATTTTCTTCATTCCTATTCTCTCGGGGCACGGCGGGAAGGGATGGAAGCCCGGCGGGGCGCCTGATGCAAGCCTCAACAATTCGCCTACCAAAGCCAGGTTTCGCGTGTGTTTCGCCTCGATCTGACGCGGTGCGGAATGGACAAACCGTCTGGCACTAGCCTGGAGCTCGGCCGCTACCCCACGCCGGTCGAGCGCTTGGACGCGCTTTCGACCCGCGATGTGGATCTCTGGGTCAAGCGCGACGACCGGACGAACGACGTTTACGGCGGAAACAAGGTGCGCAAGCTCGATCGCCTGCTCGCGGACGCGCGCGCGCGGGGCGCCCGACGCATCGTCACCGTCGGGGCCGCCGGAAGCCACCATGTGCTCGCGACAACCTATTTCGGGAGGCGCGAGGGGTTCGGCGTGGAGGCCGTGCTCGTTCCGCAGCCCCGCACGGACCACGTCGTCGAAGTGCTCCGCGCCTCCGTCGGGCTCGGCCTGCATGCGATCCCGGTGGGGTCCTGGTCCGCAGCGGTGCCCGCGCTCATGCAAAGGCTCGTCGGGCGAGGCCGAGAGACCCGGTTCTTCATGGTCGGCGGCTCCAGCGTCGTCGGTGCGATGGGGTACGTGGCCGCCGCAGGCGAGCTCGCGGCGCAGGTGCGCGCCGGCGACATGCCAGAGCCGGACGTGTGCGTCGTGGCGCTCGGTTCGGGTGGAACGGCGGCGGGCCTCGCGGCGGGCCTCGCGGCGCAAGGAATGAAGACGCGGGTCGTCGGCGTGTGCGTCTCCGAGCCGCCCTGGGTATTGGGTCTCACGGCGCGCTTTCTCGCGCGAGCGTGCCTGCGACGCGCCCGACGCGCCCGAGAGGAGGGGGCGCTCGCGCGCGCGGCCGACGCGGACTCGGAACGCTTGGCGCGCCTGACGCGGGCGGCCGAGTCCAGGCGCCCGATGGGATGGCGGCTGGCCGTCGACCCTCGCTTCCTCGGGCGTGGCTACGGCCACGCGACGCCCGAAGGAGAGGAGGCAACGGAGATCGCCCGCGCGGCCGGGCTGACGCTCGATCCGACCTACACGGCCAAGGCGTTCGCCTCGGCACTCTGGCACGTGAGGGCCCGAGGGCAGCGCACCGTCTTGTATTGGCACACCCTCTCGAGCGCTCCGATGGGCCCCCTGCTGAGTGCCGCTCCGGGCGAATCGTCGCTCTCCCCGCGCATTCAGGGCCTGCTGCTGCCCGGTTAGGGGCGGCGGGCGAAGACGGCCAATGCGGCAATGCCGGGTGGTACCTGGGGGAGGCGCGCCATGGTTCGTGGGCTTGTGTCGGCTCGCCACTTATCGCGCGGTGCGCTAGCCTCTTACGCTCCCCGCCTTCGCGCGGAAGTCCAATCCCCGTTCCCCCGGGTCCCACCATGCCGCGAAAGCAACGCTTCCCACCGGAGCCGGATACGAGGCCGGACGCAGGCCGACCGCTGGTCTCCGCGCCTCGACCGAGCGCGCCCGCACCCAAGAGCCGACGCGAGCGCGCCGAAGCGCCGACCCTTCCACCGCCGAGAGCGGCGACCGGCCAGCGATTCTCGGAGGCCCTGAACCGCGCGGACCGCGCCTCCCAGGCTCCCCCCGAGCGCCCTGCCGACGAAGCCGACGGGAGACCGTCCGGGGTTCGCTCGCGGCGACCCGCGCGGCCGTCGACCCCCGCGGCGACGGTCGACGAGGTGGTCGCGGACCTGTCAAAGGATCCGCGGCGTGAGCGCGACGACGACGAGTGACAGCGGTGCACGCAGAAGGCGTGGACGCACGTGAGAGCGTCGGTCTCGCCGATGCGGAAGATAGGATGGCTTGCCGCGAGCACGGTCGTCCTCGCCGCGTGCGGTGATCCGCCGCAGACGGTCGACGCCACGGCACCCGAGCCTCCCGCCCCGGTGGAAGCCCCGCCGCCGACGACCCCGGCGGCGACTTCGATCGCCGAGGAGGCCCACCCCGCCTGCCCGGACGACATGGTCCATGTCGACACGAACTTCTGCCCGGACGTCGAGCGACGTTGCCTCGACCTCGAGCACGATCGCATCAACAACATCGACATCTGCCACGCGTTCGCGCGCGAAGAGCGCTGCCGCGGCGCATCGCGGCGCCTCGCCTTCTGCATCGACCGCTACGAGTACCCGAACCGCCTGGGGGCACATCCGGTCTGGATGCTCGACTGGTTCGAGTCGCAGGCCACCTGCGAGTCGAAAGGCAAGCGCCTCTGTTGGTCGAGCGAATGGACGGCGGCGTGCGAGGGCCCCGAGCACACGCCGTTCCCGTACGGCTTCGAGCGGGATCACCGCGCGTGCAACATGGACAATTTTTACATCGAACCGACGAGGCCCGGCCCGCGCGCTCAGTTCTTCTTCTATTCGAAAGACAAGGACGTCGCCTTCAAAGAGCTGTCGCGCCTCGATCAGAGCGTGCCGAGCGGATCGATCGAGAGGTGCAGCAGCGGCTTTGGCGTCCACGACTTGACGGGGAACCTGGACGAGTGGGTCGTCAGCGACGAGGCGCCGCGCGAGAAGTCGAGGTGGGCGGGGCTGAAAGGCGGAGCGTGGGGACACGTGCGGAGCCAGTGCCGCCCGATGACCTACAGCCACGAGCCGGAGTTTCGGTACTACTTTGTCGGTTTCCGCTGCTGCCGGGACGCAGCGGGCGCTCCGGATTGGGTGCCGTCGCCGCAAGCGGTCCGGGCGCCCGCGGTCGAGCCGGCTGACTTCGCTCCCGACCCGATCGCTCCCATCGGCGCACCCGGCCCGTCGAAGACGAAGTTCACGTGGATCGCGAAGAAGGAGTGAGGCGCGCAAACGCTCGAGCTCGGCGAGGCTCGCGAGCCTCGCTGTGCCGCGCCATCGATTGCGCGATGACAGTCCGCGTGGGACATTGAGGGAAGAGCGTGCGGGCGGGCCTCGCGCGCACTTGGGCCAAGGCGAAGTGATTCCCGTCCAGCTATCGCTGCCGATCGACGAGTTTCTCGCGCGACCTCAGGCCCCCGGCATACCCCGCCAGCGGCGCATCTTCAGCAACCGCAACCTGCGCATGAGCGGAATCTCGTGGGTCGGCTTCGACATGGACTACACGCTGGCGATCTACAACCAGCAGGAGATGGACGAGCTCTCGATCCGGGCGACGATCGCGAAGCTCGTCGAACGACGATACCCCGACTTCGTCTGCTCGATCCCGTATCAAACCGCGTTTCCCGTGCGCGGGCTGCTCATCGACAAGCGGTTCGGTCATATCTTGAAGATGAACCGCTACAAGTTCGTCACCAAGGGTTACCACGGCCTGCGGGAGCTCGCGAAAGACGAGCTGCGGCAGCTCTATCACTCGAAGAAGATCCGCCCCGCCACGCCGCGGTACCACTGGATTGACACTCTGTACGCGCTCAGCGAAGCGACCCTGTACGCGGCGCTGGTCGAAGCGATGGAACGACGCGGGCAGGCGATCGACTACGCGAAGACCTTCACGGACATTCGCGAGTGCATCGACGAGGCCCACCGCGATGGGACGATCCTCGAGACGGTCGCCGCCGATTTCGCGCGCTTCGTGCACAAGGACCCGGAGCTCGCTCCGACACTCCACAAGCTCCGAAGCTCGGGCAAACGGCTCTTTCTGCTGACGAACTCGCGCTGGCCGTACACCGACAAGATGATGACGTACCTGCTCGACGGCGCGATGGGCGAGTACCCGCACTGGCGCAACTACTTCGACGTCGTTATCGCCGCGGCGATGAAGCCCGCCTTCTTTCAAGAGCGGCGTCCGCTCCTGGAGCACGCCGGCGACGACCTGGTGCCTGCGGCGCTGCCCCTCGAGCGCGGCAAGATCTACGAGGGAGGCAACCTTCAGGATCTCGAGGCCGCCCTGGGCGCAGTCGGCGACGAGGTGCTCTACGTCGGAGACCATATCTACGGCGACATCCTCCGAAGCAAAAAGGAGAGCGCCTGGCGGACCGCGATGATCATCCAAGAGCTCGAAGGCGAGGTGCAAGCGCACGACTCCTGCCGCGAAGACTTCGCGCGGAGCGAGCACCTCGAAGACGCACGCGACCGGTTGGAGGACGAGCTCCGTTTCTACCAGGGCCGCTACAAGGACCTGTCGCGCCGCATCGAGCACGCGCACGCGAAGACCAACGGCTTCAACGTGGCCGGGGCGGAGGTCGAGCGCGGTCGAATCAAGCGCGCGATCGACCGGGTGCGCGGGCGGCTCCGCCTGGTCGACGGCGAGCTTCACGCGATCGAGCGGCGCATCGACCAGAGGTTCCACCCGTTCTGGGGGTCGCTGCTCAAAGAAGAGAACGAGGAATCCAGCTTTGGCTCGCAGGTCGAGAACTACGCCTGCTTGTACACTTCACGCGTATCGAACTTTCTTCTCTACTCTCCACAGCAATACTTTCGGAGCCCGCGCGACGAAATGGCGCACGAGCTCGAGCGCTAGCTCCGCGCGCCACAGAACGGCCCCCTGCTCGGGGCACGGACGGAGGCACGGGCAGAATAGGAGGAGGTCGCGCCGGCTCCCGGGCCTGATCGAACGCCCATGACCGGGAGAAGGACCATGGCGCCCAAGTCGCGAGCCACGGCCTCGGGGGCACTCTGCGCGGCGTCGCGCCACTCCGCGGGTGCCTTGGCGGCCCTTCAAGCACCCGTAAGGTACGAGGGTGTGTGTTAATGACTACGGCTTGCTTGTTGCGTAATCCTTTGGTGTCGTAGCCGTATGACCCGCTGTGTCAGGTAACTTTGGCGAGGAGCCCATGACCGAAGCCCCAAAGCCTCCGCCGGTCCCGCCTCGCCGACCGGCGCCTCCCCCCAGGTCGGGGGGAGCGGCCTACGCAGCGACGGTGGAGCTCGACAGCTCGGACGCGGTCGACGCACCCGACACGGCATTGCCGCCCGCTGCGAAGGCGGACCCGTACGTCGGGCGGACGATCGACAACCGCTATGTCATCGAGCGACTGCTGGGCGAAGGAGGAATGGGCGTCGTGTACGCCGCACGGCACAAGGTCATCGACAAAAGAGTCGCGATCAAAGTGCTGCGCGGCGAAATGGCGACGGACCATGAAGCCAACGAGCGCTTCTTGCAAGAGGCGCGCGCCGCGAGCGCCATCGGCAATCCGCACATCGTCGACATCAGCGATTTCGGTCAGCTGCCCGACGGGTCGACGTACTTCGTCATGGAGTTTCTCGCCGGCAAAAGCCTGAGCGCGGTCATCAACGATGCGAAGGGCCCGCTCTCCGTCGCTCGCCTGTGCCACATCTCCAAACAGATCGCGCAGGGGCTCGCTGCCGCACACGCGGCCAACATCATCCACCGGGACTTGAAGCCCGACAACGTGATGCTCGTCAAACACGGGACCGAGAAAGACTTCGTCAAAGTCCTCGACTTCGGCATCGCGAAGGTCGGAACCGGGACGAAGCGGATGACGCGCGCGGGAAGCGTATTCGGAACGCCGCATTACATGAGTCCCGAGCAGGCCGCCGGAACGCCGGTCGATCACCGGACCGACGTCTACGCGCTCGGAGTGATGCTTTACGAGATGGCGAGCGGAAAGGTGCCCTTCGACGCGGACAACTTCATGGGGATCCTCACGCAGCACATGTACAAGGCGCCGGTTCCCATCCGCGCGCTGGTGCCGGAGGTCGACGTCCCCCCGGGCCTCGACGCCATCGTGCTCAAGTGCCTCACCAAGAAGCCGGAGGGGCGATACGCCAGCATGGATCAGCTCGTGGCCGAGCTCGAGAAGCTCGAGCAAGGTCTGATGCCCGACGCGGTGCAAGAAATGATGGCGAGGTCGGGCGCGTTCCATGTGCCGTCCGACTATTTCCGCTCCGGAGGGATGCCCGAGCCCGTGCCGGCCGAGCCGGTGCTGCCTCGACAGCGCTGGCCGCTTTATGCGGTCATCGGCGCGGTGGCGACCGTCGTCGGCGTGGTCGGCGTCGGCGTCTTCGCCAGAGGCTCGGGGAGTACGGCGCAGGCCCTACCCTCCGCGACGATCACCGCAGCGGCGGCGGCGAATCCGACCGCTGCGCCTATTCCGGTCCCGGCGGCCTCGGCAACGGCGTCGGCCACACCGGCCGAGCACGAGGTGCTGGTCAGCGTCGTTCCGTCCGATGCGACGCTCGCGCGCGACGGGACAGAGCTGGGAGTCGGGCCCGTCGCACTCCACTTGGCGCAGGGCGAAGTCGCTACGCTCGTCGTGACCCGCAAAGGATTCAAGACGAAGACGGTCGCCGTCGACGCGAGCGAGCCGAAGCAGGTCGTCACGCTCGAAGCGACGTGGAGCGCGCCGACTCGCCAGCCCAAGCCGCAAGCAGCCCCGGCGCCGAGAACCGGCGGCCTGGACGACGTGGGCGACCCGTTCGCCAAGCACTGACGAGGGCTACCGGATAAACTGCGAGCCGTTCCACGTGTAGCGAACGCTGGAGATGCCCCCCCAGGGCAAGAGCAGCGGTTCGAGGTTGCCGTCGCCGGGCTGGTCTTGTGCCCACGGGTAGGTCTTCGCGTTCCAACCTGTTGCGCGCCCGGGCGCCGAGAGGATGTCGAACGACTTGCCGCCGGGGGCAGGGACGAACTGCACGAGGCCCTGCACGCGCTTTCCCTTGTGCTCGCGCGCCGTTTCGATACCGAACACACGGGCGATCGCGTCGTCCTTCACTTCGTACACGAACATCATCTCCACTTCGACGCTCGACTTGCCGGTGCTCTGGCGGCGGACGCCGCGCACGACGAGGTCGGCGGCGCCGCTGCCGGTAAGGTCGCGCGCCGACATCTCCCGGATGTCGCTCGCATCCGCGAACTGTTGCAGCGTGAGAAACGTGTAGCCCGTCCCGTCTTTGAAGCCGGGGCCGAAGACGACGATGTCGCGCCCGAAGAGAAGAACACGCTCCGGACGCGAGTCGCCGGTCACTTGCACCATCAGATCGGCCTTCGGCGCGCTGCCAGAAGAAATGGCTCGGTCTTTGCGGTACTGCTCCAGCACCTGCGCGGACAAGTCGCCCCCGCGCGCGACCTTAGGAGTCGGCGGCTCGGCGGGACGAACGAAGACGGCGCGCGACGGCGACTCGCCGACGGGCCCGCGGTCCTGCCCCTCGTCCTCTTGTCCTCGCTCGGTGGTCGCCGGCGGTGCGCCGCCATGAATGGCCTGCGTGACCTCCTTCGCCCTGGCGAAGCGCGAGCCGTCGAAGCGAAACACCTGCGACCGCACCCCGCCCCACGGCAGAAGGATCGGCTCGACGTCCGTGGCGACCGGTTCGTCGTACGTCGCCGCCGCCCAGCCCGTCGGAGGCTCCGTGCTCACTTCGATTTGGCCGCGCGACAAGTGCACCGCGTTGTCGACGTGGCGGTCCGATTGCCGGATCCCGATCTCGTGGGCGAACGTCACCTGCGGCTCCTGGTTGGCGGAGAGAGCGCTGATCACTTCGATGTACTCGCGCGTGCCGTCGCCCGCGCTCTGGCGGCGCCGGACGACCACGTCGCCTCGTCCGCGGCCCGAGACGTCGCGCACTTCGAGCTTGAGCAGCTCGCCGACGAGATCCCGATAGAAGAAGGCGGTTCCGCCCAGGTACGATGGGCCGCAGATCGTCAGATAGTGCTCGAAGACCGCGATGCGCTCTCGCACGCCGTCGCCGGTCAAGTCGGCCACGATCTCCGCGGCCGGAGCGATCTTCGTCAACCCCTTGGGGGCGAGAAGCTGCTCGATCATCGCCAGCTCGGGCTCGCTGGGCACCCAGGCCATCGCGGCCGGGCGCTGCGCGTCCCCCGGCCCGGTGGCGACGACGCCGTCTCGGTTGACGTAGGCGGCGACCCCATGAACGCCCACGCGCGTCGACCGCATTTCGGGGATCGCGCCATAGGGGACGATCGCTTCGAAGGAGTACCCGTCCTCGGTCGGCGCCTCCACGATCTTCGCCCCCGGCACGGTGCCGTGCCGACCGTAGCGCACGCTCCCCGCGCTCTCGCCCGGTTTGCCAGCGAAGAGCGCGAGATCGTACGAGGCGTAGGCGCCCCCGTCGCCCGGTTTCGGGACCGCGAGAATCAGCGAGACGTAGTCTTTGCCGGCTACGAACGACGGGTCGATCACTTCGCCCCCGACGTAGAGCTTTGTCTCGTCGTACTGAAGGGCGACTTTGAGTGAAGCCTTGGTGGTGCCCTGGACCACGACCGTTGCCTTTGCCATCGCGGACCACTCGCTCAAGACGCCGTCGAGCTTGACCGGGCTCTTTCTGTCGAGCGCCTCGAGGCGCAGCCCGTCGGCGCTGACCTCGGGAGCTTCCTCCGGCTGGTCGAGAGACTTGATGCCGTGGGTCGCGGCATACTCCGTGAAGCCGCGATCGTCGTCGGCAGGCGTCTTCGCGATGGGTCCAGTCGCCTGCTCGCCGGCGCAGGCGACCAGGAGCGCGGCCACGGTGAAGAAGAGCGAACGGCGCATGGCGGGAAAGATAGCAAGAGAGGCTCGGACCGGAGGCGGGAGCGAAGGTTCCGTACTGGTGTGATTTTCCACGTCCGCCGTCACGCCACCCGCCCCTGCACCCGCTTCGCCACTTCCACCGCCGGCACGATCGACGCGGACAACACCAGCAGCATCCACCACTCGCGGCCGTCCATCGTGAAGGTCCGAAACACGGGCTGCAACACCGGCACCAGCACCGCGACGAAATGAATCGCCGCGCTGATCGCCACCGCGCCGATGAGGGCGAGCGGCATCACGGGGCGGAGCGCGAGGAAGGACGCGGTCGCAGAGCGACAGTTGAAGCCGTGAAAGAGGGGGCTCAATGCGAGGAGCGAAAACGCGATCGCTCGCCCGCGCTCGATCGCGTGCGGGTCGTCGGGCCGCCACCGGAAGAGGTAGCAAACCATCGCCGTTCCCCCCATCCAGACGCCCACGAACGCGATGCCCAGCCAGTCGCGCCGGCCGAGCAGACCGTCGGTGCGCTTGCGCGGAGGCTCGCGCATCTGGGTGGGGTCGGGCGGGTCCACGCCCAGCGCGAGCGCCGGCAGGCCGTTGGTCACGAGGTTGATCCATAGAATCATCAGCGGCGTCAGCGGCTTGAGCCCCGTGAGGAAGCTCGCTACGAACACGGCCACGAGCAGGCCGGCGTTGCTCGACAAGAGGAAGAAGATGAATTTTTGAATGTTGCGCCAGATCGCCCGGCCCTCGCGCACCGCCTCGACGATCGTCGCGAAATTGTCGTCGGCGATGACCATGTCCGCTGCTTCGCGAGCTACGTCGGTTCCGTCTTTGCCCATCGCGACACCGATGTGTGCCTCGCGCAGCGCCGGAGCGTCGTTGACGCCGTCGCCGGTCATCGCGACGACGTGGCCCCTTCGCTTGAACGCGCCGACGATGCGGAGCTTTTGCGCCGCCGTGACACGCGCGAACACGCGCACGCTCTCGATGCAGGCGTCGAGCTCGGGGTCCGACAGCCTTTCGAGCTCGCCGCCCGTGAGCGCGACCGCGCCTTCTTCCCACATTCCGAGCTGCCTGGCGATCGCCACCGCGGTCAGCTTGTGGTCGCCGGTGATCATCACCGCGCGCACATGCGCGTCCGCGCAGAGCGCGACCGCCTCTTTCGCGCCTTCGCGCGGCGGGTCCAACATTCCGACCAGGCCCAAGAACGTCAGCCGGGTCTCGATCTCCGCGTTCGACGGGGCACCTTCCTCGAAAGGGCCGAGGTCGCGCCGAGCCAGGGCGAGCACCCGGAGCGCTTCGCTGCTCATCCGGTCGGCCTCGTCGAGGATCGCACGGCGGGATGCGGGATCGAGCGGCAGCCGGCCGCTCGGAGTCTCGTGTGCGGTGCACAGCGGAAGAAGGACGTCCGCGCTACCCTTCGAGTGGACGACCTCGCGGCCGGCCTCGTCGAGGGCCACGATCGTCATGCGCTTGCGGTCACTGTCGAAGGGCAGCTCCTGGACCACCTGGTGCGAGCTGACGACCGACTCGTGCGACACGCCTCCTTTGGCCGCGAGCGTGAGCAGCGCCCCTTCGGTCGGGTCACCGCGCACGCGCCAGCGCCCGTCTTGCTCTTGCAATGTCGCGTTGTTGCATAGGGAGGCGGTGGCGAGCAGGTCACCCAGCGGTCGCGACGCCGCGGGCACCGCCGCTCCGTGCTCGTCGAGGATGGCCCCGTGCGGGTCGTAGCCGGTGCCCGTGACGTCGAAGCGCGCACCCCCGCAGTAGACCTCGCGCACCGTCATCTGGTTCTGCGTGAGCGTGCCCGTCTTGTCGGTGCAGATCACCGTGGCCGCGCCGAGCGTCTCGACCGCCGCCAGCTTGCGCACGATGGCGCCGCGCTTGGCCATTCGCTGCATTCCGAGCGCCAGGGTGATCGTCGTGATCGCCGGCAGCCCCTCCGGAATGGCGGCCACGGCCAGGCTCACGGCCTCGAGCAGAAGCTCGTGCCAGCTTCGGTCGCCCTTGAAGAGGCCGCGCACGAAGAGAAGGGCGGCGAGCGCGACGCACGTCCAGAGGATGCGCTTGCCGAACGAATCGAGCTTTTCTTCGAGCGGCGTCGTTCGGTCGCGCGGGCGATTGACCAGCGCCGAGAGCTGACCGAGCTCCGTGCCCGCGCCGGTCGCGACGACCACTGCCCGCCCTTTGCCGCGCACGAGGGTCGTGCCGACGAAGAGCATCGTCGGGCGATCGGCCAGCGGAGCGTCGTCGGCCACCGCGGCCCGCGCGTCTTTTTGCGCGGGAGAGCTCTCGCCCGTGAGGGAGCTCTCCTCGGCCGCCAGGTCGATCGTCTGCAAGAGCCGCGCGTCCGCCGGCACCGCGTCGCCCGCCTCCACTTCGAGCACGTCGCCGACGACCACTCGCGATGCCGCCACGACCCTCACTTCGTTGTCGCGCCGGACGCGAGCGCTCGGCGTCTGCATCCTCGCCAGCGCGTCGAGCGCCGCCTCCGCGCGTCGCTCCTGGACGAGCCCGAGCACGGCGTTGAGCACGACGATGAGCAAGATCGCCGTCGCGTCGCCGAAGCGAACGAGCAGCGGGTGGCCCGTCTGGCTCGCGCCGTTGACGAGCGCGATCGCCGCCGCGACCAGCAGCGTGATGACGATCGGGTTCGCGAACTGAGCGAGCAGCTTGAGCAGCGCGCTCTCCTTGGTCGCCGCCGGCAGCTCGTTCGCGCCGTTGCGCGCCAAACGGGCCAGAGCCTCGGCCTCCGCCAAACCGTGCGCTGGGTCGGTGTCCAGCCGCGCGAGGAGCGAATCCGGCGGCTCCGAGTGCACGAGGACACTCGGCGAGCGCTCTTCGGGGGTCAGCTGGGCGACGGCGGCCACGACCTCAGCCTGGGGCGTGGGTCACCGCCCCGCCTTGCGCTTCTCCTCTTGGTGTTGCTGCTCGACTTCCAGCTCCTCGAGCGCGGCCGCAACTTCGTCCTGCTCACTCTGCGCAGGGGACGGAGCGGCTTCGACGCGCGCCTGCACCGCGCGGGCGGGAGCGACCGCTTCCTCCGGGGGGAGCATCCCCATCTTTCGCTTGAGCGCCACGAGGTCCTCGTCGGCGCTGTGCGTGTGCTCGAGCTGCTGAAACTGCGTCGCGAGCGCGTCGCCGGTGTATTCCTCGGCGAGCTCGGTCTGCGCCTCGGCCTCCGCCTCGAGCTGATCGATCTTCTGCGCCATGCGGTCGAATGTCTCGAACGCGCTCTGGTCGCGAAGGCCGCTCATTGTCTCCTGGATGGCCTTTTGCGCCTCCGCGCGCTTCTTTCGCGCGACGAGCACGTTTCTCTTTCGCTTGGCCTCTTCGATCTTGTCGCTGAGGAGACGCAGGGCCTTCTTCAGCTGATCGACCGCCGCCTTCTGCTTGGTCCACTGGTCCTGGTACGTCGCCGCGAGCTCGTCGTGCTCGCGCTTTCGGGCGAGCCCTTCTTTCGCGAGCTGCTCGTTGCCGGCGCGCAGCGCCATCATCGCGCGGCGCTCCCACTCTTGGGCGTTCGCCGCTTCCTGCTCGAACTGCTTGGCCAAGCGCTTCTCGTCGGCGATCGACGCGGCGACCTGCTTTTTGGCCTCGACGAGCTGGTTGTTCATGTCGAGCACGACCTGGTTCAGCATCTTCTCGGGGTCTTCCGAGCGGCTGATGAGGTCGTTCAAGTTGCTCTGGATGAGCTGCGCGAGGCGGCTGAAGATTCCCATGCTTAACCCAACTTGGTGACTAGCTCGTCCTTCGCGAGGCGAGCGAGCTCCGGCACGTGCTGCGCGAGGGCGACGTCGATCTCGTCGAGCGTCGCCTGAAGCTCGTTGAAGTCCAGGTTCTCGAGCTCGAGCGCGCTCGACAGGACCACGTGATCGTCGTCGAGCCCATAGCTCGCGTGGACCAACTGCCGCGCGTTCAACTCGAGCAGCTTGCGAAATAGCGGCGTGTGGTCCGCCCCGCGCTTCACGTCGCCGATGTGCACCCGCACGACGACCAGAGGCTGGTCGACCCGAACGGCAACGGGGGGCATGCCGCCGCTCGTCTCGACGAGGAAAGTGCCGGGCCGGCCGTCGACCGCGTTGAACCGCCGATTGAGGCGAAGCAGGTATGCCTCGACGTCCGCCACGGTGCGCATGGTCGGCAGACTAGCCCGGATTTTGCCGAAGGTGTTGCGCGCGCCGCGTGGGGCCTTAATGATTAACCCGGCAGGATGTCATCGCCGACCCCGCGCCCGCGCGCGCTTGCCTTGCTTCCCCTCGCCGTCGCGGCGTTCGGCGCCGTTCTGGCGGCGCAGACGATCGGACACGACCCTCGCTCGGCGGTGCCGCTCCTGGCGTTCGCCGCGCTCCTTCTGGCGCCCGCGTTCGTGGGACGCCTGCGGATGCGAAGGCTGCTGCTGTCCGGGGACGTCGAGCGCGTCATCGCCGCGTGGGAGGGATCGATTCTGCGGGTGCCGCACTCCGAAACGGTCGTGCCGCTGCTCCGTGCGACGGCGTATGCCGCTTACGGGTCGATCGAGGCCGCGCGACGGGCCCTCTCTCGCGCCGCCGCAGCGAAAGGGCCGGCGTGGGAAGCCGCCCTCGAGCAGCGGCTCTTCGTCGAGACGCTGCTCGATACGTTCGAAGGGGACCGCGAGACAGCCACGCGCAAGGCAGAGGCGTTGCAGGCTCTTCCCATGGGAAAGGGCAGCCTCCTCGCTCGCCGCCGGATGGCGCTGCTGCGCCGGGGGCTCGCGGCGCTCGCGCGGGCGTTCGCGCACGCGAGTCGGGCGGGAGACGCCGAGCTCCTCGGGAGAGCCGCCGCCGCGTCGCCGCTCGTACATTGGGCGATGCGGTACGCAGAAGCCGTGGTCGCGGTCGATAGCGGTCGCGCCCGGGAGGTGCCGGCGCTTCTGACCGGCGCCCCGCAATGGCCCCGGGGAAGCGCCTTTCACGCGTATCACGAGGAGCTGATCGCCCGGGCCACCTCCTGAAGTGCACTCCCGGGGGAGAACGTCGGGCACTTCGTCCCCGCGCCGGTGGATGATCCGGGCTAGAATCGGTGCGATGGATGCGGCCTCCGCCGCGCAACGGGGAAGGTTCCCCCAGCTCACCAAGTACGAGCTCATCGAGGAGCTCGGCCATGGCGGCATGGCCACGGTATATCGCGCGGTCGATCGGCGGCTCGGGCGCGAAGTCGCGGTCAAGGTGATCCACCCGCACCTGCGCGACTCGCGGGAGGTCGTCTCGCGCTTCAACACCGAGGCGCGCGCGGTGGCGAAACTGCGCCATCCGAACATCGTCGAAGTCTTCGACGTCAGCGATCCCGACGAGCCCGAGCAATACCTCGTCGTGGAGCTGCTTGGGGGAACGACGCTCCGAAGGCTGCTGCAAAGGCACAAAGCGATGCCACCCGAGGTGGCCGCCGCGCTGGCGCTCGAGCTCCTTGGCGCGCTGGCGCACGCGCATAGCAACGGGGTGGTGCACCGCGACGTGAAGCCCGAGAACGTGCTCATCGAGCACCGCCCCGGCGGAACAGCCACCCCCGGTGGCGTCATCGTGAAGCTGACCGACTTCGGGATCGCCAAGCTGCTCGACGCGCAGGGTGTCACGTCGACCGGACAAGTCCTCGGTAGCCCCGCGCACATGGCGCCGGAGCAAATCGAAGGGGCGGAGGTCGACGCGCGAGCCGACGTGTTCGGTCTGGGCGTGCTTCTGTACGAGTGCATGGTCGGGCATCTGCCGTTCGAGGGGGGCAATCCGGCGCAAGTGCTGCGGCGCGTGCTCGAAGGGCGCTACCCGGAGGCGCAGCGAGAGCGGCCCGTTGTGGGAGGCCGCTGGAGCTCGCTCTTGGACCGGGCGCTCGCCCACGCACCCGAGGACCGTTTCGCCGACGCGACGTCGATGCACGCTGCGACCGTTGCGGAGCTCGATCGACTGGGCATCTCGGCCCCGGCCCAGGAGCTCGAGGCTTGGTTCGACGATCCGGAGCGCTTCGAGCAAGCGCACCCAAAGCGCATGATTGAAAGGCTGTGTGCGCTCGGGAACGAGTCGCGCAAACGGGGGGACATCATCGCGGCGGCCTCCGATTACAACCGCGCCCTCGCGCACGCTCCCAACGAGCCACAGCTCCTCCGGATCGTGGCTGCGATGAACCGCGCGGAGGCGCGCCTGCGGTTCGTGCGGCGCGCGGCGGTGGCGCTCGTCCTGATGGTTGGCCTTGGCGGAGCGGCGTTCGGAGTGGGCCGGTGGCTTCGAGGACGAGCCGCTGCGGGGGCGCCGCCCGCGCCCAGCGCCGCGAGTCGGGTGGTGGTGCAGCCACCTCGGCCAACGGCAGTCCCGCTGGCGGACGTCGCAAGCGCGAGTGCAGCGCCGGCCGCATCGGCTCTGACGAAAGTCGTGTCCGGCCCGGTGATCGCCTCCAGAGTCACCGAGCGCACGATCACCCTCGACCTGACCCCCGCCATGGGCGTCAAGCTGTCGATCGACGGCGCAGCATCGATCGACGAGAGCACCCTCGCCACCTTGCGGCTCGACACCAGGACGCACTCCCTGGTCTTCGACTGCGAAGTGTGCACGCCCGTGCAAGTGACGCTGCCGGCCGGCGACAAGGACGAGAGGCTGCCCGTGAGCGTGCCGATCAAGCCGGCGACGCTGATCGTGAGGGGAGACAACGACAAGACGTATCAGATCGTCGAAGATCCCCAGCTCGTCGTCCGGGTGGGAGCCAACAGCGTCGCGCTCAAGAGCCAGTACCGGTCGATCACCGTGCGTCAGATCGAGACCGACGAACGGCGACCGGTTCGCTTGGTGGCGGGCCAGGAGATACGGGCGGTTTTTTGAGCCCGTGGCGGCCCGTGGCCCTCACGATCGAATCCGGTGACCGAGAAGCGCCTCAAGCGACGAGTCGTTCGGGGACCGCTAGGAGGTCGTCGTAGGTAGCGCGTCGCTCGGCCGGGTCGCCCATCGCCCGATGATTCTAACGCTCACCCGGGCGATGCGCCGCCGGGCCATCTCGGCCGGCTTACGCGGCGGGGCTTTCGAGCACAATCTTGCCCTCGACGGCCCCGCTGGCCAGGACCTCCAGCGCCTTGCGCGCTTCGAGCAGCGGGAACGACCTCGTGACCATCGGGTCGATCTTCTTTTCCTCCACCAGCGAGAAGATCTTCGGCAGGTCCTCTCGAAGAGGCGTCCGGTCTCTCCGGTAGAGCGCGGTGATGCCGTAGAAGCTGCCTCGTCGACCGCGCAGGCGCGAACCGAGAAAGATATTGGCGAACATCGCCGCCGTGGAGAGCCGGCGGCTGGCAGCCATGAAACCGTACGCAACCAGGTGGCCCCCGAGACGCAGCGCACCTATGCACTGGCCGACCATTGGGCCCCCGACCCCGTCGAAGGCCAGATCGACGCCGCTGGGCTCGAGGGCACGGACGAGTGCATCGAGCTGGCCCGCCCGGTAGTCGATCGGCACCGCGCCCAGCGCGCGCAACGTGGCGTGCTTGCCAGCCGACGCGGCGCCGTAGACCTTCACCCCCGCGAGACGCAGCAGCTGCAACGCGGCCGTACCCACGCCACCGGCGGCCCCGGTGACCAGAGCGGTCTGCCCGGCTTTGGCTTTTCCGACTCGATGGATGGCTTGGTAAGCCGTCACATAATTGAGGATCACGGCCGCCGCGTCGCGGTCGGAAACGCCATCGGGAATCGGCAAGAAATCAGCCGCGTCGCGTACGAGCATTTCGCCGAAGCCGCCGTACACCGTGAGCGAGGCCACGCGTTGTCCGATGCGGAAGGCGTCGACACCCGGGCCCACGGCGTCGACGACGGCTGCGATCTCGTAGCCGGGAACGAACGGGATCTTGGGGGCGAACAGATAAGTGCCGCCGAGGATCATCAGGTCCGTCGAGCCGACGCCGGCGGCGCGCACACGGACCCGAAGCTGGCCGGGACCGGGCGCCTCCACGGGAAGCTCCACGACCTCCAGGACGTCGAGCGCCCGGGCCCCCCCTTTGCGGGTGAGCATCACGGCACGGTAGGTGGCGGTCATGGGCAACACTCCTTCGCTCCGCTCTTGGCCCCTTCCGTCCGCGCGCACAAGAGCACCGTGTCCGCCCTGAACACGCTCCAACAGTGGCAGCGGCCACCGCGTCGGCATCTCGCGCATCGAGACGGCTCAATGCCGAGCCGCACGCGTAGTCGTCGCAACCCGTCCGGAAGGCTCAACGTTTTGCAAAAGCCAACGGGACGCAGTTTTGACGGGCGATCACCGAAACCCTGCGATATAAAGCGCCGCGTTCATTTCGACGCCGTTGACCATGCCGCGGCGAGGCCGCCGGCGCTCTCTCTGGAGGCCCCATGTCCGTTCACGAGTCGCCCAACCAGCGGCCAAACCTGCTCTCGCGCGCATCGAAACAGCGGTCTCGCATTCTCGTTTGTGCCCTATTCGCGTCGCTTCTTGGCGCCGCGCAGCTCGGTGCGTGCGCCAACTCGGACTCGGGCTCGGGCAACAACAACAGCGGATCGTCCGGTGGCAATGGCGGGAGCAACGGCGGATCGTCGGGCGACAATAGTGGCAGCAACGGCGGATCGTCCGGCGGCAATGGCGGGAGCAACGGCGGCAACGGCGGATCGTCCAGCGGCAACGGCGGCGGCAACGGAGGCAACGGCGGATCGTCCAGCGGCAACGGCGGCGGCAACGGCGGATCGTCCAGCGGCAACGGCGGTGGCAACGGCGGATCGTCGGGCACTGGCGGCAGCAACGGCGGGTCGTCGGGCGGCAATGGCGGCAGCAGCGGCGGATCGTCGGGCAATAGCGGCGGGTCGTCGTCTGGTTCCAAGGACGGCGGCCCCGACGGCACGGTCGCGCACGACGCCGGCGGCCTGTGCACGAACACCGACATGACGAAGATCAACATCGATTCGTCGGGATTCGCTTGCAACAATATGTGGGGTATCACGGGCGCTTGGTATTGCTTTGCGGATACCTCGGGAAAGAGTAGCTGCCCCGGTGGAACGGCCGGGACCGGCGTCATCCCGGTCAACATGACCGGCGACTCGATGTGCCTCAGCGGCACGACCGCATCGTCGATGCCGAGCGCCACGGCCTACGGCGCGGCGATCGGCATGGAGCTGAACCATGTCAATCCCGACGCGGGCCCGAAGTCGCCGTACAATGCCAAGTCGAAGAACATCATCGGCTTCGCAATCACCATCTCGGGCGACAGCGGCGGGTCGATCCTCAACATCAACTTCCCGCCGGCGCAGTCAACAACCGGCGAGGCCCCGGGCGTGACGGTGCCTGGGGTGGGCACGGGCTCGTCGCCGATGACCTACAACGTTCTCTTCTCGGACGCGATCATGTCCGACAACAGCGCCACGCCGATTCCGAAGGTCATCGACCCGACGAACGTGACCGACGTCCAGGTGAAGATCGACGTGGACGGGATCGCGCACAACTACAACTTCTGCGTCACGAAGATCGTACCGATCATGGCAGCGCCCGCCGCCCCGGGAAGCCTCGCGGCCTACGGGCCTACCTTCAACGAAGGCAAGCAAATCGTCGTCACGGGCCTCGGTCCGTATGGCGTGCAAAACGACCCGTTCAACGTCGGAAGCGATCCGATGAGCATGCAGGTGTCCTACGGCGGCGGGCAGGTCGGCTTCACCGCAACGCCCAGCTTCACGTCCGGCAGCACGACCCCGGGGGCATTCCCGTCCGTGGCATACGGCTGGATTCACGGCGGGAATTTCGTCGGTGGCAGCGACACCGGCGCGTACACCACGGCCAAGACGATCGGCGCATTGCAGTCGGTGACCAGCAGCTGGTCATTCTCGGCGGGCAGCGGCAACTGGGACGCTGCGTACGATTGCTGGTTCGGAGGCAACTCGGATTCGATCAACCCAGGTTCCGAGCTGATGGTCTGGTTGGCCCACGGCGGGGTCAACCCCATTGGTGGCCAAAATACGCCGATTACCATTTCTGGTCCGCCCGGCACGTGGACCTACAGCACCGGGACCAACGGCACGGGCCAGCCCGTCGTCAGCTACGTGAGCGGGGGCTCGATGACCTCCGTCTCGAATTTCGACTTGCTGCCGTTCTTCAAGGAGGCGGCCGGCAGTGGCCGCGCCTCGCTGAGCACCGGCTCGTATCTCCTCGGTTGCCAGGCAGGGTTCGAGCTCTATAACCCGGGCACCTGGAAGACGAACTCGTACAGCATGAGCGCCAAGTAACGCCTTCGCTCGGTAGGTGCACATGTCCCAGAGACTTCTTTACGCATTGGCATTGGCGATCGTGAGCGCGGCCGCGATCGGGTGGTCCGCGGGCTGCTCCAGCGACAGCGGCGCCGGCAATCCACAGGGGCCCGACGCGGGCAACGGTTCCGACGCGAAATCGCCGGAGGCTCCCGACTCCTCGGTGAAGAAGGGCGATGGCGGCTCGTCCTCGGACGGAGGTGCGGCCGAGGCCGCGAGCTTCACCTATGTTCTCATCGACGACATGGAGACCACGACCCACGGGCCAATCGAGCTCGCCGGGGTCAGCCCTCCGCTCACGCCGGGGTACTGGTTCAACTTCGGCGCGGCCAAGGCCGATGCCGGGGACATGGCGACGCCGCCGATCCTCGCGTTCATGTTCACTGCGCTCGCGAGCCCGACGACGACCTACAACGGCGCGATGAGCGCCCACGCCGCTCATCAATTTTGCGCGCTCACCGGTCAATACGACGTTTGCGGTCTCGGGTTCGAATTCGCCCAGGTAACGGATCCGGACGCGGGAATCGGAGGCGGCGCGGGGGCGCCAAACGACGCGGCCTCCGGCGCGAGTGACGCGCCGTCGGCGCGCGACGCAGCCTCGGCGGACGCCTCGGTCCAGAACACGGGGAGCGACGGGGGTGACGCGGGGCCGCCGATTCCCAAGATCACCGTGCCTTTCGATATCAGCCAGTACAAGGGAATCGTATTTTGGGCGAAGACGGCCGGCGACGCGGGCACGCTCGACCTCAAAGTTCAGTTTCCGGACACGGACACCGATCCGCGGGGCGGCGTTTGCAACGGCGTGGCGGCTGGCGCCTCGGGCCCGAACGACACGTTTGCCTGCTACAACAGCTACGCCGTCCACGAGATGATCACCGGCGACTGGCAAGAGTACACGCTCTTATTCACCGACCTGGCGATCGATCCGACCTTCGGTTTTCAAATGCCCGCTCCGTGGGACGGGAAGAAGGTGTACGGCATCAATTGGCAGGCGCAGAAGAACAGCGTGGCCGATGGGGGCGTCGAGACCGAGGACTTCTGGGTCGACGACGTCTACTTCATCAAGTAATCAAGTAACCGCGGTCGCCGGCCGCCGCCTCGCTCTGGACCGAGCCCGAGGGTCGGAATCACTGCACGATACGTGGCGGTGATCGTGGATCCAAGACGTTTCCCCGCAGCTGAGGCTATAGCTACAGCTGGAGTGATGTGTAGAAGGCCGCGAAGGACTGCTTGGACCGCTGTGCTCACCGGAGGGGAAACACGCCGGCCAGCGTCCGTTCCATGGCCATGGGAGATGGGTCGACGGCGCTCCGAAAGAAACGGGGTCGGAAACCCGCCCGCTGGATAGGGGAACGAATGAAGTACATTCGCCTACCTATTTGCGGGACGCGTGACCGAATGAGGCCGGAGCGCGCACTGCTTTGCTTGGTGCACCCCCTATCGAAGCTGACCCGAATCGAAGGGAGCCGCACTCGATTCGACTTCGGCGCTGGCCGAGTTCACGTGGGTGGGCACGGGTCGATGCGCGGGGCGGGGCTCGCCCTGGTCGCGCTGCTTCTGCTTCCTGCGCGCGCGGCGCACGCCGACCCGGTCGCCGACCTCGAGAAAGCGTACAGCGCCTACGCCGCCCGTAAGTACGACGATGCCGAGGCCCGCCTGCGCGCTCTTCTCGACGCGAGGAGGAGTGAGCTCAAGGACCCGGACAAACTGGCCGACGCGCGGATGTACCTCGGCGCGGTGCTCGTCGCAGAGGGGCGAAAGGAAGACGCCGGGGCCGTATTCGAGCAGCTCCTCAAAGAAAAGCCGGACTACGACCCCGACCGGCTGCGCATCCAGCTCGAAGCCGTCGATGCCTTCATCGATGTTCAGTCGCGACTTCGAACCGAGCTCGAAAAGATTCAGCAAGAAGAGGCGCAGCGAAAGCAGGCGGAGCGGGTGAGAGCCGAGTTGGAGCGACAGCGAGCGCCGCTGCGCTTGGCGATGCTCGAGAAGCTCGCGACCGAAGAGCGGATCGTCGAGCACAACTCACGCTGGAGAGCGCTGGTGCCCTTTGGAGTCGGACAGTTTCAGAACGGCCAAGACGGCTGGGGATGGGTGTTTCTGTCGAGCGAAGCGCTGCTCGCGGTAGGCAGCGTCGTGGGGGCGGCCGTGTCTCTTTACGAGAGCGGCCAGGCGAGTGACGCCTTCGCGCTCAACGAGGGCGTCCTGGCGGGCGCGTATCGGGACACGGCGTACAACGCGGCAATCGGCGGCGACGTCCTAGCGGGCGCGTTCCTCCTCACCGCGATCATCGGCGCCGTGCACGCCCAGATCACGTTCGTGCCGGAGCTCGTCCACGTACGAAAGCGCGAGTTGCCACGCCTTTCGCTCTCGCCGGGCGGGCTAGGTATCGCGGGCAGTTTCTAGCCCACTCGGGGGGTCTCTTGCTCACGGCCGGGGTCCGGGCCGGTGATTGCCCTAGGCCAACGCCTCTCTCACGAACAGATCCTCCAGCGTCTCGCGCTTCGGTGCCACGCTGTCGAGTCGCGCGCCCTCGGCCAGAGCGCGCTGCACGACGTCGCGCACCGCGGCGTCCCCTTCCACTTCCATGACGATCGTGTCGCCTACGGCGCGGGTGACGCGCGCGATCGTCGTGAGCTCTCCCCGGAGCGACTCGCTCGCGCCGCCGATCGTAATCTCGCTGCGTCGCTTGCCCTCCGCGAGCAAGTCGCGGAGCGCGCCCGCGACCACCACTCGTCCCTTGCGCAGAATGCACACGCGGTCGCAGAGCAGCTCGACGTCGCTCAGGATATGGCTCGAGAAGAAGACAGTGCGGCCCCGGTGCTTCTCCTCGACGATTAGGTCGCGCACTTCCTTGCGTCCCACAGGGTCGAGGCCGCTCATCGGTTCGTCCAAAACGAGAAGCTCGGGATCGTGTACGAGCGCCGCAGCGAGTGCCACGCGCTGGAGCATCCCTTTGGACAGCGCCCGCACGGCCCGGTCGATCGCATAGGCCACGCCCACCCGCTCGATGACGGCCGCGACGCGCTCGCGCAGGACGACGCCGCGCAAACCCGAAAGGCGCCCGCAGAGCGTGACGAACTCGCGCGGGGACAAATAGGGATAGACGTACGGATTCTCCGGGAGGAATCCGACGCGCCGCCTGACGTCGGGAGACGGAGCACGCAATCCGAGGATCTCCATGGTGCCTGCCGTGGGCGCCACGAGGCCCATCAGCATCTTGATCGTGGTGGTCTTTCCGGCTCCGTTGGGGCCCAGAAACCCGAAGATCTCGGCTCGCTTCACTTCGAACGACACCCCGCAGACCGCCTCGACGCGCTTGCCGGAGAGCGGCTTTCGAAACGTCTTCGCCAGCTCCCGTGCCAGCAAGACGACGTCGCTCACGACTTCTCCTTCTGGTCTTGCGTGTACTCGTGGAGTTTGTACTGAATCTTGCGGGGGCTCACGCCGAGCAAGGTAGCGGCCTTGGAAGTCGAACCGCCGCAGGCTTCGAGCGTCTTCAAGATCGCGAAGCGCTCGAGGTCGGCGATCGTGCACCCCGGTATGGCCGGGAAACCGTCGCGCAGCGAGGAGGGAACGACGCTCGGCGGCAGATGTTGCTTTTCGATTCGCCCGCCATTGGCGAGCACGACCGCGCGCGCGACGACGTTCTCGAGCTCACGAACGTTCCGCGGCCAGCGGTATTCGACGAGCATCTGCAGCGCGTCGTCAGCGAACGTCTCGATGGTCTTGCCGTTCTCGGCCGCGTATCGCCGCAAGAAGAAGCTCGCGAGCCCGGGGATGTCGCCGCGGCGCTCGCGGAGCGGCGGGAGGTTCAGCGTGACGACGTTGAGCCGGTAAAAGAGGTCCTCGCGGAAACTGCCGTTTTCGATCTCGGCGGCCAGATCCCGGTGGGTGGCCGCGATGACGCGCACGTCGACCTTCAACGGTTCGCCACCACCGACACGCTCGAACGTCCGCTCCTGGAGAACGTGCAGCAACTTGACCTGAATCGTCGGCGAGATCTCGGTGATTTCATCGAGGAAGAGCGTGCCGCCGTCCGCTTGCTTCATGCGCCCTTCGCGCTCCGATACCGCGCCCGCGAAGGCGCCGCGCCCGTGCCCAAAGAGTTCCCTATCGAGCAGCTCCTCGCTGAGGGCCGCGCAGTGCACGCGCACGAACGGCGCGCTCGCGCGGGGGCTCGCGAGGTGAACCGCCTCCGCGACTAGCTCTTTGCCCGTTCCGCTCTCGCCGATAATGAGAACGCTCGCTTTGCTCGGCCCGGCCTGCGCCACCAGCTCGAGCACAGCCTGCATCTTCGGATCGCTGCACACGATATGGCTGAATGCGTTGCGTTCGCGAAGCCGATCGCGAACTCGCTGCGTCTCGTGAACGAGGTGTGCTTTCTCCATCGCTCGCTCTACGATCGCACCGAGCGCCTCCGGGTCGAGCGGTTTGAGCAAGTAATTTTCCGCTCCTTTCTTCATCGCCTCGACGGCGCTGGAAATGGTTCCAAAAGCGGTCATCACCACGAACACTGCGCCCGGCGCGGCCGTGCGCGCTTTTTCCATGAACGCGATTCCGTCCAGCCCAGGCATCTTGAGGTCGGTCAGGATCACGTCCGGCGTGAATTCGTCGAGTTTTCCAAGCGCCTTGAAACCGTCGGCGGCCGTTTCCGTTGAATAGCCCTCGTCGCGGAGGATTTCGCTCAACGCGGCGCGCGCGTTCGACTCGTCGTCGACAATGAGGATGCGACCGCGATGAGGCATGGCAAGGGCACCTTTAGGACCCGTGAAGCTTACAGCGTTGTAGAGAATCGTCGCGACTTGATGATAAAAGGCTCAGGTCTCAAAACCGCCGCACACGGCCGCTGCCAACGCACCCGGAGACAGCCCTCATGAGTTGCTTCTCGCTTCGGTCTTCTTATTTCGCTTCGCTCGCCGTAGTGGTCGGTCTCGCGCTCCCCGAGAGCGCTCGCGCGCAGGGAGCATCCACCTCTTCCGGCGGACGAGCGGCGTCCGCGGGCAACGTGTTGGCGCAGCCGGCGCTTCCTCCACCGCCCGCGGCACCACCACCTGCGGCTCCGCTGCCGCCCGCCCCCGCCGCTGCGCCGGCACCGGCTGCACCCCCCGCTGCCGACGCAAATGCGCCCGCCGCACCGCCGGCCGAAGGAGCCCCCGCAGCCGAAGGAGCTGCCCCGGCGGAAGGGGCGCCCGCAGCGCCCCCGCCCGCAGCGGAGGACGCGGAGGAGGCGGCCCAGAAGGCGGAGTGGATCGCGCGCGACGAGCTCGCCAACGAGCAGAACACGATCACTGGAGGAGTGGGGCTTCTCAAGACCCAGCACGCGCAAAGCGGCGCGCCCGGACAGTTTCGCGTCAACTTCGTCGGCGAATGGTTCTCGGCCGGGTTTCTTTGCTCGGCGACGTTTCCCTGCCCTGCCAACCCGCGCGGCGGGCCGCGGATCACCAGCGATACGCTCAATCACACGGGCGGAACCCTGTCGCTCGGCGCGTCGCTCTTCGCCATCGGCGCCGGCACGTTCGAGGCCTACCTCTCGACCACGGCGTATGCGAACAGCGATGCGGCGAACGCGCCGCCGCTCTTGCAGGTGCTCGGCGACAGCAGCCTTGGCATCAAGTACGTTGCGCCGGTCGGCGACGTCCTGCATCTCGGCCTTTTCACCGAGCTCTGGCTCGTCAACAACACCGGAGCGGTGGGCTTGGACGGCAGCGGAACGAGCGCCAAGTTCGGCGGCTTGGGAACGGTCGACTTGCGCGGGCTCGAGTCGCACGTACCGCTCCGCCTCAGCCTGAACGCGCTGTACTCCGTCGACAACACCGCCGACGTCCTGACGACCACCGAGCAGGCCCGCGGCACCGTGGCAAACCCGCAGCCGGTAACGCGCATCGAGCGCTACGGGCTCGGCGTCAACCGCGTCGACCATTTCGACTTTCTCGCCGGCGCGGAGTTCTTCGCCGCCGAAGAGCGCGTCCGTCCGTTCATCGAAACCAAGATTCTGATTCCGGTCAACCGACAGGGCTACCAGTGCAAGCAGAACACGAACCCCAGCAGGGATCGGTGCATGGCCAACGATCAATTTGCGCCGTCGACCTTGACGATCGGAAGCCGCTTCTTTCCTTGGAAGCGCGGGTTCTCGCTCCTCGCAGCGGTTGACATCGGGCTCGGGGGCACGAGCGATTTCGTCGAAGAGCTGCAGCCGACCCCACCGTGGACAATCTTTCTCGGCGCGAGCTGGGCTGTCGACACGTGGGAGCGGCCGCCGGTCATCAGGACGAAGACCGTCGAGAAGGTAGTGGAGAAAGTGGCCGTCAAGGGCCACGTCGTTGGCTTCGTCCACGAGAAAGACAAGAACACCCCGGTCGCCGGAGCCATCGTGTCCTACCGCGATCAGGCGATGTCGCCCCTGGCGACCGGCGCGGACGGCAAATTCGGAGACGAGGTGCCGCCGGGCCAGTACACCTACGATATCAAGGCGGACGGGTACAAGCCCGGGGCCTGCGAAGCGAACGTTCCCAAAGAAGGGGGCGAGCTGACCATCGACTGCCCGCTCGAGGCCCTGCCGCGCGTGGGCAGCGTCTCGGGTCGCGTGCGCGACGCGGACACGAGCCAGCCTCTCGGCGGCGTCCCAGTGGTTCTCACGGACGTGCAGAAGAAGGAGCTGCGCCTGACCACCGATTCGGCCGGTGGCATCAAGTTCGACGGCGTGTCGCCCGGAGCCGCGGAGCTCAGCATCGTCGCCGACGGCTACCTTGTTCTGGTGGCGCCGATCGACGTGAAGCCGCGGCAGGACTCCGCAGTGGACTTGCTGCTGCGGCCGAAGCCCAAGAACGCCAGCGTGCAGGTCACGGGCAGCGAGATCACGATCAAGCAGCAGATCCAGTTCGCGCTCGACAGCGCGGTCATCCTGCCGGAGTCGTTTGGCCTGCTGACCGAGATCGCCGATACGATCATCCGCCACCCGGAAATCCGGCGGGTCGAGGTGCAGGGGCACACCGACAACAGCGGCACGCCGGACCACAACATGATTCTGAGCGAACAGCGCGCAGAAGCAGTGCGGGCATGGCTCGTTCAGCACGGCGCGCAGTCCGACCGCCTCTTCGCGAAGGGCTACGGGCAGGAGAAGCCGCTCGTTCCGAACATCACGCAGCAGATGCGGCAGAAGAATCGCCGCGTTCAGTTCATCATCCTCGAGAAGGACGGCGCTCTTCCCGGGACGCCCGGAGCTCCGCCGAAGAGAAATCCACTGCCGGGGTTCTAGGCCCGCCCTCGGGGCCATGTTCTGCCGGTGATTGCCCCCGATCTTCGAATCTCAAGCGAACGAGCCCTTGATCACCGCCCCGCCCGGCGGTAGTGTGTCACGCCCAGTTTGGCGGTTTTCAAACACGCGGGACCCCAATCCGGGGCCCGCGTTTTTTTTCGTCGATACACCAGCAATGTCGAGTCATTCGCCCCCCCTCCACGGAATCGATCGAGCCGCGCTTGAACGCGTCGTCGAGCCGATCATGCGCGCCCACGGCGCTGAAGTGGTCGACATGGAGCTCAAGCCTGATCGCGGCGCGTGGGTGCTCCGGGTTTACGTGGAGAAGGCGGGCGCAGCAGCACAAGGCCTCTCTACCCGAGACGCGGCGGTCGACCTGGAGCTCTGCGCGAACGTCTCGCGTGACCTGAGCCCGGCCCTCGACGTGGCGGATCTCATTCCGCACGCTTACCGCCTCGAGATCAGCTCACCGGGCGTCGAACGCCCCCTTCGTGGGGAGCGAGACTTCGCGCGGTTCACCGGCCAGAAGGCGAAGCTGAGGCTCCGCGATCCGGTCGACGGGCAGCGCGTACTGGTGGGCGCGCTAGACGGAGTCTCCGAGGGCAGAGTGCGTGTCGCTATTGGCACCCACACCCGCGAGGTGCCGCTCGCGTCGGTCGAGAGCGCACGCCTCGTCTTCGAATTCGGCTCCAGCGGCAGGGACAAGAGGAAGCACTGAGGGCATCCATGGCAATCCAGCAGCAACATACCGGCGCAGACGTCACCCTTCTCCAAGCGATCGAAATGGTCGCGAAGGACAAGGGGATCGACAAGACAAGGCTCGTCAAGACCGTCGAGGAGGCGATCCTCAAAGCGGCGCAGAGCGTGTTCGGTGCGAACCGCGAGCTCGAGGCGCGTTTCAACGAAGAGACCGGGCAGGTCGACCTGTTCCAGTACTTGACGGTCGTCGACGATGTCGCCGACGAAGAGCGCGAGATCGCGATGGAGGACGCCCAGCGGCTCGGCCTCGAGGCCGAGCTCGGCGAGGACCTCGGCTTCCAGATCTTCTGGCACCCGGCGGACGCCAAGCGGGCCGCGGAGCAGGACAAAGACTACGGTGACATCTTGCGCGTGAAGCAGGCGCGCCAGGCGTTCGGGCGAATCGCGGCGCAGACGGCCAAGCAGGTTCTCATTCAGCGTGTGCGTGACGAGGAGCGGGACCTCATCTTCAACGAGTTCAAGGACCGCAAGGGCGAGCTCATCAAGGGCGTCGTCCGCCGCTTCGAAAAGGGGAACAACCTCATCGTGGACCTCGGCCGTACCGAGGGGATTCTCCCCTTCCGTGAGCAAACGCCGCGCGAGACCTACCGCCCAGGTGACCGGATCATCGCGTACGTCAAAGACATCGACCGTGAGGCGCGTGGGCCCCAGGTCATCCTCAGCAGGAACGACCCGCGACTCGTAGAGAAGCTTTTCGAGGCCGAGGTACCCGAGATCTACGAGGGCATCGTGAAGATCGTCGCCTGCGCCCGGGAGTCCGGCGCTCGGTCGAAGATCGCCGTCACGAGCCGCGACGCGGACGTCGACCCGGTGGGGGCGTGCGTCGGCATGAAGGGCGCGCGCGTGCAGGCGGTCGTGCAGGAGCTGCGCGGCGAGAAGATCGACATTGTTCCGTACGACCGCGATCCCGCCCGCTTCGTCTGCGCTGCCATCCAGCCGGCAGAAGTGAGCAAAGTGATCGTAGACGAAGCGGACGGACGCATGGAGCTCGTCGTGCCGGACGAAAAGCTGAGCCTCGCGATTGGCCGCAAAGGCCAGAACGTGCGCCTGGCGGCGCAGCTTTCGGGGTGGAAGCTCGACATCATCAGTGAAGCGAAGTTCAAGCAGATGGAGGAAGAAGCGGTCGCGCAGCTCCTCCAGGTCGACGGGGTGTCCGAAGCGATCGCCAGGAGCATGTACCGCCTCGGCTTCCGCACGCTCGAGGAGCTCGCGGAGGCGAGCGAGCAGGAGCTGGCCTCGATTCCGGGCCTGGGTGGCGCCGACGCAGCGGCGCGCGTTCGCTCGAGCGCGGAGGCGACGATGGAACGCCTGCGCCAGGAGCGCATCCGCGCGGCGTCGTCGCGAGTCGAGCCGCTGACCGAGCGCGAGCGATTGCTGTTCATCCGCGGCGTGGGTGAGCGGACGGTGCAGCTCTTGGAGGACGCGGGGTACAAGACCGTGGAAGACATCATCCGCGAAGACGAGGACAAGCTCGCCATCAAGACCGGCCTCGGCATCAAGAAGGCCCGCGCCATCAAGCACGGCGCCGAGCACTTCCTTTCCAGCGAAGCGAAAGCGATTGACGCGGCCCGGCGCGAAGCGCTGGCCAAAGCCCGCGAGGCGGTGCAGCAGCAGCCGGCGTGACGGTTTGCGCCGCAGCGGCGGCGCCAAGACTCGAAGAGGAATCCCATAGAGACGTGCCTTACGCGACCATGAACCCAAGAACCGACGACAACCCGCGCACCACGGCCACGGCCACGGCCACGAGAACGTGGCGAACGTGCGTGGGCTGCGGCCTGCGTGACGACAAAGCGGCGATGGTGCGCCTGGCCTTCGTCGGCGGAGAAGTCGTGTTCAACGCGCAGATCCCGAACGGGCGCGGCGGGCACATGCATCCGCGGGTCGAGTGCATCGCGCGGACGCCGCGCGGGCTTGCGCGCGCCTTCAAGGCATCCGTGCGGGTCGACGCGGCCGACCTTGGGCGGACCCTGGTCATCGCATGCGAGAGGAGAATGGTCGGGCTCCTGCTTGCCGCGTGGCGCAGTCGCTCGCTCGCCATCGGATCGGACGCGGGGCGTGCAGCGATCGCCGGCGGTGCTCCGCTGGCCATCGTCGCCACCGACGCGGGCTCCGTCCGTGGCAGCATCGAAGTGGAACGGGCGGTCTCCGAAGGTCGGGCCATCGCCTGGAAGACGAAAAGTGAGCTCGGGGCCTTGCTGGGTGGCGAAGCGGTCGCACTTTGTGCGGTTCGCCACGCTGGCATCGCATCCGAGCTCCGGTTCATGCGCGCTGCGGTCGATGCGGGAACGGCGGCGACGAGGGAAGGTGCGGAATGCAGCAGACGTCCGGAGGCTCGATGAGCGGCAAGGTTCGTGTCTACGAGGTGGCCAAGCAACTGAACCTCGACCCGAAGCAGGTCGTCGGGCTCTTTCAGGCCATCGGCGTCGCGGAGGTGCGCAATCACATGAGCTCCGTCGAGCCCGAAGCGGTCGAGCGCGTGAAGCGCCACCTCGAAAAGCAGCGGACCCACGACGTCGTCGAAGAGCGCATTCGGCCAGGCGTAATGAAGCGGCGAGCCGTGGCCAAGCCTTCGTCCGCGCTGCCCCTCGCCGGCCCCCCGGACGTCGCATCGGTTCCCGTGCTGCCTCCCCCCCCCTCCAGCCCGTCGATGCGCGTCGTCGACGACGTCGCCGCAGCTCCGCCCGAAGCGAACGGCCACCCCGCCGAGCCCGCAGTCGCACGCGACAGCCTGTCCCCTTCTGTGCCCCTGCGCCTGCCCGACGTGGCGAACACGTCGACGATTCCGTCGGGACGGTCTCGAAGCGCGGCTGCCGAGAGTGCGCGCGTGCCCGTGCCCGAAGATCGACCGAGCGCGCGAGCGCTCGAGCCGCTGCCGATCCCGCGCGATCACGCGAGCACCCGTCCCGTCGTCCCGTCGGAGCCGGTGCCCGCGCACGTGCCGCCGGAGCCGCCCCCGCCCGAGAGGCCAACCGACGACGCCGTGGCCGCGGCAGCGCCGGCGCCCTCGATCGAACCGAGCGAGCCGTCCGCACCGGTCACACTGGTCGCACCGTCGCCGGCGCCCCCCCCTCCACTCGCCCCTGCCACGCTCGCACCCGCTGTGGCGGAACCCTCCCAGGGGCCGCGCGCCAGCCAGGCGGCGCAGGCGCCGAAGACTGGCGTCGAATATTGGGGCGGTCGGCCGGGCGTGCCGATGCCCGCTCCCGGCACCGCCGGCACCTCGTCGTCACGCGCCTCGTCCACGCAGCCCAACATGCCCCGGCGCGTTCAGTACGACCCGCGGGCCGGAGCAGCGGGTGCTCCCAGCGGAAGGCGCGACGTGCGCGCTCCCGGGCAGCAGCCGGGCCGACCGATGATGGGGCGCACGCCGGGAGGCGCCGGCGGACGCCGGATGAGCGGCCCGATGCCCCCGAGAAAGCCGCCGATCGTCTCGACGCAAGAGATGAGCGCGCACAAGAAGGTCATCCGCATCGAGAACGACGTGACCTTGCAGACGATGGCCCAGCGCATGAGCCTCAAAGCAACCGAGCTTCTGATGAAGCTGCTCTCGATGGGGATGAGCAACGTTCATATCAACACGACCCTCGACGCCGACACCGCGAAGATCCTCGCCGGCGAGTTCGGGTGGGACGTCGAAGACGTCGGCAAGAGCGAAGAGCAGACGATCGCCGAAGCGCGCGGGGACGAAGAGAAGGGGGTTATGGAAGAGAAGCCGGTCGGCGACATGCGCCCCCCGGTCGTCACGGTGATGGGTCACGTCGACCACGGCAAGACGAGCCTCCTCGACCGGATCCGCAAGGCAAATGTCGCGGGCGGCGAGGCGGGCGGGATCACGCAGCACATCGGCGCATACAAGGTCGAGGGCAAGCAAGGGACGATTGTCTTCCTCGACACGCCAGGCCATGAGGCGTTCACCCAGATGCGGGCCCGCGGCGCCAGCGTGACGGACATTGTCGTGCTCGTGGTCGCCGCGGACGACGGCGTGATGCCTCAGACGAAGGAAGCGATCGCCCACGCGAAGGCGGCCAAAGTTCCGATCATCGTGGCCGTCAACAAGATCGACAAGCCAAACGCCGATCCGGAGCGGGTGAAGCGTGAGCTCGTCGAGCAGGGTCTCGTTCCGGACGACTGGGGCGGGGACACGCTCTTCGTCAGCGTCAGCGCGGTCACGGGAGAGGGCGTCGATCGCCTGCTCGAGTCGATCGCACTCCAGAGTGAGCTCCTCGAGCTGAAGGCGAACCCCAACCGCTCGGCGAGCGGAACGGTGCTCGAAGCGCTCCTCGACCGCGGTCGCGGTCCGGTCGCGCGAGTGCTCGTGCAGGACGGTACGCTTCGGGTCGGCGACTTCGTCCTCGCGGGTGCCGGGTTCGGCAAAGTGCGCGCGATGACCAACGAGCACGGCAAGCAACTACAAGAGGCCGGCCCTGCGACGCCGGTCGAGATCCTGGGCCTCAGCGAAGTGCCCAACGCCGGCGACCGCATGGACGCGGTGAAAGATCCCAAGAAGGCGCAGGAGATCGCGGAGAGCCGCAGGGGAAAGATGGCCAAGAACGTCATCCCCGCCACGGCGAAGGTGTCCCTCGAAGAACTGTCGAAGCGAATCGCCGAGAGCGGTCAAGAAGAGCTGCGGGTCATCATCAAGGGGGACGTGCAGGGCTCGGTCGAAGCGCTCGCGGACGCGTTGGCGAAGCTGTCGAGCGAGAAGGTCAGGCTGTCGGTCATCAACGCCGCCGCCGGCGCCATCACCGAGGGCGACGTGAACCTGGCGATCGCCTCCAAGGCGATCATCGTCGGCTTCAACGTCCGCCCGGCAGGCAAAGCGGCGTCGCTGGCTGAAGAGAGCAAGATCGAGATCCGGATGTACTCGATCATCTACAACGCCCTCGAAGACGTGAAGGGAGCGATGGAAGGGCTCCTGCCGCCGACGCTCGTCGAGAAGCAGCAGGGCAAGGCGGAGGTGCGACAGATCTTCAAGGTCAAGGGCACCGCGGTCGCGGGCTGTCACGTCACCGAGGGGAAGATCGTGCGCAGCGGAAAGGTGCGTCTCGTGCGGGAGGGCGTGGTCGCCTGGGAAGGCAAGATTGCGAGCCTCAAGCGCTTCAAGGACGACGTGCGCGACGTCCCGGAGGGCTTCGAGTGCGGGATCAGCCTCGAGGGATACAACGACCTGAAGGAGAAAGACGTCATCGAGTGCTTCGAGGTGGAGGAGATCAAACAGAGGCTCTGATGTTCGTTGGAGTCTTGCGCCTCACGTTTCACGTTCCGCACGCGCGGTCGCTCAAGGACAAGCGGCAGGTGGTGCGCAAGTTCCGCGATCGTGTGCGCGCCCACTTCGACGTGTCGATCGCCGAGGTCGGCGCGCAGGACAAGCTTCAGCGCGCCGTCTTCGGCGTCAGCGTCGTTTCCGGCGACGCCGCCGTGTGCGACTCGGTGCTCGAGCAGGTCGCGAGGGTCGCGGAGACCCAAGAAGAGGCGGTGCTAACGAGCCGCGAGACCGAGCTCGTCCCCATGGGCGACGAGTTGTACGGAGGCGAAGATGGCCGCTGAGCACGGGATGCGCGTCCGGCGCGTCTCGGAGGCCGTGCGCGAGGAGCTCGCGTCCCTCTTGACCAGCGAGGTGAAGGACCCGGGCGCCGCCGGGGCGATCGTCACGCGCGTCGAGATGTCGGGCGACCTGCGCAGCGCACGGGTCCAGGTGAGGCTTCTCGAAGGGGGAGGCGACGCAGCCCGGCGGCGTGCGGTGGTCGAGGCGCTCGGGCGCGCTTCGGGAATGCTGCGCCGCGAAGTGACCCGGCGGCTTCACCTTCGGCACGCTCCGGAGCTTCGCTTCTTCTTCGACGACGGGTTGGACGGCACGATGCGCGTTGAAGAGATTTTGGCGGAGATCGAAGCCGATCGCTCCCGGCGATCGCGCGACGGATGATTTACTTCAACCTCGTCACGTACCAAGCGCCGCGCCAGGCCACCATCTCGTGAATGGTCACGACTCGCGTGCGGCCATCCGCGATGAACGTCAGCCGCGAGCCGCTCACCGTCCATAGGGCCTTCTTCCAGCCGTGGCGTCGCGGAGTCGTCTGCCGAATCGCGCCTCCGAGAACGAGCGACACCCCCTGGGTGTGACTCCGATCGCGCTGCTGCCGTGAGAGCGCGTGCACCGTTCTCCGGAAGGGCGTCGCCACGTGACTCTCCCAGTCTTTGCCGGGGTCCGGGGTGTCGTGTGTGGCGAGCCAGCCGTCGCGCGGAAACAAGATGTCCCCCGCGAGCGTGGCATCGTCCTGGGAGATCGCCTCGAGAAGGTGCCCCGCTCGCGCCGTGAGCTCATCCCCCGTCGGGGGGAGGACCGAGTCGTCCGGCGGTAGTGGCGCAGCGTCCACGGCGGGGGCCGCCGCTTCGCCTACGTCGGCATTCGCATCGGGCTTTGCGCCCGAATCCGCCCCGCGGCTGACAGGCCCTGCCTTGCACCCGCCCAGCGCGCAGGCCACGAGGGCCGCTCGCCACGCCGCGGTCACGCGAGCATCGGCAACGTCACGAGGTCAACGTGCAAGACTTCGTTGAACGCCTTGATCTCGGCGAGACAAGCTTCGGTCGGCCTCGATAGCAGGCGCAGCTTTGCGCAAGCAGCCACGCCCCCGCCCTCGAAGACGGTGTTCGAGACCTCCTCGACGTTGATCCCATGGCGTTTGAGCACCGCAAGCACGTTCGCGAACGTGCCGATCTTGTCCATCATGCGGATGACGAGGTGAAAGCGCGCCGCCGACGACGACGCTACGTTGACGACGTTGGGGACGGTTGCCTCGTGGAGGAACGACCGGATGACGCGCACTGTCTCCGCGGCGATGGCGAGTTGGGCCTGATCGGTCGCCGCGGCAATGTGCGGCGTGCCGTAGACGATGCCTCCGGAGGCGTACGTCCGAAAGATCTCGGGAGAGCCGAAGACGCGCGATCCGCGCGGCTCCTCCGGATAGATGTCGAGCCCGACCCGAAACCCGCGCTTGTCCACCGCCTCGAGAAGCGCCTCGTTGTCGACGAGGTCCGCGCGCGCGGCGTTGATGACGATCGCCCGGTCGGGCAACAGACCCAGCACGCGGCGGCTCACGATCTGCCTCGTTCGCTCGACGAGGGCGAGGTGCAGCGAGAGGATGTGGCACTTCGACGCGAGCTCCTCGATCGACCCCGCGTGGGCGACTCCGAGCTCTGCGGCGCGGAGCGGAGTGAGCGAACGGCTCCAGGCGATCACGTTCAGCCCGAAGCCGCGCGCCCGATGCGCCACCTCGCGCCCAATCGCGCCGAGCCCGGCGATGCCCAGCGCTTTGCCGTGAAGCCCTTCGGCTTTGCTGAACTCCTGACGCTCCCACTTGCCCGCGCGAAGCGACGAGACCGCGTCGGGAATTCGCCGGTCCAGCGCGATCATCAGCCCGTAGACGAGCTCGGCGACCGCCGACGCATTCTTGCCGGGGCAGTTCGCGACATAGATGCCCCGCTTGCTCGCAGCCCGCACGTCGATCGTCGTGTACCCGGCGCCGGCGCGCACGATGAGGTTCAGCTGCTTGGCGTTCTCGATGGCCGACTCGGTGACCTCCGTCGACCGAACGACGAGCACGCCGACCCCGTGCATATTCTTCTCGAGGCTTTCCTTCGTGAGCTCGGGCTCGTAGACGACCTCTAGCGGCAAGGTCCGTAGCTCCTCGATGGCGCGCGGGTGAAGCTTATCGGCGATAAGGAGACGCATTCTGGACTCCGGCCTATGCTAGCCCAAGCGCGCTCGTTTCGCTCCGATCGCGTGCTCGCTCCCGCCGATGAGCACCGACGGGGGATCTGCCTCCGACAGCACCGGCGCCAGAGACGCCTGGGCGTGGCGCGAGAGCTTCGCCTCGTATGGACCGAATGCGGCAAAGTGCTTGACGACGGCGTAGAGCGCATCGTCCGCGCCGATGCGCGCCTCGCCAGGGTCCCAAGGCTCCTCGGTTCCGTCGCTCAGCGTGAGGACGATGCGCTCGGGCTCGATTCGCACGGCGCGGACGATGTACGGAGCGTCGTCGACCGTGAAGTACGTCCAGTCGTAGCCGTTCGTGAGGATATAGCGACCGTCGTCAGGGTGGCGGCTGATCCAGGAGTGCAGCGCGGCGGCCAGCCCCGGATGCTCGACCCGCCGGTCGTCGTGCCAGAATTGGCCCTGGGCATCGAGTCGGATGGTGCTCTCGCGCGATCGCCCTTCCGGGGCGGGAAGGCGGAAGAAGTCGGGGTGGTCGCCGGGTTTCATGGCTCTGTTTCGATGGGCAAGGCCTACCGCGCCGCCTGGAGGTTACGAGCGGCCGAGCAACGCAAGCCGTCCGTCCGGCGAAGCTCCTACAGCGTAGCGCCCGCCCTCGCGTCGATCTGGATGATGGGCGCTCGTCGCCTTGACGGCCTCCGACCCGGAGCCTAAGAGCTGTTCGTTCAATTTATTTTGAAAGTTGTTTGGAGGCGCGATGGCGTGGGACGGCATGGGCGCGTTCGTTCGTGCGCTCGAGCAGCGCGGAGATCTCGTGCGCGTCCGACGCCACGTGGAGGCCCGCCTGGAGGTCGCTGCGATCGCCGACCGCGTCATGAAGGCCGCCGGCCCCGCGCTCCTTTTCGAGGACGTCTCCGGATCGACGTTCCCCCTCCTCATCAACGGGTTCGGGTCGCGACGGCGGATGTCGCTCGCGCTCGGCGTCGACGACCTCGAAGAGCACGCGCGCGCAATCGACGATCTCGTGCGCACACGCGCCCCCTCGAGCGCCCGCGAGCTCGCCCAGATGGCGCTCAAGCTCCCGGAGCTCGCGCACGTACCGCCGCGCCCCGCCGTACGCGCTCCCTGTCACGATGTCGTGCACACGGGCGCCGACGTCGACCTCGACGCCCTTCCGATCCTCACGTGCTGGCCGAAAGACGGCGGTCCTTTCATCACGCTGCCTCAGGTGATCACGCGCGACCCCGAGACGCAAACCCGCAACGTCGGCTGCTACCGGATGCACAAGCTCGACGCGCGCAGCACTGCGATGCACTGGCAAGTGCACAAGACCGGGGCCCGTCACTTCCGCCGCGCCCGCGACCTGGGGTTGGCCCGCATGGAGGTCGCGGTGGCGCTGGGGGGCGACCCGGCGCTCACGTACGCGGCCACGGCTCCGCTGCCCGACGGCATCGACGAGTGGATGTTCGCGGGCTTTCTCCGCAAGCGCGCGGTCGGCACCGTTCGGTGCAAGACCGTCGACCTGGAGGTGCCCGCCGACTCGGACTTCGTGCTCGAAGGCTATGTCGACCCTCGCGAAGAGCTGGCCTTCGAAGGCCCGTTCGGCGACCACACCGGGTACTACACTCCTGTGGATCGCTTCCCGCGCTTTCACGTGACAGCGCTCACGCACCGGACCGACGCCGTCTATCCGGCAACCGTCGTCGGACCGCCCCCGATGGAAGACGCGTGGCTCGGCAAGGCGACCGAGCGCCTCTTCTTGCCTCTCTTGCGCACGCTGTTTCCCGAGATCGTCGACATGAATCTGCCCGTCCACGGGGCGTTCCACAACCTCGTGCTCGTCTCGATCAAGAAGCAGTACCCGTTTCACGCGGCGCGCATCGCCCACGGACTCTGGGGCTCGGGGCAAATGTCTTTTTCGAAGGTGATCTGCGTCGTCGACGAAGACATCGACGTACAGGACCTGGGGCAGGTGGCGTGGCGTCTTCTGGCGAACCTCGACCCGAAGCGCGATTTCGCATTCGTGGACGGCCCGATTGACCAGCTCGACCACGGCGCCAACCAGGCGCTGTGGGGAAGCAAGGTGTGCATCGACGGGACGCGCAAGTGGCGCGAGGAGGGGTACGCGCGTGACTGGCCGGAACCGTGCCGCATGAGCGACGAGGTAACGGCGCGCGTGCAGGCGATGTGGCCCGAGCTCGGCATCGACCTTCCACGGCAAGCTCCGTCGGCAAGCGCCAACGGCGCCGACGATGGAACGGGGACGATTGCACGCGTTCTGGGCGCCGCGCGCGAGCTCTTGCAGAGGGCGCGGACGTGACCGAGCCTGTCGCGCCCGTCGCGAAGCTGAGCGCCCGTCGAGGCGACGAAGCGCGGCACGAGAGCGCCGCGCGGACGATGTTCGACCGCATCGCGCCGACCTACGATCTTCTCAATCGACTCATGTCGGCAGGCATGGATCGGCGCTGGCGGGCACGCGCGATCTCCGAAGTCGCGAGCGCCCCGGCAGGACCCGTTCTCGACCTCTGCGCCGGAACGATGGATCTCACCGCGATGCTCGCGAAGGTGCGCCCCGACGATCGCGTCGTCGCTGTCGACTTCGCACCCGCGATGCTCGAAGCGGGTCGCCACAAGGTGCCGCGAGCCGAAGTGGTCGTCGCGGACGCCGCCTCGTTGCCGTTCGAAGATGCGTCCTTTTCCGCCGTCGTTTGCGGGTTCGGGATCCGAAACCTCGCGGACCCCGCGACGGGTGCGCGCGAGGCGCTCCGCGTGCTTCGCCCTGGCGGCGTCTTCGTGACCCTCGAGCTCTTTCGCCCGACCCGCCCCGCGACGCGAGCGTTTCACCGCGCGTATGCGACACTCGTGCTCCCGGCGCTCGGTGGCTGGGTCTCGGGGGATCGCCCCGCGTACGAATACCTCGCGCGAAGCATGGCGGGGTTTCTGGCGCGTCAGGAGTACGAGCGGATGCTCCTCGGTGTTGGCTTCGCGCACGTGCGGGGCTCTGACTTGACCCTGGGGATCGCCTCCGTCGTGCGCGGGCAGGTGAGGTCGTGAGAAAGAAGATTGTCGTCGGGATCACCGGCGCGAGCGGCGCACCTTACGCGCGCCGGGTGCTTGCCGTGCTCAAGCGGCGCGAGGACGTCGAAGTCGCCGTGTGCGTCTCGCAAACGGCGCCGGAGGTGTGGGCGCTCGAGTGCGGCGGTGACCTGCGCGAGGCGATCGGTCTCCCCGTTTGGGGGGTGCGCGACTTCCGGGCGCCCTTCGCGAGCGGAAGCGCGGGGTGGCAGGCGATGGTGGTGGTCCCGTGTTCGATGGGGACCGTCGCGCGGATCGCCCACGGCGTATCGGACACGCTCGTCACTCGCGCGGCCGACGTGATGCTCAAAGAGCGCCGCACGCTGATCGTCGTTCCTCGCGAGACTCCGCTCAGCGTCGTGCACCTCGACAACCTCGCCTACCTCGCCCGCGCCGGCGCCCTGGTGCTCCCGGCGATGCCTTCGTTTTACGGCAAGCCGGAGACATTGGACGACGCCGTCGACACCGTCGTGGGGCGGATCCTCGATCATCTCGGCCTCGACCACGATCTCGTACGGCGCTGGGGGCAGCGTTGAGCGCGCTCGTCGATCGCGCCATTGCCGCGGCCGGGCTCTCGAGCGTGCTCGCGTCTCGTCGCGCTGGCACGGTGGGTGAAGCCGACGTGGCCGTGCTCCGGGCCGCCGATCTCCTCGCGCTGGGGGCTCTCGCCGACCGCGTGCGAAGCGACGAGGTCGGCGACACGGTGCGCATCTACGCTCCGCCGCCCGAGCGGAACGGGGGTGCGCTGGTCTTGCCGCAAGAAGGCGGCGACCTCACCGGCCTCGATCTCCTCCGTGAGATCGCAGTCGCGCGGGTGACCGGCCCTCCCGCTGCGCGCATCCGGATCGACTGGACGCGCTCGGGTCTGGAGCTTGCGCAGGTGGGCCTCGGCTTCGGCGCAAACGAGCTCACCGGACACATCGCGAGCAAGCGCGGGCTCCCGTTCGCCGACGGCGAGCTGACCGGCGTCGGCAAGCGGTCGCGCATGCAGCCGGCGCAGGTCGTCAAGAAAAGAGAGCTCGCCGGGTTCGTCCGCCGCACCGGGCGCATTCCCGTCTTCGTCCACCCCGACGGATCCGTGGAGACTGTCGACGAGGCGATGTCGATCTAGGAGAAAACGGATGCTCGACACGATTGTCCAGAAACTCCAGGCGGGCGAGCGGCTGTCGTTCGACGATGGTCTCGCCCTCTTCCGCCACCCCGATGTCGTCTCGATCGGTCGCCTCGCCAATGAAGTGCGCGAGCGGCTGCACGGGGACCGCACGTACTTCAACCGCAACATGCGCATCGAAGTGACCAACGTGTGCGTCGCGTCGTGCCTGTTCTGCTCGTTCGCCAAGCTCGAAGAAGGAGCGCCGGGGGCGCACACGATGCGCATCGAAGAGGCGTGGCGCGAGCTCGAAGCGCGAATGGATGACCCGCCGGGCGAGATCCACATCGTCAACGGGCTCCACCCCGGCCTGGCCTTCTCGTACTACGAGGAGCTCCTGGCCGGCTTCAAGCGCATCAAGCCCGACGTGCACATGAAGTGCTTCACGGCGGTCGAGATCCATTTCTTCGCGACCCACTACGGAATGACCTACCGCGAAGTCCTGGAGCGCCTGCGCCGCGCGGGGCTCGACAGCCTGCCCGGCGGGGGCGCCGAGATTTTCCACCCCAGCGTGCGCACGCGCATCGCCCACGACAAGGCGACCGCTGACGAGTGGCTCGAGGTCCACCGCGTGGCCCATTCCCTGGGCATGAGCACGAACGCGACCATGCTCTACGGGCACATCGAGACTTTCGAGCACCGCGTCGACCATCTCTTGCGCCTCCGCGCACTCCAGGACGAGCGCGGCGGCTTTCAGGCCTTCATCCCCCTCGCCTTTCACCCGGACGGGAACGGGATGCGCAACCTGCCGGCCCCGACGGCGATCGACGCACTGCGCACGGTCGCCGTGTCGCGCCTGATGCTCGACAACGTCCCGCACATCAAGGCGTACTGGGTCAGCATGACGCCGGAGGTGGCGCAGATCGCGCTTTGCTTCGGCGCAGACGACATCGACGGCACCATCGTGCACGAGACGATCTATCGCGCGGCAGGATCGCGGTCGCCCGGGGCCCTGACCGCGGCGCAAATCGTTCGACTGATCCAGGAGGCTGGGCGTGTTCCCGTCGAGCGAAGCTCGCTCTACGACGTGTTGCGAGAGCATCCCCGGGCGTCGCTGCCGGAGGCGGCCGTGAACGTACGAGAGCGCAAAGCGACCAAGCACTTGGAGGTGTTGTCGTGAACAACTCGGGCGAACGCTTGCGGGCGGCCGCGGTGGGCTACTTGAACGCCCGGCCGCTTTACGAGGGGCTCGACCGCGAGCCCGCGAGCGGGCGACTGCGGCTCGATTGCGCGTCGCCGAGCGAAGTCGCGCGGCGCGTCGCCGAGGGCGAGGCGGACTTTGCGCTCATGCCGGTCGCGGCCGCGGCGACCATCGGCGATCTACGCATCGTGCGTCACTGCGCCATCGGAGCTCGGGGGGCGGTGCGCAGCATCGCGATCGTCGCGGAGCAGCCCATCGACACGCTCGACGAGCTCGCGATCGATCTGTCGTCCCGAACGAGCGTCGTGCTGGCGAGGCTCGTTCTCCGCGCGCGCAAGCGGCAGCGCGAGCCTCGCTTGTTCGGCGCCACGGCCAAAGAGGCGATCGCCGCCGTGTCCGGGGCGCGAGGCGCGCTCGTCATCGGCGACCCCGCCCTGGAAATCGAGGGGCGATTCCCGCACGTGCTCGACCTCGGGCTCGCGTGGTGGGAGCTCACCGGCTTGCCGTTCGTCTTCGCGGCGTGGTGCGGCCGCGAGGGGGCCCTGTCGGCAAGCGACGAGAGCCTGCTCGTGGCCGCGAAGGCCGCGGGGCTCGGCCGGCGCGACGCCATCGCCGACGAACACGCGGCGCGCTCCAGCCTGTCGTCCGCATCGCTGCGCGCTTACCTTCACGACGCGATTCGCTACGACCTCGGTGACGACGAGCGGAAGGGGCTCGAGCGCTTCTACGACCTGGCGGCGGGGGCCGGGCTCCTGCCGCGCGCGCGTGTTCGCTTCTTCGACGACGATCGGCGCAATGGCGCCACGACGCCGTCACTCGACTCGCTCCTCGGACGCGCCGCCGACGGCGAGAGGCTGAGCGCGGCCGAGGGCGAGCGGCTCGTGTCCGAAGCCTCGCTCTTCGACCTCGGCCTCGCCGCCGACGCCGTCCGAAAGCGCAAGCACCCCCACAACGTCGTGACGTACATCGTCGACCGCAACGTCAATTACACGAACGTCTGCACCACGAGCTGTCGCTTCTGCGCGTTCTACCGACCCCCCGGACATCCCGAGGGATACGTGCTCACCCGCGAAGAGCTCGCGAAGAAGCTCAAGGAAGTCGTCGACGCGGGCGGTGTACAGATCCTCCTTCAAGGCGGCCTGCACCCCGATCTACGGATCGAGTGGTACGAAGACCTCTTCCGCTGGATCAAGCGCGAGTTCGCCCTCGGCTTGCACGCGCTCTCCCCCGAGGAGATCCTGCACATCGCGCGGCTCGAGAGCCTCGGCGTCGGCAAAGTGCTGGGCCGCTTGCGCGGCGCGGGGCTCGACAGCGTGCCCGGAGGCGGCGCCGAAATCTTGGTCGACCGCGTCCGGCGCAAGATTGCTCGGGCGAAATGTACGAGCGACGAATGGATCGGCGTCATGCGCGTGGCCCATCAAATGGGGCTGCGATCGAGCGCGACGATGATGTACGGCACGGTCGACACGGTGCAAGACCGCATCGCGCACCTGATCAAGATCCGCGACTTGCAAGACGAGACCGGGGGCTTCACCGCGTTCTTCTGCTGGGACTTCCAGCACGAAAAGGGGACGCACATCGAGCCGGGAGACAACGGAACGGTCCTTTACCTGCGACAGCAAGCGACCGCGCGCATCCTGCTCGACAACGTCGACCACGTCGGCGCGTCTTGGGTGACCCAGGGGCCGGAGGTCGGGCAAGTGGCGCTGCGATTCGGCGCAGACGACTTCGGAAGCGTGATGTTCGAAGAAAACGTCGTGTCGAGCGCGGGGACGACGTTCTGCATGAACGCGGAGGCGATGGAGCGCCGCATCCGCGCCGCGGGCTTCAAGGCGGCGCGCCGCAACGTGCGCTACGACTGGCTGACGCTTCCGGGATGAGGGACGCGATCGTGCGCATCGTGCACGCGGACGCCGTGATTCCCGGGGACTCACCAGTCATCCGGAACGGTGCTGTGGTCGTCGATCCGCGCGGCCGTATCGTCGACGTCGGTCCCGCCGGCGACATCTTGCCCGCACACGCGGGCGCGATCGTGGAGCGCGTTCGCGGCGTGCTGCTGCCTGGGCTCGTCAACGCACACGTGCACCTGGAGCTGAGCGGGCTGCGCGGACAGGTCCCAGGGGGTGCCGGCTTCGTGCCCTGGGTGGAGCACCTGCTCGCGATCCGCGCCGAAGTCTCGCCCGAGGAAGACGCAGGCGCGATCGATCACGCGGTCGACGAGCTCGTCGTCTTCGGCACCGTGGCGGTCGGCGAGGTGACCAACACGCTCGCCGCGGTCAAGGCGCTGGCGCGCCGAGGGCTCGTGGGTTCCGTCTTTCACGAAGTCTTCGGCGTCGAGCGCGAGGCGCTCGAAAAGCGGGTCGCCGCGCTGCCGCGCGTCCTCGACGAGCAGGTCGGGTCATGGCCCAGCGCGGAGCTCACCTACGCCCCGACTCCGCACACGCTGTACACGACACACGCCGACGTGACGCGGCGACTTCTGCGCGAAGCGGGAGAGCACGGCGTGCGCGCGAGCGTGCACGTGGCCGAGCACCCCGCCGAGCGGCGCTTTCTCGAGCGGGGCGACGGCCCGATCGCCGATTGGTACGAGTCGCGCCTCAAGCTCTCGCGCGACCATATGATGTGGCCCGGAAAGTCGCCGATCGACCTCGCCGACGAGCTCGGCGCTCTCGCGCCGCACGTCGTCTGCGTTCACCTCACGGACACGCGCGCCGAAGAGCTGGCGCTCGTCGCGCGTCGAGGGGCCCCGGTGGTGTTCTGCCCGCGGTCCAACCTCTTCATCGAGACCAAGCTCCCGCCGCTCCTGGCCGCGCGCGCCGCAGGAATTCTTCCGGGCCTCGGAACCGACTCGCTCGCCTCGAACGCGTCGCTCGACGTATTGGCCGAAGCGCGCGCGCTGGCCGACCGGTTTCCGACCGTGCCTGCGCAGGAGCTCCTGCAGATGGCCACCTGGCAGGGGGCGCGCGCTCTCGGGCGAAGCGACGTCGGACGGATCGCCCGTGGCGCGACGCCGGGCCTTCTCGCCATCGACGGCGAAGTTGGAGAAGACCCCTGCGCGTTCGTGCTTCGCAACGTCAAGGCGCCGCGGCGGTGGATCGCGCGGCGGCCGAGCGGAGCGTCCCAATGACGATTCTCGCACGCGTACGGACGTACGGGTCGCTCGTGGCGTTGGCGCACACGATTTTCGCGCTGCCATTCGCCGCGAGCGCCGTCGTCCTGTCGCTCGCCGTGCCCCATGCGCCCCTCGGGGCGGCGCGCTTGGTCGCGATGCTGGCGTGCATGGTGTGTGCGCGCACCAGCGCGATGGCGTTCAACCGCTGGGCCGACCGCGACGTCGACGCCCGCAACCCGCGTACACGCGGGCGCCACGTCCCGTCGGGCGCCGTCCGCGCGTGGGAGGCGCTGGCGCTGGCGGGGGTGTCCGGCGTCGCGTTCCTTGGCTTCGCCGCGACGTTGGGTCCGTGGCCGGCCTTCTTGGCGCCGGCCGTTCTGGCCGTGCTACTCGGGTACTCGTACGCCAAGCGGTTCACGTGGGGCGCCCACGCGTGGCTGGGCGTCGCTCTCGCGCTCGCACCGGGTGGGGCATGGATCGGCATGGGCGCGGCTCCGGCGTTGGGGATCGTGCTCCTCATGGTGGCGGTCGTCGCGTGGCTGCTGGGGTTCGACGTCCTCTATTCTTTGCAAGACGAGGGCTTCGATCGCCAGGCGGGGCTCCATTCGATCCCCGCCCGTTTCGGCACCCGGCGGGCTCTCGCGATCAGCGCCTGCTCGCACGTGGTGACGGTGCTCGCGCTCGCCGGATGCGGCGTCGCCTTGCATCGCGGTCTCGCGTACGGCGTTGCCGTGGCCGTCTCCGCGGCGCTGCTCGCCTACGAGCACGCGCTCGTACACCGCCGCGGGCTCGCCGCGATCGACAAAGCGTTTTTCGACGTGAACGCGTGGGTCAGCGTGGCGTTCTTCGCGCTGGTGGTGGTGGACGAGGTCGTGAATCGATCCGTTCACTAGCCCTGCTAACGCCCCCAGTGAATCAGCGCCATCTCCGCGGGCACGCGAACGCCTCTGCGATCGGGAACGACGCGCACGGTGAAGTCACTTGCCGGTCGCGACGTGACGACGGTTGCCGCGAAGAGGAGGCCATTCGGGCTGGTGGGGGCGTCCTTCACCGGCTCCATCGGGCGGAGAAACGGGGGCTCATCGCCAGGAGTGTCCGCGAAGAGCTCGACGCGCACAGCGTCCGGGGGAACCCTCCCGAGATCGACGGAGACGTTGAAGTCGATCGCGCCCTGCCGGGTCGCAAAGTCGCTTTTCCCGACACGAATCTCGTTCCAGTGCGACTCCAATGCCTGCTGCCACGCCCGAAGCTCCTTGGCCAGTCGGGCGCCGCCGTCGACCCGCTCGTGGAATCTCTCGGCAGCGCCGACGTAAACACGCTCCGCGTACTCGCGAACCATCCGGTTGCTGCTGAAGGTCGGCGCGAGGCCCGCCATGCTCGCTCGGATGCGTGCGAGCCAGCGGCGCGGGATGCCACGCTCATCGCGATCGTAGAACTCGGGCACCACCTGCTGTTCGAGGGCCGTGTAGAGATCCTGGGCGTCACGCCAATCGGTCGTGACCTCGGCGTGATCTCCGAGCGCCCAGCCGACCTCCGGCGTGTACGCCTCTGCCCACCAGCCGTCGAGCTCCGAGAGGTTCAGCCCGCCGTTGACGAGAACCTTCATCCCGCTCGTTCCACACGCCTCCCACGGTCTACGCGGCGTGTTGATCCACACGTCGACCCCCTGGACAAGCTGCTCGGCTAGCGACATGTCGTAGTCCTCGATGAACGCGGCGCGGTGTCGCACGTCGGGCCGGTTCACGAACGCGATCCACTCGGCGATGATCCGTTTGCCGACCTCGTCTTCGGGGTGGGCCTTGCCCGCGACGACGATCTGCACCGGCCGCGCCGCGTCCGTGAGGAGCCGCGCCAGCCGATCGGGCTCGTGAAGCAGCAGATCCGCGCGCTTGTACTCGGCGAAGCGCCGCGCGAGCCCCAGGGTCAACGCCCCAGGCTCGAAGATGCGCGCCGCGCCCTCGACGACGCTCGGCTGGGCCCCCCGCTGCGCGAACTGCCGCTCCAGGCGACGACGGGCGTACGCGAGCAGATCCGCCCGCTCTTCGGATCGCATCGTCCATAGATCTTCGTCGCTCGGCGCCGTCATCACCTCGGGCAAGCGGTCGCTCGATCCCCGCCAACGCTCTTTTCCACACGCGTTCGACCACAGCGAGTCGGCGGCGCGAGAGTCCCACGACGGAACGTGGACGCCGTTGGTGACGTGATCGACCGGCACTTCGCTCTCGGGCCACCGCGGAAAGAGCTCGGCGAAGAGGCGGCGGCTTACCGTTCCGTGAAGGCGGCTGACAGCGTTGGTGTACGAGCAGCCCCGCATCGCAAGGTGCGCCATGTTGAACGGCGCGGCCCCGTCGTTCGGGTCGCGGCGTCCGAGGGCGAGCAGCTCGTTCGAAGAGATCCCGAGCCGGGCGAGGTAATCGCCGAACGGCGGCAGGTATTTGCTCAAGAGCTCGGGGGCAAAGACGTCGAAGCCGGCAGCGACGGGCGTATGCGTCGTGAAGACGTTTCCGGCGCGCGTAGCCCAGAGCGCTTCGTAGAACGAAACGTTCGCCCGACCCATGAACTGGCGCGCACGCTCGATGACGACGAACGCCGCGTGGCCTTCGTTCAGATGGGCGAGGCTCGGCTCGAGATCGAGCGCCAAGAGCGCACGCCACCCGCCGATCCCGAGAACGAGCTCCTGCAAGAGGCGCGTCTCCGGCCCGCCCCCATACAACTTGCTCGTGATGCCGCGATCGACGGGGGTGTTCAAGAGGTCGTTGCTGTCGAGCAAGTAGAGGGCCACACGGCCTACGTTCGCTCGCCACACACGGAGCCACAGCGTCCGCCCCGGCAGATCGATTCCCACGCGCAGCCAGCCGCCGTGCGGCGCCGCCACCGGTTGAATCGGGAGCATCGTCGGGTCGTTGTACGGATACGCCTCGTGCTGACGGCCCGCCGCGTCGACGATTTGCCGGAAGTAGCCTTCCTGAAAGAGGATACCGACGCCGACCACGGGCATCCCGAGGTCGCTCGCGGTCTTGAGGTAGTCGCCCGCTAGGATGCCGAGACCCCCGGCGTAGAGGGGAATCGCTTCGCTGAGCCCGAACTCCATGCTGAAATAGGCGATTGTCTCGTTCTTGAGGCGAAAGCCGTTCGCCGAGAACCAAGTGGACTCCGTGAGGTGCTCGCGGCGCTCGCTCGAGGCCCGCGAGAGCTCGTCGCTGAACTCGCTGTCCTGCGTGAGCTCTTCGAACCGCTGCTGGCCGACGTTCTGCAGAACGGCCCATGGGTTGCGCGTCTGGTCCCACATCGTGGCGTCGATCTTCCGCCAGAGCGCGTCGCCGCTGTGGCTCCAAGTCCAGCGCAAATCGAGCGCGAGCGCGGTGAGCTCTTCGAGCTTCGGGGGAAGTCGGCGGGGAAGCGTCCTGATCATCGTGACTCCTTGCCAGTGGATCGAAACCGCTCAAGTGGAACGCACGCGCCAGCGCCAGTCTCGAACCTCGGGCATGTCTTCGCCGTGCTCGCGGATGTATTGCCGATGCACGACACGCTTGTCGGCCATCCGTTGCTTCACGTGCGCTTTGCGCGATCCCAGCCCCGGCACACGGTCGATCACGTCTTCAATCAGATGAAAGCGGTCCATGTCGTTTCGAACGACCATGTCGAAGGGCGTCGTGGTGGTCCCCTCCTCTTTGAAGCCGCGAACGTGGAGATTCGCGTGATTCGTTCGCCGGTACGTCAAGCGGTGAATGAGCCACGGGTAGCCGTGGTAAGCGAAGATGATGGGCCGGTTCGTCGTGAAGATGCCGTCGAAGTCGAGATCCGACAGGCCGTGCGGGTGCTCGGCCTCGGGCTGAAGCCTCATCAGGTCGACCACGTTGACGACCCGCACCTTGACCTCCGGGAGGCAGTCGCGCATCAAGTCGACGGCGGCCAAGGTCTCGAGCGTGGGCACGTCGCCGGCGCAGGCCATCACGACGTCGGGGTCGCCGTCGAGGTCGCTGCTCGCCCAGTCCCAGATCCCGACGCCCGCGGCGCAGTGGGTCGCCGCTTGGTCGATCGTCAGCCATTGGGGCGAGGGCTGCTTTCCCGCCACGATGACGTTGACGTAGTTGACGCTTCGCGCGCAGTGGTCGGTGACCGAGAGAAGCGTGTTCGCGTCGGGCGGAAGGTACACGCGGATCACGTAGGCCTTCTTGTTGACGACGTGATCGATGAAGCCCGGGTCCTGGTGGCTGGCGCCGTTGTGGTCCTGGCGCCAGACGTGCGACGAGAGCAGATAGTTGAGCGACGAGATCGGGCGCCGCCACGGAAGGTCGCGCGACACCTTCAGCCACTTGGCGTGCTGGTTGAACATCGAATCGACGATGTGGATGAACGCCTCGTAGCACGAGAAGAAGCCGTGCCTCCCGGTGAGCAGGTACCCCTCGAGCCACCCCTGGCACTGGTGCTCGCTCAGCATCTCCATCACGCGCCCGTCGATCGCCACATGGTCGTCGGCCTTGCGGATCTCGGCGACCGACTCGCGGTTCGTCACTTCGAAGACCGCACCCCAGCGGTTGGAGGCGGTCTCGTCCGGGCTGAAGATCCGGAAGTTTCTGCGGTCGCGGTTCAGCTCCAGCACATCGCGAATGAGCTGTCCCTGGACGCTCGTCGCTTCGGCGTCGACCGCTCCAGGCGCCGCAACGTCGACCGCGTACGACCGATAGTCGGGCATTCGTAAGTCTTTGCGGAGAAGGCCGCCGTTCGCGTGCGGGTTCGCGCTCATGCGCCGCTCACCGCGGGGCGCGAGCTCCGCAAGGTCGCCGACGAGGCGGCCTCGTTCGTCGAAGAGCTCCTCCGGCTTGTAGCTCTTCATCCACGTTTCGAGCATCTCGAGGTGCCGCGGATGCTGGGCGAGCCCCGCGAGAGGAACCTGATGCGCGCGGAACGTGCCCTCGATGGGCACGCCGTCCACCACCTTCGGTCCCGTCCACCCTTTGGGCGTGCGCAGCACGATCATCGGCCAGAGCGGTCGCTCTTGGAAGCCACGCGTCCTCGCGGCGGTCTGTATCGCCTGGATTTCGCAAATCACGTCGTCGAGGGTCGCGGCCATCTTCTGATGCATCTGCGCGGGATCGTCGCCCTCGACGAACCGCGGCGTGTAGCCGTACCCGCGGAGGAGCTGCTCGAGCTCGTCGCGGGGAATGCGCGCGAGCACGGTCGGGCCGGCGATCTTGTAGCCGTTCAGGTGCAGAATCGGGAGGACGGCACCGTCGCCCACCGGGTCCAAAAATTTGTTCGAGTGCCAGCTCGTGGCGAGCGGCCCGGTCTCGGCTTCGCCGTCGCCCACGACGCAGCAGACGAGCAGGTTCGGGTTGTCGAACACCGCCCCGTACGCATGAGAGAGCGAATATCCGAGCTCGCCGCCTTCGTGGATGCTCCCCGGGGTCTCGGGCGCGACGTGGCTCGGGATCCCGCCGGGAAAGGAGAACTGCTTGAAGAGGCGCTTCATCCCGTCGACGTCTTGCGACACGTTCGGGTACACTTCGCTGTAGGTGCCCTCGAGATAGGTATTCGCGACTACCCCGGGGCCTCCGTGGCCGGGACCGGCGATGTAGATCGCGTCGAGGTCCCTCTCCTTGATGACACGATTCATGTGCACGTAGATGAAGTTGAGCCCGGGTGTCGTTCCCCAGTGGCCCAAGAGGCGCGGCTTGACGTGCTCGATACGAAGCGGCTCGCGCAGCAATGGGTTGGCGAGCAAATAGATCTGTCCGACGGAAAGGTAGTTCGCCGCCCGCCAGTATGCGTCCATCTTGCGAAGAAGGTCGGTCGAAAGCGTGTCGTTCATGGCGTTCCTCTTCGACGTGGTCTCGCGCTCGAGGTCCTGCCTGAAGGCCGTGCCGCGCGCAAGACACATCATGCGCAAACACTCGGCTGAACGTCCCGGGCCCGTCCGCACCGCCGCGGCAGAAGCAGCGGTGGCGGACGTGGCCGCGACGCATCGTCGCGCACCGGACAATCGATGGGGCCGCAAGCCGACCACGCCCACGGCCGCGACTCGAAGCCGGGCTCGCCCACAAAAAAAGATCGCCCGAGGTGTCGATTCCGGGGACCCTGGTTCGTCCTATGGGCCGGCAGATGCCGACAACCACGAGGAGACGACGATGCGATTCATGATGCTTGTGATTCCCAAGGGCTATGCGCAGGCCGCGGCGGGAACCGTGCCCGACGTGGAGCTCGTGGCCAAGATGGGCGCGTACAACGACGCCCTCCGGAAGGCTGGCGTGCTGCTCTCACTCGACGGTCTCCACCCGCCGGCGACGGGTGCCCGCGTGTCTTTCTCCGGAGGAAAGAGCGTCGTGACGGACGGGCCGTTCGCGGAGACCAAAGAGGTGGTCGGCGGCTACTGGATGATTCAGGTGAAGTCCAAGGCCGAGGCGATCGCGTGGGCGTCGCGCGCGCCGATGCTCGACGGCGACGCGATCGAAGTGCGGCAGGTTCAGGAGATGTCGGATTTCCCACCCGAAGTCCAGAAGGTGGCACGATAGCGGGGGGGCGACCACGACCACGACCGACGATTCGCGATCACGGCCTTTGGCGGGGCCGTTCCGCGCCCTGCGTCACCGAGACTTCCGACTGCTCTGGCTCGGGCTCGTCGGTTCGGCGATCGGGACGTGGATGCAGATCGTCGCCCAAGCGCTGCTCGTCCTCGAGATCAGCCACGGGTCGGCGCTCGCGCTGGGCGCAGTCTCGCTCTCGCAAGCGGTGGCGTTTTTCGCCTTCTCCCTCTTTGGCGGGGCCGTCGCCGACCGGGTCGACAAGCGCCGCCTGCTTCTGACAACGCAATCGCTGTGCATGACGTTCGCCGCGCTTCTCGGAGTGCTGACCGTGCTCCACGTCGTGACGGTATGGATGGTCGTCGTTCTCGCGTTCTTCCAGGGCACGGCCTTGAGCTTCGACCAGCCGACCCGCGCCGCGCTCGTGCCGGAGCTCGTCCCGAAAGACGAGCTTCTCGGCGCGCTTTCGCTCCAGTCCATCGTCTTCACCGGCTCGTCGACCGTCGGTCCGGCGCTGGCAGGGCTGGCCATGGCCGCCATCGGTTACGCGGGGAACTTCTTCGCCAACGCCGTGAGCTACCTCGCTGTCCTCGCCGCGCTGGTCGCGATACGGCCGCGCGCGGCCGGAGGGCCGACACGCACTCCGAACCCGCGCGCGATCCGAGACGCGTTCGCCGCGGTGCGCGCGGACACGGTCCTTCCGTCGATCCTGACTCTCTACGGCGCCCTTCTCTTCCTCGGACCGTCGCCGTCCTTGCTCTTGCCCGTCATGGGGACCAAGGTGCTACGCCTCGACGCGGTTCGACTCGGCGTCCTCTTCGCCGCATCCGGCGGAGGCACCGTCCTCGGAGGGCTCGGTCTCGCGTCCGCCGGTGACCCGCCGCGAAAGGCGCGCATCGTCCTGGCGGCTTCCGTGGTGTGGGCCCTCGCACTCGCCGGATTCTCCGCGAGCCGGGCATTCGCGCCGTCGCTGGTCTCCCTTCTCGTCCTCGGCGTGTCTCAAGTCGGCGTCAGCGCGACCACGATCACGCTTCTGCAGACACGGGTTCCGCGGTCGATGGCGGGACGGGTCATGAGCTTGAATACCCTTCTCATCATGGGGGTGCGCCCGCTCGGAGACTTTGCCGCGGCGGCGGTCATCGGTCGCCTCGGGGCGCCCCGCACGGCGCTGGCGAGCGCCGTGCTGGTGGGGCTCATCGCACTGGCGGTGGGGGCGAGGCGGGCGGTGAGGGAGGCGTAGAGGCCGGGGATGTCGCGCAGCCACGGCTGGCGCCTGCCGCATCCTTATTCACGGCGGACGCTCGAATCGGGAGACGTTGTACTCGACGTCGACCAGGTCGAACCGCGCGTAGACGTAGTCCCCCTCGGGATGACCCCACACGGCGTCCCCGTGCCCGGCAACCATGCGACCGCGGTAGTCGCGGTAATCCTTGAGGGGGGTCGTCCAGCGGTAGCGGCGATACGTCTTGCCGTCGGCCGATTCGGACCGATCATCGGAAGAGAAGCTCGTGAGGGCGCCGCGGTCGTCGAACGAGAGCACCGCCGAGATCGTATTGCCCGCATTCGTGAACGTGGCTTTCGCGGTGTGCGTGTCGACCTCCTCCCACCGGATGGCTTCGTCGATGAGCGTCGCGGGCGCGAGCACGCACATGTCGTTGAACATCGTGACCGTCTCGCTGCGATTCATCTCGGGCCCTTTGGCGTCGACGACCGGCAGGAGCCCTGCGACCTTCACGCGCATGGTCGCGCAAGGCCCCGCGTAGAGGTGCAGGGCATCGAAGGGAATTCCAGCCCGCACGGCATGCATGAGAAAGACGCGCTCCGGCTCATCGAAGAAGTTGGTCTGGTCTGCGGTGATCCGCATCCAGCCGGCGTCCGGTTTGGGACGCATCTCGCCCCGGAAGCGCGCTCGGACATTGACGACCCGGACCTTTCCGACAGCACCGTGGTACCGGAGGTACCGCTGCACCGGCGCCGGCAGGTGGACGAGATCGGCTTCCGTGAGAATCGGCTGTGCGGTCGATCGGCGGAGCGCGCGGTCCACTTCGCGCCGGTAGATCGACGAGAAGCGCCGGGGTGCGCTGCCCGCGGCGACCCCCGAAGCCGATCGACTGCGTCCACCCCACTTCAGCACCTCGAACCAGGTGATGCTCAACGCGCCGGCGCCGAAGCACAGCGCCACGTCCAGCGGACCAAGCGCCGCGAAGCGGAACAGATGCGCGAGCGAAGGCACGTAGACGATCAGGGCGAGAAACAGAAGGGCCCCCGCCGCGACGGCCCATAGCGTGGCGTCGCGAAGCGACGACGACGCGATGACCCGTGACCAGGATCGGTTGGTGAAGATCAATCCGAGGTTCGCGATCAGAAATGTCGCGAACGTCAGCGCCCGCGACTCGGCCTCGGTCTGTCCCGAACGGAGGGAGAAGAAGTACACGCCCAGAACGACGACGAGCACCGAGGCGCCCTGGGCGCTGCTCAGCCCTATCACCCGGCGGCCGAACAGCGGCGCTCGCGAATCACGCGGCGGGCGGCGCATCACGTCGGCCTCCTCGGGCTGCGCCTCGAAGACGACCGAGCAGGCGGGGTCGATCACCAGGTGCAAGAACGCGATGTGAATCGGCATCAGGACGAGCGGCGCGCGCAGCGCGATCGGAACGAGCGTCAATCCGACGATCGGCAGGTGCACCGCGAGGATGTACGCGAGCGCTTTCTTCAGGTTGTCGACGATGCGCCGGCCGGTACGGACGCCGTGCACCAGCGACGCGAAGTCGTCTTCGAGAAGGACGAGCGAGGCGGCCTCGCGCGCCACGTCGGTGCCGCGCGCGCCCATCGCGATCCCCACGTGGGCGGCCTTCAGGGCCGGCGCGTCGTTGACGCCGTCTCCCGTCATCCCGACGATCTCGCCATTGGCGGCGAGCGCCTCGACCAGCCGGAGCTTTTGCTCCGGGAGCATCCGCGCGAAGACGTTCGTATCGCGCACGCACGCCTGCAAATCGTCGTCGCTCATGGCCGCGAGCTCGGGTCCGCTGACGACGCGCGCCGTGTCGAGCCCGACTTTGCGTGCGATCGCCTCGGCGGTCGACGGGTAGTCGCCCGTGATCATCACGACGCGAATCCCTGCGCCCCGGCACTCGGCAACGGCGGCCGGCACGCTCTTGCGCACGGGGTCGACCAGCCCGACCAACCCCACGAAGCGAAGGCCGAGCGCCCCGGGGTCTCCGGGAACCGCAGCCTCCTCGACCTCCGACCGCGCGACCGCGAGCACCCGCAGACCGTCCGATCCGAGCGTGCGAACGCCGGCTTCCATGCGCGCCAGCGCGGTCGCGCTCAAACCGCAGAGCTTTCCGATCGCTTCCGGCGCGCCCTTCGCGGCGACCTGGAGGGGGCCCTCGCCGCGCTCCCGCCAGACATGGATGACCGCGAGCCGCTCTCGCGTCAGCGGGTACTCTCGTACGAGCTGCCAGTCCGGATGCAAATGCTCGGTCCCCGCGAGCTGCCCCTCGCCGAGCTCCATGAAAGCTCGCTCCATCGGATCGAACGGGTCGCGTCGGCTCGCGAGGATGCTGTATTCGACCGTCTCGTGCGTCGATTCGGGCAGCGGCTCCGTGCGGAGCCGTTCGAGATCGAACGCTTCACCGTTCGCGAGGATCCTGCTCACGGTCATGCGGCTCTCGGTCAGAGTTCCGGTCTTGTCGACGCAGAGCACCGTGACGGCGCCGAGCGACTCCACCGCCGGGATCCGCCGCGCGAGCACTTTGCGCCGCGAGAGACGCCACGCGCCGAGCGCGAGGAACATCGTGACCACGACGGGAAACTCGTTGGGAAGGATCGCCATCGCCAATGTGAGGCCCGCGAGGACGCCGGAAAGGACGTTGCGGCTGGCCAGCGCGTAGCCGATGGCGGTCAACATCGAGAGCGCGCCCCCGACCCACGCGAGCTTGGCGACGAGCCGGCGCGTTTCCGCCTGCAGAGGGGTCTCGTGCGCTTCGGACGCCCGCATCACCGCGCCGATGCGGCCGATCTCCGTGCGCGGCCCCGTCGCGCAGACCCGAGCGATCCCCGCTCCGGCGGTGATCAGCGTGCCGGCGTACACGAACGGCAGGTCCTCCCCGCCGGGCCGGGCGAACGCGAGCGCCCCGTCCCACACGCACTTTCGAACGGGCATCGCCTCGCCGGTCACGAGCGACTCGTCGGCCGCGAGGTGGCTTCCTTGCACCATGACGGCGTCTGCAGGGACGCGATCGCCCTCCGCGAGCGCGATCAGGTCGTCGCAGACGAGCTCCCCGCCGGCCACGCGAAGGCGCTGGCCATCGCGAATGACCAGCGCCCGCGGGCTCGCCAAGTCGCGGAGCGATTCGAGCGCGCGCTCCGTCTTTCTTTCCTGCACGAGGGTCAGCGCCAGAATGAAGACGACGAACCCAAGGAGCATGAGGGCTTCCTGGTGGTCCCCGAGGGCGACATAGATCCCGCCACAGACCAGAAGAAGCAGCGACATCGGCTCGCGCAGGAGCGTGACGATGTCCGCGAGCAGGCCGCGGCCCCCGGCGGTCGGCAGCTCGTTTCTGCCGTCGCGCTTCATTCGTCCGGCGACTTCGGCCGCGGTCAGCCCCCTGAGGCCTTCGCCAGGAGCCGTCGCGGCGTCGTGCCGAATGGGGCCGTTCATCGGAGCCGCCCCGGTTGCAAGAAGGTCGCCTCGCCGGCTGGCGATCGGCTTGGGCCATCCTAGCAAGAGCGAACGCAGTCCGTGCGCCTTCGTGCAATGCGTGCGCCGGCCGCTTCACCGGGCCGTGGGCCCCCGCGGTTCGAATGGCGTCGCCCTCGCACCGGTGCTCACGCGGGACTCGCCACTGCCTCGTGGCATGCGCGCTCGGCGCGGCTCTTGACCCCGAGCAACATCCGGCGATCCATCACGAAACCCACGGGTTCGACCAGCGCCGCCCCGAACTGAAGGCGCGTGGCGAGGTCGCCCGAGCTCGCGCAACGAAAACGGCTGACGAACCGGCATCGGTCCGATCCGAGCGGCTCGACCAGGAAGAGCCAGCTCACTTCGACCCACGGCTTGCCCGCACCACGCGCCTCGACGCTCGCCGGGCCGTGCGCGACGAACCACCGCCGATCCGGATCGGTCGTCACATGCAATGGCGGCGCGTCCGGATGGAGGACGAGCCCGTCCCCGTCGTGATGCGTCCACGCGGCGTGGATCGATTCCGCGTTGCGGAGCTTGCAGCCGGCGAGGTTCTCGAGCCACTGGTAGCTGTAGAATCCCGCGCGGTCGGCGCCGATTTGCGCGACCCAGGGCCACACGGCGTCGGCGGGTGCCTCGATCTCGACAGCGTGCGTCCACCCCCAGCGCGGGTCCGGGACGAGGTCGTCGCCGGGAAGCCGCCGCGCGGCGCTGTCGGCGTCGAGCCCCCAATGGCTGCGGGCGTTGCGCAGAAACGGCGTGAAGAAGGCGACCGCCATCGCGCCGGCCCCGCCGATCCCCGCGAGCACGTCGCGCGGGCTGTCGGGAGCAAGCCGTCCCTCGGCGCGCTCTTTGAGATTTCGCAGCTGCGCACGCTCCATCAACGCGTGGACAGGGCCGATCCACATCCGGTGGAGCCGCCCACTCGTCGGAAAAGCCGCGCGTGCGCGGACGTGCAGGCGCGTCGACGACGCGTTCAGGCGCTCGAGCGCGAAGCTCCACGTGACGTGCCAGTATCGGTCCGGCCGGGCCGCCCAGAACGGCCGCTGCATGCCCGCGCTGACGTCGAAGAGCCCACCGAGGACGAGCGCGCGAAATCGCTCGATGCGCAGTACTTCGAACCCTTCGTCGGACGCGGGCGTCGCGGGCAGAATGTCGCCCACTTCGATGTGCTGGAGCTCGGCGTGAATCTCTCGCGCACTCGGGACGTTGGCGTTGTCCAGAAGATCGTGACTGTAGTAGCCGGCCCGGCGGCAGCCCATCTGGACCAGCCACGGCCAGATCGACTCGGGGGAAACGTCGATCGTGATTCCGTGCGTCACCTGTTCGCTGGCATCGGCCAGGAGATCGTCGCCCGCGAGCGGGCGCTCGTTCTCACGCGATTCGGGTGTGCCGAGCTCGGCCGAGATCGCGCGGAGCATCGCATGTCGTATGAAGCGAGAGGCCGGCCCGACCAGCCGAAAATACGAAAGGAACTTGCCCCACGCCTCGTCGTCGGTCGCGTCGACCCGAAGCTCGACCGTCAAGCGCGCGTCGTGCTCGCCGAGCGGCTCGATCTGAATCGCCCACGCCACTTTGACCTGGTCGGGCGCGTGGAACGCCGCGAAGGCGTCCGAGTCCGCAAGATGGACGAAGGGGATGTCGAGGTGCCACACCTTCCCGATCGCGCCGACCGCGAGCTCGCGCGGCGGTGTCTCTTCGAGGACCTGGAAGCCCGGACGCTCGGGCGTGGATCGCATGCTGTCGAGGGTCAATTCGAGGGGCACGGGTGCGGTACCTCCGAGCCGCCCGGGGATCGTTCGAACGGCGAAGAGCGCGCGAACGAACGGGGACTTCGAGAAGTCGAGGTGCCGAGCGACCCGCCATACGCGATCGGGTTCCGCCGCCAGGTCGACGCTGTGGCGCTCCAGGAGGCGCGGCATCGGAACGAGGCGATCGAGCGCGTTCATGTGCGCCGGGGTCAGCAACGTTCGTGCCTCGGCCCCGCGGGGAGCGGAGAAGAAAGCGTCACCCGCACTGGATGCCGCAGGCGCACCAGGGCGTGCGTGCGGGCCTCAGCGCACTTTTTTCCACGGACCGACCTGTAGCCGGCCACTGAGCGGATACGGCCCATCAACCGGGAGAGCCCATCGACATGTCAGCCACCAAACGCGGCCTCGGCCGAGCCCTGGCGCTCGGTGTCGCTTGCAGCACGCTCGCCGCCTGCGGGTCGAGCGCGAGCAACACGGAGAACGGTGGTGGCTCGTCGGGCTCGTCCAGTGGCGAAACGGCCGGCAGCGGTTCTAGCAGCGGTGACGTGGGCTCGGGTAGCAGCAGCGGAGCGAGCACCGGCAGCAGCAGCGGCGGCAGCACGGGGTCGAGCAGCGGGACCGGCAGCGGCAGTAGCAGCGGCTTCGCCGCCGGCAGCAGCAGCGGGGCCGCGGGCAGCAGCGGGGGGGCGGGCAGCAGCGGCTCGACCAGCGGCTCCGGTTCGAGCAGCGGAACGGCGAGCAGCGGAGGGGTCGACGCGGGGAAGATGGGCGGGTCGAGCGGCGGCGGGGCCGGCGAAGGCGGAGCGGCTGGTTGCCCGGCGGGAGCGACCTTCTGCGACGACTTCGAAACCGGCACGATGCTGGGCGGGGCGTGGACGGTCGACAACACGCTCGGGGCAACGGTCAACGTCGTGAGCACGTTGACGACGATGCCCGGGCCCACCATGGCTCACTCGGGCAAGAACGCCGTGCAGATCAGTTTCACGACCGGATCCGGATACGCCATGCTCGTCAACAAGAGCGGCTTTCCGGACCCCATGGGCATCTGGGGCCGAGTCTGGATGTACATCGAGACTCCCGCGACGGACACGGGTCACGACGTCTACATCGAAGGGTCGACCGGCGTGACGTTGAACATGTACGGCATTCGTCCCTTCAACTCGCAAAAGGGGAACATCTCGATCAATCAATCCCAAATGGGACTCTCCGAATCAGGCCCCACCAGCACGATGGCAGTCCCGCGCGGGGCATGGACGTGCTTTGAATGGAATATTTCCGCGAGCGGCGCTTCGGGCACGCTCGCCCTCTATGTGGGTGGGGCGATGATGCCGCTCCAAAGTCTCAAGTCGCAGATCCCGACTCTGGTGGAGTCGCGTGTCGGCTACGAGCGATTTGGGGCGGGCACCGCCGGCAATCTTTGGATCGACGACTTCGCCGTCGGGGCCACTAGGCTCGGCTGTATGTAGCGGGTCACTTTTCTTCTAGCGGCAAGTAGCTAATGGCGATTCAGTTGCAGCAACGACGTCACGGATGAAACTCCAGCACCTGGAGAACGGAGCCAACATGATTCGCTCGACAGGATCGCGAGCTCGCTTTTTGCGAGCCGCGTCCCCGCACGTTGTTTTCCTCGCCCTGCTCGGCGCGTGCACCGCACAAGTGGGCGGTCCAGTCTCAGGGGGCGGCTCCTTGAACCCCTCTGGCGGAGGTCCGGGCAGCGCGGGCGGGCCGGGAACGCCCGCGGGAGTAGGCGGAGGAGGCCCGACGGGTCAAGGAACCCCAGGGGGACCGGGCGCTTCCGGCGCGGCGCCATCACCGGGGACCCCAGCGAATGCGGGTCCGCGCGATCCGGGGCGGGTGACGATCCGGCGCCTGAACCGGGTGGAGTACGACAACACGGTTCGTGATCTGCTCGGCACGGCGCAAACGCCGGGGGCCTCGACGTTCCCGAACGACGCTCCGCAGATCGGCTTCGACAACAACGGCGACCTGCAGACCCTCTCGCCGGTGCAGCTCACGCTCTACCAGCAGGCCGCAGAGTCGCTGGCGGCCGAAGTGATGACGGTGGGCTCCGCCGAGCGCGCCAAGATCGTCACGTGCGACCTGACCACGGGAATGTCGTGTGCGCAGACCCTCATCACGAGCTTCGGATTGCGCGCGTTCCGCCGGCCGCTGACGGCGGCCGAAGTGACCACGTACGTCACGCTGATGGCGACGGCGGCCACGGCGGGAGCTACTTCCGACGAGCAGTTCCGTACGGTCCTCGAGGCGATGCTCCTTTCGCCCAACTTCCTCTTCCGCCCCGAGATCGACCCGACGCCGACGTCTCTCACGCCGCACCTTCTGAGCCCCTACGAGATGGCGTCCCGCCTGTCGTACATGGTCTACCGGAGCATGCCGGACCAGACGCTCTTCACGGCCGCCGCCGCGGGGACGCTGGCGCAGCCCGCGGATATTCAGGCGCAGCTCACGCGCATGATCGCCGACCCCAAGGGCGTCTTCGGCCCGACGTTCGCCTCGATGTGGCTCGGGACGAGCGCCGTCACGACCCAGA
>Ga0265342_10000055_pt1 | contig 120766 bp, 100 predicted proteins | sample 4CB327metaG_FD_203125 | JGI IMG/M metagenome (GOLD analysis project Ga0265342, IMG submission 203125) | Rhizosphere microbial communities from Carex aquatilis grown in University of Washington, Seatle, WA, United States - 4-CB3-27 metaG | ecosystem: Host-associated > Plants > Roots >...
CTTGAACCGATCCCCAATGCTCTCGCCATGCTGCAGGCGGCAGACGCGACCGGTGGACCAAACCAAGGTGCTCAGACTGCGGACGTGCAGGTTGCGCAATATCATCACCATCACCACCACCATCGCTACCATCATCACCACCACCATCATCACTTGATGATCCGTGTGGTTCCGCGGCGCCACTACCATCATCACCATCACCATCACCATCATCACCACAATTACTGAGCATTGCCTCAAGCAATTTTGATGCTTTTGGAGTCAGTGACGAAAAGTGATGCGAGGGGCGACAGGGCTTGGTTCTTCCGGTCCGGTCGCCCCTTTGCGTGTTCAGGAGAGAGCGTTTCTCGGGCGCTGTCGTAAGGAGGGGACTGCCATGCATAAGGTCAAGTGCCGCTATTTTGAACGCCGGCTCCGGCCGCGCCGGACCAAGCTGGATATTCCGGGATGGGCGGGAAAGGCCGAACCACGTCGGAGCGGCTCTCATGAATATGCCTGGCACTGCGTCCCGTTTTCCGAGAGCGCGCAGTATGGCATCGAGCTGTTCTACCCATTCGACAATGAACTTCACGTCAGCACGCGCGAAGGCAAGATGGTTCTTGAGGGAGACTTCGGACCAGACCCCGACACTGGAATTTCCTGGCCGCCGTTCCGGACCTTCGGCGAACAGTTCTACACCTATCAAATCCTTCTCGATCTGAAGGTCGAGGAGGGGATGGCCATTCGCACGGAACCGCACCCGCGGTTCTACACCGATCCCACCGACAGTGTACCGATTGCGGTTCCCGCACTGCTGCGGCGGTGGTGGCCGATGATGAATTTCATGGTGTTCAAGTCGCCGGCCGAAGGGCGCACTCATATTTTCAGGCCGGGCGAGCCGTTTGCACAGATCATCGTGATCCCGGCCGAGTCTGAATTCGAGTTGGTGGATATGGAGCCGGAAGAAGCGGCGGAACGCGAACTTCAATCCCGGCGCATTCATGCGAGCCGCAATACGCTGTCGGCTGACACCCACTGGACGTCGTCAACCGATACCGTCTTCGACGGGACCTACCGTCACATTCACCGCGCTGCAAAGGCGAAGGCCCGAAGCACCCCTGACCGGGTGCCTGAGTGAATCGCCCGAATAGGCATTTCAGGAGCATCAAGTGTCTGAGACTCGCGTCGCGGCAGCCCCCGGCCTGTCGGATCTCGGCAAACCTGAAGATGCTCAAACGAAGATCCGAAATGCCTGTCAGCTCGTAGAAGCGGCGCGTAGCAATGTGCTGGCGATGCCCGGTGACGGTCTGCGCGTGCGAGACCTGGCGCGCTCGCTCAATTCCCTGGGCGACGAGCATAGACGCTCAGGAGACCTCACCTCTGCAATCAACCACTATCAAGAAAGCTGCGATTTGCTCAATCGGCTGGCGCGGGTCGAGCTGAGCAATTCAGAACTGCTGTCGGAGCTATCCGCAAGTTTGCTCAGGACCGGTGAAACCATGATCGCGCAGGGCGACGTGGGAGGAGCGATCGGTATTCTGGGCCAGGAGCTTGAGATCCAGCGTCGTCTCTCCGCCCTAGAAGGCGATGACCCCAAGTTGCGTCGCGAGATGGCGAACAGCGTAAGGCGGGTCGGCGATCTACTGCTTTTGAAAAGCGCTCTTGGTAATTTTCATCGCGGGGCCGAGAGCGGGCGGACGACCGCGCCGCAGGGCTCGTCGAGCGAACGGCTGGCACAATTGAAAGCGGTCGCTGATCGACTTGCTTTGCATGGCGATCTCGGCGGTGCGCTTGCGCTGCACCGCGAGTGCTTGGAAATCCGACGCTCCTTGGTCGCGGCCAATCCCGCGGACGAATCCGCTCTCATTGAGCTGTCATGGACGCTCGGTGCGATCGGCAAAGTCCACGCAGCGCAGGGGGATCACTCCGCCGCGCTTACGGTGTTATCCGAATCGCTCGCATTGCGCAGACGACTGGCCGACCGCGATCCAGACAATGCGGCCCGGCGTCTTGACTTGTCCTGGAGCCTGATGGAGATCGGCGGCATTTGGGAGGCCAGGCGGGGTCTCGCGGAAGCGCTCTCAGCCTGTCGCGAGGCGATTGTAATTCGGCGTGGGCTTTTGCTCGCCGACGCCGGCAACAACGGTTTGCGCTGTGACTTGGCGGTCAGCCTGATCAAGGCGGGCGAGATGACGGAGGCGCTGGGCGATCTTGACGGAGCGCTCGCCGCCTACGGAGAGGCATTTGACATCGCCCGTGAACTCTCCGCGAGCGAGCCTTGGCAGGAGCAGTGGCAGAGCGACCTTGCCAGTCTCAAGGAGAGGATCGCAGGCGTGGCCGGAAATTCGTAGGCGCGTCAATTGTAGGTATACTCGGCAAGCCAAGGCCCTCTGTCGTCAATTGGCGCGATCAACGCATCGGCTTGTAGATCCATGCATCCATAATGATATCGCAGCCCGGGATCGGCATTGCCGGCGCGCGCACGGCACCGAACGGAATTGGAGCGCCCGCCAGTCGTTCTTGCCAGATCTTCAGTGCCGGCAGCACGACATTGAGATCGCCGACAAAATGGTTGGCGCGGGTTGTATTGGCGAGTGAAGTGCCCGCCGCCTTTGCAATGGCGTCCGCGGCGGTGAGAATGGCGCGCATCTGATGCTGTGCCGGCGCGCCGAAATATTTCAGACTTGCGGAGGCAGTCGCATCCGCATGCGCGCCGTTTTCGTCGGCGGCATAAAGCGCCGAAAGGCAAACCAGATCGCCGGCGATCACGGCCGCTGGTCCAAGCCGCATGTGCTGTGAAGCCCGGTGCTCGACGATCTGCTTCTTGATCTTGCCGCTGCCGCGCACTCCGAGGATATTGATCTCGATGATCGAGTCCAGCAGAGCGAGACCCTTGGTCGCGACCACCGTCAGCGCGCACGGATTGGCGCCGAAATGGCTGTTCCAGACATCCATGAATTCGGGCAGGTCCTCGATATTGGTGAGATAGACCTGCGCCTTGACGGCATTGGCGAGCGAGCTTCCGCCTGCCTCGAGCGCGGGCTTGAGGCGCGAGGTGATGAGAAACTCGGTTTGCAGCCGGATGTCGGTGCCGTTCCACACTGCATTGGGGGCGCGATACGCCGCGGGCTCGAGCCCGGTCATCTCCACGTTGTTCGGCATCTGGCCGGCGACGAATACGTAATCGCAGGAAACCAAGGAGGGAATGAACCCGGAATGGGGCGGCACGGGCACCCCTTCGACACGGGCGGCCCTTGGCTCGCGGCCGTCTCCCGGCAGAACCGCCAGCATCGAGACATCCATGTGCGCGCCTTCGACCAGTAGTTCCTGCATGAGCACCGAGGTGCTAGGCGGCACATAGTCCTTCAGGACGGCTTTGCGGGCGCGCTGATAGGCGTTCACCACGTGGGCCGAGGGATAATACTGGTCGACGCGGACGATGTGGCGGAGGTCGCCGCCTTCGGCGGCAATGAGCTTTGCAAATCGTTGAATGATGAAATCGCCCTCGCGGCGATAGCGCGGTGCGCCGCCCAGCGGCAGACTGGGCTTGCCAACGACGACCGGCGCGAGCCCATGCTCGAAATCGCTCGCCATATGCCCGGTGAAAAACAGCCAGGAGCCTGCTCGCACGCCTTGCGCGTACTGGATATCGGTTCCTCCGATGCGCGTGGGCGCGATGTACGTGATGTCCGGCATTCAAGAACTCCTGTTGGGCCGCGTCTTAACAAACCAAGATTTGCCGCGAACATAATGCGGGATTGACGGCAATCCGCAACAGCTCTGAAGATTGGCGGTGCCGTCTGCAAGTACTGCGCGCGAAGCGTGCAGTTTAAATGAATTCACTTCGTTGACAGCGCTCTCGCGCAATCCTAACGTTTTGCCACGAATGCTTCCACTTCTTGCGCTCGACCGGAGTTCCTGCGCTCGACCCACAGGCAAGGGTTGCAAGGGTGTTGCAGGTCAACAGCGTCCGCAAAGTCTATCAGGCGGCCAACGATCGTTACGTCGCGCTTGACGGCGTGAACCTGGACATCGCCGATGGTGAATTTCTCTGCCTGCTCGGACCGTCCGGCTGCGGCAAATCCACCTTGTTGAACATTCTGGCCGGCTTCGAGTCGGTCAGCGCCGGTAGCGTGACGTCCAACGGGGTCGCCATTCGGGGCGCCGGCCGCGATCGCGTCATGTTTTTTCAAGATGCCGGCTCGGCCCTGCTGCCGTGGCTCACCGTCGAGGAGAATGTTCGTTTCGCTCTGCGCGTACGGAAGGTGCCCAAACCGCAATGGGCCGGGATTATCGATCAGTACCTGACCATGGTTGATCTCGGCCGCCATCGCGGAAAATTCCCGGCGCAACTGTCAGGGGGTATGCGGCAGCGCCTGCAAATCGCGCGCGCACTGGCCGTCGAGCCGCAGGTGCTGTTGATGGACGAGCCGTTTGCCGCACTGGATGCCTTCACGCGCCGACGCATGCACGCGGTCTTGCTCGAAATCTGGCAGCGCACCCGCAAGACCATCGTGTTTGTCACCCACGATATCGCCGAAGCGGTCGTCCTGGCCGATCGCATCGGGGTGATGTCGGTCGGTCCGAATTCGAATATTACCAAGCTTATTGGGGTTGATCTACCGCGGCCGCGGGACCTGGGTGATCCCGCGGTGGCGCACATTTTCAACGATATCGAGCGCCTCTTGGCGCCCGATGTGATGCGCGCCGAGGAGCGGTCGGCGAGTGGGGCGCAGGTTGGCTGAAACCGCGAGTCGAATGCCGCATGATCCCGCCAACGTCGCGCGCGGGCGGCTGAACTTCGAGAACTATCGCGCGGGGTTGTCGACGATCGCCTCCATCGCAACCGCGCTCGTTGCATGGCATTTACTTTCAACCTACGTCTTCAATCCGTTCCTGATTCCGCCACCGCTTGCGGTCGCTCGCGCCGCCATTCCGATGCTGCTCAGCGGGGAAATCATCTCAGATGTCGCCATCAGCATGGTACGGGTGCTGGTCGGTTTCATCACGGGATCTCTGGTCGGCGTTGCGATGGGCGTCCTGCTCGGCCGCATCCGCCTGTTACACGACTTGCTCGACCCGATCATCGAACTTCTGCGCTATCTCTCGCCGACGGCGATGATCCCGATCGCTGTCATCTGGTTCGGTATCGGCGAGCTGTCGAAATATTTTCTGATCTTCTGGGGCACGTTTTTTATCGTCTTGATCAATACCATAGCGGGGGTGTGGCGTGCTCCGATCGCGCGCCAGCGCGCCGCCGAGTGCCTCGGAGCCAACAGGCTTCAGATCTTTGCTCTGGTAGTGGTCCCGTCCGCAGTGCCTTACATCGTAACCGGCATGCGGATCGCGATGGCTTCTTCCTTCATGAGCATCATTCCCGCCGAGATCCTCGCGGCCGATTCCGGGATCGGATATCTGCTGCAAAAATCGTCGATGTTGCTGCAGACCAACCGGATTTTTGTCGCCCTGCTGACGATATGCATCTTGGGATTTGTGGTCGACCGCATCTTCCGTCTGATCGTCGATCGCACATTGGCCCGTTACATGGCGTTTGTGTCGCAGACCTGAGGCAAGGACGTCCCGATATTGTTAGTCGCCGGACTATGGAGAGTGGATATGAAGCAGAGTTTGAAATTCGCCGCGGCATGTGCGGTGGCAGCAGGCGTTCTCGCGTCCGTTGCAGGCCCGACTTCGGCGCAGCAGGCGCCACTCAAGGTCACATTGTTCGGCCAGCCCTCAGTGAACAACGACTCTGTGTGGATGGCGATCGAGCGTGGCTTCTACAAGGAAGAAGGCCTCGACGTGACCTACCGGCTGTTTCCGTCGGGCACCACCGCCTTCCAGGCATTCCAGAGCGGGCAGGGTGACATCGTCTTGACCGGCGACCTGCCGAGCGTGCAGTATTTCTTTCGTGCTGGCGGCAACTATCGCACCATCGCCGTGGTCGAACGCGACGCAAAGGGCTATGTCGGCGTCGCCCGCAAGGATATCACCAAGCCGCAAGATCTGGTCGGCAAGACCATCGCAACCCGCGTCGGCTCGACCGGATCCTGGTTCATCTCGGAATATCTCACCAAGAACGGCGTCGATCCGACCACGGTGACCATCAAAAATCTCGATACCCAGGTGCTGCCGACCGCGTTGTGCGGCGGCGATATCGCCGCATTCTTTATCTGGCAGCCGGTGGGCTCGCGAGCGCTTGAGATCTGTCCCGATCAAGCGCATTACCTCACCGATGCGACGGGGTACATCCAGGGCTACTTGGTGGCCGGCGCACGTCCCGAGTGGCTCGCGACGTCGGAAGGCAAGGAGATCGCGACGCGCTGGTTGCGCGCGACCATCAAGGGACGCGAAGTCGCGGAAAAGGACTTTCCGGCAGTCGCGTCTTACGCCAAGTCATCACTCGATCTGAGCGAGAAGGCGACGCGAGATCAATGGGACACCAACACCCGGCCGCTGGCGATCGATCAGGTCTATTACAATGACTTCTGCAGCCTCAGCCGGTGGGCGCAAAAGGACAAGGCCACCGATCAGCCGATCGATTTCAGCAAGCTGACCTGGACTGAAGGTTTGAAGGTGATCGACGTAAAGCTGGTCGATGCGCCGCCGCCGCCTTGCTGACAAACGCAGTCATTGGGGTCTCGCCCGTCGGCACGCGCCGCGAACGATGCGTGTCGATTGGCATTGCGCAGGGCGACGATGACATCGCCGAACGCGTCCCATTGCGGGGTCAACCAAGGTGCTTCAATTCCCGTGCCTGCGCCGCCAAACGAATAGGAGCGTTGGCGGCACCGAACCCCTTATAGGTTTTGCGTTCGACAATTTCGAAGAAGAACAAGTCATCAAAACCGCTGACGTAAGCCTGCCTGTATTCTCCAGTCTCGTCCCGATCATAGAGAATGTCATGGTCACGCAGAACTTTGATCGCCTCGGTTGAAAGCTCGGTGCGCGCTTCCAGATCGTCGAAGTAATTTTCGGGGATCGGCAGCATTGTCACGCCATTGGCCCGAAGCGCTTTGATGGTGCTGACGATATCGTCGGTGGCGAATGCGATGTGCTGCACGCCGGAACCCGCATAATTTGTCAGAAACTGCGACGACAATGTGTGCTGGCTCTGCGAGGCATTCAGCGCAATACGAAGCGCTCCGTCCGCTGTTTGGACCACCTGGCTGCGAACGATGCCGCCGGGATCGATCACATCGAGCTGCGGACTCTTCGTCACCGCCAGAAGCGAGGTGTAAAACAACAACCAGGACAGCATTTCGTCGTAGTGCATCGATTGCGACACATGATCGATGGCCTTCAGGCCCACGCCACTATGCTCCGCCGCCGGCGGGCATCGGATGAAATCGATATTCCAGAGCAAGCTAAGGTCGCTTTTCGAGTCGACGAAATAGAGCAGGCTTCCGCCAAGCCCGCGCACGGCCGGTATTTCCAGTTCTCCCGGCCCGACGGCCTGCCGAAACGGTCTGTCCCGGAGTTTTTCCGCCCGATCAAGCGTGGCCATTGCGTCGTCTACTCTCAGGCAGACTGCGCAGACCGAGGATCCGTGCGTCAGCTGATGCGAGTGCGCGAAGCCATCTTTCTCGCTGTTGAGAACGAGATTGATCTCTCCTTGGGACCAGCGGGTGACGGCCTTCGATCGGTGTTCGCCGACCTTGCGGAATCCCAATCCCTCAAAAAGCTGCGCGAGCTTCGCTGCGGCACGATCGTCCGCCGCGAATTCCAGGAATTCGATGCCCAGACACTGAGCCCGCGGCGGCAGTTGCGTTGTCATTTTGGCGGGCACGCCGGCACGCGTCCCCATCTGGTCCATGAGATAGACCAGGGAACGTTGCCCATCCACCGCGACACCGCGCGGGGAGCCGGCGCGAAATTGGTCGTTGAAGATCTCGAGCGAAAGCACGCCGTCGTAGCCGGTGGAAAACACGCAATCCATGAACTCATCCAAGGCAAAATCGCCCTGACCCGGGAAGCATCTAAAATGCCGGCTCCACGACAGTACATCCATGTCCAGCCAGGGCGCATCGGCCAGCTGAACCAGAACGATCTTGTCTCGCGGAATGGACCTGATGGCGTTTAGGTCGGTCTTGCGTGCAAAGATGTGGAAGCTATCAAGGGTCAGGCCGATCGCAGGGTGATCGGCACGGCGTACGACCTCCCAGGCGTCGCGGTAGTCGCTGATGTTCCGCCCCCACGCCAAGGCTTCGAACCCGACCCGGATGTCCCGCTTCTGCGCACGTTCGCCAAGCTCATGAAAGTCTGCCGCCGCCCGGTCGATGCCTCCGAGTGAATCCGGCGCGACATTGCTGCAGACCATCAAGAGCCTGCATCCGAGATCCTCCATCAGATCGAATTTGCGTTCCGCTCGGGCAAACGCGCGCGCCCTCTGCGGCTCCTGCATGCCTTCGAAATCGCGAAAGGGCTGAAACGTCAATATCTCCAATCCGAGAGACGCCGCCATGCGGGCGACATCCTTCGGCGTACCGTTGAATGACAACAGGTCGCTTTCAAATATCTCGACGCCGGTAAAGCCCGCGGCAGCGATCGCTTCCAATTTTTCCGCCAATCCGCCGCTGAGCGATACGGTAGCGATCGATGTCTGCATCGTTTGCCTTGTTGTTGGTCGTTTTCCGTTGCTACCGCGCATGGAGTGACGCGCCGTACCATGCCGAATGTGACGATTCCTCCGAAAGAGGCAAGGTCCTCTCGATCCGTCCACCGAGAGTCGAGTTGCCCCGAGTGGGCCGCCCGCTGGGGCGTCGTGAGGATCGAAGACGTCTGAAACGCTGCCGCGGCGAAATCCACGGACTCACGTGCATTGGCCGTCGCGGGTCCGTGCCAAACTGATCAACCACGGGCCACGGCTCCTTGCGCAACGCCAATTATTACATTCTTATGACAAAGGGCAGGGCGCTGGGGGTAAGGTCAAGTGCAGCTGGGCAGGGGCCTTCGGTAAGCCATGTGGACTGCGGCTTCCGCCCTTGTCGTTCGGATGGCGCCTGTAGAGGTCGTCTCGCGCCGCGGCAAGGCAGCTCTTGGCGTTGTCGCATTCCTGCATGTCACCGCGCTGGCCATCATGGTGGCGACGGAGGTCGGCCCGGTCGCCAGGCTTGTCTTCGTGCTGGTCTGGGCCTTGTTCAATTGTTTGTGGCTTGGGATCCTTCGCCGGCCGGTTGCCGCGGCGCTCGTCACCCTCACGTTCGTCGTCGCATTGATCCTGTTGTCGCAATTCAAGCACGACAAGCTATGGATGACGGTCGACTTCATCGACGTGATGATCGTGGATCAGGACACATCCGCTTTTCTGCTGACTGCGCTTCCCTCTCTTCGACTGCCGCTTGCGGTCGCTGCAATTGGAATAGCGCTGCTGCTGGCGGCGGCGTGGCGATTTGATCCGCTCCGCGTGCAGGTACGCACCGGCACCATCGGTGGCCTGCTTTGTCTCGGCGGCCTCATTGCGCTGTCGCTGTCGTATCCGACCGATCTCTATGAGGATTTCTTTGGCCAGAACTATGTTTCCAAATTCGCGCGAACCGGCGTCGAGGCGGTCCGCGAGTACGTCGATCATGGATTTCTGGAATCGAACCCGGGCGGCGCCGAAGATCCGACCTTGGGGCCCGCGTCCCCCTGCAGTCCCGCACGCAAGCTTCCGCATATCATTTTGCTGCACGATGAATCCAGTTTCGATATCACGGCCGCGCCCGGAATGAAGGTGCCCGCCGGCTATGATCGCCATTTCCAGTCATTTGACGGCAAGGCGCGGAAGTTGGTGGTGGAGGGCGCAGGTGGGCCAAGCTGGTTCACGGAATACAATGTGCTCACGGGGCTCTCGGCGCGATCATACGGGCGGTTCGCGACGTCGGTAACGCGACTGGCCGCTGGCCGCGTCACGCGAGGGTTGCCGCTATTGCTGAGTCGTTGCGGCTATCAGACCTTCAGCCTCTATCCGTTCTACGGCGCTTTTCTGAGTTCCCGGGCCTTCCAGACCACCGCCGGCATCGAGCACTATCTGGACATGCGCGATCTCGGCACGCGCAATTTTGAGGCCGATGACTTCTATTTCGATCGGGCGATTGAGGTTATCAAGCGAGAGCGGAGCAACGGCCCGCTGTTCCTCTATGTCTACACCGTCGCCAACCACTTTCCGTGGGATACGCGTCTGCGTCCCGGGCTTACGCCGAATTGGCACGACCTCGGGAACCCCGGAAACATCGACGAATATATTCGCCGGCAGGGGATGACGGCCCACGACTATCGCGTTCTGTTGCAGCGCTTGGCCGACGAATTCCCGGCGGAACCGTTCCTGATCGTTCGCTACGGCGATCATCAGCCGGAATTCGGCCGTCAGGTGATCGATCCGTCGCTGAGCCAGGAGGCGCTCGCGCGCCAACTGCAGATGGGCGACACGCGCTATTTCACCACCTATTACGCGGTCGATGCAGTGAATTTCACCCCGGCGGATCTGTCCCCTGCGCTTTACGTGCTCGATGCCCCGTACCTGCCCTTGGTCGTGCTGCAGGCCGCGGGCGTCCCCCTCGACGCTTCCTTTTCCGAGCAGAAAAAGATCCTCGATCACTGCCAAGGTCAGTTCTACCGCTGCGATGGCGGTGTGCAGGTCCGGCGTTTCAACCGATTGCTGATCGAGGCTGGCCTGATAAGGGGTCTCTAGGATCATGACCGCGAGTGGGCCGGTCCGCTGACCGGCTGGGGGCTCTTTAGGGCTTGTCGTCATCCCCGAGTGACCGCGACCTGACGGTCTCTTTGACTTCCCGCTGGCAGCTGTCGCACCGATAGGTAAGCTCATCCGTGAACGGCGTCGGGCCGGATCCAACGCGGGCAAGCCGCATCGGCATGTGGCAATCCGGACAATTCACAATCGAAAACCCGCGCGCGCTCATGCTCTTCCCCCTGCCGCGAGCCTATAGATGGCATGACCTCAGGTCGAGCGCCTGGCAAGAAGACCGTGAAATCGGTAACACGCCGACGCGGTGCAATGCCGCCTGGCATGATCGCAAGCGCGTGGTCAGACCAATTCGAGTAATTGCGGCAGCCGCCCGATCACGGCCTGGCATCCGGCGTCTTCCAGTTCCCGAAGCGAAAAGCCGCCGCTCATGGTCCCGATCGTGCGAATGCCACTGCGCCCGGCGGCAATCGCGTCATACGGTGTGTCGCCGACCGCCACTGCGTTCTTGCGCTCGCCCAGCCGACCCAGGGCGAGGCGAAACAGATCGGGATGCGGCTGGCCCCTGACGTGGTCCTCGCCGGTCGCCATCACATCGATGTATTCGGCCGCGCCGGAGATCGCGAGATAATCGGCGAGCTCTTCGCTCCGGCACGTGGTCGCTAGCGCGATGCAATGGCCTTGGCGGCGCAGCTTTTCGAGCAACGCACGAACCCCGGGGAAAGCGCCGATGGTAGGCAGAAACGTTGTGCGATAGCCGTTCGCCTGCGCGGACTTTATGCTGCTCTTTTCCTCGTCCGTGGAGTCGGGCAGCAACACCCGCAGCATATCGTCGGCGTCCATTCCGGAATAGCGATGCAACGCGACGCTGGAGAAAGGATGGCCAAAATCCTGCAGGCTTCGTCGCCAGCTTTCGGTGATCTGAAAGGCGCAATCGACCAGAGTGCCCTCGAGGTCGAAAATTATGGCCGGAGCGTGAGGGGTAAGCCCGATCCGACCGCCGGTGATCGCGTGGTGCACCCTCGCCGGGCGCGATGAGGACCGCGGTTTCACCGGGCCAGGGCCAGCCGGTTGGGCTCGGTTACGGGGTTCTTGCAGGGGACGTTGAGCGTCGCGGTCTGCCGCGGCCACCCGGCTCCGTAAACGATGCGGCTTGCTCGCGAGCGCTCTCACCATGACGCAGTCCACGTTGGCCGACTGGGCAGCCTGAATCTCATCGCAACAACGTTCGATTGCGCCGTGAGGTTCCCCTCGCGCGGCCTCGGTCGCGTTATTAAGGTGACCGGTCGCTCTATCGAAAGGCATCGTAAATGACCCGGAACCATCGACATTTCACGTCGTTGGTCGGAGGTCTGCCAGTGAGGAACGAAAGAAAGACGCTCGGCCCCTCGGCTGGATGTCTTAGTCCGTAGCCGCTACGATCGAGAAGGCGGCCATCGGGAGAACGTCAGTGTCCACGGCAAAAGACATCGGTCGGATCTGGGACATCATCGAGGGTGCCGATGTCGGAATGCTGACCACCGCATACGAACGTGGTTTGCGCGCGCGGCCGCTGCAATTGCGGCCTGACCGCGCAGCCGGCACCATCTGGTTCGTAACCGACGCGCGCAGCGGCAAGATCAACGAGGTTGAGGCCGAGCATGACGTCTGCTTGGTGGTGACCGACAGCGATCGCAACATCTATCTCTCTCTCACCGCGCGGGCGCAATCGGTCAGGGATCTCGCCAAGGCGGCGGAGATCTGGCGCAAGACCGACGACATGTGGTGGGACGGCCCGAGCGATCCGGATGTCCGGCTGCTGCGGGTGGTGCCGTTGGTGGCGGAACTATGGGATGGCCCGTCCACCAAAGCAGCGGCGATTTATGAAATGGGCAAGGCGCTGTTGACCGGCGCCGAACCCGCACTCGGTGAAAACCGCAAGAGCACTGTCGAGATGCGCTGACCCACCCCCGGGGACCGGGCGCGCAACGCAATGACGACGCCCACATCAGGTTGTTCCAGCAGTCCTCGCTCAAACCTATATAACGTCCACGCCGTTCGAACGGATTGTCCGTTCGGGCCAGGCGCAAAGCGGGCAAGCCTCATGCTCATGCCGACCGGGCCCGGGTGGTGGCGCAGCGCCGTCTGTAGCGGCGGTATGATCCTGCTCATCACCGTTGGCGCGTTCGCCGCCGACGCCAAGCCGCCGGAGGCCTCGGAAGCGACCTTCCTGGTGCAGATCATCGTCCTGATCCTGTCGGGGCGTGGCCTCGGCGAATTGATGCAGCGGATCGGGCAGCCCTCGGTGATGGGCCAGCTCATCGCCGGACTGCTGTTGGGCCCTTCGCTGTTCGGCTGGCTTTGGCCGGATGCGCAGCACGCGATCTTTCCCGCCAATCCCGCCCAGAAAGCGATGGTCGACGGTATCGCCCAGTTCGGCGTGCTCTTGCTGCTGCTGCTCACCGGAATGGAGACCGATCTCAAACTGGTCCGAAAAGTGGGTCGCGCGTCGGCCGCGGTGTCGATCGCGGGAATTGTAATTCCCTTCGCGATCGGTTTTGCCCTCGGCGAATTCCTCCCGGTCCAGCTGCTCGCCGCGCCGGAGCACCGATTGATTGCCGCATTGTTCCTCGGCACCACGTTGTCGATCTCCTCGGTCAAGATCGTGGCCATGATCGTGCGCGAGATGAAATTCATGCGCCGCAATGTCGGACAGGTGCTGGTGGCGGCCGCCGTGATCGACGACACCATCGGCTGGATCATCGTAGCGATGATCTTCAGTCTTGCCTCCCACGGCACGATCGACGCCGCTGCGCTCGCCCAAAGCGTGCTGGGGACGGCACTGTTTCTGGCCGTGAGCCTGACCATCGGGCGCCGCTTGGTGTTCAGCCTGATCCGCTGGGCCAACGATCATCTGGTGAGCGACGCCGCGGTGATTACGGTGATCCTGTTGCTGATGGGGGGAATGGCGCTCACCACCCACCTCATCGGCGTGCACAGCGTGCTCGGGGCTTTCGTCGCCGGTATTCTCGTCGGCGAATCGCCGATCCTCACCCGGCGCATCGACGATCAGCTGCGCGGGCTGATCACCAGTCTATTCATGCCGGTATTTTTTGGGCTCGCCGGCCTGTCGGCCGATCTGACCATTCTGAAGGATCCAATGATCCTGCTGCTGACCGGCGGGATGATTTTGGTGGCAAGCGTCGGCAAATTCGCGGGCGCTTTTATTGGTGGGGAGGTCGGCGGCATGACGCGGCGCGAGTCGCTCGCGCTGGCGTGCGGCATGAACGCCCGTGGATCGACTGAAGTCATCGTCGCTTCAATTGGTCTGGCGATGGGCGTGCTCAGCCAAAATCTCTTCACCATGATCGTCGCCATGGCCGTGATCACCACGATGGTGATGCCGCCGACGCTGCGCTGGGCGCTGGCGCGGGTCCCGCTCGGCAAGGCCGAGAAGGCACGACTGGAGCGTGAGGCCTACGAAGAGACCGGTTTTGTCGCCAATCTCGAACGGCTGCTGCTGGCGGTGGATGACAGCGCAAACGGGAAGTTCGCGTCCCGTCTGGCCGGCCTGATCGCGGGGGCGCGCGGCATTCCGATCACGTTGCTGCATCTCGGCCGGCACTCCCGGCGCCAGACCGACAATCGCCGCCGGCAAGGAAGCCCGGAAACGGCCGTCAAGGAAGGGGCGCAAGCCACCGCCGCGGTCGAAGCCGAGGCCGAGGATCAAAAGCCGCCCCAGGTCGACATCACCACGCGCGCCGGCGGAGCCAAGACTGGCGCCAAGACCGAGGACACTGTCGCCGAGGAGGCGCGCAAGGGCTACGACCTGCTGGTGACGGGAATCGAACGCAGCGTCGCCGCGCATGGCGCATTCCATGCCGAACTGGCGAGCGTGGCCAAAGGCTTCGAAGGTCCGCTCGCGGTCGTGATCGCACGCGGGCCGCATCTTGAGCGGGCCGACGCCAGCGCGTTGCGGATTCTGGTGCCGATCACCGGCACCGACGTATCGCGGCGTGCCAGCGAAGTGGCGGTCGTGCTTGCGCGTGCGAACGATGTTGCGATCACCGCGCTCTATATTGCGAATACCAGCGATGGTGGCCGCAGGCGCGGCATCAGCGCCACCCGCGTCCACGAGGAAGAAATCCTCAAAGACGTGGTCGCGCTCGCGGAGCGCTACGACACCGAAATGCGCACTGCGGTGCGGGTTGATGCCGAGCCGGATGAGGCCATCCTGCGCGAAGCGCGCAGCGGGCGGTACAATCTGATCGTGATGGGCGTCAACCGCCGTCCAGGTAACGTTCTGTTCTTCGGCAATGTGGCCGCTGCCATTGTGGAGAAGGCCAAGGCCTCTGTGGTTTTCGTGTCGGGTTGAGCGATTGCGCTTTGACGGTCGCGCCGCCGTGGCGTGATCCTATGGCGCCTTGCGCTTGTCCGGCTTGCTGGCCGACGGCTGGGTGATGCTCACCGGATCGGAGCCTGGAAAGCTCTCTTCCAGCGCACGGTCAAGTGTCGCGTCGGCGGAGTCCGGCCGCTTAGGATGATCCGGTTTCGGCTCTGTCGCGCCGCCACGTTTCTGCGCTGCTGGTGTTGGTTTACTCATGGCGTGCCTCCGTGGCGTGCCGTATTGGCCTACCCTAATAACGCGAGAGGGCGGACGGAGTTCCTGCGCTTGCGAGCAAAGTCGAGAAACGGCTTTCCCGCCACTGGCGATCTCGTGGAACGAAACCCACGCCCGGCCATTGTCTGAGAATGTCGCTTGTTCCGACCCGCATCGACGCGCTCCCGCACACCCGTGCGAGCAAGCTCACGCCCGACGATTTGGCCGCGTTGCGACGAGCGGTTCGCATGCTCGAGCATCCGAGCCTTGCCGCGCGCCTGACCAGTCTTGTGGGGCGGCCGATTGACATCATCGGACAAATGCTGCCGTCGTCTGCGTCGCAGATGATTGCAGCGGCGGCCTCGCTTGGACTGCAGGCGGCTCTCAAAGTAGCACTGCGCACCATGAGGGGACCGGCGCAGCCACATTCGCGGCTACTCCACAAGACCATGGCCGCGGCGTCGGGTGCGGCCGGCGGCGCGTTTGGGCTGGCGGCACTTCCCGTCGAGCTGCCGGTCTCCACCGTCATCATGCTGCGGTCGATTGCGGACATTGCGCACAGCGAGGGTGAGGATCTCTCCGATCCGGAAGTGGCACTCTCTTGCATGCAGGTGTTTGCGCTCGGCGCGCGCACAGGCTCCGTCGATATGTCGGAAAGCGGTTATCTGGCGGTTCGCGTCGTTCTCGCCACCACCATGACCGAGGCGGCGCGATATATCGCCGAGCGTGGCGTGGTCAAGGATAGCGGGCCGGTGCTCATTCGTTTCATTGCCCAGGTCGCTGCCCGCTTCGGTGTGGTCGTATCACAGAAAGTGGCGGCGCAGGCGCTGCCGTTCGTGGGTGCGCTTGGCGGCGCCGCAGTGAATTACGCCTTTATCGAACACTTTCAAGACGTGGCGCGCGGCCACTTTACCGTGCGACGGCTGGAACGGGTTTATGGCAAAGACCTCGTGTTGGCCGAATACCGACGATTGGTTGGATAACGATCGAGCAGTGTAATCGGCGCTTAAGGAGTCGGACAGTTGGCGCCGGTGTCGATCCAGGCGCGGATCAGTTCGCCGAATTCATTCTGCGTGCCGGGGACCGGATCCCGTCCGGTGCCGGGATGCCACGCCGTGGCTACCAAATCGTCCTTCGCCATGTGTTCCTGCAGCAGTGCGAGGTCGCGACCGCCATTGCGTTTGGTGTCCTTCAACTGTTCGCAGATCTGTCCGATCGACTTGCCTTCCCACGCCATTTCGATCGGCGCGAGCCCCCAGCGTGGATGGCCAGGAATGCTCTGGTAGGTGGTAGCCCCGACCACGTCGAAACTGCGGTCTGTGTGGCAGGCCGCGCAGGACAGTCCGGGTACGCCGACGCCAGCTTCGCCGCGCGACACCGGCGGCTGGTGGATGTGCTGATCGTTACCCTGCAACGGGTGATCGCCGGCGGGGTGGCAATTCATGCAGCGAGGATTGGTGATGACCTTGGCGGCTTCGCTGAACAAGGCGCGCGAGCGCGCCGCCTGGTCCTGAATGCCGGCGAACGCGGAGACCGGACGCAACGTGTTGCGATCCTGCGCGGGGGATGACTGCGTCAAGGCGATGCCAGCGCCAATGCAACACAGGGCAAGAAGAAAGCCCTTTCGGGTGAATCGCTTTGCGAGGATGTTTGGGCTTGGTGACTGCATCGCGCCAGCCTCTTTGATGTTGAAACGCGTTGAAAATGATGGCGGTCGGGCTGGGCCGGCCCCGGCAGAGCGCACGGTCGGTTTGGACCGCGTTTGGCGAACGAGCCTACAACAACGCAACGGTGTTCGCCGGGTTCCGCCGCGCCATGTGCCCGAGATCCGGTCGTGTCATCTAAATGAACGATGGGCGGTCTGAGGCGGTTGGCGCTCCACAACAGGGCACAGCTTAGCAAAGGGTGCCATCCCCTTCGGAAAGGCACCCTTTGTTTGATAACAAGGCTCGGAAATCGGAAATGCCGGCCTTATGCCACCGCTTCCTGGTTCACGACGGATTCCGCGATCTTGGTCAGCGCGGCATCGGTGTTCTTTTCTTCCTTCAGAGTCGCATCGAGCAACGCCACCGCGTCACTGAGCCCGAGCTCATCGGCCCAGGTTTTCAAAGTGCCATAGCGGGACATTTCATAATGCTCGACCGCCTGTGCGCCGGCGAGCAAGCCTGCGTCGAGTGCTGGCGAGCCCTTGTACTCCTTCATGATCTCCTGGCCCTCTTCCAGGATGCCCATGATTGCGTCGCAGGTCTTGCCCTGCGGCTTCTTATCGATGAGCTCGAAAACCTGTTCAAGCCGTTGAACCTGGCCTTCGGTTTCGCCCTCGTGCTTCTGAAACGCCTGCTTCAGTTCGGGCGACTGTGCCGCCTTTGCCATTTTCGGCAGCGCGACCAGGATTTTCTTTTCAGCGAAGTAGATGTCCTTGAGTGTGTCGTGGAAGAGGTCTTCAAGTTTTTTGGGTGCGCTGGCCATGGTGTTCTCCGGGTGTCTGCACAATTGAGAGTGCTACGACAACTCCGGCACACTTCGGCTGTTCCCGCATTTTCGTTCGTCAAATCGAGTATCAAATCAAGTATCAAATCAAGTAAGTGAACGACCCGAGTGAAGCCGTGCCTGTGGCGCGTGCGCGCATGATGACGTCTCCCCGGAACCGCAACGGAGCTGGCGCGTTAGGCTTCTATTCAGTCGCGGTCTCAGGGGGCGCCTTCATTATTCAATCTATCCGCGTGGCGGATTCGTCCGCAAAACGAGCGTATGCACTCCCATGCCCGGCGATTTCTAACAGGAGTCATTTCGATGAACCCACTCACATCAGCTATCATCGCTGCGCTCGTGGTCGCGCTGGCCGTGGTTGGCTATCTCTACTATCAGCGCACCAGCAACGACATCACCATCAAACTCCCCAAGGTTGAGCTGAAGCAATAATGGGAGCGGCGAAACGCTGCGACCTGGAGTGTATGGATCTTCCAGGCGGTACCCGATTGCGGGGCAGGGGTTTTCTTACTTGGCCATGGAACCGAAGACGGCCGCAGAGATTAATAAGGCAAGTGTGTCGTAATCGTGAGAGCGTTTCACAAAAAAGCCGCGTCGGCTGGTTGCATGTCCTGGTAGCCAGGAGGCCGGTGCTCCATTCGTAAGCTGAAATCGAGGTTGGGAGGATCTTTTATGTCTCTTGGAACCATCATTCTGATTATTTTGGTTATCGCGCTGTTGGGCGGATTCAGCGGTATCGGCGGTGGTCCGTTTTACGGGACGGGATATTACGGCGGCGGTGGCCTTGGCTTAGTACTCGTGGTCGTGTTGATCCTGGTACTGCTGGGCAGAATTTGACGTCGGCGCTTTTCAACGTGGCGCATATTAAAAAGAGTTTTTGACAATGAGAGTCTGATCCGATTGGATTTTAACCCGGATTTTTTGAACTGTAACGGTTCAGATTCTCGTATTTCAATTCGCGCCCTACCGGCCTGGTGGTGACACCGCGGCCGGCTAGGGCGTTGTTGCCTTGCAGGTCGGAAGACCGTTGCGATAATTTCCAAAGATCTAGTTCGCTTTCGCGGCCAAGTCCGGAGAGACTGATTGCGTTCCGGGAGCCGCTACGTCCAGTGAATCAGGAACACTGCTGGGTGGCGGTTTTTGAACGGCCCCCGAGACAGATGCTGTTGCGCCAGCATCAGGACGCGCGGGGGCTCCAGCCAGGGCAAATTGCCCGAGGGCATAAATCGCGATCGCCACAAGGACGACGCCTCGCGCAAACCGAAGGCCGCCTGCATGGCCTGCGGCGTCAGGTTCCACCGAGCCGAGAGGGGGTTGGGTTGCCACGCTTTGCCCTCCGCCTTGAGATGCGTAGCCCAACTCCCGCGGTCAAAAGTCGTTCCACCGAATCGGCCCAATGGCACCGATCCAAACGCGGAACGAACGTTAACATCCTGCGTTAACGAATTGGGCGGGCATTAGTCCGCCTGGACGGAGCCGTCGGAGATGCCGGATGTACGCACCCCGTGGCTGGTCCAAACCGGGATGGAGCGACATCATGTTGAAGCGCGCGGCATGGTCCCACCAACAGCCGTCCGACGATGGCCATCTCAGCTACGACAACGATCAACGCATTGATCTCCAAGTCGCGGTGTTCGCCATTACTGTTACGGTGGCTTTGCTGGCATTGATCTATTACGTCACCTGGCCCTGATTAATCACGTCGATCGCGTGAGCCGCGGGCCCTAGGTTTTCGTACTTAGGACTTGCTTGCGCCATTTTTGGAACAACGCTCGAACCTCTGCGTTTTCCCTGATAATGCATGCCGGCAAGCGACCGGTTTCGCCGTCGATTGCATGAATCGCAAATCACGGAGCAACGTGCGTGCTCCCTCGCGCCGCAATTCTGAATGAGAAAAGTGGACAAGCTGCTTACAATTCTGGTCGTTGAAGACGATTGGCTCGTCAGTGAAAACCTGGTCTCCGAATTGCGGGATGCGGGTTGGAACGTGCACGAAACCAGCAGCGGGGAGGGTGCTCTCGCATTTCTGAGGTCCGATATGCGCGTGGATCTGATTATTACGGATATCCAACTCGCAGGGTACCTTAGCGGCTGGGACGTGGCCGAGGCCTTTCGGTCTGTCCATCGGGACATTCCTGTGATTTACGCCTCCGGCAACGCGATCGAACAATCGCGTCAAGTACGCAACAGTCGTTTCTTCAGTAAGCCTTACCAAATCGACTCGATCCTGGCGGTCTGCCGCGACTACGAGCGACCAAGTGATGAGAATATACGAGCGGGTTCTCGGGCCTAGTTAAGATCTGGATTTGGGCTATCCCTGTCCGGTGGCAAGACATCGTCAAACAGTCCGCCGATGCGTTCAGCATCGACCGCAAGCTCCAACCATTTAGACGCCATGCGCAGCAACACGGTTTGATGCCGGCGCGACAGTCCCGGCTCGTTCGCCTGCCGCATGCAATGGTCCGCGCGCTTGCGAAACTCGGCCGCGTCGTACATGTCTGCAACCTCAATGATTATGTGAAACGCAATGAAAACGACGATGAGGCATTCGAGTTCCATCCATGGAACCAATAATCTTCAGTCGTTGCGGCCGCGGGACATGAGGTCGAGGCTCATAGCTGAGCCGGTCGAATTACGTGAGCAGTTTTCGTGGACGGGGAACCAATGATAACTGGCTGCGATAGATGTAGGTCGGCTGGAACGAATGCCGGCTCCGCGCCTGGAGCAACAAACAAAGCGCCTGGAGTATGCCTGTGCAGGATGCGCGCTATTTTCGATCTCAAGCCGAGCTCTGCTTTGCGATGTCGCAACAAATGAGCGACGGCAAAGCCGCTGCGTATCTTCAGGCCCTGGCGGAGCGATACCAGGAGCAGGCCGCCGCGTTGGAATCAGCGCCTCGCTTGGTATCGTCAAGCCTCAACTCATCGTCGGACGACTAGCCCTTCGTAATGTGGCGATGCCGCCTGGCCGGTCTATGGCAGCAACTGGCCGACGTCCCGCAAGGCCGCGCGTAATTGGTCCGAGGTGTAGGGCTTGCGCAGAAACGCGATCTGGCGCTGCTGACGGAAGCGATCGCGCAGGCCGGATTCTTCATAGCCGGTCGAAAAGACGATGGGCATGGAGGGGTAGCTGGCCAGCATCTCGCTCGCCAGCGCGTCGCCGCGCCGATCCGGCAGTCCCACATCGACGATGGCGGCACTGATCCGACCGGACGCAAGCCGCAGCTTCGCCATCGCTTCGGTCGCGGAGCCGGCGACCTCGACCTTGAGGCCAAGTTCTTCCAACAAATCGGTGGCCAGCATTTGCAGCATCACCTCATCCTCGACCACCAGAATGCGCGCCGGTTCCGCTCCGGCGTCGAGGATGTCGCGAAGCTTGGCGGCAAGTGCTGCAAAGGTGAACGGCTTGGTGATCAATTCCACCCCGGGATCGAGACGGCCGCCGTGAACGATGGCGTTGCGCGCATAGCCGGTTGTGAACAGGACCTTCAGGCCGGGATGGCGCCGTCGCGCCTCATCCGCGAGCATGCGTCCGTTCATTCCACCGGGCAGGCCGACATCCGTGAACAGCAGCTTAATCTCGGGGTGAGCGGCAATCGCGTCGAGCGCGGTGGGCCCATTGGCGGCTTCGATCACGCGATAGCCGAGTTCGCCCAGGATCGCGCGCGTGTAATTGCGCACGTCATTGTCGTCCTCGACCATGAGGATCGTCTCCGATCGGTCGCCGTGCGGAACGGTCGGGGTTGGTTCGGGTGTTGCTGCTTTCTCTTCGGAGTGCACACGCGGAAGATAGAGCTTGATGGTCGTGCCTTGGCCGACCTCGCTGTAGATTTTGACGTGGCCGCCGGATTGCTTGACGAACCCGTATACCTGCGACAGTCCGAGGCCGGTGCCGTGTCCGACATCCTTGGTGGTGAAGAACGGTTCGAATGCCTTGGCCTTTACCTCCGTGCTCATGCCGATGCCGGTGTCGGAAATCGCCAGCACGACATATTGGCCTGGAACCACCTCGAGGTGCTTCGTGACGTAATCCTCGTCGAGATAGGCATTGCCGGACTCGATCGTGAGCTTGCCACCGCTCGGCATGGCGTCGCGCGCGTTGACCGCGAGGTTGAGGATCGCTACCTCAAGTTGGTTGGGATCGACATGCACGCGCCACAGGCCGCCGGCCAGCACGGTTTCTACCGCGATCTCCTCGCCGATGCTGCGGCGCAGGAGGTCCGACATTCCGGTCACCAAACGGCCGATATCGACCGGCTTGGGGTCGAGCGGCTGCTGGCGCGAGAATGCGAGCAAGCGCTGGGTCAACGTCTCGGCGCGTTTGGCGCCACGCAGCGCGTTCTCGCTCGAGCGGGCGAGCCGCGCCATGTCCGGCGTGGGATCGTGCAGGTGGCGCTGCAGGGCTTCGAGATTGCCGTTGATCACTGTGAGTAGATTGTTGAAATCGTGCGCGACGCCGCCTGTCAGGTGGCCGATGGCCTCCATTTTCTGCGACTGTCGCAGCGCCTCTTCGGCCTGCCGCCGTGCGGTGACTTCGACCGCTTCGGGCACGATCGCAATCACGGCGTTGTGCTCGTCGCGCACCGGGCGCATCTGGAAGTCGAACCACCGCCAGCCGCCGACGGGGAGGTGCACGCGGATTTCCTGACGTACGACATCGCCTGCGCCGACAACGGAAACGGCGTTGCGCACGATCTCCGGCATGCCCGGGGTCCCGGTGAACCACGGCGTGTCCCAGAACGGCCTGCCAACGACCTCGTCGAGCGTGGCTGCAATGCCGGAAAGGGAAGTGGGATTGGCGTCGAGGAGGGTGCCGTCGAGCGACATCAGGCCTTGATAAGTGAAGCTGGTTCCGAAGATGGCTCGCAATCGCGCTTCCTTAGCTTGCAACTCGGCCGTGCGCTCGGCGACCTGGGCTTCGAGCGTCTCGTTGATCCGAATGAGCGCTTGCTCCGCGAGCTTCTTGTCGGTGATGTCCTGGAAGAAAATCGACAGGGCCCCATCGCGGGCCGGATAGACGCGGATGTCGAACCAGCGGTTCCAAGGAGCATAATAATGCTCAAGAGCCACACGTTGCCGCTCGGTCATGGCACGGCGATATTGGTTCTCAAGCGCGCCTCCGGCTGTCGTGGGATATTCCTCCCAATGGTTCTTGCCGAGCAAGTCTTCGGCGCTCCGTGCTAAGAGACGCTCAGCCGCAGGGTTGATGTAAGTGAAACACCAGTTCCGGTCCAAGTTCATGAAGCCGTCGTTGATGCTGGCGAGGATCGTTTCGGCGCGCTCCTGCGCTAGCTCGGCCTGACGACGCAACTCGTTTTCCACCCGTAGCGACTCACGCCGCAACGCCGCCATGTCGAGATTGCCGCGTACGCGCGCCAGCAATTCGCGCGCGCTGAACGGCTTGGTCAGATAGTCGTCCGCACCGGCCGACAGGCCTTCGATCTTGGCTTCCTCGCCCGCGCGTGCCGACAACAGCAATACCGGCGTATCGCGCAGCACGGTATCCTGTCGCACCGCAGCGAGCAGGCCGAAACCATCGAGTCTCGGCATCATCACATCGGAAAGGATCAGATCGGGCTTGAGCCGCTTCGCGGCCTCCAGAGCGGCTTCGCCGTCAGTCACGGCCTCCACCAGGAACCCGGCGGCGCGCAGCAGCCGCTGGACGTAATTTCGCATGTCGGTATTGTCGTCGGCGAGCAGCACCAGGCGGTTTTCGGCGCCGGCGGTCGAGGCGAGATAGCCGACATCGTCTGCCACCGATCGGGCGGGAATTTCCACCGACGAAGCATCGCTCCCGGTGAGCCAACCCATCGCCTCGTCCACATAGGCTTGCGCACGAACGCTGGTAGCGACGAGTGTTTGGGCGCGGCCGATCTGCTCCGCCGACAGATGGGCGGAACCGAACGGGATCGTTACCGTGAACGCGCTGCCTCGGCCGACCTCGCTCGTGACCTGAATGCTGCCGCCGTGCAGGCGGACCAATTCCTGCACCAGCGCGAGACCGATGCCGCTGCCTTCGATCGAACGCCCGCGTGCGCCCTCGACCCGCCGGAAGCGCTCGAACAAATGCGGAAGTTCATGCGGCGGAATTCCTGTGCCCGTATCGCGGACGGTGAAGGCGGCGCTAAGCCCATCGGCAGAGGGCTGAAGGTCGACATTGATCTCGCCTTCGAACGTGAATTTGAAAGCGTTCGACAGCAGATTGAGAACGACTTTCTCCCACATGTCGCGATCGACATAGACTTGTTGCGGAAGCGCAGCGTCGCGCACATTCAGACGAAGTCCGGCCTTTTCCACCGCGGATTGGAAATTGGAGGCGAGCTCGGCCGTGAATGTTGCGAGATCGACCGGTTCGAAATTAGCCTGCACGCGGCCGGCTTCGATGCGGGAGAAGTCGAGCAGCGTGTTGACGAGCTTCAGCAGTCGAATGCCGCTGCGATGCGCAAGCGTCACCAGCGGGCGATGGTCGGACAGCGCGTCGTTGTCCGACTTGGCAAGTACGTCCTCCAGCGGCCCCAGCATCAGCGTCAGCGGAGTGCGCAGTTCATGACTGACATTGGAGAAAAAGGCAGTCTTGGCGCGGTCGATCTCGGCGAGCGCTTCGGCACGCCGACGTTCCTGTTCATAGGCGTCGGCGTTGGCAAGGCCGGAGGCGATCTGACCGCTGAGCAGGTTGATGAATCCGAGATAGCCTTCGTCCAGACGACGATAGGGATTGATGCCGGCCACCAGAAATCCCGCCGGCCTGTCCTGGCCCTGTTGCGCGATCGGCGTGATCGCGGCATCGTTCGCAGCGATGTCCCAAGCGCCGACCGGAATTCTTTGGAAGCGTTGGTCGAGATCCGTGACGGTCATATTTGTGCGGCGGGCGAGGAGTTCGCCGGCCGGCCACGGAGAATTGCTGCTGGCGGGACTGAGAAAGGTGGGTGCGATCGGATCGCCGGGGATGACACCGGTCGAACAGGTCAGTCTCGCCCGTCCGTCGTCATCGAACAGATATGTCAGGGTAAACGGTAGGTCCTTGAGATTGGCCGCGAGCGAACGAGCGATGGCGGCGCAGACGTCGCCTTGAGTATTCTTTCCGGCGATCTCCGAGGCGAGATCGCGCAGGCTGGTGAGGCGGCGTTCCCCGATGACCCGCTCGGTTTCTTCGGTGACGACGCAGAGCATCCCAACCGTTGCGCCACTATCATCGGCGAGTGGCGAGTAGGAAAATGTATGATAGGTCTCCTCTGGATAGCCGCTGCGCTCCAGCAGTAGAAGCAGCGCTTCGTCCCAGGTCGCCTCGCCGGTCTTGAGCACGTGGTCGATGCGCGGACCAATGTCGGGCCAGATTTCCTTCCAGACTTCCCGGGCAGACGTTCCGAGCGCCCACGTGTGTTTGTGGCCCAGCGTCGGGCGATAAGCGTCGTTGTAGAAGAACAGCAAATCGTCGCCCCAACCCATCCACATCTGATAGCGCGATGTCAGCAGGATGCGGATGACGGTCTTGAGGCTCTGCGGCCAGGTCTCCGGCGTTCCGAGTGGCGTATCCGCCCAATGTTTGGCTCGCATCAGCGCGCCCATGTCGCCGCCCCCCGCCAAGAAATCCGCGGTGTTTGTTATGGCGTCTTTCGCCACCAAACTGGGATGCCCATCCCTCGGCTGTGCAGACAGATTCGCCGGCGTCGGCGGGGGCGCGGCCATGTCGGATTCTGGAAATAGGTCGGATGTCATGGCTTCCTCTAGACCGAACTTCGATATGCGCTGCTCTTGCCGATGGCGATCCGATATCCACCGGATAGCAGGCCGCCGCGACGATATCGCAATTCGGAAGACAGCCTGGAGCACGCGTTCGGACCGCCTGCGGACGTCGTTAATGACGCGGCATATAGTCTGTTTGGGAAGCGTCGGCGGGAAGGGTGCCGCGTCGTTAAAATCCGCGCGTCAGCGGCAAGTAACATGATCAATATCTCGAAAGTCTACTGCGAGCCGGAAGAAGTCTACCGGCCAGCTAGGACTTTAATAGCAAAAATTTTCCACAAGAAAGTCAGCTTCCAAGGGCAGCTGCGCGGAACCTTTGACGGCCGAAAACGTTCGGTGTCGCTCCCATTTGACCGCGTGCGCTCGCCCAACAAAAAAGCCCCCGCGTAAGCGGGGGCAGGGTTTGGCTACGTTCCGTCACAAAACATCCGCAAGGATGCCTACTCGCTAACGCGGCATGTTCCGCTCTGGTTCCCGCCTTTCGAGGTTGTACGGATTATATTTCACGAGTGCGTCGGGTCAGGGGAAGGATCGCCGCCAGGCAGCGGCGTCGGATCGCCGAACGGCTGCTCCGGCTCGCGCGTGGGATCGCCTTCGGGGTCGCGCAGCGGTCGGCCGGGTGGGTCCTTGAGTGGCGGATCCGGCGGATCGCGCAAGGGTTCCTGTCGTTTGGGGGCGGTCCGTACTTGCGATCTGGAACTGGAGGCTTGCTGCATCGGTGGATCCTTATGCCGAAGGGTAACTCCGCGCGAAACCAAGTGTTCCCGTTGCCGGTTTCCGTCCTTGCAGAACACCAACAGATAGTATTCGCATCAGCGGACAAGCTTGTCGGAGACCGCGCTCGGCAAGTCGAGATGCTATCAGCCATCGCCAAGGCAGTTGCACGGCACGTCTCGACGGCTCATTGAATGCTGGTCGTGAACCCGCGATTACTTGCTAGAACGCAGACGCAACTCGCGCAGGACACCCGCCCATTTCGCCGAATCGCGGTCGATACGGACGGCGAGGGTTTCTGCCGTGCTGCCGACTGGCGTGAGGCCGCTCGCTAGAAATCGCTCACGCAGATCGGGGTCATTGATCGCATCGGCGGTCGCTTTTTGAAGCCGCGTAATTACGTCCTTCGACGTTCCCCCCGGCGCATAGAGGCACCAATAATTTGTCGCCTCGAAATCGGGAAATCCCTGTTCGGCAATCGTCGGTACGTTCGGAAGGGTATGAATGCGATGCAGCGCTCCAACCGCCAGCGCCTTGAGCTGCCCATCGCGCAAATAGGGAAGGCTTTGCGGCACGCCGAGCAGCATGATGTGCGTTCGACCGGCCAGTAGATCCGGGAGTGACTGACTGCTGCCCCGATAGGGGACCTCGGTGAGTTTGAAATGCCCGAGCTGCTGCAGCAATTCGGTCGCAAGCTGGTGCGTACTGCCGGGTCCGGTCGAGCCGTAGTTTATTTTTCCAGGATCTCTTTGTGCCTGCGCGACGAGCTCACCGACATCGTTGGCAGCGAGTGAAGGGTGGGCAACCAGTACGAGATCGAGGTCAGCGACCAAGCTGACCGGGCTGAAGTCCTTTACCTGAAAGGGTAGGTGCTCGTCGAAATTCGGACCGATTGCGAATTGGATGTCCGATGCCAGCAACAACGTGTATCCGTCGGGTACCGCCTTGGCGACGAAGTCGGTGCCGATATTGCCGCTCGCGCCCGGACGGTTCTCAACAAAGAAGGATTGCCCGAAGGATTCCGTCAGTTTTTGCGCCAGCGCGCGCGCAACAATGTCGCCACTGCCGCCGGCGGAATAAGCGACCACAATTTTCACCGGTCGGTTCGGCCACTCTTCGGCAGTGGTCCGCTCGTTTGCCACCGCCAGCGCCGCCACGACCAAAAGCGATGTCCAAAATGTCCGCAAGCCGAATCTCCGCGCCGGTAAGCTCCCTCGGAGCCATCGCGACCAAGCTACAATGTTGATGGTGCAACTGGCGCGCGATTTTCCGTCGCAGCAACTTTATTTTGGCGGCGAGACGCAAAATGCAGCAAGCTTTCCACCCTGCGAAAGTTATGCGCCATTATCTTGGCGATACAGGATGAGAGGACGCTCGCCGGCCATGTTTGGTCCGCTGAAGACGACCGATCGTCAGAACAAGGGTCACGAGCGAAGCTCTACGGCGCGTAAACCTCGTCCTCGTTTCGTCGCGTCATGAAAAGGTCCATGGGTAGTTCGGTGCCTATTCCCTTTTGTCGGGCGATCTGGATCATGCGCTGGCATGCCGAGGCGAATTGAATGCCCATGCCCACATTGTTGTGATGATAGGTAATCTGCGCGGACGCGGTGCGACCGGCGATGCGGCCAATACAGAGGTCGCCGATTTCATGGATGTTGCTCCAGGAGACGTAGCCCTTGCGCATGGGCATCATGATTTCGGGCTGGTCGTCGAGTTCGATCTGCTCCTTGAGGTTGGCGATGATAAAGTCCGCGCGCCGCGCGCACTCGTCGTCAAGCTCACGGCGACCGTCGAATTTGTTGGTGCCGATCATACCGATCACGTGGCAGCCGGGCGACAGCCAGTCCCCGAATAGGATCGGATCGGCGGAATTGGTCGCGGCGATCGCGACATCGGAATTGCGGATGGCCTGTTCGGCGGTGCCGACCGCGGTCGCTTCGATGTTGAGGCGGGTTCCCATCTTGTGTGCGAACGCCTCGCGGTTTTTGGCAGTCATTGAATAGACCTTGAGGTGTTTAATGCTCGGGCGCGCACAACAGATCGCTTCCACTTGCGCGGCCGCCTGCTCGCCGGCGCCCAGGATTCCGATCGTGGTTGCGTCTTCACGCACGCAATATTTCGCAACCACGCCGGACGTTGCCCCGACTCGCAAAGCCGACACGGCGTGATCGTGAACGATCCCCAGCAACTCATTGGTGGCGAGGTCCCAAACCAGGACAAAACCGGAAAAGTCCCCAGGAAATTCCATGCGTTTCTGGCCGCCCTTGAGCGGAAAGGCGATATGAGCGCAGTCGAGCCGAATAGCTGCGACACCATGGCAGGGGACGACGCCTGGTATAACGTTCATCCAACTCCATCGCTGTTCAGGAAACCCTTCAAGTGGCGTGTGGATGCGACGGCGAGGGAGGACCTGGGCGCTTCGGCGACCGAGGTCGGCATAGGCTTCTTCCATCAGCTCAATGCATTCCCCCATGGGCAGGAGTCCGGTGGCGTCCTTGTTGGTCAGCACCAGCGTGGTTTTTACCATGTCGTGTCCTTGCCGCAGAGGGAGAGCAACGCAGGGTAGAATTCTCCGCGCTTATATGCGAACATGCTAATTCGATTTTTGAAAGCCCTCATCGAAGAACCCGAAGATGGAGTTGTATCAACTACGGACCTTCGCAGCGGTCGCCGAGCTTGGCAGCTTGACCCAGGCGGCCGAGCGCCTGCATCTATCCCAACCTGCGGCGAGCGCCCAGATCAAACTGCTGGAAGAGGAATTCGGGATCGCGCTGTTTGAACGCAAACCCAGCGGTCTCGCTCTCAGCCGTGCCGGCGCCGGGCTGCTGCCGGGGATACAAGCCTTGCTGGCGAGTGCCGAGCAGGTGGTGAGCAACGCCAAGAGCTTGAGTGGCCGCGTGACTGGCCCGATCCGTTTCGCCACCGTCGCCACCGTGTCGGACAAGTCACTCTTGCGTCTGGGCGCGATGATGAATCTGATCGTGACGCGTCACCCCCGGCTCGATATCGAGGTACAGCACCGCAATTCACGCAGCATCGAATTGGGCGTGGTGAGCGGCGAACTCGATGCGGGCATGTCCTTGGGATGCAAGGACATACCAAAAGTTCGTCGGATTTTATTGAAGGAACTGCCCTATCGCATCGTGGCGCCATTAAGTTGGGGCGAGCGTATGCGCAAAGCGTCCTGGAAGGAATTGGCGGCGGCGCCGTGGATATCGGCCCCCAAAGGTGGCTCCCATCATCAGATGGCGATGCAGTTGTTCAAGAAGTTGCGCCGCCAGCCGCCAGCGGTGATCGAAGCAGACAGCGAACCGCTGATTACTAGTCTGGTGCGAGCCGGCGTCGGATTGTCCCTGATGCGCGAAGATCTGGCGCTGCACGCGGACTCGGTCGGCGCGCTCATCGTCATCGACAAGGGGCGGCCAAGCACATTCCTCCAGGTGCTCTATCGCGCCGCCCGTGAGAATGACCCCTCAATCCAAGCCTTTCTCGGTGTACTGCGTGAATTATGGCCGGAGCAGGACCGGCCTGATTCCGATCGCTCCAAACCTGTTTCGACGTTGCAGTCCCGCGAGCCGGCGGCACTAACCGCCCCAACCGCGCAATACTCTGAGTTGTCGCCGTTCAAGGATCAGCTACCAACAATCTAACATTCTTCTCTTCAAGTGCATCGCGCGCGTACTATTTCAAATTATGTCTTGATGCTTGGGCGCAAAGCAAAATGCAGCGTTCATCTCAAGCTATTGCCGGAATTACTAGCATGTGAGGCGGTATCCACCGAATCAATGCTCGCCATCGAAAAATACGAATATGCAAATGACATAGATTCGGTGTCCAATACTTTCAACGCATGCGGGAAGTCGCTTCAACGGCAACTCGTCTTGCTATCGACACGCGTTGTCGTGGCCGATGCAAGCGAAAGCGGTGACACGGAAGGTTGGTGCCAAGCGATGAGCCGCACCGGTCGGTCTAGTCGGGTCGCCTCGGCGCGATTCCGCCATGCTGATATTGCAACTTGCGAGCTCATATGGCGCCTAAAGCCAAACCCAATCGACGCTCTGACTATCGTGACACCGAGGTCGGGCGCCGTGTCCGGACCCAACGTCTGACCAAGGGCATGTCGCAAACGGAATTGGGCACCAAGATCGGCGTCACCTTCCAGCAGGTGCAGAAATACGAAAACGGCGTCAATCGTATTGGCGCGGGTCGTCTGTCGCGCATCGCGGAAGTGCTTGAAGTCCCTGTCACCTATTTCTTTCCCGACGACAGTGCTGCAGCGTCAGGCCCGGTGCATCAGGATGATTCGCCGTTTGCCCTGCTGTCAACGTCGGGCGCGATTCAACTCGTCCGCGCCTATGCCCGCATTCGGGACGGCCGCGCCCGCCACTCGCTGGTCGAGATCGCGGAGCACATGGCTGATTCCTCCGTGCCGGTGAAAAAGAGTCGAAAAGCCTAGCTGCTACATAAGGTTCCGCCTCGCGTCCCGCGTCGATCGCACGGCGCGGAAGGCTGCGGCTCCTGGAACCATTGATGACGCGTTCGCGTTCAGTCACCGGTCTGCGAGGTGCTGAGTGGTCGAACCGAAAGCGGCGATCGATTCCGGACGTCGTCGGGGGATCTGGCCGCTCCAATCGTTGAACTTTTTTATGGCTGATATGCAGGCGGGCATCGGCCCGTTTCTCGGCGTGTTCCTGCTGGCGCACGGGTGGCAGAGCGGGCTCATCGGCTCGGTGATGACGATCGGCGGCATTGCCGGCATGCTGATGACCGCGCCCGCCGGGGCCGTCATCGACGCCACCACGCGAAAACGCTTATACGTCATCATCCCCGGCATCTTCACAGTTTCGGCCTCCGCCGCCATTTTGCTGTCGCAGCAATTCTGGTTCGTCGCCGTCTCGCAAGTTGCAACGGCCGTCGCTGGCGCAGCGATCGGACCGGCGGTCAACGGCATGACGCTCGGCATTGTGCGCCAAGCCGGCTTCAATCGACAGAACGGGCGCAATCAGGCCTTCAATCATGCTGGCAACATGGTCGGCGCGGGCCTGTCGGGGCTGCTCGGCTGGACCTTCGGTCTGACCGCGGTGTTTTGGCTTGCGGCCGTGTTTGCCGTGCTGTCGATTATATCGGTGTTGATGATTCCGAGCGGCGCCATCGACAATCGCGCCGCGCGTGGCTTGAAGGAAGAGGGTGGGCGCGCCAACGTAGCAAGCGGATATCAGGTCTTGCTCGAGTGCAAACCGCTGCTGGTCCTGGCGGCCGCGCTCGCCCTGTTTCATCTCGGCAACGCGGCGATGCTTCCGCTTTATGGCCTGGCGGTTGTCGCCGACAAACAGGGCGATCCCGCAAGCTTCGTCGCCATCACGATTGTTGTGGCGCAGGGTGTGATGATCGTGGTGTCGCTGATCGCCATGCGGATGGCGGAGCGGGAAGGGCTCTGGATTGTGCTCCTGATCTCGTTTCTGGCGCTGCCGATAAGAGGCGTGATTGCCGCCTGCGTGATCAGTCATTGGGGCGTCTATCCCGTGCAGGTCCTCGATGGCATCGGCGCAGGGTTGCAAAGCGTTGCGGTCCCGAGCTTGGTGGCTCGCATTCTTAATGGCACCGGCAGAGTCAACGTGGGGCAGGGTGCTGTCATGACCTGTCAGGGCATTGGTGCTTCCGTCAGCCCGGCGATCGGCGGCTGGATCGCACAGGAGATCGGCTACAGCGCCATGTTCGTGATTCTCGGCAGCTTCGCACTGGGATCCATTGCCTTATGGATCGGTTATGCTTCGGTCCTCAAGCCTGCATGCGCGCAACAGCCGGATCGTTCCAAGGCGCTTGCAGGCGTCGGGGTGTCGGCATGACGCCGGTCGCCGATTCGTCTATTCCGATTTGATGATTTTGCGGACGGTCGACGATGTCCCCCCATGCGATGACCTGGGCAATTGCATCGGTCGCCGCCGCCGGCGTCATCGTGCGGCCGTTCGATTGGCCCGAGTTCGTGTGGGCCATTGCCGGTGCCACGCTGCTTCTTCTCTTGGGCCTTATCTCGCCGCAAGATGCCTTGGTCGGAATTGCCAAGGGCACCGATGTCTATCTGTTTCTCATCGGCATGATGCTGCTCGCCGAGATCGCGCGTGAGGAAGGGCTGTTCGATTGGCTGGCGGCCCACGCCACCCGGAGCGCCAACGGATCGTCGCATCGGCTGTTTCTGCTGACCTATGTCGTCGGGACCATAGTGACGATATTTCTGTCCAACGATGCGACCGCGGTGGTCTTGACCCCGGCGGTCGCGGCCGCGGTGGCGACCGCAAAGGCCGAGCGAGCGCTGCCCTACCTTTTGATCTGCGCCTTCATTGCCAATGCCGCGTCATTCGTGTTGCCGATTTCGAACCCGGCCAACCTTGTCATTTACGGCAATCACATGCCGCCGCTACTGCAATGGTTGCCGCGCTATCTGCTGCCGTCCGTCGTGTCGATCGTTGCCACCTATCTCTTGCTGCGATGGACACAACGACACGCGCTCCGCCACGCGATCGCGAAAGACGTGCCGGTGCCGACCTTGTCAGTCGGCGGCAAGACCGCCGCGCTCGGAATTGTGGTAGCGGCAGCAGTGTTGCTAGCAGCATCCGCCGCTGACATTCAGCTTGGCCTTCCCACAGCGATCGCGGGCGCGGTCATCGCGGCGGTCGTGCTGATCCGCGGCCACAAGAGCCCGTGGCAGACGATCAAGGATATCGCGTGGGGCGTGTTGCCCCTGGTCGCCGGTCTCTTCGTGCTGGTGGAGGCCCTCGACAAGACCGGCCTGATTGCACTCATCAGCGCGCTCGCGCGCGGCGAAGCCGTGCGGTCCGTCCCTTTGACCGCCTGGGGCGCCGGAATCATCGTCGCCGTGGCCAGCAACCTGATGAACAATCTGCCGGTGGGCCTGATCGGCGGCAGTGCGGTGCAGAGCGCCCAGCTATCCGATCAGATCACGCGTGCTGTTCTGATCGGCGTCGATCTTGGACCCAACCTGTCGGTGACCGGCTCGCTCGCTACCATCCTGTGGCTCACGGCATTGCGCCGGGAAGGGCACCGGGTCGGGGCCGGCGCGTTCCTGAAACTCGGACTGGTCGTGATGCCCCCCGCGCTGCTGCTCGCGATCGGCACCGCGTTGCTATTGGGCTGATGGCATCGCCGCGGCAAACGCAAGGCTGGCGGTGTTACGATGCTGCTTTTCGACAATCATGGAACAGGCGAGGCGCTCGAACGTTGCGAGATCAGCATCCGGATAACACCGCGCATGCATGCGCGCGTTACCTGCCGGCGGAGCGACCTATGGGGCTGTTTTCAGAAGATATTTCCAGTATGGACGGATTGTTTCTACAGGGCCTCAGGCAGATGCTCTATGTGGAAAATCATATTCTGAGCGCGCTGCCCAAGATGGTTGAGAAGGCGACCAATCGCGATCTCAAAACCGGCTTGCTGTCGCACCTCGACGACACCAAAAAGCAGATCAAACGGCTCGCTGCCGCCTTTGAAAAACTCGGACAGGAGCCGGACACGGAGGTTTCGCCGGCTATTGACGGATTGATAAAGGAAGCAGATCGCGCCGCCGCCGAAGTGACGGACAAGTCGGCGCTGGATGCCGCTCTCATCGGCGCAGCGCAGGCCGTCGAACACTACGAAATCGCGCGTTACGGCACGTTGATTGCGTGGGCAAGAGACCTCGGCCACGCTGAAATCGTACGGCTGTTGCAGACCAACCTGAACGAAGAAAAATCGGCCAATAGCAAGCTGAATACGGTCGCGCTACGCAAAGGCGTCAACCTCAAGGCGGCGAGTTGATCGTCCGTCGATACGTAATTGTACTTATCGATGCAAACGCCCGGCGTTTTGTTGCTGCGCCAGCCGCCGCTTTTGCTTGGTCATTTGTCCTGATCCGAAATTCCAGGCCCCGTAGCACAATGTTTACGCACGGGAAGCTATAAAGGCCCGCCTCGCGTGCGGAAGGGGCTTTGCCGTAGCCCGTGTCCGGCTCAGGCGTCGTCGGGGGACGAAGATGCGAAATCTCAAATTCAATATTCGGATCGCCCATAAAATCATGGCGATCGGTGCAACAGGGGTCGTCGGGCTCCTGGTTGTCGCCGGCATCTACCTGATGGGAAATTCCGCACAGCAGATGCTGCGCCAACGGGCAGGCGATGCACGCGCCATCAACGATCTGATGAACAAGGTTTTCGTGGCGATGCTGGAAAGCCGGCGTGCGGAAAAGGATTTTCTGCTTCGCAGCGACGAGACCTATGCAAGGCGCCAGCAAGATGTTGCCAAGGGGATCAACAACGATCTCGACGAATTGCGGCGTAAGGCGAGCGCGGTGGAGGGGGGCAGGATCGTTCAGGATGTCGCCGCCATCCGCACCGGGTTTGACACTTATGCTAAGAGCTTCAATGCGGTGGTCGACCTGAAGCTCAAGCTTGGGCTCAAGGAAACGCTGGGCCTGGAGGGAGCCTTGAGGGACTCGGTGCACGGCATTGAGGACAGGCTCAAGGAATTCGACGAGCCGCGTCTGGCCGTGATCATGCTGATGATGCGGCGGCACGAGAAGGACTTCATGCTGCGGCGCGAGGCGAAGTACGGCGAAGAGATGAAAAAGCGCGCGGCCGAATTCGCTACGGCGCTCGGGGGCGCTGGTATTCCCGCCGGCGCCAAGGAAGAGATCACACAGAAGCTCGCGGTTTACCAGCGTGACTTCTTCGCCTGGTTGGAAGCGGCCTTGGCGCTTGCGGATCAGCAGAAGGCGACCTCGGCGGCCTATGCCACCATCGAACCTTTGGTCGAGCGCGTCCAGCAGACGATCAACCGCAGCTCCAGCGACGCCGATGCTGCGGAGCAGGAGGCCAACGCGGGCACTCTGCGACAGATGCAGGTCGCCATAGGCACGGTCATTCTCGGTGTTGTCGGGCTTGGCATCTTCATCGGACGGGCGGTGTCGAAGCCGCTGACCGCGATGACGGGTGCGATGCGCCAACTTGCGGACGGAGATTTCAAAGTGGTGCTGCCCGGTCTCGGTCGGCGCGACGAGATCGGCGATATGGCCACTGCGGTCGAGACCTTCAAACTCAAGGCGATAGAGCGCGCGCAACGCGAGGCGGAACAGGAGGAGACCCGCTCGCGATCAGCCGCGGAGGAACGCAGGCGCGCGATGTGCCGGCTAGCGGATGAATTTGAAGCGGCGGTCAGCAGCATCATCGGTACAGTGTCCTCATCCGCAACCGAGCTGGAGGCAGCGGCTGGGGCGCTAACCAATACGGCCGAGACAACCCAGCAGCTCTCAGGCGCAGTCGCGGCTGCTTCCGAGCAGGCCTCCGCCAATGTGCAATCGGTCGCCGCGGCCTCAGAGCAGCTCTCCGGCTCGGTGCATGAAATCGCCCGGCAGGTGCAGCAATCGAGCAAGATCGCGAGTGAGGCGGTGCAGCAGGCCAAACGGACCGACACACGCATCGGCGAACTGTCGCAGGCGGCCGGCCGCATCGGCGACGTGGTGAAGCTCATCACCTCGGTCGCCGAGCAGACCAATTTGCTTGCGCTCAATGCCACAATCGAAGCCGCGCGGGCAGGCGACGCCGGCAAGGGTTTCGCCGTGGTCGCGCATGAGGTCAAGGCGCTTGCTGCCCAAACTGCAAAAGCGACCGAGGAGATCGGCACGCAAATCGCCGGCATGCAAGCGGCGACGGCGGAATCGGTGGCCGCGATCAAGGAGATCGGCGGCACCATCGGGCGGATCTCGGAGATTGCGTCGTCGATCGCGGCCGCGGTTGAGGAGCAGGGCGCGTCGACCCAGGAGATCTCGCGCAATGTCAATCAGGCCGCTCAGGGCACCGCGCAGGTCGCGCAGAACCTCGGGCACGTGAATCGGGGAGCGAGCGAAACCGGCACGGCATCGACGCAGGTGCTGTCATCGGCGCAATCGCTCTCGAAGGAGAGCAACCACCTCAAGCGCGAGGTCGACAAGTTTTTGATGACGGTTCGTGCTGCCTAGGAGTTCGGGCGCTGCAAGTCCTTCACCGTCGCCATCAACAAAGCCGATAGTGCCGCCGAGCCGGATGACGACCTGGCCCGATCAAAACGGACCGGCGCTGAAGCGGAACGGCTGTAAGACGTCGTAAGCGGTCTTGGTAATCGGGAAGGCATAGTCCACCCGCAGGGGCCCCAACGGCGACGACCAGATCAGCCCGGCGCCGACCGAGGACCGGATCAGGCTCGAGCTTGGCAGCATCACCGACTGCCCGGAAAATGTGGTCGGGCCGCCATAGCCCCAGACATTGCCGGCGTCGGCGAACAGAGCGACCTTCAGGCCGAAATCGGTGGGCACGTAGGGAACCGCCGCCTGCATTTCGACCGACGTGGCCCAGAAGCTGTTGCCGCCGATGTTGTCCATCGAGGTGCCCGGCGTGAGATCGCGCGGGCCGAAGCCGTTGACCTCAAAACCGCGGACCATTTGCGGCCCGCCGAAGAAACTGTTCAGCAGCGGCACCTGTTGGCCGCCCCAGCCGGTCACATAGCCGTCCTGCACACGCGCGATCCCGACCACTTCATCGGTGACCGGCTGATAATACCGGATGTCTCCGGTCGTCTTGACGAACTTGGCCGCGCCGCCGAGGCCGGCATAATCCTGGTTGAGATTGGCGCGCACGCCGCTGGTCGGGGCCTGATTGTTGTCGAGCGAGTTGTAGCCGACGGTATAGCCGACCATGGAAACCCAGGCCGGGCCTTCCGCCGCCGCCTGCTTGATCGGCAACGACGCCTCGCCGTTGGCATAGCATCCCGGCGGCGGGTTGCTCGGCGAGCAATCCATCATCGCGGGATCGAGTGTCAGGCTCTGGTTGAAAAGGGAATAGCGCAACTGGACGCTGGTTTCTTCCGTCAACGGTGCGCCAAGACGGAAGGTGCCGCCATAAGTCGTGCTGCCGTAGGACTGCACGGTGCTGACCAGGTTCTCCTTTCCGAACACGTCGACGCCGAGCGCAATCCGCTCGCCCAGAAAATAGGGTTGCGTGAATGCGAGATCGAAGCCGCGGGTATATTCGCCGAGGGTCACGGTAGTCTTCACCATCAACCCGGTGCCCCACAGATTGCGTTCGCTGACCGTGACCTCGCCGAGCGGCCCCTCGACGGTCGAATAGCCGCCGGAAATCATAAAATCTCCGGTCTGCTTTTCCTCCACGTCGATGTTCACCACGACCTTGTCGGCGGCGGAACCCGGCGCATTGGTGATTTTGACCGACTGGAAGAAATTCAGGTTCTTCAACCGCCGCTCGGCTTTGTCGAGCAGCACGCGGTTGTATGCGTCGCCTTCCCCAACATCGAGTTCGCGCCGCAATACATAGTCCCGCGTCTTGGTGTTGCCGCGGATGTTGATGCGCTCGATGTAAGTGCGGGGACCGTTTTCAATCCGGTAAACTAAATCCATGGTTTGGTGCGCGCGATCGCGATCGCCGCGTGGCTGCACCACGGCAAAGGGATAGCCACGCTTGGAGATCTCCTTGGTGATGTCGTCGACGCTCTGCTGGACCGCGTCTGCGTTGTAGATGCTGCCCGACGCCGTGCGCACCAGGCCGCGCAACGGCTCCGCTGTGACCACCGGCACGTTGGATTGAATATCCACTTTGCCAACCCGGTAGCGCTCGCCCTCCGAAAGCGTAAAGGTGACGGCAAAGCCCTTCAGCTGTGGATCGAATTCGGATACCGCCGAGATCACACGAATATCGGCATAGCCGTTTTTGAGATAGAGCCGGCGCAGCAGGTCGCGATCGAGCTCGATGCGATCGGGATCATAGACGTCATTGCCGGTGAGCCAGCTCAGCCAGCTCCATTCTTTTGTCTTGATCGCGTCCTTCAGTTTTCTGTCCGCGTAGGCGTGATTTCCGAAGAATAAGATCTTCTTGACGCCGGTCTTGTCGCCTTCGATGATCTTGAACACGAGATCGAGGCGATGGTCGGAACGCTCGATCGTCTGCGGATCGACGCGGGTGTCGAAGCGGCCGTTATGGTGGTAGAGCTCGACGATGCGCTGCACGTCCGCTTGCACAGTCGCCGGCGAGAACGGGCCCTGCGGCTTCGACTGGATCTCGTCGGTGAGCTGCTTCTCCTTCAGGGACTTGTTGCCTTCGAAGGCGATTTTGCTGATCAGCAAGTTTTCGACCACGACCACCACGATATGATTGCCCGCGCGCTTGATGCTGACATCGCGGAACAGGGACGTCGCATAGAGTGCTTTGAGGGCGGCATCGGTCGCGCGCGCGTCGAGTTCTCCGCTCGGGTCGGGATGGATGTAGGAGCGGATGGTATCGGCCTCGATCCGCTGATTGCCCTCGACCAGGATCGGCGGCCCGGCCTGGGCGCTCGCAACATCGATCCCAGCGGGAAGCAATGCGAGGAGAAGGCCGAGGACACGGGTCAACAGAACGCACGACCGCGCCGGCTGCTGCCGTTGTCGGGTGCGAGGGAAAAACGCGGACATGAACGCGTGGTACATTGGATCGGCCCGGGAGGATTGCAATCGGTAGCCGGGGCGGAACGATGGCGGTTTGCCGGGAATTCAAGGGATTTTTCCTCCGGAAATGCCGGATTTTGCCACGGTATTGCCGTGTTGGCGTCCAAATGCCCGCCGCCCCGGAGAGCCGGCGGGCGGAATCTTCGGCGACGGCTTGGCCTGCCGGCGGGTCCCAACCGTGGCAGCGGGAGCGGACTGACTATCCGCGGGTCGCGGGCGCGCCGGCGTCTCGCAACATTGCGGATACGGCGCGCTCCGTCGCCGACAAGTGCGCGTCCATCAAACGCGTTGCCTTTGGCGTGTCGCGCGCGAGCACGGCCGCCATGATGCGCTGATGTTCGGCGTTGACCGCGCGCACGCGCGCCGCCGGTTCGCGGTGGTGCAGGAGCCGAAACTTTCGGTAGCGTTCGGCGTGGTCGTAGAGGGTACGCCAAAACTGCAGCCGCCATGGCGAGCCGCAGGCCGAGACCAAGGCGAAGTGAAAGACGCGGTGCCGGCTCTCCCACAGATCCGCGGCGGCGCGGTCGTCGGGAGTGCCGGGGAGCGGCGTTCGTGCCAGCAGGTGCATGGCAGCGACGATCTCTGCCTCCCAGGCGGCGTCACCGCGCTTGATCGCGCGCGTCAGGCAGGCGAGCTCCAGCTCGCGGCGGGTCTCCATGAGATCGGCGAATTCGGTGAGTGACACGTCCTTGACGCGGAACCCGCGCTGGGATTCTCCCACAATCAGTCCCTCGACACCCAATCGGGTCAACGCTTCCCGGATCGGCGTCAGTCCGACGGAGAGGCGCGCCTGCAAATCGCCGGGGCGCAATCTGGCGCCGGGGGCGAGTGCGCCGGCCAGCAGTTCGGCGCGCAGGAGACCATAGGCGCGTTCGGTCTCGGAGCGCGGTGCGGTCGCGGCGGGCTGTGGATGCTGCATGGGCATTTTATCAAGTTTGACAGAATTTATAAAAATTGCCGATACTCCTGGCAACGGTCTTTTCGATCGGCTTGGACGCATCCCGATGACATCGGCGGAACCCGCTTGGGCCTTGGCGACAGTGCGGATCGGCGGGCGACCGATGCCCTGTCTTGCCGTTGGGGAAAAGTTCTATCCTTTGGGCGATTTGGCAGCGGATCTTGGCCAAAAAGTCCCGGCGGCGACCGCTGATCTGTTCGATGACTGGCGGGCGTCGGAATCCCTGCTCGCGGCGATGGCGAGGCGAGTGTCGTCCTGGAGCGGAAAGCCGATCAAGGCGGCCGACGCCGAGGTGCTTGCACCGCTGCGCCCGGGAAAAGTTCTGTGCGCCGGAGCAAACTACTACGACCACATGGCGGAGATGGGTTTTCCCGATGTGCAAAAAGCGACACAGCGGCTGTTCTTCTTCTTCAAGCCGGTCGACCATGCGGTCGTCGGACCCGGAGCGAGCGTGGAGATGCCACGCGGGACGCAGATGTTCGATTGGGAAATCGAACTCGCGGCCGTCATCGGCAAGCGCGCACGCTATGTGTCGGTGGCGGAGGCGCTCGACCACGTTGCCGGCTACACGGTCGCAATCGACCTGTCGGCGCGCGATTTCAACCGGGCGCCCGATCAGTTTTACAAATTCGACTGGGTGGCCGGCAAAGCGATCGACACCGGTTGCCCGGTCGGGCCCTGGGTTGTTCCCGCCGAAACCATTGCCGACCCACAGAACTTGAGCCTGAAATTGTGGGTCAACAGCGCGCTCAAGCAAGACAGCAATTCGAGCAGGATGATCTATTCGGTCGCAGAGCAGATCGCGCGCGCCTCCGAGATCATGACGCTCGATCCCGGCGACCTCCTGCTGACCGGGACGCCAGCCGGGGTTGGGGTGCCGAAGGGAACGTTTTTGAAGGTCGGCGATCGGATCGACGCCGAAATCGAGCACATCGGGCGTCTGAGCGTCAGCATCCGGTCTTGAACTTGCAAGACGAGCGGGCGATCGAACAGGAAGGGTTGGGGCATGACGAGACGTCGCGAGGGTCTGCAAGGACGTGAACGCCTGCGCTGGGCGGCCCTTCTTGTCGTGGGGTTGCTGTTGTCGTCCGGCCCCGGCCGCGCCGCCGATGTCACAATTCGGGTATCGACCGCCGCGCCGCCGTCCGATTTCCTGGCAAAGTCGTTGGAGGGGTTCAAAGCTGAGGTGGAAGCCGCCCATGTCGGAGTGACGGTGGAGACCCATCCGGCCTCGAGCCTGTTTCGCCAGGGCACCGAAGTGCCGGCGCTGCAGCGCGGCAATCTCGAAATGAGCACCATGACCACGTTCGAGGTGGCCCAGCAGATTCCGGCTTACGGACTGTTCAATCGGGCCTACCTGTTTCGCGATTACGACCATCTGCGCCGGGTCTTCGATGGTCCGATCGGCGACGACTATCGCCGCACCGTGGCCGACAAGATGGGGATCGAAATTCTCGCCGTCGCCTACCTCGGCACCCGCCACGTCGATTTGCGCCAGAAACGCGAGGTCAAGAAACCGGCCGATCTTGCCGGCGTGAAGATGCGGATGCCGGCGGGGCCGGAATGGCTGCTGCTCGGCAAGGCGCTCGGGGTCTCCCCGGTGCCGCTCGGAATGCCGGAAGTGTATCTCGCGCTGAAAACCGGGTCGATCGATGGCCAGGAAAATCCGCTTTCGATCCTCAACGCGGCGAAATTCTACGAAGTCACCGAGCAGGTGGTGCTGACCGCGCACCTGGTGCAGCCGGTGTTCTTCGACGTTGCGAAGCCGTTCTGGGACAAACTCGCTCCTGAACAGCAGAAGGTCGTCGCGACGGCGGCGCGCAACGCCGCCAAGATCAACGACGACGGCCGGCTCGCCGATGAACGGGCGGTCGTTGACGCGCTGCGCGGCCGCGGCCTCGCCGTCGATGCCATCGACCTCGCGCCGTTCCGGGCAATGGCGGATAGCGTTTACGACGCCGATAGCACCAAGGCCTGGGATGCGGGTTTGACCCGCCGTGTCATGGAGCTGCGATGAGCGCGGAGCAATGACGGGGCTGTTGCGATGGGCAGGGCGTGCCGCCGAACAAGCGGTCGCGCTGATGTTCGCCGGTGTGTTTCTGGTCTTCGTCTACAAGATCGTCATGCGTTACGCCGCCGGCGATGCGGTGGCCTGGGCCGATGAAGTCTCCGTCATCTTGTTTGTCTGGATCATCTTCTGCGCCAACGCCCTGGTGGTCAGCGATCGTCGTCAGATCACTTTCGACCTTGTTTATCGTTTGCTGTCACCGCGCGCGCGCCGGCTCTGCCGCATGGTGCGACTATTGATCGTGGGCGGCCTGTTTGCGTGGGCGCTTCCGGCCGTCGTCGACTACATCCTGTTTTTGTGGCGGGAGCGCACGCCGGTTCTTTCGCTGCCGCTCGACGTCGTCTATTCGTGTTTTGGATTGTTCGTCGCGGCTGTGGTCGTCCGCTCCGCAACCGAATTCGCCCGGCTGGCCGGCTCCGGCTGGCGTCAGCACGTCTGACGAACCCGATGTCGGCGCTCTCGGTGCTCGCGATTGTGTTCATCGGCACCGCGGTGCTCGGCGCCCCGGTTGGCCTGGCGATGCTGTCGGCCGGGTTTGCCTACCTGATCGTCAGCCATCAGGATCTCGGTCTGGTCGTCGATCAGACCATGAACGGCCTTTACAACAGCTATTTGCTGCTGGCGGTGCCGCTGTTCATCTTCGTCGCCAACCTGATGAATGCGAGCGGCGTTCTCGAGCGACTGCTGGTGTTTGCCCAGGCCCTGGTCGGCCGGTTTCGCGGTGGGCTCGCCCATGTGAACGTCATCGCCAACCTGATTTTCTCCGGCATGAGCGGGAGCGCGGTCGCCGACGCCGCCGGGCCCGGCCTGATCGTCGCCCGGATGATGATGCGCGATGGCCGTTATCCGGCAGGCTTCGCCGCTGCGACCTCGGTGGCTTCCGCAACCATTGGGCCACTGGTGCCGCCTTCGATCGCGATGATCTTCTATGCCCTGATCGCCAACGCCTCGGTCGGCGCGCTGTTTCTCGCCGGCATCGTTCCGGCTGCCTTGATGGCGCTGGCGCTGATGGGCTGCATCGCGGTGATCGCGCGTCGCCGCAATTTTCCCGCCGAGGCTCCGCCGCCGTGGCGCGCACTCCCTGCGATTTTCTTTGGCGCGCTGCTGCCGTTGGCACTCCCAGTGCTGCTGCTCGGCATCATCTATTCCGGCGTAGCCAGCCCGACAGAGGCGGCGGCGATTGCGGCGGCCTATGCGCTGGTGCTGGCATTCGTGGTCTATCGCTCCCTCAATCTTGCGCGCCTCATGCAGGTGATCGCCGATACGGTGACCTCGACCGCGACCATCGGCCTGATCATGGCGGGCGCCTTTGTGTTCAACTATGCCATCGCCAACGAGGGGGTGCCGCATGCCATCCACGACGGCTTGGTGGCGTTGCATTTGTCGCCGCTCGCCTTCCTGCTCTGCGTCAACGGCCTGTTGTTGCTGCTCGCAGTTCTGGTTGATGAAATCACCATCCTGTTGGTGATCGTACCGCTGCTGGTGCCAGTGGCGCAGAGCCTGCACATCGATGCCGTGCATTTCGGCGTCGTCGTTGTTCTAAACATGATGATCGGGCTGGCCTTGCCACCGCACGGCTTGCTGCTGTTCGTCGTCAACGGCTTGACCGGGACCCCGCTGTCGGAGATTTTCCGTGAAATGCCGCCGTTCGTTGCGGCCATGCTGCTGGTCCTGCTTGCGGCCACCTTGTTCCCGGATCTCGTTCTGACGTTGCCCCGTCTCTTGGGTTACGCAGTCCCGTAACCGGTATTTAACCGGTGGAGGATCCCAACGGCGCGGCTTAAGAATCGGTTGCGACCGCTCCGTGGAACTGGCGCCGCCGCATGGGTGTGGTGCCATCGCGGGTTTGTCCCGCATCTCGGAGGTACCCTAGGCCATCTTCTGGTTTCGCACGGTTAATCCGCCATCAACGAAAGCCCGGTAGCTTGCGGGTCCTGATCCCAGAACGGGCAGCCTGATGAACGATAAAAGACGAGCCCCGCGCGCCCGGATGCTCAAGACCGGCAAGATCGTGCTGAGCGAAAAGGCGCCGAAAATCGAGTGCACCATCCGCAATATGTCGGAGACCGGCGCGCTGTTGCAGATCTCTTCGACCTACGGAATTCCGGCGGATTTCGATTTGGTGCTGTCGGCGAGCGAACGCCGCGCCTGTCATGTCGCGTGGCGGACCGACTCGCGCCTCGGAGTCACCTTTCGCTGAACCTTGTTACGGTTTCACGTCGATCGACGGCCGTCCCGACAGCTTGGCAAGCTCGCCCTGCCGGGCGTTTTCCGTCCGCATGAAGGCCGCGAAGCTCTCCGGCGTGTTTTCGCTCGGCGCGCTCATGCCGAGCGGTGCCATGCGCGCGCGAAAGGCATCCGAATGGATTGCGTCGTTGAGCGCTTTGTTGAGGAAGGCGATGATTGGCGCTGGCGTGTGCGCGGGCGCCGCCAGCCCGACGAAGCCGCGGTGATCGAAGCCGGCAAATCCGAGTTCGCTCATGGTCGGAATGTCGGGCCAGCTCGCAATCCGCTCCGGACTTGCGATTGCGAGAGCGCGCACCTTGCCGCTATCGGCGAGCGATTTGGCGCTTGAATAGAACACGAAGGCGCCTTGCACTTCGCCGGTGAGAACCGCCGCGGCCGCTTGCGCACTGCCGCGATAGGGGACGTCAGCGATGGTGGTCTTGGCCAGCGCGTTCAACTGCGACACCGCGATGGCTGGTGAGGTCGCGGGACCCGAGGTGCCGAAGCTCACCGGCTTGACCTTGGCGTCGGCAATCACGTCAGCCACCGAGTGATAGGGCGTATCCGAATTGACGATCAGCACCAGAGGCGGCCCGTCGACCATCATTCCGATCAGGGTGAAATCATTGACCGCATCGTAAGGCACCGGGAGGTAGTGCAGGTTCTGCACGTCCGCGAGTGCATTGACCAGCAGCGTGTAGCCGTCGGGTTCCGCTCGCAGAACGAAGCTCGCGCCGGTGATCCCGGATGCGCCGGTCCGGTTCTCTACCACGATCGGCTGACCGATCTTTTCCTGCATTTCGGCAGCGAGCAGGCGCGCCGGGATGTCGGAGATGCCACCAGGAGCGAATGGCACCACCAACGTAATGGGACGGGTCGGATAGGTTTGCGCCTGTGCGCTCGTCTCCAGCGTGCAGACGACGAGCGCCGCAAGCAGGCGGAACATGATGGGTAGGCGGCGTTGCGGCTGTCGGGTCATGGTTCTCTTTGCAATGGACTGACGGGTGGGGCTGCGGCCATCCAGATCAAGCAAATCGTGCGCCACGCGGTCGCCGCGCATATCCGCGCCTGACATGTCTCAGGACGCCTTGCGGTTGCAGAAATCGAGCGCCAGCGCGAGATAAATCTTGGCGGCAGTGACGCAGTCATCGAGCAAAACATGCTCGCCGAAGGCATGCATGGAGGCGCCCTTTGCGTCGGGATGCATGCGCCCGCCCGGCCCGAAGGCGACACAGGGGACGCCGTAGGCGGTCAAGTGGACGGAGTCGGCGCCAGGTCGTCGGATGATCGGCGCTGGCGTGTTGCCGCTCACTGCGACTTGGGCGGCGGCGAGGGCCTGCACGCCTGGGAGCGTCTCGTCGAGCACGACCGGGGGGTCGCTCACATAGACATGCATGCGCGGCTCGGGCGTGTCGGTGCGCTCGGCAAACGCGCGCAAGACCACGCGGAGCGCGCGCTTGACGCTGTCGACGGTCTGACCCGGGACGGTGCGAATATCGAGATAGAGGCTGCAATCGTGGGGATTGCGCGACAGCCGCCAGGGCGCGCCGCCGCGGATGGCGGCCACCGTCACGTTGGCGTGCTCGCCCATAAAGTGGTGCGCCGCCTCGTAGTCGCGCCCCCATTGTGCGATATCGTTCTGCAACTCGTGCATGACGGCGATAGCGTTGACTACATTCGGCCGGTTGGCGAGGGCGGAATGGGCAACGGTGCCCTCGACGCTGATGCGCAGCCAGATGCAGCCCATGTTGGCGACCGCGACGCGCAGACCGGTCGGTTCTGCCAGCAGGGCAAAATCAGCAGTGATGCCGTGGGTCACGAGATGGCGCGTGCCGATCCCGTAGCCCGAATACTCGACGCCCTGGAATTCCTCGATCGCGGTCTTCTCGATCTCGCCGACCACGGCACCGAACGAGATGTCGCCGGCGAGCCGGCAACCGGCCTTCACGATAGCCTCGATCGCAACCAGGGCTGCCGCCAGCCCGCTTTTCATGTTGTTGGCGCCGAGGCCGAGGACCCAACCGTCGCGCAGGATGGCCTTGGGCTTGAAGCCGTCTCCGGCGAGATGCGCCTCTTCGCCCGAATAGGACGTGTCCATGTGGCCGGTGAACAGCAGATTGAGTCCGTCGCCGCGCCCACGCCAATGGCCGACCGCATTTGGCCGGCCGTCATCGACCTGCGGAAGGTCTGTTTCCAGACCAGAGCGGCGCATGCGCTCGACCAGATAACGCGCCACCCCGCTCTCGTGTCCGGTAGGGCTCGGAATGTCGACAAGGTCCATCAGGACCTCGCGGACGTGATCGGCGGTGATGTGGGCGACGGCTTTGACGAAATCAGGATGGGTCATGGATAGCGAGGTCTGCTATTTCTATGCTGGAAGCTCGAAGACGCGGGGCCGGTTCGCTGCGCGCGACTTTCCGAGATCATGTCAAATTCACTCACCCCGGCGGCTTCGCCGCGAACTTCGATCCGCGCCGGCACATGCGGCCCTTGACGTCCTGCCAGAGCAGTTCGGTCGCGTGCAGGTGGCCGATGGCGCGCGCGATGGTCTGGAAATCATAGGTCGAGAAGCGCTCGGCGATTTCGGTGTAGTAGAGCGGCTCTAAATCGATCGCGGCGAGGATCTCGGCGGCGAGCGCCGCGATCTTCGGGTCGTCGCCGGATTGGCCCGCGGGATCGGGCTTGCCGCCGAGGTAGTCTTCGATCTTCGCCTTGTCGGCATAGGCGTAGGTGATGCGCTCGTAGCTGTCGCGCGACACGCCTTCCGGGATCGTCGCATCGATGCCGACTTTGGCGGTGGTCGGCACCACGCCGACCGGCGTCGGCTGCAGGCTTGGATCCAGTGGCTTGGCGCGCGCATGGGTGACGATCATGATATCGCGGTCGCCCTGCACGCGGGTCGCGATCGCCCATTCGACATCCATTGGATTGAACACGTCGATGTCGTCGTCGACCACCACCACGTGCTTGAGATCCATCACCGATAGCGCCGCGAGCAGGGCGTTCTTGCCCTCTCCCGGCTGCTTCTTGATCGAGATCACCGCGTGCCAGAACGCGCAGCCGCCGAGGGTCACGTTGATGTCTTTGACCACCACGCCGGCGGTCTTGAGCGCCTGCCGGATCGCGGTATAGCGGATCGGCGCCGCAAGCCAGGTGTTTTCCCACGGCATGTGCAGCGCGTAGTACAGCGCGTCCTTCCGCCGGTGCACCGCCTTGATGCGCACCAGCGGGTTCCAGTGCAGTCCGCCCATCAGGCGGGTGAACTCGCCGAAGCGACCCTCCGGCCAGGTCCAGCCGGTCGGCAGGATCTCCGCTTCCAACACGATCTCGGCGTCGGCGATATAGGGCAGATCGATGGTCTCGCACGGCGCCAGCGCCACCGGCTCGCCGCGCAGCCCGCCGACGATCGCCATTTCGTCGACCCCGAGCGGGGCACGGTAGCCGGACCCCATGATTTCCATCGGATGGGTGCCGATGCTGATCGAGATCGGGCAGGGACGTCCAGCCTTGAAGGCACGATCGGCGAACAGCCGCATATTGTTGGGGGTGACGATATCGATGCCGGTGAGGTTCTTTTCCTTGACGATGAAGCGATAGATTCCGCTGTTCATCCCGAGTTCGGGGTCGCGCGCAATCGCGATCCCCGCGGTGATCATTGGGCCGCCGTCGAAGATCGAGGACATCGGAATCGGTAGTTTGTAGAGGTCGACCTCGTCGCCGACCTGGGTGATTTCGCGGGTCGGCGAGGTCTTGACCATCTTCGGCGCGATCGGATGATCGATCGCCTGCTTGAGCTTGGCCTCGACCTCCAGATAGGTGTCGCAGCCCATCGACATGATGGCGCGTTCTCGCGAGCGGATGATGCCGGACACGACCGGGATGTCGTAGCCGATGACATTGTGAAAACAGAGCGCGGTCTGGGCCTGATCGACCAGGGTGGCGATATGGCGGATATCGACCGGCTGATGCAGATCGACGAGTTCTCCCGCCTGCCTTAGCCGGTCGAGGAATTGGCGGAAGTTCTCTTGCATGTCAGTCTCCAAAGGGGGCTCACCGGCCAACCTATCGGTGATACGGGGGGTCGGGCAATCACGCCCTGCCGCGTAGCTCATCTGCATTTGCAGGGATGAAAAGACCTCGCTTGAAACGCGATTTGGCAATATGCATTTGCCTGATTGCGCCTCGCTATGGGCAACCCGCGGGCCGCTGATGGACGGGGCAGGGCGCCTGGCGCCGACCGGAGGACGACAGTGAGCGAAACAATGAAGGCCCTGGTGCTGCAACGGCACGGCGGACTGGCGGATCTGGCGGTGGTGTCGGATTATCCGAAACCCACCGCGACCGAGGGGCACGTCGTCATTCGCGTGCGCGCCTCCTCCTTTAACTACCACGACATTTTCACGGTGCGCGGAATGCCCGGCATCAAGGTGCCGATCCCCGTGGTGATCGGCCTCGATATGGCCGGCGAGATCGCCGAGGTCGGCGCCGGCGTCAGCGGTTGGAAAGCGGGCGATCGCGTGCTGGTCAATCCTGTCAACAAGAAGCGCGGGCTGATGGGCGAAATGCTCGACGGCGGTATGGCGGAATATTGCCTGGTGTCGGCCGATCAATTGATCGCGATGCCGGCGCGCGTGACGTTCGAGCAGGCGGCGTCGCTGCCGGTCGCCTACGGCACTGCCCACCGGATGCTGATCACCCACAAGACGATCGAAAAGGGCGAACGGGTGGTTGTGCTGGGCGCCAGCGGCGGGGTCGGAACCGGCTGCGTTATTCTTGCCAAGATGCTGGGCGCCGAGGTGATCGCCTGCGCGAGCAGCGAGGAGAAGCTTCGACGTCTGAAAGAGTTCGGCGCCGATCAGGTGCTCGACTACACCAAGGTCGATTTTTCCAAATGGGCGATTGAGCGCTATGGCAAGCCGCAGCGCCGTAGTCACGAGGGCGGCGTCGACGTCGTCATCAATTTCACCGGCGGCGACACCTGGCTGCCGTCGCTGCGCTGCGTCAAGCGCGGCGGCAAGATTCTGGTCTGCGGGGCGACAGCCGGCCACGATCCGAAAGAAGACCTGCGCTATATCTGGAGTTTCGAACTCAAGATCATCGGGTCAAACAGCTTCTACGACGACAATCTCAAAGGCCTGATGGAGCTGATCGAAGCCGGCAAGATGGCGCCGGTGATCGACAAGGTGCTTCCGCTCGAACAGGCGAGCGAGGGCTTGCGCCTGATCCAGGATCGCGAAGTGATCGGCAAAGTCGTGGTGACGCCATGAGCGAAGCGTTGACGCTGGAGCAGGTCCAGAAGTTGATCTCGCGGGCGCCGTTTCATCAATGGCTTGGCATCACCGTGCTGGCGCTCAACGACGACGGTATCGAGGTGAAGGCGACCTGGCGCGAGGATTGGGTAGTCAATCCGGAGGTGCGCTACACCCATGGCGGCATCCTTGCCGCGCTTGTCGATCTCGCCGCCGATTGGGCGCTGGTCAAGCACACCGGCCGCGGCGTTCCGACCATCGACATGCGGGTCGATTATCACGCGGCTGCGATGCCGGGCGATCTCGTCGCCCGTGGCAAGGTGATCAAGGCCGGCCGCCAGTTCTCGACTGCGGAGGCGCACGTGTTCGACGCCGGCGGAAAATTGCTCGCCAGCGGCCGCGGCACCTATTTCACCGCACCACCCAAAGCCTGAGCTGGCGGCTTGAGGTCACGGAGTGCGGACATGCCCGGCACCAATCTCGGCGATCTCATCGATCACCATCGCGATCTCGAAAAGATCGCGATCGTCGATCTCGGCGGCGAACAACCGCCGCGCGACATCAGCTATGCCGCCCTCGACGAGATGGCGCGCGCGGTGGCGCGGGCGCTGACGGCGCGCGGGCTCAAGCGCGGCGAGCGCATCGCTATTCTTGCCGCCAACCGATCCGAATATCTGGCGAGCTATTTCGGCATGATGCGGGCGGGATTCGTCGCGGTGCCGGTAAATTTCAAATTTCCGCGCGCGACCATCGATTTCATCCTGCGCGATTCCGGCGCCAAACTGATGTTCTGCGATCCCGCGCGTCGCGACGACTGCCCGTCCGACATCCCGGTCGTGTGCTTCGGCTGCGACGGCAACGAGAGCTTCGAGTCATTTCTGGACCACGGCCATTTCAAGACCATCGTGCCTGCGCCGGACGAACCGGCGATGTTTCTCTATACATCCGGCTCGACCGGAATTCCGAAGGGCGTCGTGCTCTCGCATCAGAGCCACATCTGGGTCGCGCAAACGCGGCTCACGCCGGACCTCGCGCGTCACCGGTTCCTGATCGCCGCACCGCTCTATCACATGAATGCGCTGGCGCTCAGCATTCTGGCCTGCCTCGCACACGGGACCATCGTGCTGCTGCCGCAGTTCACCGCTGCCGCCTATATCGAGGCAATCGGGCGCTACCGCGCCAGCTGGCTCACCGCGGTGCCGCCGATGATCGCGATGATGCTGCGTGAACGCGATCTGCTTGCGCACACCGATTTGTCGAGCGTCGAGTCCGTCCGCATGGGTTCTGCGCCCGTCAGCCCATCGCTGATGGAGGCGCTGCACCACACCCTGCCGCAGGCGGCAGTGACAAATGCCTATGGCACCACCGAGGCAGGGCCGGTGGTGTTCGGCCCGGACCCGGGCGGACGGCCCAGTCCTGAGATGTCGCTTGGCACGCCGCATCCGCAGGTGCAGCTGCGCTTGGTCGACGGTGCCAACCGCGATGCCGGGCAAGGCGAGTTGGAAATGAAAAGCCCCGCTTTGATGCTCGGTTACCACAACCGCAAGGATCTCGCTTCGCCCTTTACCGACGACGGTTATTACCGCACCGGCGACGTGTTTCGTCGCGACGATGGGTTCTACTATTTTGTCGGGCGCACCGACGACATGTTCGTTTCCGGCGGTGAGAACATCTATCCCGGCGATGTCGAGCGCATGCTGGAGCGTTATCCGGATATCGCGCAGGCGGCGGTCGTTCCCGTCGACGACGAAATCAAGGGACAGAAGCCGGTCGCTTTCATTATTCCTAAGGCCGGACGGCATCCGAGCGAAGATGAGATCAAGCGCTTCGCGCTCGCCAACGCTCCAGCCTATCAGCATCCGCGCTTCGTCTGGCTGGTCGACAAATTTCCGCTCGCGTCCACCAACAAAATCGACCGCGGCGTCTTGCGGCGGATGGCGGAGGAAAGGGTACGCGCTGCAGTCACCGCGCGCTAACGGGTCTAACGCTGGGCAATAGCCGGACAACAAAAGAGCCCCGGAGGGGCTCTTTTCGCGAACTGGCGGATAAAAAAGCGTCAGTAGCCGCGGCGGCGCTCCTTTTTGGCCGCTTTGCGGGCCGCATAGCGGGCGTCGCGGGCGGCTTTTTGCTCGGCTTCCAGCGCCACCTTGCGTTCGGCTTCTTCTGCGGCGAGGCGTATCCGTTCGGCTTCGGCGTCGCGTTCGGCCTGCAAGGCGCGCTCGGCGGCGCGGGCCGCTTCTGCGGCGAGTTCGGCCTCACGGACTTTCTTGGCAGCTTCGCGCTCCGCCATGCGGGCGAGCCGCGCCTGGTTCACGGCCATTCGGGCTGCTTCGCGTTCGGCGGCATTGGGGTCTGCGGAGGCGGCCCGAAACCGTTCCAGCATGGCCTTCTTGGCGGCGGCGGCACTGCTCTGGCGCGTTTGTAGATCGGGGTACTTGAAACTGCTCATTGATGCTCCGGTGTGAGGATAGGGCGAGAAGTCTATATGGCGTATGTGACAGCGTTTTCAAAGGAGAGCGGGCGCACAGTTAACGCAGTCTGCGCATCCTTGATGACGGTGACCTCGGCAGGCCTGGAAGCGTCCCCGAGCCAGGGGTGGACAGGCCGAAATCGCGCCTTTGGTGCCTGATTTTCTGGGAAAAGTCTGCAAGTTTTTGGATCAAGCCTGCACCGAGCAAATGGCATGGCAGGCGCCCCCGGCAGCGTCGGCTGCGCCGGTATCTCAAGTCACCAGGGCGGCGACAATGGCCGCCTTCGATCACCGCGCCGAGCGCGGCGATTCCGAAGGGCCGAACAGCCGGGGAACGGCATCGGACCGACGCCCGCGAGGCGACCGCTGGTCCATAACCGGTCTTTTCCCCGGCAGGCACAAACCGCGGTGCGCGCTGGCCTCATTCCGAGCGGTGAGGGCGGCCTCGGAGCCTGATCGCTAAGGGCACATTCGATCCCGAATAAGCCGGTGCGCATGCACGGGTGCTGACGGGCCTTACCCGTGGCCGCAATCGGCCCGGCAGGCGTGCAGGCACGTGCGTGACAAACGGGGCCGAGTCATTTCATACAGATGAGGCCGGACGGGATCGGTGATTCTCGGGCGGTATCAAGGTGCGCAATAAGACGCAGCTTCCACGGAGCTGAGATCGACTTGAATCTGACTTGGGCTGGCATCCAGCCATGGGGAGAGGACATGACGGATTTCGAAGATTCCGCGCCGATTGATGCAGTCCTGTCGGTCGACGTCGACCCCACCGGCCAGAATGTTCTGTTGACCCTCGATTTCGAGCGCAATACCGCCGTCCGTCTCCCGATGTCCGCCGAAGTGGCGATGCGGCTTTGGAGAATTCTCGACAAGGCCCGGAAGGACTACGATTGGCCAAATCCGATTACGCCGGCCACCGTCGACCAACTGCAATGACCGTGACCTGTCGGCGCGCTGCGCGGTCAAGGCGCCGGCCAAGATTGGCTACTGCGCCGGCTTCATGCCGGATTCCTTGAGGATCGGCGTCCAGCGAGTGATTTCTTCTTTGATGTAGGTCGCGGTCTTGTCCGGGCCAAATCCCGGCAGCGGCTCGAAGCCTGCGGTTTGCATCTTGTCCTGGAAATCCTTGTCGGCAAGCGCGTCGCTGGTCAATCCGGCGAGACGCTGAACAATGGCCTCGGGAGTTTTCGCCGGAGCGAAGACACCGACGAACAACTGCGCGATCAGTTCCGGGTAACCTGCTTCCGCCGCGGTCGGGATGTCTGGCGCTGCCTTGAGATGATGGTCGGTCGCGATCGCCAGGATGCGGACCCGTCCTTCGCGGTGCATCTCGAGCATGGTGCCTGTGATATTCACGGCCATCATGGGAATGGTTCCCGCGAGAAGATCAGCGTAGCCAGCCGCGGCGCCCTTGTAGGGGATATGAACGATGTCAGGCGTGCCCGCGAGGGTCTTGAACAATTCGCCGCACAGATTGGCCATGGTTCCCGCTCCCGCCGAACCGTAGGACAGCTTGCCCGGATTGGCCTTGGCGTAGGCCGCAAGCTCCTTGAGGTTCTTGGCCGGCACCGACGGATGCACAATGATCGCGGCGACCGAAACCGCGATCACCGCGATCGGTGAAAAATCCTTGATCGGATCGTAAAGCGATGCGTTCGACAGAACCGGATTGAGCACGAGGTCGCTGGTGCTGCCGAGCAGAAGCGTGTAGCCGTCTGCCGCCGCATGGGCGGCTGCAGCGGTGCCGGTCATGCCGCCACCGCCGCCTTGATTCTCGACCACGACACCAACGCCGAATTTCGTTGTCGCCCATTCGGCCCAGTGTCGCCCCACCACGTCGAGCACGCCGCCGGCGCTGCGGGGAACAATCAGGCGGATGGTGCGCTGCGGGTAATCGCCTTGCGCGAGTGCGCCCGAACGGCCCGCCGCAATGGCGGAAACCGATCCAAGCGCGAGCATTAAAATGTTACGTCTGTGCATCCGACATCTCCGTTGATGCGGACAAAGCAATTATCGGGCCTGTCATGATCCGGCTCACTAGCTCCGCACGTCGCGCCGCCAGCGGAACAGATAGCGCTCGGCCGGCTGCAACAATCCGATTTCAATCACCAGCATCATCGCGATCTGGGTAATGGTCCAGGCGAAGACCTGATCGGTTTGGATCAGGTCGGAGGCCTGACGCAGGCGATAGCCGACGCCGCTGGAAGCGCCGAGCGTCTCCGCCACCAGGCTCACGCGCCAACCGAAACCGAACGCCAGTCGTGCGCCGGAAAAGAAGTAGGGCATGATCGAAGGCAGATAGATCTTCACCAAGGTTTTCAGCCGCGAGAACCGCAGCGCGCGCGCGAGTTCGACATAGTCGGCGTTGACCGCCTGGGTACCCTGCCAGACATTGGTGATGATCAGCGGGAGCGCCGTCATCAGCACGACAAAGATCGGCGTCATCGCCGACAATCCGAACCAGATGATAGCAAAAATGGACCAGATCGCTGCCGATACCGTATTCATCACCGGCAGAATCGGCTCGAAAAAAGTGCCGAGCGCACGATTGGAACCGAGCACGATGCCGCCGGGAACGCCGATGATCACGGCGAGCGCAAATCCTACCAGCACGCGCGCCAGGGTCGTCAGCAAGTTGTAGGGCAGATCGCCGCTCACGGTGAGTTCGACGATGCGCCGAAACACCCGCGACGGCGTCGGAAGGATGTAGACCGGTGCGCTCATCGACCCCAGCCACCACGCCAACAGGATCAGTCCGAGCAAAGCCAGTCGCTGCAGCGTCGTCTGCAATCGCCGGCGGCCTGGGGCATCAAGGTCAGTCGTGTTCACGGACGCTTTGCCTGCTCGTAGGGACCGGTCACGAACAGGCTATCCGGAACCAGACCCTCGATCAGTTTGCTGGCCTGGAAGATCTTCGCCATCGCCTGCAGGGTCGCGACGTCCTGCGGCTCCAGCGAGGCCATGTAGATCTGATCCCACAGCTTGGCGTAGGCAGTGGCGTCTTTGGCGTCGAGATTGGCGGTCTGGCGCAGGATGTCCGACGCCTTCGCGGTCTCGGCCCGGCCGAACTTCACCGCCGCGATCATGCCCTTGATGAATTTGACCAGGGCCTCGGGGTGAGCCCGCGCATAGTCCTTGTGAGCGATCGTCACGCCGAGAATGGGAACCGCGGTATTCTTCGTCATCCGCTTCCATTCATCCACCATGCTGCCGAGAACCTGCAGCTTGAGGTCGGGCACCGAGGCAATTGTGACGGCGCGCAATGATGCCGCATCGACATCCCCCTGATCGAGAAATTGCACGAGCCGACCTTCGTTGCCGGGGATCGGAGTGAAATCGCTGGTCTTCAATCCGTAATTATGCTCGAGCACGGCCGCCGCGATGGCGTAGGTCGCGCTGCCGACCGGCGACATCCCGACCTTCTTGCCCTTGAGGTCGGCGAGCGTCTTGATCGGCGAACCTTGCTTGGAAACGAAAGTTGCCTCAGCCACCTGCGTTGCCAGTACGACCTCGACCGGTGCGCCGTCGGCGCCGAGGGTGAAGGCGCCGCTCGCGGGCGCAGCAAAGGCGACGTCGATCGAATGGGTGAGCAGCGCCTTGGTCGGCCCGTTGACGTCACTGAACTTGACGAATTCGGGCGCAAGGCCCTGGGCCTCGAGGAATTTTCCCACCTCCAGCACGGCGCCGAAGCCGACACTGAAACCGCTGGTCCAGTAGCCGACCTTGATGGCGTCCTGCGCCATCGCGCATACGGGCAGGGTGACGGTGAGGACAAGAGCGGTGACGACGGACAGCATGCGGATCATCATGTCATGGTTTCCTCGGAGTTCATGTCGGCGATAGCCGAGCGCAGCACGCTGACGAGCGCGCGTGTCGGCGCGGTATCGAGGCGCGGATGGTCGAGCGGCACATCAAGCACGCGCTGTACACGGCCGGGTCGCGCCGAAAATACGATGATACGCGAGGCCAGCACGACTGCTTCCTCGACGTCGTGCGTGACGAACAAGATCGACATTGGCCGCGAGGCATGAATGCGCAGGAGCTCGCTATGCATGGTTGTGCGGGTCTGGGCGTCGAGGCGGGAGAACGGCTCGTCCATCAAGAGAATATTCGGTTCGGTGACGAGGCTGCGGGCGAGCGCGATGCGGCTGCGCATCCCGCCCGATAATTGATGCGGATAGGCATTGGCGAAATCGCCGAGGCCGACAAGCGCCAACACCGCATTGGCGCGCTCGCGCCGTTCTTGCGCGGGCATCGAACCGACCTCGAGCGCGAGCGCGACGTTGTTCACCGCGATCCGCCACGGCAGCAGGCGATCGTCCTGGAACATGTAGCCGACACGCGACCAGTTGATCACGCTGTCCGCGGTTTGTCCCATCACCATCACACGTCCTTCGTCCGGAGCGATCAGCCCGGCCGCCAGATTCAGCAAGGTCGACTTGCCGGACCCGGAAGGGCCGACGATGGCGACGATTTCGCCGGCCGGGACGTCGAAGCTGATGTCACGCAAGACCTCCAGCGACCCGTGCTGTTGCGGAAATCGCTTCGACACCCGCTCAAAGGACAGCGCGGCAACGGCTGCGGGGGCGAGAGGGGCGGTTTGTTCGGTCACGTCGGGATCACAACGAATGCCAGCTAAGAGGTTGGGCAGCCGAAAGAACTGCCAATGGGCGAAAGCCGATTAACGCACAATTCGTGCCATGTTGTCCCGCGCCACATTGTCGTGCGGTCCAGGGTCGAACAGGGTGCCGGGCGTTCTGGTTCCGGCGGGACTGGTGTAGGCGTAGGAGCTTCGGTCGGGCGGCACCAGTCGCCTTTGGAAAAGAAAATATCCGCATGACCACACACCCATCCAGGAGCGAAACCGATCGCCAACTGCCCCTCGGCGAGGAGATATTTCTCGACCATGTCGGCCACTTCGTGGGCGACCAGGCAACGGCGTCAGCGGCGTTGGCGCGGATCGGTTTCGCTCCCACGTCGCCGTCGGTTCAAGTCAATCCCGATCCCGCCGGCGGAGTGTCACCGACCGGAACCGGAAACATCACAGCCATGTTTGCGCGTGGCTATGTCGAAGCCCTGTTCAAGACCGCTGATACCGCTCTCGGTCGCGAGCTTCAGAGCGCACTCGACCGTTTTTCCGGCGTGCACCTGGTTGCTTTTTCGGTGAGCGATGCTGCGGCCGCTCATCGTCGGCTCGCGACCGTGGGATTCGATGTGCGTCCGCTGGTCGAGATGCAACGGCCGGTCACGACGGCTACCGGTTCGGATGTTGCCGCTTTTACTGTTGCGCGCGTTGCACCGGGGGCAATGGCAGAGGGACGAATCCAGATTTTGACTCATCATACCGAAGCTGCGGTCTGGCAACCGCGCTGGCTCGCGCATCCCAATGGTGCAATCGGCTTGGTTGATGTGTTGATCGCGACCGCGGATGTGACGGCGGCGGCCGCTCGTTTTTCACGCTTCCTCGATCGTGAGACAACCGAAAACCCATTCGGTGCGGTCGTCTCACTCGATCGCGGGTGCGTGCAATTGGTCGCGCCGGAAATATTTACTCAACTTGTCCCGGGACTCGCCGTCCCCGCGCTGCCCTTCATAGGCCTCTATGCGATCACGGTGATGTCGCTGGCCGTGCTCGAACAACATCTCGCCAAGGGTGGCGCGGCGTTTTCGCGGGTCGGGGACGCAATCCTGGCGCGGTTTCCCGAAGAACTCGGAACCGGCGCCTGGATGTTCGTGGAGCGGGCGGAGCACCTACCGTGGCGCGGATCGCTCAATCCTTAGGGCCTCGAGCCGCACGTCATGATCTGGCAGCGTTTGTCGTTGGATCACATATGTCGGCCCACCCCCGACTGGACCAGGCGACGCTGGAGCCTGCCGATCAGGCTGACGCCGGAACCGTCGATTGTAAAAGCCCCCCGGATCGGTTCGCACCCTCATCATCGGCAATGATCGCGATCTGACGGTTCAAGTCAGCGATCAGGAATTGTGCGAAATAGCCAAGGTGCAGATAAAACACCATCATCGTGATGACGTATTCAAGATTGGCGGGATTGTGGCGGATGCAGCCGACGAGCGTACGCCAGAAATGTTGCCGTAGCTCGGGTTGCGTCATTGTCATGCGCCACGCGAGACGGGCGAGCACGCCGAGATCTCGCGTTGTTTCCTTGAGCGAGAATTTGGTTGGAAGAGTTGGCCGGTCAAGGGCACGACCAAGCGCCTGTACGCGGCCGAAATAAGCGGCGGGCGCGTAAACATTCTGCAAGATGGTTCTGAAATCCTCCAGTACTGCGCCCCGCGGCCGCAGAGTGACGAAATTCAAGCCGGCGGTGCATTGGTCGCCCTTGCCGCGATCGAAGGAGAGCAATCGTCCTTCACGTTCCAGCCTGGTGGTGAGCTGGGTGTTCGGCAGCGCGGTGAGAAGCCCCACCATGCAAACCGGAATCGCCATTGCTTCGATGCTCTCAACCATCAGCTCTGCGACGCTGTCCTTTTCGGTGTCGAAGCCGACGATGAAGCCGGCGAGAACGAACATGCCGGCGGCGTAGATCTTGTGCACGCTGTCGGCGAGGCTGCGCCGAGTATTCTGCTTCTTCTGCGCCGAGATCAAAGTTTCAGTGTCCGGACTCTCGATTCCGACGAACACCGCGAAGAAATTGGCCGCCCGCAGCATCCGCAGCAGCTGATCGTCGTCCGCGAGGTTCATCGAGGCCTCGGTCGAGAAATGAAACGGATATCCGCGCACCCGCTGCCATTCGGCGAGGGCGGGCAGAAAAAGCTTGAGCGCCTTCTTGTTGCCGATCAAATTGTCATCGACAAAATCGACGTGCCCGCGGTAGCCGATGCGATAGAGCGCATCCAGCTCATCGAGCATCTGCGTATTCGACTTGGCGCGCGGCACGCGACCGTAAAGCTCGATAATGTCGCAGAACTCGCAGTTAAACGGGCATCCCCGCGAGAACTGTACCCCGATATAGAGGTAGTGTTCGCGCTTGAGCAGATCGAATCGCGGGATTGGGCTCTTGGTGACGTCGACCTGGAACTTGACGCCTTCATAAACTCCATTGCTGGCGCCGGCCGCCCAGGCAGTGATGAATTGCTCGATAATTCCCTCGGCCTCGCCCAACACCAGAAAGTCAGCTGCGCGATAGATGTCGGGGCTGGACATGGCGTCAGGACCGCCGATGGCGACGGGGAGGGCGCGCGCTCGGCAGAGCGCGATCAAGGCGAGCGTGTCGTCCTGCTGCGGCAGCATGCCGCCGGTCATGACCAGATCGGCCCAGGCTAGGTCGTGTTCGGTTAGCTCCTCGGCATTGCGATTGACCAGTCGCAGGGACCATGCGGGTGGTAGCAGCGCCGCCAAGGTGATCAGTCCGAGCGGCGGGGCCGGACAGCGCGCTCCGGAAATGTCGCAGACCGCCTGCAGGTTCCAGAACGAATTCGGATTGAATTTCGGAAACACCAGCAGAACATTGGGTGTTTCGGTTTGGCGCCGCGTCACACGCCGATGCGCCGGCGCCGATGCGGCACCGTCACCATGACGGGCCGCTGCCACCGCAAAAGTGTCGTTGCTCATAACGGCTTTCTCTGCGGCAGAATGCGGCGGACTCTGCCCGCCGCCCGCGGCCCGTCATCCTAGGAGAACCGGCGCGCGATTGATAGGCCGAAGGCGGCCGTGTCCACGCGGCGATTGAAGGTTCCGCCACAATGATATCAAATCCGGATCTAGAAGCTGCGACCTCCTGGCTGTTCCCTACGACGGACGTGAAGATCATGATCATTCATCGACGCCACTTGTTGTGGCGGATGCTCTGTACGGGTGTGCTCACTGTCGCAACGATGGGCATTGCATGCGCGCAGAGCGGGCCTCGCCCGATTTTGCATACGGAGCAAGAGTACATTGAGGAAATCTCGCGGCCGACGGTGTTGGCGGTCGACGATCCGATGGCGGTCTTCGCATTCGTGCTCGACAGCCTGCCCGATCGTGTGAAGGTCTATCCGACCGAAAACTATTATTATTTCAGTTTTTTTCAGGGCGGCGTGCGGTACGCCGGCAACATCCGGATTGAGCCCAATGACAACGGTGGCCAGACCGTGCATTTCACCTATTTCGAGGACGCCACGGAATGGCACGAGGACGTCAAGCTGACCCATATCGTGCTTGACGCCTCGCGCGAGGTGACGGTCGAGAGGTTGGAGCGATTTCTGTATCGCATCAGCTATAAGGGCAAGAGCGTGGAGTTCGCGCTCAACGATCTCTCGGACGTGACGCCGCCGGCGAGCGTGATGGCAGCGGGAGAGACGTATCTGGGACCGATCTTCGATGAATCCGGCATCCGCTTTTTTCTGGTCTATAATGCGATGTTGCGCGACTTCCATTACATTTTGGACGAGACCAAACCGGTTTCCGACGTGTTCGTCGCGAGCCCGCGGACGGACCGAATTCTCATCGGCAAGCGCACCGGCTTTGCTTTTTATCGCGACCATCACCTCGATCGCAAAATCCTCATCGGTGTGTACGAGGCCAATATGCGGTTGAACACGTATTTCGACGGTCCATTTGATCAATTGCCGGACAATTTCATCAAGGGCGAGGCGCTTCGAAAGGCCATTCTTGAAGTGCAGCCCGGATTGAAGGGACGCATCGATCGGTTCGGAAGTGATCCCGGTGGCGAGGTCCGCTTCATGATCGATCCCTATCTGCCTTACCGCAAGATCGACGAGCTCTATGCCTATGATCGGTGTGCGAGCAGTCGGGCGAAGGCTGCAAATTACTACGATTGTTTCGCCTTCACCAAACTGCAGGGGTTTGGCGGGGGACGCCAATCGCGCGGCCGCGAGTGAACTGAGTTCTGGGCGGCCACTATGGGATCAACCGGTCGGGGCCCGCGCGCGCGTCCAAGGATCATGGCCCCAACGGCATCAAGGATGGTGTTGACGGCGCCGCTGCGGTAGGCCCAGCGTTCGTCCGCATCCGGCGGATTGACGACCATGGTTGCGTTGGCTTCGAACAACAGGACGTCGCCGTCAGGACTCAGTCCGAAATCGATCCCGCCATAATCGAGATCGAGAACGTCGCGGATGCGCTCGAGCGCGGCGATCGCCTTGTGACCAAGCACGGCGGGCATATCGTCGAGAAATGCCGCGTCTTCGGCCCGGTGCTGAGGGTGGTCCGCCATGTCGGCGGTAAAATAGTGAACTTTCCAGTGTCGGGAAACGGCCAAGTGCAGTGGGAGAATCTGGCCGTCGACGAGCATCACCCGGTATTTCCGCGCCCTGCCGTCGCTGCCGCGCGCGTCGAGATATTGAATGACGTAGAGGTCACGGCCGGGCAGAGAGGTCGCCGCGGCCGCGAGATCGCTGGGCTTGTCGACCAGGACAAAGTTTCGCCCGGTGTGGAAGCCGGGGGTGCGTAACAGCAGCGGAAAGTTCCAGCCCTGAGCCGCCAATGGATCCGGGCCATCCGCATTGGCGAGCACAGCGCGCGGCAGGCAGGCGATCCGCGGCGCCACCACTCCCGGCAGGCCCGCCAGCCGCCGGCTATTGGCCAAGCGCCCGGTCGCCAATACGGCGGATGGTCGATTGATCACCGGCGCAGACGTCTTGCTGATCAGCAGCGCCGCTGCTTCGAGCGGTCGGTGGCAGAGATCGGCATCTCCGATGGCGTTGAACACCAGCCGATGCGGTGGAAGGTCGTGTGCCGGGTCGAAGAAGTCGGCAACCACGGCGGTGGTAAGATAGATGCGGCTGTCCAGGAACGATGCCGTCGGAATATCGCCGCCGGCTGCGGAGACGAACAAGAGAATCGGAATCGGCGGCTTTGTGCCGCGATAGGGCAGCGTCGCGACGCACTGATTCCGGAAGCCCTGGCTGCGATGCCAGTCGGCGCGCTCATGATCGCCAAGCTCGGCAAACAGTGTTCCCAATCCTTGGTGCGCATGCGGGTGATCGGGATCGAGCCGCAGCGCGCCCTCGTAGTGCCGACGCGCGAGTGTGAGGTCGCCATCGCGCAGGAGCAGATTGGCGAGATTGACCTGCGGTTTCGGATTGTCAGGATGATGAGTGACCGCCTGCGTGAAAACGGTGCGTGCGGCAGCCCGAAATCCCATGGTGGTCAGCAATGCCCCGAAGTCGTTCAAGGCGCCGGCATGGGTGGGATCGAGCGCCAAGACGTCGAGAAATGCCTGCTTGGCGTCCTGAGGGCGGTCCAAAGCGGCGAGAAGTGCCGCGCGTTCCACCCTTGCTTCCATACCGTCCGGTTCGGCAACCAGTTTCGCGTCGAGCTGTCGCAGCCTCGCTTCCTGATCCAGCCGTGGTTGCCACCGCGCCTCGCTCATGCCGGCGCCGCAACGAGGGCGGCATTCTCCGCAAGCATCCGGGTGGCGGATGTGTGCAGCATGGCGACAAATGCCTCGATGTCGTCTGCGGTGGTCCGATGGTTGACGATCGCCGCCCTGATCACCGTCCTGCCGGCGATCACCGTCGTCGACGGCGCCGCCAATCCGCGATCGTGCAAGTCGCGCACGATGCGTTCGTTCAAGCGGTCACGACCGCCCTGCTTCAGGCTGAGGCAGACGATGTTCAGGGTGACCGGAGCGCTGACCTCGAACAAGTCGCTGTCGGATATCCGCCTGGCCAGCAATTTGGCGAGGTCGCAGGTGTGGGCGATGCAGGCGCCGATCTTGTCGGCGCCAAAGACGCAAAACGTGAACCAGGTCTTGAGCGCGCGGAAACCGCGCGAAAGATCCGGCCCCAGGTCGCACGGCCAGACGTCGCCCGCGGCAAGCCCGCTCTCCGCGCGATTGAGATAGGTTGCGGAACTGCCGAACGTGCGCAGATGAGCCGCGGGGTCTCGAACCAGCGCGAAGCCCGCGTCATAGGGCACGTGGGCCCACTTGTGAAAATCGAAGGCGACGGAGTCCGCGCGCTCGATTCCCGTGATTAGCGGACGCAACGCCGGTGCGAGCGCGCAAAGCGCGCCGAAGGCGCCGTCGACGTGGAACCAGAGCTGCTCGGACCGACACAGATCGGCGAGCGCGCCGAGGTCGTCGATCGCGCCGGTATTCACGGTCCCCGCGGTGCCGACGACGAGAAACGGCTGCCGACCGTTGGCGCGATCCTCGCGGATTGCATCGGCAAGATCATCCATGCGCATCGCGCCATTGGTATCCACGTTGATCGCGCGCAGATGGCGCGACCCGATACCGGCAATCTCGGTGGCCTTGGCGATGCAGCCGTGCGCCTCCACCGAGGCGTAAGCCGTCAACTGGCGATCGTGGCGCAGGCCGTTCTGCCTGACCTGATCACCGAGCACTGCATTGCGCGCGACCAGCATCGCAACCAGATTGGCGACCGAGGTGCCGGTGACGAACAGGCCGGAAGCGTTGTCCGGAAATCCGAATATCTGTGACGCCCAAGCGGCGATCTGACGTTCGACGGCAATGCCGATATGGTTGCGACCGCCGCAATTGGCGTTGAGGCCGGCGGCCAGCATCTCTGCAATCATTCCGACCGGGGTCCCGGCTCCGTGGACCCACCCCATGAACATCGGATGATCGTTGCCGTTGTCGTAGGGTTTGATGAAGGTGTCGAATTGCGCGAGCGTCTGTTCGAGAGATTGCGGCGCAGTCGGCAGGGAGCGTCTGAAATGGGAGAGCGCGTCCGGCGTGGCCGCCTGCCAGACTTTGCGATCGCGCACTGTCGCGAGGTGTTCGATCATGTCGTCGAGCGCGCGATGGCCGGCACGGCGGAATGCGTCCCAATCGTCGGGGTCGAGATTGGGCTCAGGCGGTGCGTCTGGTGACATCGGGCGTCCGGCGTGTCGTTCGGTCGGCGTTGGTGACATCACCGTATCGACGGCTGTGCAGCGCGCATGCGTCGCGTTCGGCTTCGAATCGCCCTTGGAAATGATATTAACATTTTGCAGACGAATCGGCTGTAGGTGGTTAAAGCAGCTTCGTTCGTGCATGCTTTGGGGGCGTCCAAGGCTGGACGTTGATGAGCTCTCGCGACGTCGTCAAGGCGTCCTTCCGCGCGTCGCCATCGATCGAATCGAATCCGCGCGCTGTGGCAGGCCTGCCTGCGTTCGACCGACTGCTGACGTCCGGTAGCGATTTCCGCCTCCGACTCGATCGGGGCAATGGCCTCAATGCTTACGGCTGCCAGCCCTTTCCGCGACCGGGTGAGATCAGCTTTTCGTCCTCCACTGCGAGCACAATATCGCCGAGAGCATATTCTGCGGCGCTCTCGACCTACAATACATTGTGCGGGGCAGGAGCCTTGGAACGCGAAGGCGGGTTGGCAGAACTCGCAACGACGACGAAAGAGCAGCTCAAGGCACTTTTCGATGTGAACGACGGCGAGGTCGAAGTTGTGCTTTCGCCATCGGGGACGGATGCGGAGCTGCAGGCGCTTTTTCTCGCCCGACAATCGTTGGCAGGACCAATCACCGCCATTGTCGTCGCGGCGGACGAGACGGGCAGCGGCGTCGCTCCCGCCGCCGCCGGCCGCCACTTTAGCGGAATAAGTTCAGCCGGGCGCGCGGTCATCAGGGGCGAGTCACTCCGCGGACTGGGGGCGAATGTGGCGAGCGTCAGTGTCAAGGCGCGCAATACATCCGGGGACGCGCGGCCGGTGGCTGAGATCGACGACGAGGTCCGCCGTTGTGCGGCGGATGCCGTTTCTGCCGGCAGTGGTATCGTTCTCCATCTCATGGACCATTCGAAACTGGGAAGCCGATGCCCGAGCCTGGAATGCGTGCAGGATATCTGCGCCCGATGGGGCAACGCCGTTCGCGTAGTCGTCGATGCCTGCCAGGCCCGTCTCGGCCGTGTGCGAATGCGGCGCTATCTCGATCTTGGATTCATGGTGATCGTAACGGGATCGAAATTCTTTGCCGGCCCGCCGCTCAGCGGCGCGCTGTTCGTGCCGGCTCAGCTGTGGCCGGAGGCGGCTGACGCGGAGGCTCTTGCCGGACTGTCCGACTACACCGATCGAGACGATTGGCCGGAGCATTGGACGGCGCTGCGGGAAGGGCTTCCGAGATGTGCCAACGTCGGCAAGTTATTGCGTTGGAGCGCGGCGCTTGAGGAAATTCGCAGTTATGTCGCGGTGCCGGAAATGTTCAGAAACATTTGCGTGGCTGAGTTCAACGCCCTGGTTTCGCGAATGCTCGCGGAATTCCCCGATCTGCGCCTCCTGCCGCCCCCGGAATGGATGGGCGATACCAATAGCGATGACGGCGAATTTGGGGCGCGAACAATTTTTCCATTTCTGATTATAAATCAAGGCTCGCCGTTGACGTTGGCCGAAAGTCGGATCGTATACGAGGCGCTCAATCGGGATCTGTCGCCGATCTTGCCGTCAAAATCGAATCGCGAAGACGCGGCCGTGCTTGTGAGGCCCTGCCATGTCGGGCAACCGGTCGGGATTAGCGACCGGCAGGGCAGAGAGATCGGCGCAATTCGAATCAGCGCGAGCGCACGCCTTGTCTCCGAGAGCTGGCGGCACTCTGAGCCCGGAGGAGCGATTGAAGAGATGCGAGCCATGATGGGTCGCGTGCGTATCGTGCTCGAAAAAATCCAACGTATCACGTCTCACTTCGACGAGGTTTGCCGCGTGGCGTCATGACCGCGCGTATAATATTCGCGTAAACATCGACTTAACCGCGATTTAACGATAGAATGCGAGATACGCGTCGGGGCGACGTCACTCGAGATCCTTCGGATCTCTCGGCAGAATGTGATGATCGCTCACTGCACTCCCTCACCATTCAATCGTTCGTCATTCAATCCGCGTCGCACGCAACAGCGGACCGTTTTTTTGGCGGTGCTCGGCGCAGCCGGGCATCTGATGCAAAGTCGTCGACGTAGCGATCCGGGGCGGACGAACGAAAGGTTCTTGGCAGGTGACCTCCACGCAATGCATGGACGCAAAGCGTGATGGCCAACGCGACAGCCGATTTGCTGCAAACCGCCTTTGCTTGTCATCAAGATGGCAAGTGGCAGGAGGCGGAAACGCTCTATCGATCCGTATTGGCCCGCGAGCCGGATAATCTCAATGCGCTTCAGCTCCTTGGCCTCTTGATGCATGGAAGCGGCCGCGTCGCCGAAGCGGTGCCAATCCTGCAACAGGCTGTCGCAACGTTGTTCCGGCTGCGGAGTCGCGACGCCCAGCACGCGGTCCTGTTCAATAATTTCGGCAACGCCTTGCGCGATAGCGGCAATGGCCAGGAGGCCGTGGCGCAGTATCGACGCGGTCTCGCGCTCGATCCGGACATGATCGAGTTGCATGTCAATCTTGCAGGCGAACTGCTGACCCAGGGCAACCTCTTCGGTGCGGTGGCCTGCTACGATGACGCCCGCCGCCTGGGTCAGATGCCCGCACGCTGTCTATTCAACTTAGCCTGCGCGTACGCTGCAACGGATCGCTTCCTGGAGTCAGAAGCGGTCTGTCGCGAGGCTCTCGCCGCTCTGGTCCATGAGCGCAACGCGCTGGACAGCGATGGAGCCGTTGCTGCCGCCGCGGAAAGTCGCGGACGCAAGCGCGAACATTTTGACGGCGTCGTTGCGCTGTTGCGCGTCCTGACCGAGAAGCGGCAGGCAGGCGCGATTGTAGATCTGTGTCGGAGCCTGGTCGAAGCGGTCCCTCACGATCCCGAAGGACATCTTCTGTGCGCGCGTTCGTTGCGCGGCGTCGGCGATCTGGAAGCGTCGATAGCGGCCTATCGGAGTTGCCTGCAGTTGAACCCCTGTCACCCGGACGCGCTTGTTGAACTCGGCATGATCCTGGTCAAGGCCGGGTTCGGCCGCTTGGCGCTTCCCGCTCTTGAGATGGCCATTGTGGCGCGCCCGGATGACGCTTCCTGTCATGTCGAACTCGGTAACCTTCTGCAGTCCTTGGGAGAGTCAAGGCGTGCCCTCGCTTGCTTCCAGCGCGCGTGCATTTTGCGTCCGATAACGACGTGGGCGGCCCAAACAAGGCCCGCCGATTTCTCAGTTCTGCTGATCACCGCCCCAGGAGCAGGCAACACGCCGCCCGAGTTTCTGCTCGGGAAGGCCAGCTACGACCGCCATTTTTTTGCGTTGCTGCCCGATGCCATGCCGGACCTTGACCTGCTGCGGGCCCATGGCGACATCGTCATAAACATGATTTCTGATGTCGATCAGGGCAGCCAAGTGCTGTCTGCGGCCGCCGACCTCATTGACCGCATCGGGAAGTCGACGGTCAATCATCCCCGCGGGGTCATGCAGACAGGCCGCGATCAAATTGCAAGCTTGTTATCCGATATTCGGCAATGTCGTATTCCGCGGACCCTCCGCTGTCGGCGGGAGGTGTTGGCCTCACCGGAGGCGCTGGTTCATCTGCGGCGAAGTGGACTTTCGCCGCCGTTTCTCTTGCGAGCAGCCGGCACCCATGGCGGAGATGCATTCGAAAAAATATCCAATCCGGACGAGGTGCTTAACTTTCTCGCGCAAAACCCTGGCAGCGACTTCTACGCGAGCGAATACGTCGACTATCAATCGCGTGACGGTTTTTTTCGAAAATATCGCTTCATGTTCACAAACGGCGAGATACTGCCGTACCATCTGGCGATCGCGGATCAATGGAAGGTGCATCATTTTCGCACTGACATGGGCCGCCGCATCTGGATGCAGACGGAAGAAAAGGCGTTTCTTGAGAACCCGGGTGAAGTGTTTCGTGCCGCGCAATATGCTGCGCTGGGGGACATTCAAGCCAGGGTGGGTTTGGATTTTTTTGGAGTCGACTGCTCGCTCGATCGCGAAGGCAGAGTTGTCGTGTTCGAGGTCAACGCCTCGATGTTGGTGCACAACGATAACAATGAGTTTCCTTACAAGACGTCGCATTGCGCGAGAGTCAAAAATGCATTCGACGCGATGTTGTGCAGCAGAGCTGCGATGGCAAACAGAAATCGAGGAACTCGGACATCCGATCGAAAGCGGGAAGGGCAACAAGCACACGACTCGACTGCGCTACGCATCTCGTGATTTGCATGCGCCAGCGACTGCGGTCAGGAGCCTTCGCGCAAGGCGTCCGAATGCTATTGATGCGGCCTGTAGGATGGGGCCGCGGATTTGCATCGCGAGGCATTCAATCGACGACGGCTCCGTAAGGTCATTCGGCGAGCCTGAATTGGGTCAGCAACAAAGACGGTCCATTAAAAAACGTTAATTGGAGACGAATCGCTTTGCCAATTAAATAGTCCAAATCATCTTGCTCGGGTCAGGTGACACGAGAACACAAACGCGCCATTGCGTAGGGGACGGTAATAGCTGAGTTCGCAGCATTGCACCGATGTTGAGCGTACCAGCTTGTGGCTCTAATTGGCGAGGTTGGTCGCGAACGCGCAACGATGCTTGTACGTATCGAATGAATGAGATGTTCGTTTTTGCCTACAGGGAATGGTCGAGTGATGCACCGGAAAATACTCATCATGGGATTGCCGGGCGCCGGAAAGACGACCCTCGCCAACTCTCTGGCTCCCTTGCTCAGCGCGGTTGTATTCAATGCCGACGCGGTGCGCGCCAATCTGTCGCCGGATCTCGGATTCAGTCACGGGCATCGCGTCGAGCACGCGCGGCGGATGGGATGGATGTGTGATCGGGTTGTGGAGGCCGGGGGTACGGCGATTGCCGATTTTATTTGTCCTACCGATGAAGCGCGGGCAGCGCTTGGTGAGGCGTTTACGATCTGGGTCGATCGCATTGATGCTGGCCGATTCGATGATACCAATCGCATGTTTGTTCCACCCGTGCGGTTTGATCTCCGAGTCAGTGCCGAAGGGACGCCAGAATATTGGGCCGAACGAGCGATAACGTGCCTGCGGCCCGCGTTTGATCCGCAAAGGCCGACGGCCCTGTTCGTCGGTCGCTATCAGCCGTTTCACCAAGGGCATCAGCGACTGATCGAGGAAGGCTTGCGCCGTGTCGGACAAGTGTGCATCGCAGTGCGTGATACCCACGGGATTGATGAGAAGAATAGGCTTCCGTTCTTTGCCGTTCAGCAGCGGATCATGACAGCGCTGTGCGCCTATGTGGGGCATTTTGTGGTGGTTCCTTTGCCGAACATCTCCCACATATTTTATGGTCGTGATGTCGGCTACGCCGTCGAACGCATTGTGCTTGATGAAGCTACCGAAGCCATTTCGGCCACACGGATTCGACACTTGAGTGCGGGCCCATCCGGGGGAGGCTGATGGGTTTCCTGTTGAGGCGGAGAGCGGCCGGTACCTGATATTGTTGGCTTCGGCGGTTCTCGGTTGGCTGAGTAGTAATGCCGTTAACAAGAGGCGATGAGTGCGCGCGGAGGATCTCCGTCGGGATACCGCGGAGCTATGTCCGCGGGCGTCTGGTGATTGTGGTGTGAGGATGATGATGCCGTAGACAGATGGAGATGTCCGAGGGGATATCGTGCGTTCGAGGTCTATCGATGATTTGAGCGCACCGACCTGATGTTATGCCGTTCATTCGAATGCGGGGCGACGATCCTGCAGATAGCATGAGCGAAGAACATGAATCGTAAGCAGCGGCGAGCGGGAAAGCGAGCGGATGATCATCTAGGTGGAGGCCCGGACGCGAACGTGAAGCCTGCGCTTTTGGCTTCGCTATTCGCCGAAGTCACGACGCGCCACCAAGTCGGACAACTGGCTGACGCTATCGACCTATATGACCGGATTCTCGAGCTTTCTCCGGGGCTCACGGTGGGGCACTGCAACCGCGGAGCCGCACTCGCCGGCCTGGGTAGGTTGCAGGAGGCCGAGGCGGCATATCGCAAAGCGATTGCGCTTGCTCCGGGCTTCGCTGATGCCCACAGCAACCTGGGAGACATTCTTCGCGCCCTTGGTCGGATTGAGGAATCAGAACAAGCATTGCGCAAGGCGATCTCACTCCGGCCGCGTTTTGCTGAGGCATTCTCTAATCTTGGAAATACGCTCAAGGAGCAAGGTAGGCTTAAGGAGGCCAAGGCAGCGTTCTTGACGGCCATCGACCTAAATCCAAAATTTGCTCAGGCCTACAATAATCTCGGAAACGTACTGATGGACCTCGGGAGGATCGGTGACGCCGAGCGAGCGCTGCGACGCGCAATATCGTTGAAGCCAAAATTCGCAGAAGCCCTATCAAATCTGGGAGACGCGCTCAGGGAGCTGGGCAGGCTTAGTGAGTCAGAGACCGTTTGCCGTCAAGCCATCGACTCCAATCCGGATCATGCGGAGGCACATTCGAATCTTGGAAATGCCCTGAAGGATCAAGGTCGTCTGAAGGAGGCGGAGACGTCCTATCGTCGCGCCATCGCGCTCAAGCCCAATTTTGCAATTGCACACAACAATCTCGGTGCGACCCTGAAGGACCTCGGCAGATTCGCAGAGGCGCGCGCAGCGATCGAACAGAGCATTCGCCTGGAGCCGCGCAGAACGCTGCACTATCTCAATCTAAGCGACGTTGAGAAATTCGCGGTGGGGAACCCGCATATGCAGGCCATGCAGGATTTGGCCCGCGACATTGAGTCTCTTTCCGTGACGCAACAGCTCGAACTGCACTACGCCTTGGCCAAAGCGTACGATGATATCGGCGAGCACAAAGACGCATTCGGGCACCTGTCGATCGGTAGTGCATTGAAGCGGCAGCAGATCACCTACCATGAAATCAAGGAACTGCTGGCGTTCGAACGTACGCGGGAGACCTTTGACCTGGAACTGATCGGGAGATTCCAAGGGTGCGGGGAGCCGTCAGCGGTACCTGTCTTTATCGTCGGGATGCCGCGTTCAGGGACGACGCTGGTCGAGCAGATCCTCGCGAGTCATCCAGGTGTTTTCGGTGCGGGCGAATTGCCTAACTTCGGCGGTGCCATGATTGACCTCTCGATTGGGCATGCTGGCGCGGTCCCGTATGCGGATGCCGCCCAAAATCTGTGCGACGGGAATATCCGGCGCTTAGGCGCCCGCTACCTATCGGAGGTGCGCGGAATGGCCTCGCTAGCATCGCGCGTTACCGACAAAATGCTCCTCAATATATTTCATATCGGGCTCATTCACCTGGCGCTCCCCAACGCCAGCATCATTCACGTCGCTCGCGATCCGCTCGACACCTGCATGTCGTGTTTCTCCAAGCTGTTCGCGGCTGGTCAAAAGTACACCTACGATCTCGGCGAGCTCGGTCGCTATTATCGGTGCTACCAGTTGCTGATGCGGCACTGGGACGATGTTCTGCCACGCGGTCGTATCCTTCATGTGCGCTACGAAGAGGTCGTTGACGATCTGGAGGGCCAGGCGCGTAAGATTGTTGGCCATTGCGGACTCGCATGGGACGCTCGCTGTCTTGCATTTCACATGACCGATCGGCCGGTCCGCACAGCCAGCGTGGCCCAGGTGCGTCAGCCGATTTACCGCAGCGCAATCGGGCGCGGACGCACCTATGAGCCGTTCCTCGCGCCGCTGTTAGAAGAGCTCCTGGCACAGGGCGACGCGCCGATGATGCATCAATGATCAAGACGAGAGAAATGGTGTTCCGCGCCACGCTCGAACACCATCGGGCCGGACGGCGACGCGAGGCCATGGAACTGCTTGGCGATTTTCTCGAAGGCAGTCCCGACGACGTCGAGTGTCTGCTGCTCCTGGGCACGATGCGGGTGGATGATGAGCCCGACATCGCGGAGGCTTTGTTGTTGCGTTGTTCGGCGCTGGCTCCTGAACATTCCCTTGTGCTGCATAATCTCGGCAAACTTCAGCAAAGGCGTGGCGATTATTGGTCCGCGATCCAGACCTTCCGTCAAGCGGTAGCCGGAGGCGCGAGATTTCCACCGACCCTTAACGATCTCGGGGCGTTGCTACATCAGGTTGGCGAGAGGGAGGCCGCGCTGATGGCGCTGGACGAAGCAATTGCGATCGATCCCAATTACACGACCGCTCACAGAAACCGGGGATGCATTCTGATAGAACTGCAGAGGCCCGAAGAGGCGCGCCAAGCGTTCCATAAGGTCCTTGCGTCGACGCAGGTGTCGGCCGATGCGTGGCACAATTTTGGCACGGCGCACTACAATCTCGGAAAGTTTGACCTGGCCGTCGATGCCTGTCGGCAAGCACTCGTCCTCGACCCCACACATCTGGCGGCCTATGGCACCCTTGCGGAGGCGCTGCATCGCGCTCACCGTGTTGAGGAGGCGGCGGAGGTTCAGTCCGAGTGGGCGCGCCGTCAGGGAGTCGTCGTGACGGCATGTCTAGGCGGCAGTCCAGCTGCGCGCGTCTTGCTAATCGGTGCCGCCGAAGTCTGCAACGTCCCGACCGAGTTTCTATTCGACCGCAAACGCTTCGAAACCGTCACGGTGTATCTTCTGCCGCCAGGCGCATCTGAAGAAGACCCGTCGAAGCTCTTGCACAGTCTGCCCGACTTTGACATCGCCTTCAACGCCGTCGGCGACGCGGATCGTGGTGCCCCGTTTCTTGATCGGGCCTCAGAATTCTGCCAACGGCTTGATCGGCCGGTTCTCAATCCGCCCGATCGAATCTTGCGGACAAGGCGTGACATTCTCCCGGGACTGCTGACGGGAATTGCGGGCCTTGCCACACCGACGACACGTCGCATCACGCGAACTGAGCTATCCGTATTGGCGAGAAGCATCGATGCGATGCAGCGTCCGCTTCTATTGCGCCCTGTAGGCTCGCATGGCGGCGATGATCTTGCGTTGGTGGAAAATATTGCTCAAATCATGGACTACTTGAATAGGGTTCCTGCCGAAGAGTTCTACCTGAGTGATTTTTGGGATTTCCGCAGCGCGGACGGGTATTTCCGCAAATACCGACTGATCTTCGTCGACCGTGAAGTCTACCCGTATCACCTCGCCATCGGAAAGCACTGGCTTGTGCACTATTGGCGGGCCGACATGCATGATTGGATGAAAAGAGAAGAAGATGCATTTCTGGACGATTTTCATAGCGTCTTTTGTGATGGCGCTGCGGATGTGCTGACAGAGATCGCTCGTAGGCTTGATCTCGATTATGCCGGAATAGACTGTTCCATTCTTCCCGATGGCCGGGTGCTGTTGTTCGAGGCCAACACGACGATGCTTGTGCATCTCAGGGAGTCATACGCGACGTCGGCGTGCAAGCACAAGCATGTCCCTGCCATCGTGAATGCTATGAGCGACCTGATACTGCGCCGAACCAGGGTGCGGCAAGATGAGACGCCGGACGAGGAGCGCGGACAATCTCTTTGTGTGTACGCCTGTAGGTGATTGGCGGCCGCACGATGACCAAAAGCGGCGATAAGCACAGTTCCTCCGTCCCGCAATCTTCATCAAACCCAATTGGCCTTGCGACGCTGGCGAGAATGGCCTTCAACGGCACGAGTCTCGCTCCGCTCCGGTCCAACCTCGTCAAGCGGGTGCACGACAACCCTGGGGATGCTGCCGCATTCCTCGATCTTGCGACGATCGCGCATCTTCAGGGGCGTTCGAACCTGCGCGAAATTCTTCAGGCGCATGCGCTGGAGCTGACACGTTCCTACCGGCAGCAGTCGGCGAACACCACGTGCGATGCGATGAGGTTGCTGGTTCTCATGGCAGCCGGAGATTTCCTGGCAAATATGCCGATTGAGTTCTTGCTGGAGGGCGCGAATATCTCGCTGGAAATTATGTTCGTCGATGACGTGCCGTTGGTGCCGAAGGCAGTGGCGGAGCATGATATTGTGCTGGTCGCGATCGCGGAAACCAGCAGAAATCGTGCTCTGTTGCGGTCACTTGAAACTGCTTTGCGTGCGTGGCCGCGACCAGTGGTTAACGCCCCCGATCGCATCGTGCGTCTGAGCCGCGCTGGCACGTGGGAGTTACTGAGGTCGGCTCCCGGGACCGCAATTCCCATGTGCGTTTGCGTTGACCGTGAAAGTCTTCATCGCATTGCCCACGGCGAAGTATTGATGGAGGTCGTGCTCTCGGGGTGTGACTTTCCGATTATTGTCCGCCCGCTTGATTCTCATTCCGGGCAAGGTCTCGCCAAGCTTGAGCATCGACAGATGTTGGCGCGGTACCTAAGCCTCAGAAGCGAGGTGGAATTCTGCATCGCGCCGTTCGTCGACTATGGCAGTCCGGACGGGCTATATCGAAAGTATCGCATCGCGCTGATCGAGCGGCGCCCCTACGCGTGCCATATGGCGATATCCCAGCATTGGATGATCCATTACTTCAATGCAGAGATGATGACTCGCCCCGAGCGACGTCGAGAAGAAGCGCACTTCATTGCGACGTTCGACGACGAATTTGCCGTCCGGCATGAGGGTGCGCTCAGCGCGATCGCCGAGCGTGTGGGGCTGGACTATATTCCGATCGATTGCGGAGAGACGAGCGACGGCCGACTGCTGGTTTTTGAAGTCGGCACCAATATGATCGTTCACGCGATGGATCGCGCGGATCTGTTTCCTTATAAGCGCATGCAGATGGAAAAAATCTTCGAGGCCTTCCACGCCATGCTACGGCAGGCGCGCCACCGCACGCCCGGCATTGTAAAGATTGTGCCGGGCGCGGGACGAACGCACCGCTAAGCCGTAGCGGCTGCCGCGATCCGCGTCGCCTCTCCCTGACGATAAACCATGAACGTTGCCGCCAGGCCGCACACGGCAGCGAATGTCATCCATAGACCGGGCGCGGCCTTGTCACCGGTATACTCGATGAGCGTTGTCGATACTGCCGGCGTGAAGCCGCCGAACAAAGCGGTGGCTAGGCTATAGGCGAGCGAAAATCCCGCGGTGCGAACGCTGGCCGGTACAATTTCGGTCAAGGCCACCACCATGGCGCCATTGTAGCTGCCATAAAGGAACGACAGCCAGAGCTCGACGATCAGCATCTTCTCGAATGTTGGTCCGTCGACCAGCCACATGATTGCGGGATAAGCCGTGAGGATCGTCAGCAGGGTAAATGCCATGAGCACCGGCCGACGGCCGATGCGATCGGAGACCGCGCCCATCACTGGCAGCCAGAACAGGTTGGACAGTGCGACGCAGAACGTCACAATCAGACTGTCCACTTCCGACAGCTTCAGCACGTTTTTGCCGAAGGTCGGCGTATAGACCGTGATCAAATAGAATGAAACGGTGGTCATGACCACCAGGAGCATGCCGGCCAACACGATTTGCCAGTTCTGCGCCATCGAACGGAACATTTCGGACGCACTTGGGCGATGCGTGCGGGCGAGAAACGCTTGCGTCTCCTCCAGCGAGCGGCGAATAAAGAAAATGAATGGGACAATCAGCGAGCCGATGAAAAACGGAATGCGCCATCCCCATTCACCGATTTCGGCCGGGCTTAAAGTCTTGTTGAGGGTATAGCCGATAATGGCCGCGACCATGATCGCGACCTGCTGGCTGCCCGATTGCCAAGCCACGTAGAAACCTTTGTTGTTCGGCGTCGCCATTTCGGACAAGTAGACCGACACGCCGCCGAGTTCGACGCCGGCGGAAAATCCTTGCAGCAGGCGTCCCAGTAGAATGGCAAATGGAGCGATCAGGCCGATCGTCGCATAGGTGGGCGTGAATGCGATCACGACCGTTCCGACCGCCATGATCATCAGGGTCACGATCAATCCCAGGCGCCGGCCGACGCGATCGATATAGGCTCCGAGAATAATTGCGCCGAGTGGGCGCATCAGAAAGCCGGCTCCAAACGTCATGAAGGTCAGTAGCAGGGAAGCAAACTCATTGCCGGCAGGGAAAAAGGCTTTGGCGATATAGGTTGCGTAGAAACCGAACAGAAAGAAATCGAACATTTCAAGGAAGTTTCCGCTGGTCACGCGGAGAACGGTGGCAACCTTTGATTTTGACGCTCCAGCCATCAGACGGATCCCCTGTTGCTGCCCAAACTTGAGTTTCGGGCTTCGCAAGCCTCCAATCTATCAGTTTATTGGGTCCCGGGACAATCTCGCTCGTTCGGGTTGAACCTGGTGCCGGCTCCCGCGCACGCTCTCGCGTGTCATCCCATGATCAGAGGGAATGGGTGATCCAGGATAGGCAATGACGGATCGGATCGCTAGGATATGAATGCGCCCGACGACAGCCGGCTTAATGTGGGCGACCAAGGGGCCTAAGGATCAGCGTGTCATCTGATGCAACAAAGAAGAAGGTGGCAACCGCGTCATCGAAGGTGCCGGCGACGCTACTCGGCTTTTTCAAACGCTTGGGCCCGGGGCTAGTCACCGGCGCAGCGGACGACGACCCCAGCGGTATTGCAACTTACAGTCAGGTCGGTGCCCAATTTGGCTTCGGTCTTGCCTGGACCATGCTGTTCAGCTTTCCGCTGATGGTGGTGATCCAAGCGGTGAGCGCGCGCATCGGGCGCGTCACCGGTTGCGGCATCGCGCAAAACCTGCGCCGCCATTATTCGTTGTGGCTGTTGCGCGTCGTCGTCTCACTTCTGGTCATCGCCAATGTGGTCAATCTGGGGGCTGATCTCGGGGCAATGGGCGCGGCCTTGGGTTTGCTGATTGGTGGCCCGGAGCACTTTTATACCGTGCTGTTCGGTGTCGTCTGCATCCTGTTGGAAATCTTCATCAGCTATGCGCGCTATGCCGCGGTGTTGAAATGGGCGACCCTGTCACTGTTCGCCTACGTCGGGGTGGTATTTGCTGCCCACGTGCCCTGGGGAACGGCACTGCATAACACCTTTGTGCCCCACTTCGTTTTCGACTCCGCCCACGCCATGGCGCTCGTTGCCGTTCTGGGTACGACCATCAGTCCGTATCTGTTCTTCTGGCAGGCCGCGCAGGAAGTGGAAGAGTTACGAAGACGCAATGCCAAGGCGCTGTACGTCGCGCCCCGCGACGCCGATGTGGAGTTTGCGCGCATTCGTGTCGACACCATCGTCGGGATGGGAATGTCCAACCTGATCGCGCTGTTCATTATTTTCGCCACCGCCGCGACGCTGCACGCCAGCGGCGTCACCAATATCCAGACGTCGTCGCAAGCCGCCGAAGCGCTGCGGCCCATTGCCGGCGAGTTTACATTCGCCCTATTCGCCGCCGGGATTATCGCGACGGGGATGCTGGCGGTTCCGGTGCTCGCTGGTTCCGCAGCTTATGGTGTTAGCGAGGCCTTCGGTTGGCGGGAGGGACTCGACCGGTTGCTCAAGGAGGCGAGGGCGTTCTATGCCACGATCGCGCTCGCGACGCTGGGCGGCGTTGCGTTGAATTTCACTTCGCTCGACCCGGTCAAGGCCCTCTATTGGGCTGCCGTCGTCAACGGCGTGCTCGCGGCCCCGCTGATGGCGGTGATGATGTTGATCGCCATGAACCGGCGCATCATGGGCAAACTGACCCTGCCGCGCCCGATGCTCATCGCCGGATGGTTTTCAACGGCCGTGATGGCGCTTGCGACACTTGGCTTCTTCCTGGTCTGAACAGAATTAGTATCGGTCACGTGGCCTGCTGCGTGATCGCCGGGGCTGTCCCGGACCCGGCCCGCACGCGCGCCGACGCGAACACGCGAATGGCAAGAAACACCGGGAGCAACAAGACCGCAAACACCAGGAGGCGATATTCCTTGGCCCACGCCGTCACTGCAACCCCAACCAGATCACGGGCCGCGGCGTTGATCAGCAAGAAAAAAGCAATCAGGACGATACCGGCGATCCGGCGGATGTTCGGATCGCCCTTCTGCCAAAGCGCGACCACCGCGAAAATCGGCAGGATCAAAGCCACGTAGTGGGATTCGCTCGACATCGGCGACAGCATCAGCATGCTAATCAGCAACAGCGCGCCGTCGATCGGCACGGCAGACCGGCCACGCGTTCGCAGAATGATCAGCGCAATCATTGCCGAATAGAAGACGTAGACGCTGTAGAGGACGGTCTTGAAATTCGGCTTCCCGTCCGTGACGAACAGCCCGACCAGTCCTCGCAGGGAATTGTTGTTTTCGTTGGAAGAATACCAGAAGGTGTGCAGATTGCCGTTCAGCTTTTCGGACAAAGCGGGCTGGGCAATCTGTTTCAGCCACGCCAGTAGATAGCCATCGCCGGTCTTGTGCCCGAGCATGCTCAGAAGATCCGGCAGCAACGATATAACAACAAGAGCCACCGCCATCACCGCGGCCGCGCGATAATGGCGCTTGACGATGAGGTAGGGCAGGAACAACAGCGGCGTTGCCTTGAGTGCTGCCGCAAGGGCAAAGCACAGCCCCGCCATATTGGACGCCCAGTTTTGCGTCGCCGCCGACGTTCCCGCAAGTCCCTCTTTGGTAAGGCCATCAAGGCCGGCGAGGACTAGCAGCACCACCGCCGCGTCGTAGCTCTGGCTGGCGATCGCCGCGAACACAAACTTGAGGCTCACAACAAGCCCTATCGCGTAGAGCCACCTCATATCGCGCGGGGTCCAGGGACCGGGGGCGAGGCGCTGGACCAGCCGCGCGCTGAGCATGAAGCAGCCGGCGAGGCAGCCGAGCGTCAGCAGGTACCACACAAGGTTTTGCAGCACCAACGGCAACGGCACCAAAGGAATCGTCAGAAGCGCGAAAATCGGCGGGTACGTGTAGAAGGGATTGCAGCCCTGCAACGGCAACTGGTCCAGGAAGCAGCGCGCTGCTTCCACATAGAGTGTCACGCCGGGCGCGTCACCCCAATAGTGGCGGCAGTACAAGACGGCACCGATGGCGGCCGATACAAAAAACCACACCCATGGTCGCAACCACGCGCGACGTGCCAATAATTTCATCACCAAACGTCACTTATACAATCGCGTGTCGCGGCCACCGTGTCCGATCTCGTCGGACCATAGCAACAGACCTGATGGCTGGGAAGCTCGGTGCCGCAGGGTAGATGAATCCGACGCTGACTTCGCCATTGTGACATCGCCACAGGCTGCACTGGTGAGGGCTCGCCCTGAACGGCTGGCAGAATGGCCATTCTCGCTGAGAGAAAACACCCGCAATCAGGACGGGCGGTGGGCACCGCGGCGAAGTGCCTTGAGGTCGAGCATTTGACATTGCCAAAGCTTACAGAAGGCGACAACTTAAGTCACAGCAAAGGCATTCTTCCGAGTGCCAATGAGAGAAGATCGACGTCTGTATCAATCGGGATATGAGCTTGGGAATGACGGATGAATACCTTGCAATCGGACCATCGCCCGCTCGGGTGCCTCCGATCCTTGTCCACGATTGCGATTGAAACCCATGCCAGCACCGCCCGCCGATATCCTTGCTGAAGCGCTGTCGCTGCACCGTTCCGGCAGTCTGGCCGAGGCGGCGCGCCGATACCAGCAGGTGCTTGCACAAGCTCCGCGGGATGCGGACGCGCTCTGCTATCTTGGCATGCTGTGTTGCCAGCAAGGTCGACTCGCCGAAGGGATCGACGTGTTGCGTAAGGCGACCGCGGTCGCGCCCCGGCGTGCCTCCGCTCACAATCACCTTGGCATGGCGCATTATCAGCTTGGTCAACTCGATGCGGCGATCGCAAGCCTTGATCTTGCCGTCGCCTGCGAACCGGGCCTCGCCGACGCCCACGACAATCGCGGGGCCGTACTGCTCGACCTTCGGCGTCATGCGGAGGCGATCGAGAGCTGCGACCGCGCGCTCGCGCTGGCCCCGGATGCGGTCACCGCCTGGTGCACCCGTGGCGCGGCCTTGGGTGAAATGGGTCGGCACGAAGAGGCCATCGCCAGCTATGATCGCGCGCTCGCGCACGATCCGCGTCTGGCGGCGGCCCATTTCAACCGCGGCCTGTGCATGGCCAAGCTCAAGCGATATGTCGAAGCATTGGACGCCTTTACGCAGGCGCTCGCCATCGATCCCCGGATGGTCCAGGCGCTCAACGACCAAGTCAACGTACTCCGGGAACTGGGGCGTCTTGAAGAGGCGCTGGCGAGCTGCGATCGGGCCATTGCGCTGAATCCAGCTTACGCAGAGGCCTTCTATCTTCGTGGCAATACGCTCGCTGCAATGAAGCAATACGAGGATGCGTTAGCAAGCTATGACCGCGCGACCGCGCTGAAGCCAAGCTATGCCGAGGCTTTCCAAAATCGCGGCTACGCGCTTGGCGCACTCGCGCGATTGGAGGAAGCGCTTGCGAGTTTCGATCGCGCCATTACGCTCAGGCCGGACCATGCCGAATTCGTCTGCAACCGAGCCAGAGCGCTTCACGACTTGGAACGTTACGACGAAGCGTTGACATGCCTTGACCAGGCGGTCGCCCTTAGTCCCAACTATGTCGATGGCTACTATTATCGCGGCGTCACCTTGCATAAGCTCAAGCGCTTCGACGATGCTCTGAGCGCCTATGACCGGGCTTTGGCGATCCTTCCCAATTATGCAGAGGCGCTTTTCAATCGCGGCGTAACCCTACAAGAACTCCAGCGTTTGGATGACGCGGCCGCAAGCTATGATCGCGCCATCGCCGCGCGCTCGGACTACGCCGAGGCGCGCTGGAACAAAGCCCTGCTGCAACTGCAAACCGGAAACCTTGCCGAGGGATGGAGCGGCTACGAGTGGCGCCGTAAACTTGACAGTTGGGTCCCCCGACATTTCGCGGCTCCCGAGTGGCAAGGCGAAGACGCCGCAGGCAAGCGCGTTCTGCTTTATGCCGAACAAGGATTCGGCGATACCATTCAATTTGCCCGTTTTGCTTCGTTGGCCGCTGCACGGGGCCTGCGGGTTGTTCTCGAGGTGCAACCGCCGCTCAAGTCTTTGCTTGCCGGATTGAGCGGGGTCGAAGTGGTCGCGGCCAAGGGCGAGCCGTTGCCGGCGGTTGACTTGCAGTGCCCGTTGCTCAGCTTGCCGCTAAAGTTCGGATCGACGGCCGAAACGGTCGCGGCCGAGATGCCGTATCTGCGCCCGCCCGCCTACCGGGGCGGGGCCTGGAAACAAGAACTGCCCCGTGATGCCGCACTCGTCGGTCTCGTTTGGTCAGGCAATCCTGGCTACGCGAGAGACCACGATCGGTCGATTGCCTTCGCGCAACTCGCACCCCTTTTGGCGGTTCCCGGTGTCCGGTTTGTCAGCTTGCAGAAGGATATTCGCGCAGCCGATGCTCTCGCGTTCCGGGAATATGGCGAAGTGGTCGATCTCAGCGCGCATCTGAAGGATTTCGTCGATACCGCCGCGGTGGTCGAGCAACTTGATTTGATCATCACCGTCGATACGGCGGTCTCGCATCTCGCAGGTGCGATGGGCAAGCCTGTTTGGGTCTTGCTGCCATATCTCCCGAATTTCTGCTGGCTGCTCGATCGCGACGACAGCCCATGGTACCCGAGTGCGCGGATATTTCGAAAATCCCGCACAGGAAATTGGGGCCAAGTGGTTGAGGGTGTCGCACGCGAACTCGCCGCTGCTGATCTTCGCAGCAACGCACCCTAGAGAAGGGCTAACAGAGCGCGAATTGAAGCATGACTTCGCCGCGAAATAGCGTCAGTTGAATTTGTAGTTCACGCCCACGCGCACAATATTGTCGGTGAACGCGGAACTGAAGTTGCTGGTGAGAGCATTCGACGGTTGGCAACTTGTGACCGAAGCCGTGTGATTGATAGAGCAAATATTTCCGGTCGGTTGGTCAGTCACACTGCCAGAGGCGTGGCCGAGATCCATGAACAGGTATTCGATCTTCGCTGTCCAGTTTCCCACAATCCGGGCTTCGACACCCACGCCTGCGGTCCATCCGGTTTTTACCGTGCTCACGCTGAAGGCCGCAGGATCCGAAATCGTACCGTCCGTCTTGATGTCGCCGTAAGCCAGACCACCGGTCCCATAAAGCAGGACGGTCGGTGTTACGGTGTAGCCAAGCCGTCCGCGCACGGTTCCAAACCAATCGAGCTTTTGGTTGATGGTCTCGCTAACCCCGGGGACAATGCCACACGCGAGGCCGCAGACGAACGTTCCGCTGCCCTTCTGACCAGAGGCCTGAAGGTCAGTTTCCAGACCCCAAACCCAGTTTCTGTTTTGCCAGTTGTAACCGATCTGGCCGCCGCCGATGACACCATCCATGCCGATGGCGCCATTGGACGAAGACAACAGGTTTCCTGACGGGTCGAAGAAGGAAACGGTGGTATCCGACTTGCCCCAGCCATAGCCGACGTTGCCGCCGAGATAGAAGCCAGTCCAGCTCCAAACCGGCGGGGGCGCCTTGAGGTAGACCGGCATGTCGGCGCCAGACGCCGCCGTTGCCAAGCCGATGGCAGAACTTGCGACGGACGCTAAGAGAAGGCTGCGATAGCGCATAGATATCCCCCGTTGCAGGCCTCGATCGGACCTTGGTCTCAGCGGGATACCATCACGGATGGCTGTACCCAGCCACCGCAATCTGTCAATTCTCCACAATAGTACCGTCGAATCCCATCAGATGTGTCGATGGTGCAACACCCAGATGCGGCGGGCGCGCGGCCATTTGGTCTAAGAGACTCAATGAGATGCGGGGAGTGGAGCGGCGCTGGCACAGCCCGACAAAAGGGATGTCCCCTTTCGCCTGCTGGCGGAAGGGGACTGCCGGAATTGAATTTCCGATGCTTAGCGAGCGATTGAGATCAGATGCCGAATGACGCTGCCGAGACTGCTATAGCCGCGTCGGTGGCCGCGGGCCGGGGGCGCATTTTGCGGATCGAGATCCGCCGTCCGCTGCGGCCCGATGGCGTCGAACTTCGCCTTCTGCTCATCGTTCAACGTAGCGTAGAAGGTGTCGAGCGCTGAGCGTACGGTCTTGACCGCCTGCAGCATAGTGTCGAGCCTCTGTCCGACGGCTGCGAGCCGTGCCGGCGGCGTCAACGGCTGATCGCTTGGGCAGGCCTTGAGCATATCCGCGGCCTGCGTGGTGGCGTTCTGTAAGGCGATGAGCGTTGCGCGCTGCGCCTCGGTCGGCATCACGCTGCGATCGATTTCGGCCGCTGGCCAATCGATTACGCCGGAAGGCGATGTGGGGCAATTCTGCGCGGGCGCACTGGCGGCGTTGGGCTTCGCATTGCCCTGGCGCTGCTCCTGGCCCAGTGCGGTGAGCCGGGCCTTTTGTTCGTCACTGAGCAGGTCGTAGAATTTCTGCAACGCCGGTTGCACAGTTCCGACGCCCGCAATCATGGCCTGGATCCGTTGCTGCATAGCGGCGAGCCGGCTGGGTGCGGTGAGGGCTATTGTGGTCGGACAAGTAGCCTTGATGTTCTGCGTTGCCTGGAGCGAAGCGTTCGCCAGGTCATCAAGCGCGGCGCGTTGCTCATCGTTCGGCTGAAGTGCCTGCTGGATCTGGTCGATGGGCAGCCCGGCAATATCGCGGCTGTCCTCGCCGCACATTTCTGCCAGCGGAGCGGCGGCAGGAGCGGCGTTGGAATTGCCGTCGGCACGACCGTCGGTGCTGATATTGGCCTGCTGTGGCAAGTAGCCGGCGAGGTCATCGTATCCATAGGGCGCGAACAGGCCGGCGTAGATGTCGTTGTAGCCATAGTCCCAGAATGAATCGTCGTCGCCTCCGCCCCAGAGTGCATAGTCATACATGTCGTAGGTCGCGAACGGCCAGAACAAGGGCCCGACCCATCCATATCCACCGTGCCGATGTTGCCACCAGCCGTGGCCGCCATCGCGACCGTGATTCCACCCAGCTGTTGCCGCGCGTTGGGTAATGAGGGCGCGGTTATGGGTGTTACGCAAGGCGCCGGCATTGTGCAGCGCGCCGGCCACTGCGCTGGAATTCAGGGTACTGCGGACGTTGTTGGTCCTGGTGGCGGAGTTCCGGTTCGCGTTGCGGGTGGCGTTTCGGCTGGCATTGTTTCGATTGTTGAGAGGCGCGGCGTTACCGGCGGGGGCATTCGCATTGTTGTGGGCGCCGACCGCTCGGTTGCCACCATGAGCGGCGGTGTCGCCGCTGCGGTTGGTCCGGGTGGACACATTTCCGCGGACGGACGCGTTGCCGGCATTGGACCGTCCGGACGTGTGCGCGGCGGCGCGTCCATTGTTGAAGCGCGGTCCTGCGTTGGCGTGCGGCGCCGCACTGCTGCGGGGAGCAGCGCTGATGTGAGGTGCCGCGCGAGGTGCCGCGTTGACATGAGGTGCAGCGTTGACATGAGGCGCGGCACTGGCATGGGGTGCAGCAGCGGCCGGGCGCGGTGCCGCTCCCTTTTTTGCATTTTCGGCGTAGGCGGTGGTCGACAGAAGCATTGCCAGAATAATAGCGCTCCGCGATGCGAATTTAAGATTTGCCATAACATCCTCCCCACACGATCAGGAAATCGCGTAGCGTTAATCAACGCCTAAAACCTAAAATAGTTCCGTTCCCGGAAGGTCGACCGCTTGTTCGATCTGACGCCCGCCACGCGTTTGTGCAGCGGAGCCCACGCGCGCACCTGAAGGGGCTGCACAAGCTGCCGACAGCGAAAACCGAAACGCGGCCGCGTGTTGATATTCCGTGTGCACCGCAAAATTTTCCCGAGAGGGTGCGCAAAAATCCAATCGCCCAAAAATCCAATCGCCAATGTGAGCGGTTTTGCTCAGTCGAAGCTTTTGGGCAAAACCGCTTTGGGGAAACATCGATGAGAGTCTACAGGTCTTGCATTCGAGTGCGAAGTTTTTAGGCCTGCTCAACATTGCAGCATATGAATCAATAACACTGCGCAGAAACTTATTTTGTTTTCCTTAGTTGATTTCAGTCAAAGTACTCTGACCCTGAGTAGGAATTCATTGGGTCACGGCTTCAACCGCGGAATGTTCGCGCTCCTTGTAAGTGTCCTCATCAACCCTATTTCATGTGCCCGGTTTTTTTGGAATTAAGCATCGGAGAGTGTGTCGCAACGGACCGTCAAATCCAGAAATCACGGCAGCGATCGAGGAACGACCAAAATGTTTATTCTGCAAGATCCCATGTTCTATATCTGCATGCTCACGTCCATCACCGTCATATACCTGACGGCGCTGGCTGGGTCCGGGCGCGATGGCGGAGTGGAAGAGGGCAAGTGACATCGGGTTGTCGGCCTGACCATTCGACGGTTGCGATGACGCCATTGGTGCGAGCGTCGAGAGAGACTGCCCGGTGGGATTGTCGATCGTCGTAAGTGGCGCAGCGCAGAAGCGCGTGCGCAGGAATGGTGTGCGGCAACTGGCTACCGGCTGACCTGTCGATGCGCGCGCATCAATTGCGCAACGAAGGAATCGCGAAGCCGTTTTTTTCTCCGGACCGCTCGGGCCGCAAATAAAATCATGAGCGTCGTACCGACCAACAAATTGAAGGCCAGCCAGACCAGGCCGATGGTGCGGAGCGCATTCACCATTGTGACCGGCGACGTGTCGACGGGGCGTCGGATCGATCGCTGAAGTCGAGTCGATTCGGCAGCCCTTCACAAGAGACAATCGTCCGCCATGACGTTCTCGTGATGAATTCTGGTGGTTTGCAGCCTAGTCGTGCTGCTCCCAGTACACGAAGCGCTGCCGCAGCCGACCCATTCCGAGATCGAGGAGCAGGCCGGTCAGCAGCATGACGATGATATAGACGAACACCGTCGGTGTCTGAAAGAAGCGCTGGGCATACATCATGGCGGAGCCGACACCGCCACCACCCGCCACCATTTCGGCGGTAAACGCGCTGATCAGCGCAACCGGCAAGGTGACGCGCAGCCCGTTGATGACATGCGGGAGCGAGGCCGGCAGCATGACGCGGGTCATGATTTTGTGCTCCGGCGTGCCCATCGCCTGCGCCGACCAGATCACAATTCCGCTGATCGCGGACGCGCCGTGATAGGTCGCGACGATCATCGGAAACACGCAGGTGAACGCCACCAGCAGGATCTTCGACAGGTGGTCGATGCCGAACCACAATACGAAAATCGGCACGAACGCGATCTTTGGCGCCGGAAAGGCAAGCGACACCAGCGGATCGAAGGCCCAGCGTGCGGAGGCAAAGCGCGCCATCGCCAGACCGATCCCGGTTCCGAGCACCACCGCCAGCGCGAGACCTGTGAAGGCTCGAAACAGACTGACCGCCAGTGGCTCCACGATCTGGTGCCCGATCAGCATCGGCCAGAACTGTCGCACAACGGCGCCGACGCTCGGCAGAAACAGTGGCCGCACGTAGCCGAGCTCGGTCACAGCTTCCCACACGGCGATGACCAGGATCAACGGATAAGCGTAGATCACGGCGTCGAGAACACGGCGCCAGACGCGCGGTTGTCTGGCGGGTTCACGCATCGGCGGTGAGCTCCGCGGAATCCTGCCATCGCAACAAATAGCGCATCAGTCGCACCATTCCGCGGTCCGACAGGTAGGCGATGAGCACAACGGCCAACAGGCCGGCGAACATGTAGGCATAGGCGCCGTTCTCGCCGTCCATGAAGATCAGTTTGCCGATGCCGACGCGGGTCGCGATCATTTCCGACGAAATCGTCAACACGAACGAGAACCCGAGTGCGATACGGATGCCGGTGAGAATCGGCATGAGTGCTGCCGGCAATTTGATGCGCCAGAGAATAAGCCGCCTTGGTGTGCCCATTGCCTGCGCGCTCCAGATCAGGATCGGTGGAACCGCCTTGATGCCGTGATAGGTGCCGACGATGACAGGCAACAGGCAGGCCAGCACGACGGTCACGATCGGAGTGATGTCACCGACCCCAAACCACAGGATGAACAGTGGAACGAGGGTGGATTTCGGCAGCGAATAGGTGGTTGCGACCAGCGGACCGAAGAAACCATCAGCGGCGCGCGACGTGGCCATCGCGAGACCGATCAGGACACCGAGAACCGTGCCGATCGCCAGCCCGGCGAAGCTGCGGTAGATGGTGACGAACAGGTTGAAGGCAAGCTCACCGTCGCGCGCCATCTCCCACAGCGCGGCCAGGATGCGATCCAGGCCGGGTAGGAAATCAGGATCGATCAGGCCCGACATCGACACCGCCTGCCACAGTGCCGCAAGCAGCAGAACGGGTAGAAACTGCCAGATGGCGTCGCGACTCGAGCGCCAACGGCGCAGACCCATTGGCTGCGAGGCGGTGATCGCCATCGTCAGTTGGCCGGGGCAGCTTGCCGGCGCACCGACAGCCATACGCGGTTGCGTAGCGCATTGAATTCCGACGACAGCATCACGTCTTCGCGCGACAGCGAGCGGTCGAGCGCGACCGGAAATTCCTCAACGATCCGTCCAGGGCGTCGGGACATGACATAGACGCGCTGAGAGAGATAAACCGCTTCGTTGACGTCGTGGGTGATCATGATCACGGTTTTTCGGGTCTCGAGCCAGATCCGCAGCAATTCATCCTGCATGGTTTCTCGGGTCTGCGAATCGAGTGCGCCGAAGGGTTCGTCGAGCAGGAGAATGGAGGGATCGTAGGCCAGCGTGCGCGCGATCGCGACGCGTTGTTTCATGCCACCGGACAATTCGCGCGGGAAGCGGTGCTCGAAACCCTGAAGGCCGATCATGCGAATGAAGGCGGCCGCGCGTTGCGAACGTTCGGGCTCCCGGATCCCGGTCATTTCCAGTCCGTAGCAAATGTTTTGCACTACCGTGAGCCACGGAAACAGGGCGTATTCCTGGAAGACAATGCCGCGATCGATGCCAGGCCCGGTGATGACACGGCCACCGACTTCGGCGACGCCGCCGTCGGTGTGCAGAAAGCCGCCCAGGATGTACAGCAGCGTGCTCTTGCCACAGCCCGAAGGCCCGACCACCGAAACGAATTCGCCTTCCCGAACCTCAAGATCGACGTCGATCAGGGCGGGCACAATGTCGTCCCCGGCGCGATAGGATTTTGCCAGGCCGTTGACCCGCACGTGGGTCATAGGGAGCAGGGCGTCGGCAGGTACTTCATGCTGACATAGTCCGCGATCTGCACCGGCTTGTCGATCAGGCCGACGGCAGCCATGGCGTCGATCGGGCTCTGAATGGTCTTGGCACTGACGCACGCGCTAGGATCTCGATAATAATCGCGCTTCGTCATCATGTAGCTCTCAAGCACGGCCGGTGGCGTCTTGGTGATGCTGGCGGCAAGCGTCACCGCCTGGGCACGATTGGCGCTGTCGTAGAACCATTGCAGACCGGCAACGTAGTCGGCGAGGTAGGCACGCACGGCGCTCTCGTTCTTCTTCACAAAATCATTGGTGACGACCTGAAAGATCGGCGAATAGGGACCGAAAGCGTCACCGGCCGTGAACAGCGCGCGCAACCCGCCCTTCTGGATTTCCGCATTGAGGAACGGCACCACCAGTTCGCCGCAATCCACTCTGTTCTCCCGCAGCGCCGGACCAATATTCGGAAAGGCGATTTCGACAATGTCGACATCGTTGCGGGGATCGAGGCCTTCCTGCTTGAGTTTGACGCGTACTGACATGTCGGCGGAGGAGCCGTAGGCGTTGATCGCGATCTTCTTGCCCTTGAGGTCCTTGACCGTTTTGATGGGGGAGTCCACCGGCACGAAGGCGGTGTTGTTGGCGTATCCCGGCAGGCCATCCTGGTAATTGTCCGAGACGATGGTCATTCCGCCCGGGACCGTCTGCTTGAGAATGGAAAGCGCAAAGACCGCGAAGCTCAAGGTCGCCATGTCCGCTTGGCCGGCCGCCAGCAATGTTCCCGCCTCCGGCGTGCCGCGCGTGAACGTCATGTCGACCACATAGTCCTTGCCGTAGCCCTTGAGGACATTCTTCTGCATCCAGTCGAGATAGATCAGGGTCTCCATCTCGTTCGGTCCGATACCGCCGCCGGTCGCATAACGGATGGTGACGGGTGCCGCGCCGGCTGTCCGCACGAAGGGCGCCGCCAGACCGATGGCAGCACCACCGGCGAGCAGCAGCCTTCGGCTGATGAATGAACCACGTTTTGCAGGTCTTTGAGGGGATGCCACTATACACTCCACACCATGCGCTCAACCGGGCGCCAGATCGCATTGCGCTGAACCGCCGGATCCGGCTTTTCACGGCGCCCAATTATAGACATAAAGACTACGCTCGACGCCGCCGCGGTCAAGCAACTAGCCATCGCAACGCAACCAGCAACACGCTCGCCGGGAGGCCCCATTGACGATCCAGCGCAACAACATCTTTCCCGCCGAACTGCCGCGACGCATGGTCGGCGGACACTTGCTTTATGCGCCCGTCGTCACGGTCGTGCCCGGGCGGCTCGTATTTCTGTCGGGATTGCTCGCCCGCAATGCTGGCGGCGACATCGTCGGCAAAGGCGACATGCGGGCACAGATCCGCCAGGTCGGCGAAAATATGAAGGTAGCGCTGACGGCGGCAGGTGCCGGGCTCACGGACCTCGTGCGCACACAGACTTTCACCACCGACATTGATGAGTTCCTGCGTCACGTCGACGTGCGCATGGACTATTTCGGCGCCCTGCCGACGAGCACCACGGTCGAGGTGCGCCGGCTCACCCACCCGGATTTTCTGGTCGAGGTCGAGGCGATGGCGGTGATCGCCTAGGCTGGGGCATAGACCCAGAGATCCATCTGCAGCGTACAGTCCGGCACCGGCAGGTTCGGGACCTCGACCGCCGAGATCGGCAGTGCCTGGTCTGGAAGCATCCGCTGCCAGGCTGCGTAGGTCGGGTAGAAGGTACGAAGGTCCGTGTGGAATTGCTGGATGCGCACGACGTTGGCGAGCGAGGCGCCGGCGGCGCGGCAGATCACTTGCGCGCGCGCGAGAATGGCGTCGGCCTCCGCCTGCGCGCCGGAATGAAAATGCGGCTGGCGCGGATCGGCTTTGGCCTCAGGCAGAATCCCATTGACGTCGGCCGCCATCAGGCCCGACAGGAACAGAAAATCGCCGGCGCGCACTCCGGCGACGTGATTCCGGTACGGCGGGGCGATGTCGCAAGCGACCAGCGACTTGCGTCCCGCTGCTGGCGAGAGCGCCATCACGTTGATCTCGACCCGGGCATCCGCCAGCCCCAGGCCGGGATCGGCACAGATTACGATCGTGGTTGCCGTTGGCGAAGCGGCGAAATGCCGGTTCCAGACCTCGTTGAATGCCGCGACGTCGTCCACATCGGGCAGGTAGATCTGCGCCTTGACAACGTCCGCAAGCGTGCAACCGGCAAGCGCCAACGCAGGCTTGAGCTTTTCGGCGATGACGTATTCGGTCTCGAGCTTGACCGGCTGGCCCTTCCAAAGCGAGCCCTCTGGCATCGTGGCCGCTGACGCGATGCCCCGCCTTGACGGCTCGCCGGGCTTCGCGCTCGCCATGGCGCCGGCAACGAACACAAAAGCCGAGACACGCAGCGCCGCGCTGTAGCCCGAGGTCGGGGGGCCGTCGAGTTCGCGATGGCGCAACATTTCCGGCGCGCCCGCGCTCGGATGCAGTGCAATGGCCTGCATCTCCATGCTGGCGTGCGGCAGCAGCAGGTCTTGCACGATAATGGACGTGCTGGGAGGCACCAGCGACCCGAACCGCTGCCGGCGCACCACGTGATAGGGATCGACCGCGCGTGCGGTTCGATAATATTGATCCACGCGCACGACATTGTCCAAGCCGGCGCCAGTGCTTTGCAGCACGGCGGCGATGTTGTCATAGATGCGTGCGGCCTCCTTCTCGTGTTTGGGCGGCCCGAAATGCGGTGCGCCGGCCCCGATCACGTCCGGGGCGATGCCGTTCTGGAAATCCTGCGCCAGGTGTCCGGTTGCGAAGACCCAGGGGCCCGCGCGCATGCCCTGGGCGTAGCGAATCCTGGCCGGTCCGATCTCGACCGGCAACAGTGGCTCGACTAGGGAATCCGGCACGCGGTTGTCCTTTGCGCTTGGCGACGCGGCGTTCGTCACGCCGATCACTGCTGGCTGAATTTCTCCACCGCGTCGAGCGTCATCACCCAGGGGAGGGCAGAGCGGCACCAGATCTGCTTGTTCGGCGTGAGCTGGGCGCGCTCGCGGATCAGCCCGACGCGCAGGGTATAGGACGGTGGATCGCTGAGCGCGCAGGCAAAGATCGGTGAGCCGCAATTGGGGCAGAAGGCGTGCGAGCGCTTGTTGCCGCTGTCAGCGGTTTTCACGTAGGTCTTGGGTTCTCCCGTCAGCAGCTTGAACGTGTCGCTCGGCGCCACTATCACGGCGCGGAACGCGGCGCCGCTCAGTTGCTGGCAATCGGTGCAATGGCAAATCCGCACGCCGTCTCGATCGACGTCGGCCTCATAGGTGATCTGCCCGCAATGGCAGGAACCGTGGATGCGCATGGAGGTGCTCCTGGCGTTTATTGCGGCTCCAGGCCGGCGGATTTGATGATCGGTACCAGATGGTCACGCTCGGCGGAGAGGAATGACTTGGCACCGGCGGCGCTGAGATCGTCTCGGACTTCCAGGCCCGCGGCCTCCAGGATGCGGCCGAACTCGGGCTGCTTGGCGGTGCTCGCCGTCACGTCTGCGATTTGCGCGACGATGGCCGGCGGCGTCCCCGCCGGCGCCAACACGCCGCAGGTGAGCTGAACGACGAGCCCCGGCAGCGTCTCGACCGCGGCCGGGATCTCGGGTGCGGTTTTCAGTCGGGCCGGGGCGCAGACCGCAAGGATGCGGACCTTGCCGGCCTTGTGAAAGCTCAGAACCTGGCTGGTGATGTTGGGCGTCATCATCGGCACCGTGCCGCCGATCAGGTCGACCAGCCCGGGGCCGGCGCCACGATAGGGCACATGCAGTATCTCGGGCGCCTTGATCAACTGTTTGAACAATTCGCCCGCGAGATGGGTGACCGTGCCGGTTCCGGCCGAGGCATAGGACAGTTCCTTGCCGTGGTTGCGCACGTAGGTGATGAATTCGGCCAGCGTGTTCGCCGGGATGCTCGGGTGCACCACGATCGCCGTCGACGACGTTGCGATCATCGACACCGGCACAAAATCCTTGGCGGTGTCGTAAGGCGGGCTCAGTAGCAGATACGGCGCGATGATCTGCGAACTCGTATCGCCGAACAGCAGCGTGTAGCCGTCGGGGCTCGCATGCGCGACCGAGGCGGCGCCGGTGATGCCCCCGCCACCACCCTGGTTTTCGATGATGACGGTGCCGAGCGGGGCACGCATCAACTCCGCCCAGTTGCGGGCGACCGCATCGACCACGCCGCCGGGCGCGTAGGGCACGAACAGCCGGATCGTCCGATCCGGATATTTCGACTGGGCGGCAGCGATCCTGGGCAACAGCGGGCTGGCCAAGGCGGCAGCCGCGAAGCCAAGGCATTCACGACGGTTCAAGGGATTATGCTCCGTAAACATTGGACATTGGGCGGTAAAGCTACGGGTTGGCCGACCGACAAGCGCGCGTGACGGGGAGCAGACTACCGCAATAACGGTGGATGTTGCGTGAATGCTATGTTGGATCCGGGGAGAGCCCGGGTCGATGTTCTCTATTGAAATCGGTGGTTGAAAAATCGGTGTGCTGCTCGGTGATGTCGATGCAAATGGGGTTGGGTTGGGACCGGTGGCCCTGCCGCCATGGGAACGCCGCCCGGCCCCTCCTGCTCGATCGGCCCATTCCCGATCGCCGGTCCCGGAGCCATAGAAGTCCCCCCCGGGCCGACGCCTCCGGTGTTGCCAGGAAGAGCAGGGCCAGGCGCCATCCCTTGCGCGAACGACAAGGTGTTCGCGATCAACAGGCCCGCAGCCAGCACAATGTAGGGCTTAAGTGTAAGCATGATCATTTCCTCGGTGGCGCCTTTGGAACTTGGAAAGCTGTAGAAGAACACCGACCGCCCGGCATGGTCCGATCCTGCCTTGGCGCTGGAGGATCGATGAAATGCCACTATCGTGTCCGACACGGTCGAGACGGATCCGTTGATTTGATCACTAACGAAGCCGCTAAGACGATTTAATACAAGCAAGTTGAGCCGGTCGCCATCCAAGGCAAGCCTCAAGCCACTCTGTTGAGATGCTTTTTGGCTTCAGACGCGCAGACGACTTTATTTCTGCCGGTTTCCTTGGCCTCGTAGAGCGCCTGGTCTGCCTCCCGCACCAGCGCCGCGCCCTCGACGTTGCTTGCCGCTGACGCCACCCCCGCGCTGATGGTCACAACTGCGACATCACTGCCTTGATATTCCAGGCCCAGCGCAAGAATGTCGCAGCGAAGCTGTTCAGCGACATGCTTGGCGCCGAGCTCATCCGTCTCCGGCAGGATGACGGCGAATTCCTCTCCGCCGTAGCGCGCGGCGAGATCACCGGGGCGGCGAAACGCGCGCCAAATGGCCTGCGCAACTTGTCTGAGACAATTGTCGCCTTGCTGGTGTCCGTAGCAATCGTTGTAGGCTTTGAATTTATCGATATCGATCACCAGTAACGAAATCGACTGTCCGGCGCGCTCGGCGCGTCGGCACTCTCGCTCCAACGCGATATCGAAGCTGCGGCGATTAGCCAGCCCCGTCAGTGAATCCGTTGCGGCGAGTTCCCGCAACTTGCCGTTGGCTGTCTCCAACTCCATTTCGGCGACCTTGCGTTGAGATATATCGCGAAGAATCGCGACAATTTCGCTTGGTGCGTTGGTCTCGATGTCGCGAATGAGTTTGAAGGTCGTCTCGATCCAAACATAGTTGCCGTCCTTGCGTCGAGTCTGGGTCACCAAGATCGCGCGATCCAGCCCTCGGCTTAGATCCCCGATCACCTGCTCCAGGTTTATGCGGTGGTCGGACTGCTGAAGATCGAAGGGCCTGACGCCTAGAAGCTCTTTTGGGGTCCATCCGAGCACTTGAACGACGGCAGGCGACACATAACGGCGCACCCCGTCCAAACTCAGCCGCATGACCACGTCGCCGGCATTTTCGGCGAGCAGACGATAGCGCGCTTCGCTTTCGCTGACCGACGCGGCCGAGCGTGCGAGATGCCGCAACTGCGCAACGATCAAACCTCCCATCAGTATGAAGACGATGCACACGAGCCCGGCGATGATAGAGTCTCCTAAAACACCCGCCCGCCAACGCGCGAGAATTTCGTCCTCCGCCCGCGAAACCGTCACGATCACGGGAAATTCGGGCAGGCGTTCAAAGGCGATCCATTTGGTCAGGTGGTCGAAAGCAGAGGTGGCACGATAAAAACCCGCCATCGCGGTCCGGTCGCTTCCCTGAAAGAGCGGACGATCGGAAAAGTTACGCCCGATGTCGGCAGCGACGACCGGATGACGCACCAACAGCGTTCCGTCGTCGCGCAGAAGGGTGATCCCTCCCGCATTTCCAATATCGAACGAGCCGTATAGCTGGTGGAAGAAGTCGAGGTCCACCGCGGCGATGACGACGCCCGCGAAACTTGCGTCGGGATGATCGACCCGGCGTGTCAATAGAATCGATTCGCGGCCATTCGCGCGCGACATCAGCGGCGGGTTGATGCGCAGAGCCTTGTCTGCGTGGGTTTTGTGGAACTGGAAGTAGTCGCGATCCGAATTATTATGGATCGCCAAGGCCGGCTGCGACGAGAACGCCAAGTTTCCGATCTCATTCAGCACAACGAATTCGCGCACCTGCGGCAGGGACTTCTCGCGTGTGGCCAGCAGCCGATTGACCCGGGTGGCCTGGTCAACGCCGAAACCGTCGTGTTCCAATCGTTCGACCACTCCCGCCAAAACAATATCGATGGCCTCGATGGTGCGCGATGCGTGCTGGGCAAGGGAGTGGGCGAGGTTGCGAATATCGCTCTGATTACGCGCCAACACCTGCGCCCGTTCGTCCCAGGCTTTCCAACCCAAGACGCCGCACAGGCTTGCGCCCACCAGCAGCACGAACGCCGCAATCGTCACCGTCGGAGAGGTCAGCCGACTGATCAGCGAGCGTGCTCCAATTTCCATGGCCGGGCCGTCGTTCCAATCGCGGCGCCACGACCGCGCTCACTGAATGTCAGATGACAGGCGACAGCGCGCGAACCTGCGTGACCGGTTCGCTGCTCCCCATTTGCAATGCCGTCTGAGCATTTACCGAATATCAAATCGGCGTTGCGGACGGCTTTGGCGGCGCGTGCGCAATTGAGGGATTAAAAAAGGATTCTGTTAATCAATCGCCGGAGGTTAGGTGCAGTGGGCCGCTTTGCTGGCCTGTGCTGATGTGCGTTTTGCGAGATCTAAAGGTTGACCTCTACCGAGGCCGGCACTGCCAACTTTACCATCGACCACGAGACAGCCGACCGTTTGGGCACTTCCATTCCGACTGCATTCCCTCTCTTTGCGGCCGGGCTCGGTGCCATCGGCGTTGTTGCCGGGCGCAGGAAACGCAAAATGGCCTGAGAGGACAGCAGCTAAGCAGAAGAATAAAGAGGCCGTGTTAGTTGGCGGCTCGTCATCCGGAACGCACCCGCCAATTTCTAGGCAATCGAGCTGCTCCACTTTTTCTTTGGATGTCATATGGGAACACAAGAAGCTGGCGGGGGGACTAGGACCCTAAGCCACAAGTTGAGCATCAAGAAAGTATCTGTGTAACCAATGGTTTATCTAAACGGATTTGCGGCCGTGTGTCAAGTTTTTACCACGTTTTTTACTACGGCGGGCCGCGTCGCAGATGGTAGAGCCGCAGAGCCTTTCATCCTTCGCCACACATTCAAGCGGACGGCGCGTGATGCCGCGCTGCCGGATGGAGCTTCACGATGCCCTCACGGGGCTCGCGGGTAACGGTGGTGTGGGGCGGACGTATGGCCGCGGGATGTCGTTGAAGCCGCTCGTTCGGGTGCGCCCCGGTCGAGGTGAAGATTTATTGGAAGTTCTGATGGTGAGTCGAAGTGAGCGCCATTAGCACGGGTGACTACGTCGCGGCGTCGCGGGACACCCTGCCTGTGAAACCCGGACGAAGCCGCGATCTGGTGCACCAGGCAAAAACCGGGCATTAGTGTCCGCGATCGCTGACAGACGGAGATCTGATTTGACGACGCGTCCCTCAGGAGTTTCCCCGGCATCGTCGGCAACCGAAAGCGCCGAAGGAAAACGCGTACTCGTTACTGGCGCCTCCTCCGGAATCGGCTTGGCGACTGTTGAGTTCTTTGCGCGAAGAGGTGCCGTCGTCGCTTTGAACCACCTCGAAGATGATGATCGTGGCGCTGCGGAGGTCGCAAGGTTGAGGGGCGATGGCCTGAAAGTGGTGGCCGCGCCGGGCAACGTCGCGGATTCCTCTTCGCTGGACCGGGCAATCCCGCATGCGGTCGACCAACTCGGCGGTCTCGACTTTCTCGTGAATAACGCGGGTATCTCGGCCACGAGGGAACCCATCGCGCTGTCGAATTTGGACGCCATTACCGAGGAGTTCTGGGACGCTATACTATCGACCAATCTGGTCGGGCCATTTCGTTGCACCCGGCTTGCGGCGGACGCCTTGCGCATGAGCCGCGGAGCTGTGGTGAACACCGCTTCGATCGGCGGGTTTGATGCCGTGGGGAGCAGCATAGCCTACGGCGCCAGCAAGGCTGGCCTGATCAACATGACAAAGAATCTCGCTAGGGCTCTGGCACCGGAGGTGCGCGTCAACGCTGTCGCGCCGGGATACGTGGAAAGTGCCTGGACGGCCGACTGGCCGGAGCAGAAGAAGAGGACTTTGATCGATCGGTCGCTGCTCAAGCGCGCGTGCAAGCCCGCCGACATCGCCGAAGTGATCTATTTCCTCTGCACAGGCGCTGCTGTGGTGACCGGCCAAACGCTCATTGCGGACGCGGGCTTTACGCTGTCTTGAGGGTGCGATGCTTGTCGTACTCTGCCATAAAATTCGGCGATTGCTGACGTAGCTTGTCTTCGCTCATGCGACCCGTGCGTGTGAGGTAGGACATCGCAAAATCGTAAGGAGGCAGGGGCATCTTCGACGCGAACGTTTCGTACCATGTAGCGCTCGCATTCGCGGCATTTACAAGCTTCTCAAGCACTGGCTTTCGATCTTGCTCATACTGCGAGAGTGCGGCTGAAACATCCTTCGGATGAGCCATCAAGGCGGAAGCGAGGGCGATGACGTCTTCCAGCGCCAGCCGTGTGCCCGATCCAATCGAAAAGTGTGCGGTGTGTAGTGAGTCGCCCAAGATGACCTTGTTGCCAGATGACCACTTGCGGTTCTTGATGACCGGGAATTGACGCCAGATCGAGCGGTTGGAAACCAACGGCTGACCATCAAGTGCTTCTGCAAATATCTCCTCGAGGACCGACTTCAGCTCGGGTTCTTCGAGATTTGCAACGTCTCCCTTTTTGAAGGTCGCTTCATCGCATTCGATGATGAATGTGCTCATATTGGGCGAAAAACGGTAATGATGAGAGTTGAAGAAGCCACGATCATGCTTGACGAAAGTTTGAGTCAACGCGTCGAATCGCTTTGTCGTACCGAACCATGCGAAACGGTTCGTGAGTTGTCGGATTTCAGTTCCAAACGCGTCGTCTGACTGGCGGACAAGCGAATTAACGCCATCGGCGCCGACGATGAGATCGAAGTCCTTCAATTCGGCAATATTTTCGATTGCTCGTCGGTATCGTATCGTGACGCCGGCGCGCTCTGCCTCCCGCTGTAGAAGCTGCAGGAGATGCAGTCTTCCGACCGCGGTGAACCCAACGCCGTCGATCGTGATGGTCTGGCCCGCATGAACGACCTTGATGTCGCGCCAACGCTCCAAATCCGGTGTAATCGCCGCATGGATCTGCGGGTCGTCGCCCTTTAGAAATTCCAACGCGCTGTCGGAGAAAACCACTCCGAAGCCGAATGTCGAGTCCGGAGCGTTTTGCTCAAACAAGCAAAGTTCGGAGACGAAAGGTATTCGCTTAAGCAGGATCGAAAGGTAAAGTCCGGCCGGACCGGCGCCAACGATGGCGACTCGCATGGTTCATTCTCTCTTCTGGGTGAGGTGGATCGGCAAAAATAGAGCTTCGGCGATCTTACGCCGCCTTCCGATTTCCCCGGGCGTGAGCGTAGGGAAGGCAGTCCGCGCGCCGATTACGTAGGCCATCTGAGCGAGCGCGTATTCCTGAGCATGCGTCGCAGTCAATCCAGCTTCACAGTACAGTTCGGCGACGAAACGTATGCGGGACTCGTCGACTTCGCGAACGATCTTTGCGACCGAGGCGTCGCGACGTGCCCAATCGCGCAGGGTCAATTCGAACGGTCCACCCGGAACGTCAGGTCGGTCCGAAATCGCGATTCTCAGAAGGTTTCGAATGCGCTGCCATCCCGTGTCCTTCAGCCGGCCAAGCATGTTCTTGATTTCGGTGGTCATCAGCGCCTGCCACCATGACAACACGGCATTCAGGAGGTCCTCCCGGCTTTCGAAGTGCCAGTAGAAGCTGCCTTTCGTGACGTTGAGGAAGTCCGCCAACTCGTCGACCCTGAGCGCTGCGACGCTGTCTTCGGACAACTTCTTGATCGCGCCGTCGATCCAGTCCTGGCGGCTCAACCTCGGCTGGTCGTTCTTTGCATTGCGGCGGACAGCGGCGGTCGACTTAGCGCTTGACATGCGGGCCCTCGGAATCAATGGAGGAAAGCGTTTGCAGAATAGTCACCAGTGCCTCATCGCGCTCCTTGATCAAAGCGTCAATGCCGCGCTCCGCCACGAGTTTTTTTGCAGCGGCGACCAGCGCGTCCTTCACTTCTACCGACATGTGCGGCCTGCCGAGGGCGTCCCACCAGCCGTCGATTGCACTCGCAAAGCTGTCGAGCATGCGGGCCATGCCACCCTGTCCGCCTGCGAGCGTAAGGGTTGTGAGGCTTCCCATCGCCAGCCAGCGCGGCGCCAGACCATAGCGCAACGCGTCTTCGATACTCTCTAGCGGTGCGATGCCCTCGACTAGGCAGTGCACTGCCTCGCGCACGAGCGCGAATTGCAGGCGGTTCGTGAGATATCCGGGTTTTTCCTTATCGACCCGTATGGGATGTTTGCCGAGAGACCGAAAATGAACGATGGCATACTCGACCGTTTGCGGCGACGTCGACTTTCCGCCGATGATCTCCACCAACGGAACGAGATGAGCTGGGTTGAACGGATGCGCGACCAACATGCGGCCTGGATGGCGCATTTGGGACTGCAGTTCCGAAGGCGGCAGGCCGCCACTGCTCGAAGCTAAAATTGCCGCATCGTCGGCATGTGCCTCGATCTCTGCGAAGATTAGCCGCTTTGTATCGAGGTTCTCCGGCCCGTTTTCGTGAATGATAGCTGCTCCGAGTACGGCTTCGCGCAGATCGGAGAGGACGGTCAACCGGTTCGTCGGAGGAGACGGATCCTCGGCAATGCCGAGAGAGACAAGGGAAGACCACGTCGCGCTGAGGAAGTCGTTTGCTCTAGATGCAGCGCCGACCGCTGGATCGTAAGCGCGAACCGAATGACCCTTCGCCAGATAGGTTGCCGCCCATCCCAGTCCGACAGTCCCCAGCCCGATGAGCGCAATCTTCTTTCGCGTTGACTGCACGTTTTCCATCCACGACCGCCCATTCCCACGCCTCAATTTGACAAAAGGCCTCGGACTTGTCCATACTTTATGGTATGGAAAAAAAAGGGAGGAAGCAAATGCAAACATCCGTGGGCTACAAGCTGCTGTCGCTTGCATTGACGGGTACCGTTTTGTTCGGGACGCCCGCGGTTGCCGAGATCAAAATCGGACTCGTGCTTGCGCTCACTGGCCCAAATTCATCGCTTGGCATTCCGTATAAGAAGGGCCTTGAATTGCTGCCGAAGGAAATCGGTGGTGAGAAGGTGAACGTTATCGTTCTCGACGATACGTCGGATCCTTCGACCGCCGTGCGCAATGCTCACAAGCTGATCAGCGAAGAAAATGTCGACGTCATCATCGGGCCATCGAACACGCCGGCCGCATTCGCGCTTGCCGGGGTGACGGATGAGGCGAAAGTGCCAGAGATATCTCTGTCTCCCGTCGATCCGGGCCCGGGCAAGTCGGACTGGCTGTTCACGGTTCCACAGCCGGGAAACATCTGGATCCTGCCGATAGTCGAAGACATCAAGAAGCGCGGGTTGAAGAACGTCGCCTTCATCGGATTCAGCGATCCTTGGGGAGACCTGTGCTTCAATGCTCTGAAAGAGGTCGCTGGAAAGTACGGAATCACGATCGTCGCTGAAGAGCGTTATGCGCGTACCGACAACAGCGTGACAGGTCAGGTTCTCAAAGTTTTGGCGGCGAAGCCGGATGCGATCTTCGTGGGCGCATCTGGCACTCCCGGGGCTCTTCCGCACGTCGCTCTTGCCGAGCGAAATTGGACTGGACCGACTTACGGCAGCCCCGCCGTGTTCAACAAGGACTTTGTCCGAATTGGCGGCGATGCGATCGAGGGCATGATGGCTGTTACCGGGCCGGTCGGCGCTTGGGAGCAGCTACCCGATTCCAATCCGATCAAGGCGGTGTCTGCCGAATTTACGAAGGCCTATGAAGGTGCGAACGGTGCAGGATCCGCCAACGGCTTTTCCGCATACTCGTTTGATGCGGTGAAGATGTTTAGCGACGCTGCGCCGCGGGCGCTGAAGAAGGCGAAACCCGGGACGCCCGAATTCCGGACGGCGCTCCGCGACGAACTGCGCGACATTAAGGATCTCGTTGGTACGCAGGGCGTCTACTCCTTTAAATCGGGAAGCCCTTACGGCGTGGATCAGCGCTCGGTCGTGTTGGTCAAGGTCGAAAAAGGTAACTGGAAACTCGTTCAGTAGGAATGTCACTGCTTAGTGAGCCGCCGTATTGGTGCGGCGGCTCGCATGCGGCTGCGGTGCTATGACCTTTAACATTGCAATACTGTTGATTGAGGATGGTCTCGCCTCCGGGGCGATCTACGCGATGATGGCGTTGGGGTTCGTCCTGGTCTTCAACGTGACCCGTGTGATCTTCGTGCCCTTCGGAGATTTGGTTGCGTACGCCGCGCTTACGCTTGCGTCTTTCGAGTCGCAAAGAACGCCGGGCACCATCTGGCTAGTCGGTGTCTTGGCTATTGGAGCCTTCTTGGTCGAATTATTTCACCTTTGGCGCGTCGGGAAGCTCCGTCGCATCCCGCGTGCGTTCGTCCTTTACATAGGCCTCCCTGCCGTGCCTTTGGCGGCGACGCTGTTGCTCGCACAGACACCCATCCCCCAGGCCGTGGCGATGCTTTTGACGCTTGCTTTAGTCTTGCCCATCGGGCCGCTTCTTTACCGCGTTGTGTACGAGCCGGTCGCGAATGCGCCGGTGCTGGTGCTTCTCATCATTAGCGTCGCGCTTCATTTCGCCGTTTCGGGTCTGGCGCTTCTGTTTTTCGGACCGGAGGGTGTCCGCACCCAGAGTTTGGTGCGCGGATCTTATTCGCTCCTCGGCCTTGCCGTACCCGCCCAGCTGACGCTCATTCTGATCGCGACCGCTGCGCTCAGCACCGTTCTGCTGCTGTTCTTCAACTCCACTTTGACAGGCAAGGCAATGCGCGCCACTGCGGCCAATCGTGAAGGTGCGCGGCTCGTCGGAATTCGCACAGCGACCATGGGTAGTTCAGCATTCATCTTCGCTGGCGTGATTGCAACAGTTGCGGGAATCCTCATCAGTCCCACGACGACGATCTACTACGACACCGGTCTCATCGTCGGCCTCAAGGGTTTCGTCGGTTCCGTCGTCGGTGGATTCGTCAGCTATCCACTGTCAGTTTTGGGTGCCGCGATTGTAGGGCAGATAGAGAGTTTCTCGTCTTTTTATGCGAGTGCATTGAAGGAGGCGATTGTCTTCGCGGCCATCATTCCGATCGTGCTCTGGCGATGGCTCCTGACTGCGCAAGTTGTCGTTGATGAGCCTGAGGACGAATGATGGTTCGCCGGTTGCGACAATCTTGGCTTGTTGCGCTTTGCCTCGTGGTCGTGGCGTTGCCAGCATTCTTGGGCGACTTCAGCGTCACGCTGCTCAATTACATCGGCATCAATACTCTCGTAGCGCTCGGACTTATTCTCCTGACAGGAAGCGGCGGCTTGACTTCCTTCGGGCAGGCCGCATTCGTCGGAATTGGGGCGTACGCAACTGCCTACATGAGCACGGCGCTCGGGCTTTCGCCCTGGTGGGGTTTGTTAGCGGCCATTGTGCTCACGTCGCTCGTTGCGTTGCTTGTCGGCGCAGCCACCCTTCATCTTGGCGGGCATTATTTGCCGGTTTCGACAATTGCCTGGGGCTTGGCGATCTACCTGCTTTTCGGAAATTTCGAGTCACTCGGACGATACGGCGGCCTGCGCAACATTCCGCCGGTTGAATTGTTCTCTTTTTCGTTCGCTGCAATGCCCCAGCTCTACTATCTCATCTGGGCGTTCGTCGGCGTCGCATTCTTGATGGCCACCAGTCTTTTGGATTCGCGGCAAGGGCGGGCGATCCGTGCGTTGCGAGGCGGCAGTGCGTTATCGGAAAGTCTGGGCATTAATGTTTTCGTGGTCCGCCTCGCGATATTCGTGATCGCTGCTGCGCTCGCCGGGATAGCCGGATGGCTCTACGCGCACATGCAGCGCTTCGTAAGTCCGGCTCCGTTCGATCTGCGCTCTGGCATCGAATATCTTCTGATGGCGGTACTGGGCGGAGCCGGATACGTGAGCGGCGCGTTGATCGGTGCAGCCGTCGTCGCCCTTTCCAAGAATTGGCTCCAAGACCTGCTCCCACATCTTACCTCGAATAGCGGCAATCTTGAAATCGTTGTGTTCGGGTGCCTCTTCATCTTGTTGCTTCAATTCTCGCGCGGTGGAATAGCGCCACTGCTGGTCAGCCGCCTTCCGAAAACCGAAAGTCAGTCTTCCGTCAAGCTGGACGCTTCCGAATTGCCAGTACGTCGTCAGCCGCTGAAGGGCGAGCCGTTGCTGGAACTTCGGGGCGTCTCGAAGTCCTTCGGGGGGCTCAAGGCGGTGAGCGAAGTGTCGTTCCACGTCCATGCGGGCGAGCTTGTCGCCCTCATTGGACCCAATGGCGCTGGCAAAAGCACCACCTTCAATCTGATCACCGGCGTCTTGCGGTTGTCATCTGGGTCGGTCTGGTTCGCCGGGCACAATCTGGGTGATGTTTCTGCTCGACGCGTGATCGACGTCGGTATCGCCCGCACGTTTCAGCACGTGAAGCTCAGACCCAAGATGTCGGTTCTGGAGAACGTGATGCTTGGCGCATACTCTCGTACAAAGGCAGGGTTTTTCTCCGGCGCTCTGCGTCTCGACAGAAGTGAGGAAACGTCGGTCATAGCGTTGGCAAGAAGACAGATCGACCGCGTCGGACTCGCAGGACTGGCAGTCACGGAGGCGGGAAACTTGGCGCTGGGACAGCAGCGGCTTGCAGAAATCGCGCGGGCGCTCGCGGCTGATCCAATGCTGCTCCTTCTTGATGAGCCGGCGGCGGGGTTGCGTGCCCTTGAGAAGCAGTCGTTGGCCGCTCTGCTTAAGGATTTGAGGAACGCAGGCACAACGGTTTTGCTGGTCGAACACGACATGGAGTTCGTCATGTCGCTCGCTGATCGCATAGTGGTTTTGGATTTCGGTCGGAAGCTCGCCGAAGGCACTCCCGACGCCGTCCGCAATAATCCTGCCGTCCAGGAAGCCTATCTGGGAGGCCTAGCGTGACTGTGTTCCTTGACGTGGTCGGGGCTTCGGTGGCGTATGGCAAACTGACCGCCGTCCACAAAGTGAGCTTTCGTGTGGAACGGGCGAACACCGTCACGATCATCGGGCCGAATGGGGCGGGCAAGAGCTCGCTGTTAAAGGCCTTGATGGGGCTGCTTCCGTCGACCGGACGCATGTACTTCGAAGGGCAGGATATTTCCAATCTGGATCCCGAAGATCGCGTCGATCTGGGTATCGCACTTGTTCCAGAAACGCGCGAGCTTTTCGCCGAGATGTGCGTTGAGGACAATCTCATTCTCGGCGCCTACCGAGGATGGTCCAACCGCCCCGCGATAAAGTCAGCGTTGGAGAGCGTCTTCGAACTGTTTCCGAAGCTTCTTGAGCGCAGGCAGCAGCTGGCGGGAACGCTGTCGGGTGGTGAACGCCAAATGCTGGCGCTCGGACGTGCGCTGATGGGGAAGCCGCGACTCCTCATGCTCGACGAACCAAGCTTGGGATTGGCGCCCATTATCGTGCGCGAGATTTTCAAGATCATTGTCGCGCTGAAGGCCCACGGAACCACCGTGTTGCTCGTCGAGCAGAACGCGCGTGCCGCACTCCAAACTGCCGACTACGGCTACGTGATCGAAACCGGGGAGGTCGTGTGCGAGGGGGCGGCGTCTGGCCTTCTCACCGATCCGCGCGTCACAGAAAGCTATTTAGGCGGATCAATCGCCGCAAAACCGTATGTAGGAGCAGCAACTTGAGCACTAAAGTAGGACACGTACATCTGGAGTTGCCGCAGAGCTTGCGGACGGAGCGGCGAGGGGATGTGGCCGTACTGTGGCTTAGCCGTCCAAAGAAACGCAACGCGATCAATGATGAAATGCTTCACGGCATCAAGTTGTTCTTCACCAACCTGCATCATGACGTCAAGGCGGTGGTGATCGCGGCGGACGGCGACAATTTCTCGGCTGGACTCGACCTAGGCGATCTCAGCGAGAAGGACGCGGCCGAGGGCATGTTTCACTCGCGCTCCTGGCATGAGGCGTTCCACCACGTCCAATATGCGCGCGTGCCAGTGGTGTGCGTTCTCAAAGGTGCCGTCGTCGGCGCTGGTCTTGAATTGGCTTCGGCAACCCACCTCCGAGTGGCGGAAAGGAACACCTATTTTGGTCTCCCCGAAGGGCAACGGGGAATATTTCTAGGAGGCGGCGGATCCGTACGGTTGACGCGCCTTCTTGGGGTCGCGCTCGTCACAGACATGATGCTGACCGGCAGGACTGTCAATGCAGACGACGGATACATCTTCGGTTTCACCCAGTATCTTGTCGACGCGGGCAAAGGGTTTGAGAAGGGCGTGGAGTTGGCCGAAAAGGCCGCGGGCAATGCCCCGCTAAGCAATTATGCCATCATCCATGCTCTACCGCGGATTGCCGAAATGGGCCCTGAAGATGGCCTGCTCACCGAGAGCCTCGTCACGGGTATTGTTCAAAGCACGAAGGACGCGAAAGAGCGACTGAACGCATTCCTCGAAAAGCGCGCGGCCAAAGTTTCGCGTCCTCCTACCTAAAATCCCGTGGACAATTTACGCACCATCGGCGACGTATTCCGGCACAACGCTCAGCAGCGTCCGCACAAGATCGCTCTCAAGATAGGAGCCAGAGGGAGGAGCTTCGGCTCCCTCTTCGCTCGGGTGCAGCGCTTAATTGCGGGATTGTATGCGAATGGTGTGAGGCTTGGCGACCGGGTGGCGGTGCTGTCGAAGAACAGTATCGAATTCATCGAGGTCTACGGGGTCTCCGCCGGCGGCCTCATACCCGTTCCCCTGAACTGGAGACTTTCGCCAAGGGAGATTGTGGCCGTTCTTGAGGACTGTCGGCCGGCGGCGCTGATCTATCAGGATGGCTTCAGCGACGCGGTCGGGCGCATTCGGCGGGATCTTAGTTTTGAGATCGCCACGTTCGAGTTCAGATTGGACGGATCCTGCCCCAGTCCGTATGAGCGTCTTCTGGCCAGTCCGAATCCGCAGCTTTTGGAACATGCGTCGGCGGAAGAGGATACGGCTTGCCTCCTATACACCAGCGGCACGACCGGTCGGCCGAAGGGGGCGGAGCTGACTCACCGTGGACTTCTGCGGAACGCTCGCGCGACGATCGACGAACTGCTCAGCCTCAGTGAAGACGATACGGCGCTCGCGCCCATGCCGTTCTTCCATGTCGGTGGCATGTGGTACCACCTGTTCCCGAGCTTTGCAGCGGGCTGCACTTCGGTGATCTTGCCGGAATTCGATGCGGGCGTGGTCCTGCGAACGATTCAGCAGGAGGGTATCACCAACGTTCATCTGGTGCCGACGATGATCCATGCTTTGTTGGCATTACCGGATCGCGATGCGTTCGATCTGTCCAGTCTCCGCGTAATATTCTACGCGGCCTCCACGATCCCGTCCGAAGTGCTTCGGCGAGCCACGGCCGCGTTCAGTTGCGACTTCGTGCAGGGTTACGGCTCGACGGAAGGCGGAATGATCTCGTGTCTTTCTGCCGCGGACCATCGCAATGCGGCGAAGAACGAAGCGCTGCTTCTGTCATGCGGACGGCCGTTGAGCGGCACGAAGGTCCGTTTGGACCAGCCCGCATTCGAGGCCGGTGACAATATCGGGGAAATCGTCGCGCAGAGTGGCATGACAATGTCCCGATACTGGCGCAACCCAGTAGCAACGGACGCGGTGATGGTGTCGGGGTGGCTGCGTACCGGAGATCTCGCGCGTCAGGACGACGATGGATATCTCTACATCATCGATCGAAAGAGCGACATGATCGTCACGGGGGGCGAGAACGTCTACCCAAGAGAAGTTGAAGAGGTCCTATTCTCTCATCCCGCCGTTTCGGAAGTCGCGGTATTCGCACTGCCGGACGAGAAATGGGTTCAGCGCGTTGTCGCGGCGGTCGTATTCAAACCGGGAATGTCGACAACGGCTATCGATCTCATCGCCTATGTTAAGAGTCAACTCGCTTCCTACAAGTGTCCGAAGGAAATGTTTATCAGCTCCAACCTCCCGAAAAACGGTGCGGGAAAGGTGCTGCGCAGGTTGCTGCGAGAAAAATACTCGTCCTCACCATAAGCACGGGGTTGCGATGGACACCTACCTGACCGATGACGAGCTCTCCTTTCGGGACACTATTGCGCGCTGGGTCGACGAACGGCTGGCGCCGCGTGCCGCAGAACTCGACAATTCTCACGATTTCGCCCGCGATCTTTTCGAGGAGCTAGGGTCGTTGGGCTATCTCGGGATCATGTATCCGGAGACGTGCGGTGGGACCGGGATGGACAATCCGTACCTGCACTACACGATACTCTGCGAAGAGCTAGCGCGGGGATGCATGGGCTTTGCGGCAACCGTGTGCATGCACGCTTCAACTGCGACGCACACGATCTTCAAGTGGGGCAATGAGGAGCTGAGACAGCGTTATCTCTTGCCGGCTCTGCAAGGTAAGATGGTCGGAGCATTTGCGATTACTGAAAGTAATGCTGGGTCGGACGCCGCTGCAATAAGAACGCGGGCCACCAAGGTCGACGGCGGTTACAAGCTCAATGGGAGCAAGATATTCACGTCGAATGCCGTCGTGGCCGATTTTATTACCGTAGCCGCAAAGACTGATCTGCACGGTGGGGCAAAATCGATTAGCCTATTTTTGGTTGACAAAAAGACACCCGGATTTCGAATAAGTCGCCGTTTGGAAAAGTTTACCACCCATTGTTCCGATACAGCTGAGCTCGCTTTGGAGGATGTTTTCATTCCGGATTCGTGTCTGTTGAAGGGCGGCGAAGGAGGAATGAAGGCGTACGAAAGCCTCACGGTCGATCGCATCTTCACGGCCGCGCTGGCGCTCGGCGCCGGGGCGGCCGCGTACCGATCCGCGCTCCGCTACGCGCAGGAACGCAATCAGTTCGGGCAACCCATTTGCAAGTTCCAAGCCGTGCAATTCAAACTCGTCGACATGCTCTCGCAATTGGAGCAGGTCCGTCTCTTCACCTACCACGTGGCGCGGATGGCTGATCGCGGACTCTCGATCACGAAGGAGGCGGCAATGGCAAAAATCACCGCCGCTGACGGTTGCAACGAGATCTGCCAAAAGGCTCTCAACATCTTCGGCGGGTACGGCCTGATGATGGAATTTCCCGCTCAGCGTTATTTGCGAGACAGCTACTTTCCGATGATCGGCGGAGGAACGAGCGACATCATGCGTCTGATCATCGGACGGCAACTTGGGCTATGAAAGGGGGAACGACAGGGAACGGCCTGTGGGACGATTGCGCTCGAGGGGTCTTATGCGCGTCTAAGGGCGCGCTTCTTCAGATTGCCGTCGTGCGGTTGTTCGGCAAACCGCCAAATGCCGGTCTTAATCGTGCTGGCTATGTGTTGCCGCAGCATTGCGACGACGTGCCTGGTGGAAATTGCGTAGTTGCGCGATCTATTGACATACAATTGCCAGTGCACGTTCAATTTCGCTATCGGAGCGGCCGACAGGTCCTGTGTGTCCAGTTTTCCGTGCAACGCCGAATAGGGCATCACTGTGTATCCAAGTCCGCGACGCGTGAGTTCGAGACACAACGGGAGAGTCTCTGCCTCAAAGCGGTTTATGAAGCGATGGCCGCCGCGCCGCATGGCGTTCTCTACATGCGCGCTAATGACGTTGGGGCGTCCCGGAAGAATGAGATGTGCGATCCCCAAGCGTGAAAGAGGGACCGCTGTATCAAGGCGAAGTCCGGCCGTACGGTCGCCCACAAGCATCAGCTGTTCGGACAGCAAAGGTTGCCCTTCGTAGCTGTCCGGAGCACGTTCGGCAGCGGCCATGACGGCGGCATCGACCACACCGTTTTCCAACCATATCCGAATGGCGTTGTTGATGCCTTCGTAGACCCGCAGTGTCGTGTCGGGAACGTTTCGCATGATGTGCTCTGCGAACGGAGCCGTTACCAGCGATTGAAGTGAGACCGGCATGGCCAGATTGAATTGGCTTTTCGACCGCCTCTTGATGTCCCCACGTAGCTGTTCAAGCTGCCGAAGGATGGGTCTAGCTCGCTCCGCAAGCAATTCACCGGCGTCGGTCAGGCGGATGCCCCGAGCCGTCCTCACGACAAGGGCGGCCCCGGCCTCGTGTTCCAGGATTGCCAACCAACGAGATAGCGATGGTTGAGACATTCGCAGATCCGCGGCAGCCCGGTTGATGCTGCCGAGCTCCGCAACCCGCAGAAAATACTCGATTTGTTTGGGTTCCATAGGCCGACGCCAATTATCAAAAAAGCGGATAACTAATATAGCACATTCGCACCTGCCCTTGAACCAATTTGTGGCGGAAACTGTCTGTATGATCGAGCTCTACCACTCGGCCGTGTCCACCTGCAGTCAGAAGGTGCGGATGGCGCTTTGGGAAAAGAACCTTCCTTGGGAAGGGCGCGTAATTTCTTTCCAAAGCAACGACCACCTGAGCGACTGGTATCTATCGATCAACGAGAATGGCGTCGTTCCCACCCTCGTTCACGATGGGCGGGCCGTCGTCGACAGCTCGGTGATTAACGAATATCTCGAAGATGTATTTCCGCAGCATTCGTTGCGGCCTAGCGACCCGTATGTGCTCGCCAAGATGCGCGCATGGCGGCAGTTCATCGACGAAGTCCCCACGGTCGCGATCCGATACCCGTCCTTCAACGCTGCTTTCGTGCACATTTGGGCCGACATGTCCGACGAGGAGCACAAGCGGTACGTCGACAAGCGTCCACTGCGGAAGCACTTCTACCGCCGCATGGGACGTGATGGATTCTCCAAGGAGGATGTCGATGCAGCGCTCGAAATGCTCCGGATGGCGGTGGAGCGGATGCAGAAGTGTCTAGCCAACGCCCCGTGGTTGGCGGGCGCCGACTTCACGCTCGCAGATATTTCCATGATGCCCAACATCGTCCGAATGGACGATCTCGGACTGTCGCATCTTTGGACCGATCTTCCCCGCGTTTCCGACTGGTACCAAAGGCTTCAATCTCGTCCGTCATTTAAGAAAACATTCAGCGAAGGATCGCGCGACATTCATCCGTCGTGCTGAAACCATCCAACTCGAGGGAGTGACCAATGGCAAAGAACGCCAAGAGCAACAAGGTTATTGTGACGATCGCGCCGACCGGCGGTATGGCGAGCAAGGTACAGAATCCCAACCTTCCGACCCGACCGCAGGAAATTGCCGACGACGTCTACCGCTGTTACAGCGCCGGTGCCAGCGTCGTCGCTGTGCACGCGCGACGCGCATCTGACGATCAAGCCACATGCGATCCTGCGGTCTATCGCGAGATCAATTCGTTGATTCGGTCCAAATGCGATATCGTGATCAACAATTCGACGGGCGGCGGCATCAATGGAGACATGGTGCGGCAAGCCCCGAACGGCTACCACGAGATCATGTTCGAGGAGCGCATCAAGGGCGTAGAGGCCGGCGCCGAGATGTGCACGCTCGACCCCACGACGATCGTGGCAAGCTTCGAAGGTCGCGAGATCCTCATGAACACGTCACCGGAGCGCTGCAAACAGCTTGCCTCGTTGATGAAAGAGCGCGGCATCAAGCCCGAATGGGAGGTTTTTAGCCCAACGCATCTGCTGCAGGACGTCACAGCCTGCATCGCGGCGGGACTCGATGAACCGCCTTACTTCATAAATTTTGTTCTTGGCGTCAGCGCGTTTCAAGGCGCCCTTCCTTACACCCCGCGAATTCTCCAACAAATGGTCGACATGATGCCGAATGACGCGGTGTTCAACGTTAGCGCCATCGGACCGTTTCAATTGAATGCGGGCGTACAGTCCTTGCTGTTAGGTGGCCACGTGCGCGTGGGCCTCGAAGACAACCTCTATTACTCTCGCGGTCGCCTCGCGACCAACGTCGAACAGGTGGAACGCATCGTCAGAATCATTCGCGAGCTCGGCATGGAACCCGCGACCGCTGCGGAAGCCCGCGAAATTATCGGTTTGCCCCGGAAGAAACCGAACTGACAAAAGCTCGTCATGAAATTCTACATCGGTACAGACGTTGGCGGAACTTTCACCGACCTATGGGTCGCGGATGAGGGCGGCAAGAGTCAGGTCGTCAAGTCTCCGACGACCGAGGATGTTCTTAGCGGCGTGATCAACGCCGCAAAACTCGCGGCGGAGGCCTACAATCTTTCCTTCGAGGCGTTCTGCGCATCGATTGAGAAGTTTGGCCACGGCACGACAGTCGGATTGAACGCTCTTCTGACGGGACGAGCGGCGAAGACCGCAATCGTCACGACCGAGGGCTTTGCCGACACTCTCGAAATAGGAAGAATTCGGCGCCAGACATCCGGTCTTAACGAGTCCGAGGTCACGGATTTTTTCAAGCACGACCGATTCAAGCCGCTGGTTCCAAGGAGGCTTGTTGTCGAAGTGAAGGAGCGCGTGGACGCGAACGGCCGCGTGCTCATTCCGTTGGAGGAGGAGTCCGCCCGCAAGACCCTCGCTCGATTGAGATCGGAGGGCGTCGAAGCGATAGCTGTCTGCACTCTATGGTCGACAGCAAATCCGACGCATGAGCTGCGGTTGCGCGATCTCATTCGCGAAGAACTCGGCGAAGTATTCGTCTCGCTTTCTCACGTCATCTCTCCGTCCGTCGGCGAGTACGGACGTATGTCGACGACTGCCGCGAACGCGTCACTCGGACCAATCGCTGGACGTTATCTGTCAAAGCTCGAGCAATCGCTTAAGGGGCACGGGATGCGTGTTCCGATCCTAATGATGACAAACGCCGGCGGCGTGCTCCCAACTGAGGTTCTGAACGATCGTCCTGCTTACTCTCTCTTCTCTGGTCCCGCCGCCGGCGTAATCGGATCACTCGCTTTTTGCGAGAAATTGCAAGTTTCGAACATTCTTACGACCGATATAGGCGGCACTAGCTTCGACGTGGGCGTCATCGTCGCTGGAAAGCCCGTGCGTCGCTCGGAAATCTCGCTGGCTGGCGCCGACATCCGCGTTCCGTCGATCGACGTGGCATCGATAGGTGCCGGCGGCGGTAGTATCGCTTCCGTCGAATTCGGCGATCTCACTGTCGGGCCGCAAAGCGCTGGCGCGAACCCGGGTCCTGCATGCTATGGCCGAGGAGGAGAGCGGCCCACCGCAACCGACGCTGATCTTGTGCTCGGTGTACTAGACCCGGACTATTTCATCGGGGGCCGGATGCGTCTCGATCTGCAGCGCGCACGTGATGCAATCGAGATATATGTCGCCCACCCTCTCAGGATTAGCGTGGAGGAGGCGGCGTGGGGTATCCGTGAAATCCTTGACAATAAGATGGCCGATCTGCTGCGGCGGGTGACAATCGAGCGCGGATACGATCCTACGGAATTCAGTCTGTTGGCCAATGGCGGGGCAGGACCTTCTCACGCATGGGTACTGGCTCGGGAGCTCGGTCTGAAAAGCTTCGTCGTGCCGGCGGCTGCCACCGGACAGAGCGCCTACGGATGTGCAAACTCGGATCTTGGCTTGACAGACGAACGTCCGGTCTATCTGCGTGTGAAGTCGGAGTCGGAACCGGCTGCCGAGCAGCTCGCAGTGCTCGGTCGTGCCGTACGGGAAAGCCGTCGCAAAGTCGAGATTGGCCTAAGGGCGGCCGGAGCGGTTGACGACGTTTCAATCGAACAGACTGCAGCGGTGCGTTATCGCGGCCAAACTAACTCTCTTGACATCGAATTCGCCGATGCGTCTTTCGACCTATCGACGTTCGATGCAGCAGTTGAGACGTTCGAACGGCGCTACGAGGCTCTGTTCGGACGCGGTGCTGGATTTTCTCAAGCGGGCTTCGAGATTCTGGCTATCCGCACGATCGGTCATGCTTCTTTGCGCCCCCCAGCCGCCGCTTTCAAAGGCGACCGCTTGGTTGCATCGGGTACCCGAAAAGTCGTGTTCGACGATCCAAAACGGCCAGTGGACGCGAGCATTTATCGCATCGAATACCCCGCTGCCGGGGCGCATGCAGTTGGGCCTTGCATCATCGAATACCCAGGTCAAAGCGTCGTGGTTCCGCCTAGCAGCGTCGCGCAGTCAGACGAATTCGGCAATCTGCATGTTCTATCGGAGACTAATTCGTGAACCAGATCAGCGCGGTTCTCTACGAAGTCATCCGTTCGCGGCTTCTAGCGACCACTGAAGAGATGCGCATCGCCCTTCAGAGCGTTTCCGGATCGCCTACGGTCACCGACGCATCGGATTTCTTCACCGGCCTGTTTCTGCCCGACGGTTCATTCGCGTCTATGGGCTTCCAGGTCACGTATCAGGCTCCGGTCGTCGGTCACTTGATTAAGTACATCAATCGGAATCCCTCGAAATACACTGTTCGTCAGGGTGACATGTTCCTTGGAAACGATCCATTCATTGGAGCACTGCATCAGAACGACGTGCAGATGGCCGGCCCAATCTTTGCGGGCGACGAGATCATCGCTTGGGCTGGCGTCGAAGCCCATGAGACCGACGTCGGTGGAATGGATTTCGCTAGTTGGTCGCCGAAGGCACGCGATGTTCGGCAGGAGGGCTTCCGCGTTCCTTGCGTCAAGCTCGTAGAAGGCGGATCGCTTCGAGAGGACTTTCTGGATGTCATGCTCACCGCATCCCGGCTTCCGGCCCAACTCGGGTTAGATATCCGAGCGTTCATCGCAACGTTGAATGTAGCGCAGGACCGTATCACCTCGCTCTGTTCTCGCTACGGGGAAAAAACGATCGCTGCCGTAATGCGGCGCATGATCGATGCTTCTGAGAAACGGGTGCGTGCGCGCCTTCTAGAACTACCGGACGGCGTCTATCGAGCCTGCGATTTCCTCGAACATGATGGTCACGACAACAAACTGTTTAAGATCGAGCTTGAGCTGACAAAGCTGGCCGATACTCTCCGTTTCGACTTCAGCCGGTCGAGCCCGCAAACCCGTGGTTTCGTCAACTGTACGCGCTCAGGACTTGAGGGAGGCGTCGCCGGTGCGCTGCTGCCGATGCTCGCATATGACGTCCCCTGGAACGATGGTGTGCTCAGGACCGCGGAGATCGTCGCTCCCCAAGGCCTCATTTGCACCGCCACGTTCCCGGCCCCTGTGGGTGCGGCTACTGTCGAAAGCATTTGGGTCGTTTCAAACGTCGCACAGGCTGCGCTCAACAAGATGCTGGCGAGCAGCGAGCGTTACCGTGATCGTGCACAAGCTGTTAGCGATGGAACGATGGCGACTTTTAATCTCGGCGGCATCAATCAGTTCGACGAGCCCTTCGGACTTCATCTCATGGACCCGTTGGCGGGAGGATATGCGGCGTTCGCTACCCGGGACGGCATCGATGCTGGCGGCCCGATCAACGCTCCGATGCCGAGCATCGCCGACGTCGAAAGGAACGAGCAGGTAGTGCCTCTGTTCTACCTCTATCGGCGGCTGGCTCCCGATACCGGCGGCGCTGGCGTTTTCCGCGGCGGCCGATCTGCTGAAGTCGCTCTTACGTTGAGTGGCATCGATCAAGCAGAAGCCCTGATCATGACGCATGGCGCAGAGGTTCCTAACACACAGGGTTTTTTCGGCGGTTGGCCCGGCGGTACCGTGAAGCAATCGATGGGTTGGGGCGCGGTTCATGACGGGGCACCGGTGAACGGCCAGTGGGAAAGCTTCGGCCCCAAACCGGGATTGATGACCATGACCAACAAGGACGTTTTTGCCGTCACTTGGCAGGGCGGCGGCGGTTGGGGCGATCCGCTCGATCGCGACATTGGTCAGGTGCTGGCAGACGTGGGGTCAGGAGCTGTCTCCACGGAAGCGGCGGCCGAGGTCTACGGTGTCTTCATCGCCGACGCACAGGTGAATCAGAATAAGACGACGGCAGAGCGTCAGAAGCTGCGCTTGGCCCGTTTGGATGGAAGCGAAAAAGCGTACGCCACCCTAGGGGCGGGAAATTACGAGACGCTTGCGAGACTGGGCCCGAACCTTCGTGTCATTCGTGTGGGCGACGAATGTCAGGTTGTTTCTGCGGGGCGCGCGATTCTTTCTACGGGGAGTACCTGCTGGCGCAAAGGAGCGGTCAAGCAAGAGATGTCCACGCCACCATCTGTTCATAAGATTTCTCTACACGCCGACCTCCGCATCACGTCGTACTACTGCCCTGTATCGGGGGCGCTGTTGGCTGTCGACGTACACCGTGCGGATGAATCGCCGCTCGACGACATTGAACTCGATCTTACGACGCTGAAAAAACTCAAAGCGGTCAACAAGCAAGGGAGGATGCAATGAGGAAGTTCACGATACTAGCGGCAGCCATCGTGGCGGGCGCCATGCAATTGGGAGCTGCGCACGCTCAAACGAAGATTGCCGTCGGCTACACGGCGGCGGGCGATTTTCTTCCGGTTTTTGTGGCTAAAGAAAAAGGATTCTTTGACAAACGCGGACTAGATGTGACGCTCACCCGTATCGCCCTGGCCTCGACCATTCCGGCAGCGTTGATGTCGAACTCGGTGCAAATTGGCACCGGAACGGGTCCCGGTTTGCTCCAAGCTGCCGAGGGCGGTCTCGATCTCGTCGCAGTCTCGGGCGCAGCACGTCAAAAGCGAGATAATGCAACAGTTAGCGTCGTGGCACGCAAAGAGGCGAACATCGTGACGCCCGCTGACTTCAAGGGCAAGAAGGTCGGGGTGCCCGGGCTTAACAGCGTCATCGACGTAGTTTTCCGCAAGTGGCTGAAGCAGAAGGGCGTAGCCGTCGAAGATGTGTCGCTGGTCGAAGCGCCTTTTCCGCAGATGAACGACATGCTGCGGGGCGGGACGTTGGACGCCGTTGCTGTCCTGGAGCCCTTCCGTTCAAAAATCATAGCCGACGGCAGCGGCATTAAGATCGCGGATTATTTCAGCGAGGTTAAGGACGGGATGGTTTTTGGTTTTTGGATCGCAACCCGTGCTTGGGCTGACAGCAACGGCACTGCGGTGAAGGCGTTTAGAGAAGCCGGCGCGGAAGCGGTCGCGTTCATCGCTGCTAACCCTGATGAAGCGAAAGCAATCGAAGCAAAATATCTCGGCGTAAAGACGCCAAGCTTCTCGTCATTCGACATCGAGATAAAGCCTTCGGATCTTTCGGAGTATGTGGCGATTGGCAAGGAACTGGGCTTGCTGCGTAAAGACGTCGATACGGCTCGTTTGATCGCGAAATGAAGGCGCTTCATCTGCAGAGGATGGGCGCGCCATGAGTGCGATCGAACTGCGCGGCGTATCCTTGAGATACGGTATCGGGAGCGACGCGCGTGAGATTCTCTCCAGCATAAACCTTTCAGTTCGTGCCGGGGAGTTTCTTTCGATTATCGGTCCTTCAGGGTGCGGGAAGACAACACTTCTGCGTCTCATGGCGGGATTAGTGCGACCCACTGCGGGAACGATTAGCGCAGATGGGCAGGCGGTCGAACGACCATCCCGCAGGCGGGCGATCGTGTTTCAGGACTACGGAAAGGCTCTTCTGCCTTGGCGTCGGGTCTGGTCAAATGTTGCGCTGCCGCTTGAGCTTGAGGATGGTGGCGGTAGTGCGGCTGAACGGCGGAGCAAGGCTCTCGAGCTTCTTCGCGTCATGAGATTGGAGACGGTGGCGGACCATTTTCCCGAGCAGCTTTCCGGCGGGATGCAGCAGCGCGTCCAAATTGCAAGAACGCTCGCCCAGAATCCGAGCATCTGGCTGATGGACGAGCCGTTCGGCGCACTAGACGCAATCACCCGCCAACAGCTTCAGGATGAGGTCGCCCGGGTGGCTGCCGCACGGGAAATTACTGTCATTTTTATAACTCACGATTTGGAAGAGGCGATCTACCTGGGTGATCGGGTTATCGTTCTTGGAGCCTATCCGGGGCGGATAGTCGAGGAAATCGAAGTTGCGCTGCCCAAGCCTCGCGATCAGCTGACGACACGCGAGGATGCGCGATTCCTGAGGCATCGGCACCATTTGTTTGGTCTTCTCGAAGGTCACTAGGATGCGGCTGCTCAAGGGAACGCTCGTGCCGCTGCTCGTCCTGCTCCTTTGGGAAGCGGCTAGCCGTGCCGGCGTCCTTGCGATCGGAACGTTCTCGCGACCATCCGAGATTGCAGTCGCGGGCGCGGTGATCGCTGCAGACGGAAGCCTCATTCTCGCAACATACCAAACGCTTCAGGCCGCGTTCGCTGGCCTACTAATCGCGCTCGTGTCGGGCATTCCTCTCGGCATGCTCGTCGGATTATCCGCGGTTGCGCAGCGAACGGTATCACCGACGCTGGATGTGCTCCGTCCGATACCCCCGGTAGCGCTGATTCCGCTTGCGCTTCTCGTCTTCGGGTTTGGTGTATCAATGGAAGCGGTTGTGGTGGCGTTCGCCAGCGTCTGGTCCATTACAATCGCGACCACGGCAGCGGTGAGGTCAATAGAAAGAAATCTTCTTGAGGTCGCGAAATCATTAGAGATGGGTACGATCGCGTACGTCCGGAAGATCATCATTCCGGCGGCGTTTGCTCGCATAGCCGTTGGGATTCGGGTCGCGATCGGGATAGCGCTCGTGGTCGCGGTGACTGTCGAAATTGTTGTTAATCCCAGAGGGCTAGGCTACGGGATCATCCTGTCACAGCAATCTCTTCGACCGGACCTGATGTACGCGCAACTGCTGTGGGTCGGATTCGTCGGTTGGTCAATTAATTCCGCGCTCAGCATCATCGACCGGCGCTTGCTATGGCGATTTGGCACGGTGCGCCAATGAAATATCTTGCCGCTCTGGTGCTACCGATACTGCTGATGGGCGCATGGCAGCTCTGCTCGCAATCGGGGCTGCTTTCTCCGGCGTATTTCCCTCCGCCCAGTGCCACGGCGGAAGCGCTTTGGGACAGTGCGATAAGTGGCAGGCTATGGGGACCATTTGGTTCAACGGCTCTCCGGATGTTCGAAGGGTGGCTGGCGGCGACCGCCGCAGGCGTGCTGCTCGGCGCTGTTATTGGATCGTCTAAACCCGCCCGCGATTATTTGCAGCCATTCGTCGAATTTCTTCGACCCTTTCCAGCGTCAGCGATCATACCCGCTGCCATCCTGGTATTCGGTCTGTCGAACACCATGGCGGTGTTTGTGATTGCATTCGGCTCTCTTTGGCCCGTTCTGTTGGGAACACTTCATGGATTTGCTTCTACGGAGCCTCGGCTTCGAGAGGTAGCGAGATCCTTGGAGATGGGTCGCATTGCTTACCTTTGGAAAGTGGCCATCCCGTCAGCGCTGCCGGATGTGTTCACGGGAGCGAGAATTGGTCTGGCGATTGCGCTCATTCTAGCGGTGGTGGTCGAGATGCAGGCCGCGCAACTAGGTCTCGGACAAAACATTCTTCTTGCACAGCGCATGTATCGCGCCCCCGAACTCTATGCAGGGATTATTGTGCTGGGGTTGTTCGGTTTTCTGATCAGCGCTGCACTTTCGGCATTCGAGCGGCACTTGCTGGCTTGGAAGACGACCCATTAATAGGAAGAACGCATTGACCATCCAACAAGAAGGAAATCAATCCGCTTAGGGCTACCGAAACGGGGCCGGTGGCTCTCGACGCGGTCATCGTGACCTGAATGCATCGTCTCCGATCGAGCGCGGCTTCACTGACAAAGCCCAACGCGCACCTGCAGCAACACGTTGAGACCAAAGGAAACGTCAATGTTGGAAATGCTTACAAACCAAGATACTGACCACTCCAGTCAGCCCGAAGACACTCCGGCTCTGCGCGAGCTCTACCGCGGTTTCGAGCGCAACCATCTGTTGCCGCTCTGGACGCAGCGCGAAGATCTGATGCCCATGAATCCCAAGCCCCGCGCCGTGCCCCATGTTTGGAAATGGTCGGAGCTTCTACCGCTGGCGGAGAAGTCGGGAGATCTCGTTCCAGTTGGCCGGGGCGGCGAACGACGCGCCATAGGACTGGCCAATCCCGGCCTTGGCGGGAACGCCTACGTATCGCCCACTCTGTGGGCCGCGATCCAATATCTGGGACCGCGAGAGACTGCGCCGGAGCACCGGCATTCGCAAAATGCATTCCGTTTCGTGGTTGAAGGCGAAGGCGTGTGGACCGTCGTGAATGGCGATCCCGTTCGGATGAGCCGCGGCGATCTACTTTTGACTCCGGGATGGCACTTCCACGGTCATCACAATGATACCGATACTCCTATGGCGTGGATCGACGGGCTGGATATCCCGTTCGCCCAACAAAATGACGTGGGCTTTTTCGAGTTTGGGTCCGAACGCGTCACGGACTACGCAACGCCGCGCTTCTCGCGTCAGGAACGGTTGTGGTCGCATCCGGGACTCCGCCCACTGTCGGGATTGCGGGATACTGTCAGCTCTCCCCTGAGCGCTTACCGTTGGGAGTTCACCGATCGCGCGCTCACTGAGCAGCTTCTCCTGGAGGAGGAGGGTCAGCCGGCCACGGTCGAACAGGGCCACGCGGCCGTCCGTTACGTGAATCCGACTACCGGAGGCGACGTGATGCCGACGATTCGCTGCGAATTCCATCGGCTGCGCGGTGGATCAACAACACCGGCGCGGCGCGAAGTCGGTTCAAGTGTATTTCAGGCCTTTGCAGGCAATGGCGCCGTACGTTTGGATGGAAAGACGATCGACCTCGAAGTAGGGGATCTCTTCGTAGTGCCGTCGTGGTCCGAATGGTCGCTTCAGGCCGAAACGATGTTTGATCTGTTCCGGTTTTCGGATGCGCCGATCATCGAGAGGCTGGGCTTCGCGCGGACGCACACCGAAGGCGGAGAGTAGTGGCGAGGAGCCTCGACCAGGCGCGGACCGAGCTGCGAGTCCGCCAGGGTGCTGGCGCGCGCTACGACGCTGCATCGGCCCCCGCGCGTGAACTCGACTGGGCCCGTCGGGGTACCGCGTATTTCGCGCGTATGCTCAATAGACTCGAAGACCGGGAGATCGACGAGCCCTCGGGCGTGGTGGGAATTTCGCGCAGACGTATCGTCACATACATCGGGCTCGAAGGCCGCCTGCTCGGCGAGATCATCGGATGGTTGCGTTCACGCCAGAATGGACCGCTGCCTTTCGGGCCGACGCCGAGTTCGGCCCGGATGGCGGACGGCGTAACCTTGCCGGTACGTGCGCTGCGGAATCTGTTCGCGCACTCAGCGGTTCACTTGGACGTCGAGTGGCGCGACCTGGACGACGGGCAATGGGACGCGGCGGTCGAATGCGACACCGGAGAGATCGTAGAGGTCCGACGGACCCCTTGGCAAAGGGCGGTGTCGATATGGACCGCTGCCATAGATCTGCGGGCCGAGGGCAGGTTCTCCGATCTCCCGCCCGAGTTGGCGGCATCGATTGAGTGCGAGAGTACGCTTCGGAATGCGCTTCGTTCACGATTCGTGATGCAGCATTGCTAAGCGCCCACGCCGGGCTGTTGCGTAGCTTGATCTGCTGCAACCCATAAGTGTATGAACAATCTGGATTTATTATGCGGCTTCTAATCCCTCTGGCTGGTCCCCCTTAGGTCATGCAGGGTTGGTTCTGATGCAGTCCTAACTGCCTTCTGATCGACCGCGAGCCTGTGCCCGGTTAGCTCCTTCGCCACGTCGCCCATCACCTGGGCCGCCCTGTCAGCCTTTGACTCCGCCACCATGAGCCCGTCGTGCAGCGGCAGCGCGACAATCCCGAGGTCGATCAACCGACGCAGGATTGCAATGAGGATCTGGCTCTCCAGAAACATGAGTTCGTACCCGACGCCAGTCTCAAAAACTTGCTGCAGGCCCGGATGCCGATCGAGGATGGCCGCTCGGATTATCTTGCCAGTGCAGCCCGAGGGCAGTTCAGAACAGTCCTTTGGAATGCGCTTGAGGGGGCCGCGACGCGACAGCATCGCGCTGAACACCTGCTTCACGCCCTCACGATAGTCCTCGAAGCCCGGCAACGCGTAGAGATCGCCAGGCGGGGCTGACTCGCCAGCGTGGACGTAGGCCAGACGTGCAAACATGCTCTTGAAATCGAGCACGGCAACCGGCTCACCAACGATCCTGATGAAGGCGCGGCGGTCCTTGCTTAGGTTCTGCCACCATCCGCCGTATAGCCGTCCCCCGAGATCAAAGCGAATGGTGCCGGTCGGCATCCAGCTCGGGATATTAAATAGGCGGCGTATGACCTGAGCCCCGCAATTTCCTCCAAGAATGGGTAGAGTCCGTCACCTGGAGGGGGATGGACATGAAGGCGAGCCGGTTCACGGAAGAGCAGATCATCGGGATTTTGCGCGAGCAGGAAGCCGGGGCGAAGACGGTGGACGTCTGTCGCAAGCACGGGGTCAGCAGCGCGACCTTCTACAAATGGAAGGCGAAGTATGGCGGCCTTGAAGTTTCGGACGCCAAACGGCTGAAGGCGCTCGAGGACGAGAACGCCAAGCTCAAGAAGCTTTTGGCGGAGGCGATGCTCGACAATGCCATGCTCAAGGACGTTGCATCAAAAAAATGGTGACGCCCGCCGCGAGGCGCGAGGCCGTCGCTCACCTGCAGGTGTCCTTTGAGGTGAGCGAGCGGCGGGCGTGTGCTGCACTCGCAGTGGACCGCACGTCGGTGCGCTATCGCGGCAACCGGTTGGACGATGCGCCTGTGCGGGCGCGCCTGCGCGAACTGGCGGCAGTCCGCCGCCGGTTCGGCTACCGCCGCCTGCATGTGCTGATGCGCCGCGAGGGCCTGATGATGAACCACAAGAAATTCCG
>Ga0265342_10000056_pt1 | contig 120731 bp, 99 predicted proteins | sample 4CB327metaG_FD_203125 | JGI IMG/M metagenome (GOLD analysis project Ga0265342, IMG submission 203125) | Rhizosphere microbial communities from Carex aquatilis grown in University of Washington, Seatle, WA, United States - 4-CB3-27 metaG | ecosystem: Host-associated > Plants > Roots >...
CCGCTCAGAAGCCAGACTCAGGTCATATTTCAGTAACGTACCAAGGCGGCCAGGACGCGGCATCTGTTTCCGCGATTAATGTGTCTGTTGATGGTGCAACCTCAGTAAATCCGTACCTTACTACTGCAACAAATGGATGGATGAACAGCGGAACCGGGTCGTTAAAGGTTGGATGTAATACCATAGCACTTGGAACGTTTACCGCTAAAACCCATGTAGTAGCTACTGGTACTTTCACTGACGGAACCCAGCAGGTATTACTGGATACATACCTCTAATTTCTTTAAATATTATTTTTTATTTAATGAAAGCGTTTTATCAGTTGAAAATTTATTTCTCTTATATGTAAATTGTTTTTAATATCTATTGAAAATTTGTGTTTATTCTTAAAATAAAAAAATTGAACAATTTACTAAATTTAAATGGAATTTCCTGTATTTTCCTATTTTTTTCGGAATTCCTCTGCAATAAAAAAACAATTACATTTATTATCCAAAAGAGAAATATATGTGTCAATAAGGTGATATTCTCCTTGACGAACCGGAATCCCCATAAGGTAAACGGGAATTATGAAGAAGCAGTATCACCGGTAATTGGTGTGATCCTAATGGTCGCGATCACGGTGATTCTTGCGGCAGTCATTGCCGCATACGTGTTTGGTATGGCCGGGGGAATTCAAAAGACCAAAACTGTCGTTGTAATTGCTTCTAAACCGGATACCGGACATATCTCCGTGACATATCAGGGTGGGCAGGATGCCCCACTTCTGAATTCGATTAATGTGACCGTTATTTCAGGAACCGGCGTTCCAGTAACTTATAGTCCTTCATTAAATGGACTTGGGTATATGAATTCCGGGACGAACAGTCTGTCTATTGGATGTTATACAACAATTACTGCAACCAGCTTTTCGGGATTTTCCGGTGAAAATAATCATGTGACCGCTATTGGCAATTTTAATGAAGGAACCCAGCAGGTACTGCTTGATACCTATATCTGATCTTTTCATCAGTACCTCCCGAAACTTCCCGCAATATCGATTATTCATTGGCATCTGGTGGAATTTTGATATCATTGCTTGTAAGGGGAAACCACAATACTGATTATCGTTGCTTAACCTATATTCTGATAGAATCATGAAAAGTTTTAAAACTGCTATCGTTCTCCAGTCCTTCATTTTCTTTATACCGATTACTATCTATGTTATAGGGGACTGGGTCGGCGCTGGCATCCAGTGGGCCCTTTTCCGCTATCTCGAAACCGAACGTGGTCATTTCTTCATAAACATCTTATCAGAGGTCTCATTTATCTTGAATGGCACAATTTATTTCCCAAGAACTGTCTACTCCATTCTATTTTGGGCAACCGGCGCCGTTCTCCTGGTATTAGCGTTATTTACACTTACGCTTGCATATGTATGGGAGGATACGACCTTACTGAAAATAGGCGCTTTTCTCGATATAGGATCTGGAATATCGCTCCTCTTGGCACTCCTCCTTCAGTACGGGATAACACTTCGCGGGTTGTCAGGTTTTGTCATTCCTATCGGGTTGCCGATCCTTTTTATCATCGCATATTGGCTTTACCGAGAATCAGGATTAACGGAGGAAGATGATACCGTTTCTGAAAAAGACCCGGAAACCGGCAATTAAATTCGTGTTAACTGCCCCCTCCTTTTTTAGTCACGCGTCTTTATTGGAATTAGAAAAACCCTATGATCCCGAACTTCTGTATAATTTGTAACTCGGAAAAATTATCATGTTTTTCTATAACCCCAACTTCTATGAACATGCAAATCCTACCTGATTTTTTGAAGATATGTCAGACAAAAAGACTGAATCCCTCTCTGGCCAGGTTCTCAATCCCGCCGATCTCATTGCATACCAGGATGGATCCGTGGTCAGTCGTATGCTTGTCTATAAAAAGACTGGCACCATCACGCTCTTTGCCTTTGATGCCGGCGAAGGGTTATCCGAACATACCGCTCCGTTCGATGCGATTGCATCCGTCATCGAAGGCGAAGCAGAGATTACGATTGACAAGACTATTCATATCCTTCACGCAGATCAGATGATCATCATGCCGGCAAAAATCCCTCACGCGGTCCTCGCAAAAAAACGGTTTAAGATGATACTGACCATGATTCATGAATAACATGCGTGGAGCAGGAGTTGAACCTGCGAACGCCTGCGCGACGGGACCCTAAATCCCGCTCCTTTGACCAGACTCGGATATCCACGCTATTTTTCATACGGGAAACTGCGAACAGATATTCCGGATAATCCCGGGCCCTCGTAGATTCCCGCGTATCCGGACTATTTGTCAGTAACTGATAAGAGCATATCGCCGTTCAACCTGTAACAGACCCCGTTACATATCAACACGGGTTACGACACCGTGAATCTTGTCTGACGGGAGCTTGTAAAATTGTACCACGGAAGGGGAGAGGCGTTTTAGCGCTCCGAAGACTCGCCAGATCATATGCGTGGTGATGATATCCTCCATACCATAGAAGATCGTCTTCTCGTCAATCTCTGCTTCCTTGAGTATATGTCCGATATCGACAATCTCCATGTACCCGAGATAGATCTCGAAGATGGAGAGCCCCGGCGTGATCTCGCGGGTGACCCCCCATGTGACTCCGAACGGCTGTTCAGTCCGGATGATCGAAATGATAATATTATCGTCGTAGATGATATTGTTGGTAAACATAATTCGCTGGATGTACTGGGGCAGCTTCCGGAAGTCGCGGGCAAAAAAGAGCGCAGAACCTGAGATACGGTTAACCGTGGGGTAGATGGCGTTGAATTTCGGCAGAAATTCCTCGAGAGGGACCGGGCTCAGGGCATTGGCAAGCTTGTTCTGCCCTTTGACATAGATGAGGATTACGCAGAGCGGGATGAAGGCGATCAGGAGCGAGACATACCCTCCGTAGGGTATCTTATGGAAATTCGAGGCAAGGAAGATGACATTGACCAGCAGTACACCCAACGCGATAAAGCTCTTGATGATCTCACCGCGCAACAGGAAAATCCAGAGGATCATCACTCCAGTGATAGCCATCGTCCCGCTGACTGCGAGGCCATAGGCATGCGTGAGGTTGTTGGAAGACCGGAATATGACGATCACCAGCAATACGGCCCCGAGAAGCATCCAGTTGACCACATCGATGTAGATCTGCGACCGGAGCTGGGGAGAGGTGTATTCAATCCGGAGGAGTGGCATGATCCGGGTAGTGATGCCCTGGTACACAATAGAGAAAATCCCGGAGATCATTGCCTGGGACGCAATCACCGTAGCGGCAATACTCAGGATGAGGAACGGGATATATAAGACGGCAAACTCCGAAAAGACCATCTCAAAGAGGACATTCTGAACTCCGGGATGGGTCATGATATATGCACCCTGGCCAAGGTAGTTGATCACGAGGGCAACGAAGACGAGGTACCATGCCCGTATGATCGGCTCGCGGCCGAGGTGTCCCATATCGGCGTACAAGGCTTCGCCACCGGTGGCACAGAGGATTACTGAAGAGAGGATGAGAAATCCTTCCAGCCCGTTGTGAAGCAGATAGTTGATCCCGAACATCGGGTTCAGTGCAAGCAGAACGCCGGGTGACATCAGCAGGGCAATAAAACCGGTTGCTGCAAGGGCGATAAACCAGATAACCATCACTGGTCCAAAGGCCCAGGCAACCCGTTCTGATCCCCGTGCCTGCAGGGCAAAGAGGCCTATGGCGATCAGGGCCGCGAGGGACATCAGGAGAACCTGCGTTGTGTTCTCAAATCCCGGTATGAGGAGGATCCCCTCAACCGCTGACAGGATACTGATTGCCGGTGTTATGACGCCGTCGCCGATAAAGAGGGAGATACCAACGACGGCTAGAAGGGAGACGAATGCCACCTGGTTTCCGGATTTAAGGAGGGGCAGGAGTATCTCCTTGAGCACGATCGTTCCGCCCTCACCTTTCTTACCAAGGTGCATGGCGAGGTATGTGTATTCCACGGTCACGAGGATGGTAAGTGTCCAGATAATCAAAGACAAAATACCCATGATATTCTGTGGTGTAGGGGGGATAAGGAGAAAGATTGCCGTGAGCGTATAGATCGGGCTGGTCCCGATATCGCCGAATACCAGTCCCATCGATTTGACAAGTCCCGGCATTGCAAAATAGTCTTTGAGCATTGCTTCTTTACCTCTCATCAGAAAGACGGATAATGTTTTCTCTTTTGGACGGGAGTTTTCTCTCCGTTATACCCCATGAACCGTACGGTCTGCAGGGATCCTTCGTTCTTTGATGTACATCCGGTAGCTGGTGATGAGCAGGACTACGATGACCGGACCAAGCACAAAGCCTGCAAGTTTCATGGTCAGGAGGCCGCCGATGATACCGATGAACATGATTACCGGGTTGATTCTGACGCGTCTGCCTACAAGTACCGGCCTGATAAAGATCTCTGGCAGGCAGGAGACGGCGATATAGCCCAGGAAGAAGAGGATCAGAACACCGCGGAAATCACCGATTGCAAGGGCATAAGCCCCGATAAGAAGGAAAGCGACGGACGCACCCATCACCGGGATCAGCTCGCATAATGCGGCAAGAAATGAGTAAAAGACAATATTTCCGTAGCCAAGCAGGTAGAAGACCGGAAGCGAGATGAAGAATGTCAGCACCGCTATCGCAATCTGGACTATATAGATCGCATACAGCGTGTCGACCGTGACGGAGGAAAGTCTTTGCACGTACTGGCTGACCGCCGGGGGAAGACGGTCCATGATCCTCTTTTTTAGTTCATCACCATGGAAGAGCAAAGTGACAAGGGTGAAGAAGAAGATGAATGCTTTGAAAGCGATAAGAGTGATGTCATTGATGAGCGTCGCACGGTAATCGAGGAAGATGGTATCCCCCGTATTCAGCAGGCTGATGAGTGTTGATTTGAGCGGAAAGCCGAATATCTCGGGCTGGGTTGAAGTACTGCCAAGCCATGTGCCGATCGTGGAAAAAAGATCCGACAGGGTCGTGGCGTTGGATGAAAGGATTGTAAGAGTACAGTAGGTAAATATCCCGCATATACAGATCAAACCGGTAGTCACGAGAAATGCCGAGAAGAAAGGGCGGACATACCGGGACAGGAGATGATGGACCGGCATGAGCACAATGGCAAGGGATGCGCCGAGCAGGACCATGTCCATTATCGACCAAAAGAGGATGATTGCTGCAAGAGTCAGGATGACCATCAGGACGAAAGGGATCTGGTCGTTGCGGAACACGTACATATCTGGTTACCTAATGTTCGGGGCCCGGAATTAAAAGGGTGCGTGTGCGGGATTTGAAGCGGGGAAAAGAAAGAACGATAACAATAACAATATAACATTATCCAGCACGTGGAGATCAGATGAAGCGGACCGAGCACCTTGCCATGATCGCGCACGATATGGGGCTCATATTCGAGTTCCTCGGCATCGTTTCACTGGTACCGTTTCTCGTGCTCATTGCCTTCCGCGAATGGAATCTTATTCTCCCCATGGCAACTGCTCCCCTTGCATTTCTTGTCCTGGGCTTCCTTATTTCGCATGTGCCCTACAAGGATCTCGAACCCTCTTTCTCGGCTACACTATCAGCCGTTGCCCTTGCCTGGCTGGCAATCGCATTTATCGGGGCACTGCCGTTTGTCTTTGGGCTTCATATGACCTATCTCGATAGTGTATTTGAAGCGATGTCCGGCTGGACCGGGACAGCATTTACCATGATCCCCTCCCTTGACCTCGCGCCAAAAACCCTCCTTTTCTGGCGATCGTTTATGCAATGGATTGGCGGGGTCGGGATAATTGTTTTTGGGATATCGCTCCGCCGTAAAACCCGGGCCTCTCTTTTCCGTATGTACCGGGCCGAAGGCAGAGAGGACGAGCTGGTATCTGCCACGGTTTCTACGAGCCGCAGGGTGTGGATGATTTATCTTGTTCTTACCTTTGCGTTCACCGGGCTCATCATGCTGATTGGTATCCCGCTCTGGGATTCCCTCAATCTTGTCATGACAACTATTGCAACCGGTGGATTCACCCTGCATTCTTCCGGCCTTGCCTATTATAACAATCCCCTCCTCGAGGTTCTTCTGATCCCGGTAATGATTGCCGGTGCCGTACCGTTCAAGATCTTTTTCCTGCTCTATAATGGCAAAGTCCGGGACATGTTCCATGACCAGACGGTAAAAATCCTCCTCCTCATCGCGTTCATCGGGTCCTGTATCATATCCTGCGATCTCTTCATCTTCGGCAATGTCACGCTTGAAACTGCATTCCGGCAGGGAACCTTCACGGCAATCTCCGGTATCTGCACCTGCGGGCTGCAGAATTCAGACATTCACCAGTGGGCCACGGTTCCCCTTGCAGTCTTAACCATGATGGTCTTCATCGGAGGAGCAATGGGGAGCACGTCCGGAGGTGTCAAAGTGAACCGGCTGGCGCTCGCATTCGCTGGTGTCCGGTGGTGGTTCCGCCGGTTCTTTGTCAGCAGCCGGGTGTTAGTGCCCCTCCGGCTCGGGGGAAAAACAATCTCTCGGGAAATTTCCGATATTGCGATCTCCAAGAACCTGCTGGTCATCGTAATATATGTACTGACGATCTTCCTGGCGACCATCGTGACTCTGCATCTCTATATCACATCATTCAGGCTGGATGAGGTTGTTTTTGAGATCGTTTCTGCGCTGAGCAACTCCGGTCTGACGGTTGGGTTCATCAACCCTTCAAGCCCGGTCTCCATCAAGACAATCTTTATTGTGCTCATGTGGCTAGGCCGGCTTGAGATAGTCCCCGTCCTGATCATTGCCATGGGTATTGGCAAGGAGATTAAAGATGATATGGCGCGCGATATGGATGGGAAGGCACCGGATGACAGCGAATATCACTGATTCCGGCGTTTCATGGGTAACGGTATCAGGCCCGCACCGCACTCCCTTATCTTGATGTACCGCATATATAGTGAGAACAACGGTGACAGATGGCAGAGATCAGGATAGTCGGCACGGCCCATGTTTCGCAGCACAGCGTGGATGAGGTCAGGACCGCAATTGAAGAATACAAACCCGATATCGTTGCAATAGAACTTGATCCATCTCGTTTTGCCGCACTTAAAAAGCAGGCCCGTGACCCGACCGTCAACGACGTCCTCGAGGTCAAGAATTTCAACTCCCTTCTCGTCCAGTGGCTGCTCGCCTATCTCCAGAGAAAGATTGGGTTCGATGTAGGGGTTGAGCCTGGTGCAGAGATGAAGGCTGCCATCGAGGAGGCGGAGAAGCGGGGTCTCCCGATAGCCCTTGTGGACCGGGACATCCGGGTCACGCTCCTGCGGTTCTGGAATTCCCTTGGAATTCTTGAGAAGATCAAGATGTTCTGGGCACTGATTGCGTCTATTGCCGAAGTGGATAATGGCGGGAAGATTGATATCGAGTCGCTCAAGGAACAGGACGTGATCGATATGGTCATGGAAGAGTTCCGTAAGTTCTCGCCCAACGGTGCCCGGACGCTCATCGATGAACGGGATGCGTTCATTGCTCACCAGCTCATTCTCCTCAAAGTCCAGCGGCCGGAAGGACGCGTGCTTGCCGTCGTGGGGGCCGGTCATCGCCAGGGAATTTCGAACTATCTTGACAACCCTGTATCGCTTCCGCCCTTTGATTCCCTGACCCGAGAACCAAAATCCTTCCCCTGGGCAAAGATCTTCGGATTTGCTGTCACGTTCCTCTTTGCCTTCCTGCTTGCCGCGATCGCCTTCTCCGGCGTTGGCTGGAACGTCCTGCTCTACGCATTTCTCTTCTGGGTGATCATCCATGGTACGCTTGCCGCAATCTTCACGATTGCTGCCGGGGGGCATCCCTATTCAGCACTCACCTGTTTCTGCGTTGCATGGATGACCTCGCTCAACCCGATGCTTCATGCCGGGTGGATAGCCGCGTATGTGGAGGCCCGGGTCAGGAAACCGCCGCTCACGGATTTCAGGAAGATATACGAGACCGAGTCCCTCTCCGATATGGCAAAGATACCTCTCTTCAAGGTGGTCCTGGTCGCAGCGCTTGCCAATCTCGGAAGCATCCTTGGGACGGTCCTTTACTTTATCTTCGTATTCCCGCTGCTCAAGATCGATCCTGGATACGTGATCTCTACCGGAGTCCATAACATGTGGACATGGTTCACCGGGCTGATCTGAACCGGCCTCATCATTGTTCCCATCTTTATTGGGTCAGAATGTTTTACCGGTACTCTTCCGGGTCTGATACAGGCACAATGGCAGGAAGGTGACCTTTAAAGTCAGCGATCTCCTTGTCGATCCAGTCCTGTACGATCAGTTTCATCTGGTCCCTTGACATGCCCGCCCTATACCGGAACCGGATCTCCACTTCCAGCATATCGAGAAGCGGCGTGACAATCGTAAAATAGGACGACGGGCAGGTAAATCCCCCGGCACTTTCCACATGAAGAAGTACCAATTCATTGAGATGTGCAAGTTCATCCGTCAGGTCAATGATGCCTTCGAGCGTCATGCCGGTAGGGACTTCGCTCGTGAATGGATCCCTGTGTGAATCTGTTGCACAGAAGTCCTGCGACCTGTACTCCCGGGAAGAGTGGGTTTTTTCTTCGTCCATGGCAATCGGATATTTTTTTACCGCGTATGCGTCTTTCTAAATTTCTGTCTGCCGTTATCTGTTATCAGAAACAAGATCTGTCCGCAGGGATTTATCCTTTTGTATACCGGCAGGACCGCAAAGATTTATGATTCACAAACGCCCTCTCCTTTTTGCCATATCTCCCGGCCCCGGTGTGATCCGTTTGTCCAATAATGCCCTGCTCGTCATCGAAGGTCTCTGGTGGACGCCGGAGCAGAAACCCAAACGCCCGTCAGTTCTCCTTTTTCTCGAAGGCCTTGAAAGCTACCGTGGCGATTTCAATATCTATTATGCAAATTTCTATGAAAAGACCGGGTTCCGCCGGGCACTCGAGGACGACCTGACCAATACCCGGGAGGACCGGCTCTTCCTGTACGTGGCTGCTCACGGTACGGGGAAGAGGATTGGCGGACTCAAGGCGAAGACCGGTATGAAACTGCCGGCAATGTTCAAAGCGGTTAAGAGTGCGGCAAATTATTCCAATATTGAAGGAGTTCTGATTGGCTCCTGCAGCGTGGGCAACAATATCGATGATTTCATCTCGACAACAAAGAACTCGCACATTGCCTGGATCTTCGGCTATACCTGTGAGATTGGCTGGATGGCGAGCACGCTCATCGATGTCTCGATCTTCGAGCACCTCATGAAACTCCGTAAGAGCGATCTCAAGGACCGGAAGAAGATCCTCGATGCGTTCGTCAGGGCGCTCAAGCGGTTCAACGGGGATTATACCCTCTGCAAGATGAAGGGGAAGAATATCCCGCTCAAAGATGCGATCACGCTCGTTGTCCAGCCCCGTAGTCCCGGGTTCAAGGCGCAGGACGAGACCCGGTACGTGCTTGAACAACTCGGGTGGACTTCCGAGGGAAAGAACCGTTTGGAAAAATAGAAAAATATCTGCTTTAAAAAAATATACCTTTTTTCATACCGGCCTGACCTTAACTTCCGGTTTTGGGAGGAAGGGGATAATGCAGGCCGCAAGTTTTGCAATATCCATCGACTGGAGTATCACGTTCCCGGGCCCTGTCAGGGTTGTCACAAAGAGGCCCTCGCCGCCGAAGAGTGCAGTGGTGATCCCACCAGCGAGCGCGATATCATAGCTGACAGTTTTATCGAAGCCAACGACAAGACCTGTCTGGACTTTCACGACTTCGCCCGGCTGTAACGTCATCTCGATGATGTCCCCACAACAGTGGAGGAAGACCGTCCCATGCCCGGTCATGCGCTGGAGGATGAAGCCTTCGCCGCCGAAGAGCCCGGCCCGGATCTTGTTGGTGAGGGCAATGTCGAGCTCGACGGTCTCCTCGCAACAGAGAAACGAGTCTTTCTGGGCGATGAATTCCCGGCCAGGTGCAATCGTAACCGGGAAGATCTTACCGGGCATGGTACCGGCAAACGAGACAAAGCCGGGTTCGGTTGTGGCCCCGAATCGCGATAAAAATATGGATTCTCCTGTAACGGCCCGCTTGATTCCTGATATTATACCTCCTTTGAGCTGGCTCTCCATGGTGAACGTACCGGTCATGTTCACCATCGAGCCGGCTTCCGCATAGATCCCTTCGCCCGGCTGGAGGCTGATCTTTACCATCTGGAGGTTGTCACCAATGATCTCGTGTTTCATAGGCTTCCTGTTTAGAGAATCCGGCGCGGAAAGGGAAATGTGTTGCGGGATGGTGCGGATAATCCGGTTACGAAATGCAGGATTTTCCTGAACAATCTTTCGTGATTCACGATGGCCGGAAAACGTTAACCCCATCTATTGAAAGACGGTATCTCATGTATCATAATCTGATCTTACGGCATTTCGCACATCCGTTTCACAGGACCGTGAGTATAACCGTTTCCTCCCGTCAAAAACAATCCTTAATACCTTAACGCAACCAAACTTGTGCAGATGAACGGGACAAAACTCGCCGGCGGCCCGACCCAGGACGAGATCATGGCAGTCAGCCTTTTCAAACTGGGACTGCTTGATACCGACACGGTCCTCGAGATCGGCTGCGGGACCGGCAAGGTCTCGGTAGCGATGGCAAAAACCGTAAAAAACGTATACTCCCTTGATAAGCGCCCGGATGCAGTTTCCCTTGCAACCGAGACCGCACGGGGGGCAGGAATGGATAATATTGAATTTTTCTGCATGGATGCGATGGATTTTCTGAAGGAAGATCAGGTGTTTGACTGCGCATTTCTTGGCGGCACGCAGCACATTTCCGAGATCCTCCCGGTTCTAGCAAAAAAAGTGAAGCGGACGATCGTAATCAATGCGGTGATGGTGAGTACGCTCGAACGTGCGGTGACCTCCCTCAAGGGGCTGGGGATCTTTACCGAGGTAGTCCAGGTACAGGTCTCGCGTTCATATGACATCGCCGGCAGTGTTATGTTCAGGCCGATAGATCCTGTGTATATTATCGTTGCACGGGGTGCAGCATGCTCGTAGGGCTTGGCCTGGGACCGGGCAACCCGGAACTCCTGACACTCCGGGCAGTACGGCTCCTGAAAGAAGCTGATACGGTATTTGTCCCGGGAAGGATCGCCCGTGATCTTGTGAGCCCGTACCGTGAGCCGGTCATGCTGGATTTTCCGATGACCGATGACGAAGTAAAGATTCGTGAGTGTATGCAGGAAAATGCCAGGAAGATTGCCCCGGTAGCTCAGGACCGGCTTGCCGTTTTCGGTATACTGGGCGATCCAAACTTCTTCTCCACGTTCTCCCGGCTCTGCGATGTCATAGCCGAAACCCATCCCGGTATTGAGTGCCGGACGGAACCCGGGATCAGTTCTATAACAGCATTTGCCGCAGCCTCGGGCGTGTCCGTGAATGAGGGATTTTCTGTTACGGATGGTACGATCTCGGATACACAGATCCTGATGAAAGTACGCAGGCCAAAAGAACGGGCTGACCAGCTCCGATCCGAAGGCTACCGGGAGTTCGTGCTTGTCGAACGGATGTTTTTCCCGGACATGAAAGTGTACCGCAATGACCGCATACCGGATAAGAGCGATTACATGAGTGTGATGTATGCCAGGAAATAATCCCTGCAAGGTGATCTGGTTTGTCGGGGCGGGTCCCGGTGATCCGGAACTCATTACCGTTAAGGGAAGAGATCTGCTCGACCGGGCAGATGTACTCCTCTATGCTGGTTCGCTCGTGAACCCGGTGCTCGTCGCATCCAGCTCCGCCGGGGAAAAAGTGGACAGCTGGGGCATGCACCTCGATGAAATGGTCACCCTCATGGCGGACCGGGTAAACCGGGGAAAGCTTGTAGTCCGGCTCCATTCCGGTGACCCTGCACTCTACGGATCCATAGTAGAACAGATCGACGGGCTCCGGAAACTTGGCATTATGGTAAAGATCGTCCCGGGAGTTTCATCGGTCTTTGCAGCGGCTGCCGCCCTCACAACGGAATACACTCCCCGGGGTGTTTCGGAGACCCTGATCATCACCCGCCCGGCCGGTAAGACCCTCGAGAAGGATTACATTGCTGAGCTCTCCCGGTATCCGGCCACGATGGCATTCTTCCTTGGCAGCGAACACTTTGCCGATATAACAACGAAACTTACCTGCCCGAAGGACACACCGGCCGCAGTGGTCTTCCATGCTTCCTGGCCCGACCAGCAGATCATCACCGGTACTGTTGCGGATATTGCTGTAAAAGCACAGGATGCCGGCATCACCCGTTCTGCACTCCTCATTATAGGCCGGGCCGTTCTGGGTATTGAATCCGGGTACCAGCGATCGCACCTTTACTCATGAACGATACTGTTGTCATCACGTTTCCGTACTCCCGCGGGGAGGCAGAGAAGATCGCCGGATTTCTTGGCGCGGATGTAGTGGAATATACGCCGGATATTTTCGGCACCATCTTTGCAGGCCGGAGGCGCATCATTGCCCTGATGTCGATGGGGATTGTTGTGCGGAAGATCGCCCCGCTGCTCGAAGACAAGTGGACGGATCCGGCAGTGGTAGTAGTCAGTCCTGACCTCCGCTTTGCCATACCTCTTCTCGGGGGTCATCACGGGGCAAACGAGCTGGCAAAAGAACTTGCCGGGCTCGGGATGCAGCCGGTCATCACTACTGCAACAGAGTCCCGGGGTCGTGACTCCGTAGAGACAATCGCAGACCGGACAGGAACCGATATAGTCAACCGGGAATCGACCCGGCAGGTAAATGCGGCCCTGCTGAACGCCGATGTTCCGGTCCATGCCGTGCAGGGTCCGGCCATTGTTATTGCCGGGCCTGATGTCTCCGTTCTTGTGAAGAAGGGGGAGTACTCAGTCGGTATCGGATGCCGGAAAGGTATCCGGTCCGGTGAGGTTGTGGAAGCGGTGCGTGCTGCTCTGGCTGAGAACGGGATTAAGGAGACCGACGTGCTTGTCTTTGCGACAACAACCAAAAAAATGGGTGAGACCGGGCTTGTAGAAGCAGTCGGTGCCCTTTCCGGGAATTTAATATTCCTTGATGATGAAACAATAAACGCACAGACGGGAACCGGGCCCTCGCGGGCATCAAGGATCGGACTCCTCGGGGTTGCAGAGCCGTGTGCCCTGGCGACATCAAAAAGGAGAGAACTTGTCATGGGAAAGAAGGTTTATGGGAGCGTAACGGTTGCCATCGCACACTGAACAAACAGGTAATCTTGCCATTGTCGGTCTTGGGCCGGGTAAACTTGAGTACATGACTGCCCGGGCCCTGAAGGCCATCGCCGGCGCTGAATACGTGCTCGGTCACTCCATGTACCTTGAGCCCCTGGAACCGCTGCTGGCCGGCAAACAGGTGATCAGCAGTTCGATGGGAAAGGAAGTTGACCGGGCCCGGCAGGCAATCAATCTTGCAAAGGCCCACGCGGTAGCAATTGTCTCGGGCGGTGATGCCGGTGTCTATGGCATGGCAAGCATAGTTCTCGAAGTGCTCGAACATGACGGGGCTGATATCCGCGTTGAGGTGATCCCCGGGGTGACCGCGGCAAATGCTGCAGCATCGCGGATAGGTTCCCCGTTATCGGGGGATTTTGCCGTGATCAGTCTCTCGGACCTGCTCACCCCCCTGGAGATCATCGAGAAGCGTCTCGATACGATCTTCTCGCTGGGAATACCGGTAGTCCTGTACAACCCGAAGAGCCGGGGCCGGCCGCACAATTTTGCGCTCGCCGTTGAACATGCACGGAAGCATCTCCGGAGTGAGACCCCCATCGGGATAGTAAAAAATGCCCTGCGCGAAGGAGAAGAGACAATCATTACAACATTGGGGGAGATTGAAGAACATATACCCGCCATCGATATGCACACCACGGTGATCATAGGTGGCAGCGAGAGCAGGATCTGGAGGAGGGGAGACGATGTCAAAGGAATTATCACACCACGCGGTTACCACCGGAAATACGTATATTGATCCCGGTGCCGACACAAAGGAAGGATATGCGATCTCGCAGAAGTCCCGGGCCCTTGCCCGGAACGCAGTAGGCAACGAGACCCCGGAAGACCGGATACGGCAGCGCTGCTCGATCGCGGTCGGCGATTTTGCCATGGCGGAACTGATGCGGTTCAGGCTCGACCCGGTAACCGCGGTTCTTGAGGCCCTCTCCCAAGGTGCTCCCGTAATCACAGATATCCGGATGGTCCAGATTGGCATTCAGAAGAAAGGGCATACGAGCGAAGTGCTCTGTGCACTCGATTATGGTGCGGATATAGTGAAAGAGAAGGGGATCACCCGGAGTTCCGCAGGATTCCTTGCCTTGAAGGACCAGCTCCCGGGATCGATCGTGGTGATCGGAAATGCCCCTTCTGCCCTCCTCTCTCTCTGTGCGATGGTGAAATCCGGCATCCGACCTGCGGTAATCATCGGTGCCCCTGTAGGCTTTGTAAACGCGGCCGAGTCCAAGGAACTTCTCCGTACCATCAATATCCCCTCCGTCTCGACCGAAGGGACCCGGGGCGGGACTCCGGTGGCAGTGGCGGCAATCAACGAGTGCATCACCATGTTCATTGAAGGCTGAAAAGATGAGAGACCCGGTCACCGGTTTTGTGTACCCGGATGCGTGGGTGGAGCGCTGCAGTGATACCTACCGGCTACATCTGGCAGAAGAGGGTCTTGCGGTCCTCACCGCTTCAGGCACGGTACTTGTCCGGGGATATACCACCGGGACCACGGCCGCTGCAGCCTGTATGGCCGCAGTCCTCACCATGGACGGTCCACCTGCCCTGTCGGTTCCCATAACGCTTCCCTGCCACATCACAGTTGATGTGCCAGTTGATGCAGAAGACGGCCGGGCTGTCGTCCGGAAGTTTGGCGGCGATTATCGCGAGGATGTGACCGCCGGCATTGAATTCGTGGCAGTTGCCACTCCCGCAGCGGACGGCGTCCGGATCAACTTCGGCGAAGGGATTGGCAGGTTCTCGAGAGATACACCGCGGTACAAAAAAGATGCCCCGGCAGTCAGTCCTCCGGCACATGCCTGTATTGTGGAGTCTGTCCGCGAAGCAATGGAGTCAGCGGGGCTTCCGGGTGTCCGGATCGAGCTCTCGGTTCCTGAAGGCAGGATTGTGGCAGAGAAGACCCTGAACCCACGGGTCGGCGTGCTTGGCGGGATCTCTCTCCTCGGCAGTACCGGCCTGGTGGAACCCTGGGACGATCATCTCACCGAATCCTCCATCAGCCGAATCAGTACCGCCCGGCGGCCGGTCCTTACCACGGGGCGGATTGGGCTCAGGTTTGCCCGGCTCCGGTACCCGGAAGATGAGGTAATTCTCATCGGCGGGAAGATCGGCGAATCTCTGGCCGCCGTGAAGGGAGAGGCGATCCTGTTTGGACTGCCCGCCCTGATCCTCCGGCACCTGCGGCCCGGGATTCTCGACGGCACCGGGTATGCGACGGTCGAGGAACTCGCCGCTTCCCCTTCATTCGCGCCCATCGTGAAAGAGGTACTTGCGGAATTCTCCGCCCGGGCCCCGGGGATAACCGTTATCCTGATTGACCGCGAAGGAAATACCATTGGGGAGAGTGCATGAAGATCATCGGAGTGGGCTGCGGCCCGGGGCTTATGACCGAACAGGCAATAAAGGAACTGCGCAAAGCCCGGAATGTCTACGGCTCGGGACGGGCGATCGAACTGGCCCGGCCGTACCTGGCTCCCCAGGCAAGCGTCAAATCGATCGATGACTTCAAGGCCCTGCACAAACTCCCCTCCGATGCCGTTGTCCTGTCGACCGGCGATCCTATGCTTGCCGGCCTTGGTTATCTTACCGGTGAAGTCATTCCCGGAATCTCCTCGTGCCAGCTGGCACTCGCCCGGTTGCATATTCCCCAGTCCCGGGTATCTGTCGTCGTTGCCCATGGAAGGGGCCATGAAAAAGGGATGCAGGAGACCCTTGAAGAGGTACAGAGAGGTAAGATCGTTTTTCTGCTGGCCGATCCCAAGTTCGATCTCTCGGAATTATACCGTCGCCTTGCCGGCCTCGGGATGCCCCTGCAGGTATCCCTCTGCGAGAACCTGGGATACAAAGACGAGAAGATCATCACCGCCCCGATCCAGTCTCCCCCGGTGAAAACTGCCGATCTGTACTCCGTGATCATCGGGAATTTCTGATCCCGTGATGCATGCCCTGCGGTACGGCGGGATAAAGAAAGCTTTTTTTTAAAAAAGAATCAGATAGTTCAGACAGGAGAATATTCTATGGATAAGGCAACAAAAACGCAAATCAGTATTGTATCATTTGTTATTGGTCTGATAATGCTCTTCATCCCCTACCTGAAGGACTTCGGTTCCGTTGTTCCGGGAATATCCCAGTACTTCAGCCTGATGTTCTACCTTGGGTTGCTGCTGGTCATTGCCGGCTATTACCTGAAATAATTTTTCAATCGTCCCATCAGTATCTTTTTTTGGGTAGCTGTTACACCCGGCTGCACCATTCATGCAGGGGCCGCTTCCCGGGGGGAGGTCCGGGAAAAATTACTTCGTCTTTGTATCGGCTCCTGGCTCTTCAGCAGCCGCAATTTTTATCTCGCACTGCCTGTCACCGGAGCACATGGTCCGGACAAACCGGGCAGAATAGTTCCTGTTGAGCAGGGGGACTGCAGTCAGGGTAAAAGCCATGCACCGGTGGAACGCCGGGTGAATCGGTTGTCCATTTGCTGACCCGTGGTCGAGGAGCGGGCATCGCTTCATGATGATGACCGAGCGATCAGGCGCTACTTCAAGAGCTTCGCTCGAAAAGCCGGGTCCGAAAAGGATCACAAGAATGATGCGCATGGTTTCGGAAAGCTGCTTTGCATTTCCTGCCGGCAGGGAGAGATACCGGGCGACCTCCAGTGCCGAGCGCGAGAGCTCCATCCAGATCTCCTGTTCAATCTCGTCGTATTTTTCTCCGGCAAGCGGACGGAATGCAGCCTCGTACATCGCCGGCAGGCGTGCGGCAAATTCAGCGGCCAGCCGCCACCGGACCTCCTCGGGTATATCCTTGAGCTCGGTCATCTCACACTTCCCGGTTTCCTCAGCGGAATATGGGAAATTACCTCATATCAACTCTTGGATTCTCACAATCCGTACCAGTCAGGGATTTTACTCTCTGTCCGGTGTTCCAACTGCAAAAGTCATGTCAGGAAACAATTTCATAATACTTCCCGTTCTTCCGGAGGAATCCTTCCGATACCAGTACCTGAAGAATCCTGATCACCCGTTCTGCGTCCTCCTTACGGCCGCTGGTGATCTCTGTGGCAGTCATCTGTTTTTGCGATACGAGTGACCTGAGTATTGCTCCCCGTATCATTCGGTCAGAACCTTCAAATGCCGATTGTTTTGTATAATGGGCACTCCGCCGGTTAGGGTTCGGTACGCTCTTTTTCAGCGATGTGCCGAGATCCATGAGGGCCCAGTACCATTCCCGCGGATTTTCCCGGTCCAGTGAACGTTCCACCAGCGGGAGGATCTCATCGTCACATACCGTGTCTCCATCCCTGAAGAAAAAATGAATAAAAACCCTGCGGATATTGGTCTCGATGAAGACGACCGGCAGGTTGAAGGCGAACGCGGCTATGGAGGAGGCGGTCGCCTTTCCGATGCCCGGGAACGTGGCGAGGGTATCAGCATCGGCGGGAAGGTGCCCGCCAAAGGTCTCCATCACCTGTACTGCGCATCTTTGCAGTGCAATGGCCCGCCGGTTGTAGCCCATGCCCTGCCAGACCGGCAGAATTTCGGCCGGGGATGCAGCAGCAAGAGAGGGAAAATCCGGAAACCGGGCAATAAATTCCGGGTACTTGAGGGCGACCCGTTCTACCTGCGTCTGCTGAAGCATGATCTCTGAAACAAGAATATGGTAAGGAACCGTGGTCTCACGCCATGCCATCGGCCGCTTGTGCTCCCGGTAAAATGCAAGAACCATCTGCCGGAACTCTTCGATCCCCGAGGAAGTACGGTCATCCGCAGAATACCGGGTTTCAGCAGCGATGATATACTCCTGCCGGGATTTTTTCCCGGAGGTTCCGGGCAAGGGCGGTTGGGAAGTCGTACTCTGTGGTTTGGCAACCTGCATATTAATCGTTCAGGTCGGGGCAAGGAGCAGGTGACTTATCCGGTTTGAGCATCGGGCGTTGAGCGGGAATTTACTGTCGAATCCTTACTATCCGGATAATCATCAGACATGGTGTTCTGAAAAAACTGCCGGCTCGTCAGTAACCCCGGTCAGGTTCTCCTGAACATGCCATCCAGGTCCTCTTTTGAGAACCGGATCAGGGTCGGTCGCCCATGGGGGCAGGTAAACGGGTTCTTAGCAAGCCGGAGCTGATCTGCCACCCGCTGGCACTGCTCCTGCGAACAAACCGTCCCCGCCTTAATTGCACCCCGGCAGGCAATGATCCGGGTGATCCGTTCCCGGTTATCGACCCGCTGCCCGCTTTCCGGGCTCGCCAGGTCACTGATGATCTCGTCGATAAGGCTCAGGTCTTCCGGCTTTCCGAGAAATACCGGGATGGCGCGGACAACAAACGAGTCCCTGCCGAATTCCTCGATCATGAAGCCTTCCCGGGAGAGGGCAGGCAGGATTTCCCGGATCACGGCACTTTCCCGTGGCGTGCGGTGGAGGACGACCGGGACTATAAGCTCCTGCAAAAGCTGATCTTCCGTACCGTGCGTACTGACCATCTCATAGAGGATCCTCTCATGGGCGGCGTGCTGGTCGATCACCACCAGTTCTCCGGTATCGGTAGTTGCCAGTATGTAAATCCCGCCGAACTGGCCAATCACCTTGAGGGCAGGAATAAGTGGCGTTACCGGATGAACACCCGAGCCCAGTTCGGTCTGGCGGAGCTGACGATCTGTCATGAGGTTCCCGGCATGCGAAGGTTCGCTTACGATCGCGGGCCGGACGTCCGTAATCCGGTACTCTCCATTGAGCTCAGCCGAATTTGTCTCATCTATACCCGCTTCTCCGTCGCTGCCCGGCAGGAGTTCCTGTGTCGGGGCTCCTGCCTGGGGGATGAGATCGGTCCGGAAGAGCGAGGTGTGGATGCCGTCACGGATTTCCTGCAGTATCTCCGGCTCCCGGGAGATACGTACCAGCTTTTTGGTTGGGTGGACGTTCACATCCACAAGAGTGGTGTCGACCGTAATGGAGATGAACGCGATTGGGAAACGGTCTTTTGCAAGGAGAGTGCCATAGCCTTCCTTGATGGCATTGATAATTGCAGGTGACGAGACATATCTCTGGTTTATGGCCATGCGGATACGGGACTGATCCTTGCGGGACTGTGCGGGTGGAGAGATATATCCGTGAAGCCGGACGAGTGGCCCATCTGCAGAGACCGGAATGAGACTGCGGGCGAGTTCCGCACCATAGACCCGGGCGATCGTATCGGGCAGGGTCGCATCACGATCGGTGATCAGGCTCTCGGAACCATTATGATAGAGCCGGAACGCGACAGAGGGATGGGCGAGGACGATCCCTTCGAGCAGACCGTGGATATGGGCGAGTTCCGTATTCCGTGTCTTCTGGAATTTCTTCCGGGCCGGGGTGTTATAGAAGAGATCCTCGACGAGGATACTGGTGCCCTCGGGAGCCCCGATGCCGGTGTTCGTAGTAATTACTCCCCCGGCAATCACGATCTTCGTCCCCGGTCCTGAGGGTAAATCCCGCTGTTTCGTAATGAGCGTGACACGGGAGACTGAAGCGATACTTGCCAGAGCCTCCCCACGGAACCCGAGAGTCAGGACATGATCGAGATCCGTAATTGCGGTAATCTTGCTGGTGGCATGGGGGGTGAATGCGAGCGCTGCATCAGCGGAGGACATCCCACAGCCATCATCGATGACCCGGACCAAAGAGATTCCGCCGGGTGTTGAAGAGATCTCGATACGGATAGACCGGGCGCCGGCATCGACTGCGTTCTCCACAAGTTCCTTGACAACCGAGGCAGGACGTTCAATAACTTCGCCGGCAGCGATCTGGTTGACCGTGGCCTGGTCGAGTACCCGGATTACCGGAGTATCCTGATGCGGGATCATGGCCCTCCGTTGCGCGGCCCAAGCGCACGTTTCAGTTCTGCGATCTTTGTAAGGGCCTGGATGGGGGTCATCTCGTCCGGGTTGACTGAGGCAAGATCATCGAGCACCGGGTGACGGGCGTTGTTCAGGCCGCCGGACGGCTCATCAACAAGAAGAATCTGGGTATACCGCTGGGGACGAGCACCCGGTTTTGCCGGCTGGTCCATGGTCTCTCCAAGGAGCACCTCAGCCCGGTCGGTCACCTTCTTTGGGATGCCGGCAAGCCGGGCAACGTGGATGCCATAGCTTTTGTCCGTGGCTCCGGGGATGAGTTTCCTGAGGAAGATCACCTCTGATTGCGTCTCCTTTACGGCGAAATGATAGTTTTTCACGCGCTTAAGGCTCTCTTCCATAGTGATCAATTCATGGAAATGCGTGGCAAAGAGTGTCTTCGGGCCTGCCGTGGATCTCCCGTGCAGGAATTCAAGCACGGCCCGGGCAATGGAGCATCCGTCAACCGTGCTTGTCCCTCTGCCGATCTCGTCGAGGATCACGAGGCTCCGGGGAGTGATGTTGTTGAGGATGTTTGCGAGCTCCAGCATCTCGACAAAGAACGTGCTCTGTCCGCTTGCCAGGTCATCGAAGGCACCAACACGGGTGAATATCCGGTCGATGATCCCGATGCTCGCATGCCGTGCCGGGACAAAACTGCCTGCCTGTGCCATGATGCAGGCAAGCGCCGTAGCACGCATATACGTGGATTTACCGGCCATGTTGGCACCGGTGATGATCAGGATCTGGTTTGACGTGCTGTCCAGTGCCGTGTCGTTGGGGACAAAACCCCCGGCAACACCCTGTTCTACCACCGGGTGCCGGCCGTCACGAATCACGATCGCGGTGCCGTCGTTCAGCTGCGGACGGACATAATCCCGGGTGGTGGCAACTTCAGCAAGACAGGCAGCTACATCAAGGGCCGCGATGCCGGAGGCGATCTCCTGGAGCTCACGGATCCGTTGCTTCAGCAGATCAAGAAGCCCTGCATAGAGTTCGCGCTCAAGCGCCAGCACCCGCTCGTCTGCATTCGTGATGAGCGCCTCCTTCTCCCGCAGGGCCGGGATAGTGAACCGTTCACCGGTCGCCGTAGTCTGTTTGCGTTCGTACCGAGGAGGTACGAGGTGAAGGTTCGGTTTTGTTATCTCGATGTAATATCCGAAGATCCGGTTATACCCGATCTTTAAGGACCTGATACCGGTCGACTCCCGTTCGTTTGCCTGGAGTTCTACGATCCAGTCCCTACCGGAGTGGAGTACCCCCCGGATCTCATCGAGCGCAGGTGCGTAACCCTGACGGATGACACCTCCGTTGCGGGGGATTGCCGGAGGATCATCGACAAGCGCTCTCTCAATAATCTGGATAATATCGGGGAGCTCATGGAGGGAATCCCGGGCGCCACTAATGATCTCCGGAAGAGGACCGGATTTATCCCCGGCAAGTGAACCTTTCAGTTCGGGAAGGACGGAAAGGGTATTTGCGAGCGCAATCAGGTCGCGCGGACCGGCATTCCCGTACGCGATCCGGGCTGCTATCCGCTCGATATCGGCACTGGACCGGAGTTGTTCCCGCAGGGAGAGCCGGATCTGGGTATTCCCGGTAAAGTATCCGACTGCATCGAGCCGCTGATTGATTGCCGGTATATCCGTGAGCGGCCGGCTGAGGTGCCGGTTCAGGAGACGGCTGCCCATGGGAGTCATGGTCAGGTCCAGTGAGGAGAAGAGAGTGGCCCCCCTTGAACCGCCCCGGATACTCTCCCGGATTTCCAGGTTCCTCAGGGTAACCGCATCGAGAGTCATTCCCCGGGCCGATGATCGGGTCGAGAGAGTGCTGATGTGGGTCAGCGGGTCCTGCTGGGTCTCCTGTGCATAGGCAAGAGCGGCCCCGGCAGCAGCAACCGCTGCCGGCATCTCCCCGCAGCCGAACCCGGTGAGTGTCCCGGTATTAAAATGGCTGCAAAGCAGCTGACGGGCACGGTTTTCATCGAATATATCGTCACGGCATGCTGATACGATGACTCCGCGGTCACGAATAATCTGCCGGAACTGCTCGGGGAACAATTGGGGAACAAGGCATTCTGCCGGATGGTAGCGGGCAATCTCCGAACGGAGGTTCTCGAGCAGGGGATCGTGATCGATCATGGCAACGAAGAACTCCCCGGTCGAGATATCGAGCAGTGCAATACCCCATTCCTGCTGCTTCGCGTCAGGGCAGACTGCCATCAGGTAGGTGGCAGCCGATGAGGTGAGGAGCGCGGAATCGATCACGGTCCCGGGGGTAATGACCCTGGCGATCTCCCGCCGTACGATGCCCTTCACCGTTTTCGGATCCTCGACCTGTTCGCAGACCGCCACCTTGTAGCCCTTTCCGACAAGTTTTGCTATATATCCCTCGGCCGCATGATAGGGGACACCGGCAAGGGGTATCCGGTTGTCGCCGCTCTTCGACCGGGAGGTCAGGACGATCTCGAGTTCCCGTGAGATCAGTTCGGCATCGGCGTTGAATGTTTCGTAGAAATCCCCGATCCTGAAAAGGAGGATCGTATCCGGGTACTGCTCCTTGAGCTCGAGGTACTGGCGCATGACCGGCGTGTGGCGGGCAGCTGCCCCGGTCTCCTCGTTTCCGTTCGTTCCGGTATCCTGTACCATTGCTGGAGAAAAGTCGTCTCCGGACCAATTAATACCGATCTTGGCTGGCAGAGAACATGTCAGGATCCCGGATGCGAACAGTACCGGCTCTCCCGTTTATCGGGACCTGCGGGTATACGTGAACCAGATAACCGGTGGTAATGATACGATAAGTGCAATAATTCCCGGGACCAGACAGAGTGTGAAACCGATCCCGACAATGTAGGTAACCTCGTCAAGAATGCTGAGGGCAGGAGAAATGTTACTCATATACACGAGGATGCCGGCAAGGGAAATGAGAATAATTCCGGCTGCTGCATTTTTGAGATCCTGAAGGCTCGGCGCAACCGAAAGGATCAGACTGAGTGTGAGGTAAAGATAGAGAAGAAACCATGGGTTGAACCGGGTTACAAGATTAACCTCAAACATCCCAAGAATCCCCGGGGCCAGGTCTCCCGGCGGGTTTACGGAGTCCGGAGGAAACGGGAACGCCGGAAAAGTGCATCCCAGGTACTGTGCGAAGACCCAGGTGCAGAATGCGAGTACGAGAGGAATGCAGAAGACCGGTGCTGTACTGATTACCACATCGCCAAGAACAGGGATCTTCGGCCGGGTATACGTGACCGAACCTCCCCCTTTGGAGAACAGGATCACGTTCCGGATCTCTGCCCCGGTGAGGAGGCAACCGAGAATGTGGGAGCATTCGTGAATTACAACGCCGGGAAACCTGAGAATATAATAGAGACTCTGTGCGGGCAGGACCTGCGCCCAGAGGTAATCGAGTAAAAGCGAGAGCAGCATCACCACGATTCCCGTTGCGATGACCAGGAGAAAGGAAAGAACCTGCATAGCTGAATGATACAGTTACAGAGATCTGCTCCCGCATGAATGATAAGGATCGATGTCCGGGTGAAACGAAGAATGGCACTTCTGAAAGGCTGATATAGTCCCGCTGCCTATGGACGGGTATGTCCCCGGAAGACCGGGCCTCTCGCGCAGTTCCTGAGCATGGAATCATGCCCCGGAACCGGCTGGCCCTTGAGAAGAGCCCCTATCTTCTCCAGCATGCAGCAAATCCGGTAGACTGGTATCCCTGGGGAGAGGAAGCGTTTGCCCGCGCCGCCCGTGAAGATAAACCGGTCTTTCTTTCGGTCGGGTACGCTACCTGTCACTGGTGCCATGTGATGGCGCATGAGTCCTTCGAAGACGAGGAAGTCGCTTCGCTGCTCAACCGCGATTTTGTCTGCATCAAAGTGGACAGGGAAGAGCGACCCGATCTCGACAGCATATACATGAGTGCCTGCCAGCTGATGACAGGACAGGGTGGCTGGCCTCTCACGATCATCATGACCCCGGACCGGCAACCGTTTTACGCAGCAACGTACATCCCGAAAGAGCGAAGGGGACCAGTACCCGGCCTTCTGGAACTCCTGCCCCGGATCGCAGAAGTCTGGCGTACGCAGCGTGATGATGTACTCCGGTCAACGGGGAGGATCCTCCAGGAACTTACCCGGCAGGAAACCGGTGGTCATTCCCGGGATCCCGATCCGGGATTACCGGATGATGCCTTCGAGGAACTTGCAGTCCGTTTCGACTCGGATTATGGTGGTTTCGGGCATGCCCCGAAATTCCCCACCCCCCATGTCCTGCTCTTTCTTCTCAGGTACTGGCACCGTACTGGCAGTAAACGTGCCCTTTCGATGGTGGAACGCACGCTGGATGCAATCCGGGACGGTGGTATCTGCGACCAGATCGGTGGCGGGTTTCACCGGTACTCAACCGACGCGCAGTGGAGGATTCCGCATTTTGAGAAGATGCTCTATGACCAGGCCCTGCTCCTGATGGCATATACCGAAGCATTCCATGCAACGGGCAGGCCGGAATATCGGGAAACTTCAAATGAGATAATCACTTACGTTCTGCGGGATCTTACCTCGCCAGATGGTGCGTTTTACTCGGCAGAGGACGCTGACAGTCCCGGCGGGGAAGGCGCATTCTATCTCTGGTCTTTTGAGGATCTTCACGAAGTGCTTGGCCGGGAAGACGGGGAGTTTGCAGCCCGTGTATTCAGCGCTTCACGGGCAGGGAATCTTCCCGGGCATGACACTGAAAACGGGGCCGGGAAAAATATCCTCTGGCGATCCCGCACAGCTGCCGGTCCTGCTCAGGAAGATCGGATTGCGTCCATAAGGGCACGGCTGCTTGCTGCCCGGGGGCAGCGAGCCCGCCCCTTCAGGGATGACAAAGTGCTTGCAGACTGGAACGGGCTCTTCATTGCCGCGCTTGCCCGATCAGCCCGGGTATCGGGAAATGCCCGTCATCTCGCCGCGGCAGAGCGCGCAATGCAGTTCATTCTCCGGAACATGAGCTCCCCGGAAGGCGGCCTCCTGCACCGGTACCGTGACGGCGAGGCCGCGATTCCGGGATTTGCAGATGACTATGCATTTGTCATATCTGCCCTCATAGAGCTCTACGAGAGCAGCTTCAATGTGGAATACCTCTCATCAGCGATTGGGCTGAACCGGTATTTTTTCACCCATTTCGGGGATTCCCGTCATGGCGATCTTTATTCCACTGCCGATACTTCCGAAATCACACTTTTCCGTAAAAAAGAATGGTATGATGGAGCCATCCCCTCAGCAAACTCCGTTGAATTCGGAAACCTGCACCGGCTCTTCCGGCTGACCGGTGATCCGGCCTATGAATCCCGGGCAACAGCATTCTCCCGGGAAGCAGCCTGGGTTGTGAGCCGCTCACCTTCGGCATATGCGGCATTTTTATCCGGACTGTACTTTGCCCTGGGCCGATCCACCGAGATCGTTATTACCGGGGATCCCGGCGCAGAAGATACCGGAGCGCTGATCGGCGCGGTCCGCGCACGCTACCTTCCTTACATGACGGTACTGTTCCGGCCCGTATCAGGAAACAGTCTGCTGGACCGGATCGCCCCTTTTACCAGTACCATGACAATCAGGGATGGCAGAGCTGCGGCATATGTCTGTACCGGAAATACCTGCTCCTCTCCCATTACAGAGCCGGAAAAACTTACTGCGTTCCTCGTTTCCGGAACGCAGTAAACCCCAAAAGAGAACGATTATAGATTCTTGAGGGAGACGATATCGCTTACGCCTGCCAGTTTCCAGACAAGTGAACGTTCCTCTTCCGCGATCTTGACCGGGGCGTCCATCGGCGAGTGCCCGAGAGCTGCAAGGATGTTGCAGGACAGGTTCCTCTCCACAATGAGATCAACGAATTTTTCCCGGATGATCTTTTTCTCGATCGAGTCGCTCACTTCCTCAAGATACCCCTGGAGGGTGACGAATGTATATGACGAAAGATCCTTGGTGTATTTCTCGATCTCCACAGATGCATAGGGACTTTTCCGGAAGTGTTCGATCTTCTTGCCGTATTTTGTCGAGAGGAAATAGAGAAACGATCCGTCAAAGACATACAGGAACGGGGCAATGTAGGGATATTTCTCTCCCTGGAACGCGATCCGGCAGATGTACCCTTTCTCGATCAGTCTGTCATATTCGGCTTTGTCCGCCCGCGGTATCCTGATGATGTCCATAGACTCTCATTCTGCGTTCCCAATGGGAGACGATAAACCTTTTCAATTATTGCTTATATGAAAAAGAGAGAATCTTACCGTTCAACAGGATATCCGGCCTGCTTCCACGCAGTCATTCCTCCCAGTACATTAGTGACATTGTGATAATGGTCACGCGCAAGGATGCTTGCACCGAGACTCCCCTTGTACCCGGCATCGCAGCAGATGATCACGGGCTCGTCTCTCGGTACTTCGCTGATATGCTGTGGCAGTTCACCGATGTACCGGTGGTGCGCTTCCCGGATATGGCCGACTGCGCGCCAGTTTTTTATATCCCGCACATCGAGCAGGTACGGGGATTCCTTTTCGAGCCGGCTTTTAAGTTCCTGCACGGAGCAGGTCGGGATAACGGCGATCTCCTGTGCATTTTTTGTCCAGGCCGGGAAACCCCCGGGCATAACACCGGCCAGATTGTCGTACCCGAGCCGGATGAACTGCCGGAAGACCGGATCAAGGTTCTGGTTAAAGTCGTCGACCAGGATAATAGGGGTCTCATAGTCAAGGAACCAGCCGGCAAAGGAGGAGATCCCTTCACGCCAGATGGAGATACTGCCGGGAATATGCCCGGCGCCAAACGAAGTCGGTGACCGTATGTCGAGAATCTGGCACCCTTCTTTGCGAATTTTGTTCACTTCACTGACGCTGAGATAGCCAGGAAACGGTTCTCTGGATACCAGCGGCGCCCCGTCCCGGTTATACTGCTCCATCTTCCGGAAATACGGGGGAACGTACGGGGATTCGTCTTTTCTTGAAGCAACAAATGCATCCCTACCTTTCTGCAGGAACAGGTTGGTCTGTTTCTCATAACCTATGGTGGAGAACGGATGATCTGCAATATCCCCGCCGCACACGGATCCTGCCCCATGCGCAGGACACACAAAGACGCCATCTCCAAGCGGAAGGATCTTTTTTGTTATGGAATCGAAGATCTTCCCGGCCATCTCGGCCTTCCGGTCTATGCCATAGAAGTCCGTGCGGGCAATATCCCCGGCAAAGAGCGTATCCCCGCAGAAAACCATGAACGGATCCCCGGAGACTTCCTTATCCCTCAGGACGATCGAGATGCTCTCTTCGGTATGCCCGGGGGTCTCCCGGATTTCGAGGTCCAGGGTCCCGAGCGTGAACCGGTCCCCTTCTTTTACCGGTGAACCGTACCCGAAGGCCATGTGAGCCCCATGAAAGATCCCGGCCCCGGTCCTCTCTTTCAGTTCCAGGGAACCGATCACATAATCCTCATTCCGGTGGGTCTCGAAGATGTGCGTTATGGTCATATTGTTCCTGCGGGCAATTCCTGTGTATACTTCACAATCCCTGCGGGGATCGATTACGGCAGCCCGGCCTCCGGACCCGACCATATAGGAATTATGGGCAAGGCCTTCGGCAACAATCCGTTCAAACAGCATGGATAAAAATCCCTCTACCGTGGACTTTCACGGCTTCTCGTAAATACGTTGTGATGGATCCCGGAAACGATCCGAAAAAGAAACCCCGATTACCCCGCAGGATCATTCAACGTACGGGTAGTTGAGGAGAACAGGCCTGGTATTCTCCCGCTCGCTGTAGTAGCGGATCAGTGCACAGATATCCCGGAGACTGATCGGGACATACCCCAGTACTTCTGCGCTGACATTGATCCTGCGCTTCTCAAAACTGATGAATGGAAATGTGCGGAGATCGTTATTATGGTGATGGCCATGGATCACCCATCCGTCAAATGACGGGGGAGCATCCGCCGGATCATGGACAATGAGAAACTGCATCCCTTCGTAATCAATCGTCCGGGAGAGGATCGAACCTTCTTCCCGGTCATCGTGGTTCCCGGAGATGAACGTGATCCTCCCATTCAGTTGACCGGCATAGGACCGGAATGCCGGGGCATCCCTTCCATGGCGAAGATCTCCCACATGATACGCCAGGGTAGTATCGCTAATCACGGAATTCCAGTTGGCAATGAGCACCCGGTCCATCTCAGTGACATCCCGGAACAGGAACGGGCGTGAGCAGTAACGGATGATGTTGGCATGGCCGAGATGGAGGTCAGCAATCAGGAAGATATCATCCGATTCGGCCGGGGCCTGCAGTTCCCTCTCAAATCCTGCAGCTTTCCGGAATATGGCGAGGGTATTCTGCCAGGCAGCGCCGTCATGACGGAGATCATTGTGGATCCAGCGTTTACTCAGGAGATCGTATTCTGCTAAAATCTCCTCACCATGCATAACGGTTATCCGGAGTCCGGTCTCATCGAGCAGGGGAGCTGTAAAATCCGGCTGCCTGAAGGGGACGAATCTGCGGAGCCAGTGCCTGATACGGGCAGGTAATGAAACCGGCCCCTTCTCTGACGTTTTCCCGGACAAGACATTTCCGGTGATCGCTGAAAACACCGACGAGGCTTTCCCAAGGTCCAGCCGGTTGGCTATCGTCACATGGAACCATTTCTCTTCAGGAACTGTATCCCAGCCATTCAGGCTCTGGCAGAGCGGGAGGAGCGCCGCTGCAAGATCGGCAGAGAGGGACTTCAGCGCACCGGATGGCCGGACCCCAATGGCAATTACTCCGCCATGCAGGCCTTCCCGTTTCTCGAAACCGTCCATCAGGAACAGAACAGGACCATGATGAGACGCAATGCGTTCAATGGAAGTGAGGAGCTGTTCAGGAAGAATTCCCTCGTTCAGGACCAGCGGGCCAAAGAGCGTTACATGCGGGTGAGGTTCCATGAACTCCCCAAGGCCGAAAGACCCGGTCAGTGCGGAGATGAGGTTTTTGATCCTCCACTTGGTCCTCCCAAGCCGGATCTCAACAAGATAGGTGTCTTCCATAAAAAATACGGTATCAGCGATGACCGGAAAACCGGCAGGGCATCTTCTTTACCAGATCAATCCTTCATGCAGCAAAGGATTAATCCTCCTTACGGTATTGTTCCGGATTACTTTTTTCCATGAGCCAGACCAAACAGCATGATCATGCCGACCAGGACGGTGGCAACCCCGGCAATTGCAAGGATAATACCTACCCATGGGGGAAGCCGGGATCCAAAGATGAGGCCTGCGGCGATCAGAAGTCCGCCTATCAGCATTGTCATCACAGGCCCCATCACCGGTTCTGCCATCAGATTATCTCCATATCGTCTCTGATAAGTAATCGCCGGTCATATATACAGATTCTCTTTTCACTGTGTCCTTGACAGGAAAACCGCGCTTACCGCTATCAATATCCTCATAGGGTTTCAACAGAAACGGAATAAGAAGTCATGAACACCTCCCGCCAGCCGGTCAGAACATTACTTTTTGACATGGACAATACGCTCTTCGATCTTGTGGGTGCACAGATCGCTTCCTGCCATAAAGTTGTACGGTATCTCGGGCAGGATGACGGGGACGAGCTCTTCTCCTATTTTCTCAAACCTGTCCACGGTTTTGAGTCTCATGAGAATATCCGGCAGTACATGCAGGAGCGGGACATCCCGGTTGACGGGACCTTTACTAGTGCATGCCAGGTCTACGAGAACGAGAAACTCGCGCATATCACGCCATATCCCGGTGTTTCCGCAACACTCCGGGCACTACGCGATCGGGATCTCCCGATGTGCATCGTGACCGACGCCCATTCCCGCGATGCCACGCTCCGTATGGAAAAGGCAGGATTATTGCCATTCTTCTGCGGCATGGTTTCATGGGACCTGGCCGGAGCGAAAAAACCATCGCCCGAACCCTTTCTTGTGGCCCTGGACATGATGCAGGCAAAACCGGAATATACACTCCTGATTGGCGACAGTCCCCGACGGGATATCGAGCCCTGTACCAGGCTGGGAATACGTACGGTGTACGCACGATATGGTGACCGTTTCTCTGCGAACCGTGATTTTCAGGCAGCAGATTTTATCATAGATGCAATGGATGAGCTTCCCGCAATTCTTGGCAGCATCTGAATATGGTTGTGCCGTGAACTATAAAATCCCAAAAAATCGGGCGCGATTGACTATTCCTCTCAAAAAAAACCGCATCCCGTGCTGTTTGCTCTAATTTCGACCAAAACTTAAAAAATACAACAAATGCAAATAACAGCTATGTTTGTTCCGTCCAAGATCTTTTTCACCAAAGGTGTTGGTGTCCATAAAGATCGTCTTGCGTCGTTCGAGCTGGCATTGAGGAAGGCGGGAATCGAGAAATGCAACCTGGTCTATGTGTCCAGCATCTTCCCGCCCAACTGTCGGCAGATCTCCCGGGCTGAGGGTCTTAAACAGCTCCAGCCGGGCGGCATCACCTATTGTGTCATGGCACGGAACGATACCAATGAACCCAACCGGCTGGCCTCTTCTGCAATCGGACTTGCGCTACCCAGTGTCTCTGAAGAATATGGGTATCTTTCCGAACACCATGCATATGGAGAGACTGAGAAGAAGACCGGAGAATATGCCGAAGATCTTGCGGCTACCATGCTTGCTACTACCCTGGGTATCGAATTCGATGTGAATGCTGCATGGTCAGAACGCGAACAGACCTACAAGGCAAGCGGCAAGATCATCAAGACCAAGAATATCTGCCAGTCTGCTGAAGGCGACAAGAACGGGCTCTGGACAACAACGATCGCGGTTGCGGTTTTCCTCTAAAAAAATTTAACGGGTTCAGATTTTTTTTAAAATCCGGAAAGATCCTTGGAAAGGATTCCAAAAATTTTAAATTAAAAAAAATCCTGATGGCCATCATGATGTTGAATATGGTGATGGATGGCGGCCATCTTGAGGTTTGAGAACTTCCCGGATTCGTGGTCCAGATGAACCACTCGTCAGTCCAGGATTTTCTGATAAAAATTTTCTCCACAGCCATCGTCCGTCCGCCTGGAGGCCCTATGGCGGATTAACAACCGTTTAAATTCCATGAACCGGAATTTTGGACAGTGGCCAGCGCCGGTCGTGATGAGGGGAACAGCACCAGTTCTGAATACCGTCCCTTTGTCGGAGATACCCCGATTTCAGAGTACCTCAGAAATATGCGCTGTACGGGCTCCGATTTCCTTGTTTTCCGGAACCAGAGGTAATAATTCATGAAAATTAGGTAATAATTCATGCATATCCGGTCATTTTCACATCGGAGATCATGGGGTAATAATTAGCGCTATTTAGGCAGCGAAAAAGGGAGGGGGGGTAGGTTTCAGGTCAGGCCTGGATCTAATCTCGAACCGGGAGGGCTCCCAGACGGTCTGTATGGAGAGCCCCTAAACCGGGCCCGTATATCGCTCCGTTTTAATTCCATAGCGGCATGACCGTGTCTTATTCGTGAAAAAGCGTGTCTAAAACCGGTCTTATTGCATAGATTTTATTGATTTTTACGTCATAAAATAACTGTGCTCCGTACCATGTCCTAATGGGCCCTTTTGGACGGGCGAAAAGGAGAAGGAGCGGGTTTTGGGTTGGCCTTGCATATTTCACATGCCCGGGGTGGCTCCCTGACCGTTTTGGAGGGGGGGTCACGATATTACATCAGAGAACGTGGGAATTCTGGAATGTTACCCGCATGTTTTGAGAGACCCTGTGGAGGTTCGTTTACATCTTTCTTTTGATGAATTGTCATAGGGCTCTTTAAATTTTTTAAAGATGAGCAGGGAACGATCCTGAAAAAGCCGCTCCCGGGCAGCTGTGGAAACTGTGCTGCAGTTTCCGGTATTGTAAAGAGGGGTCGGATCTTTTTGAATTCTGGAAAAGATTTTCCGAATTTTTTTTTATGTGGAAAAAATTGTGTTAAAAAAAATTTGAGTGTGATTATTCAGGAAAATGAAATTTTTTTATCCTGTTTTTCCTGCCCGGGCAATATCCCGGATCTTCTCTGCCAGTACCCGTACTGCCACCCGGGCCGGGCTGGCGGCCGGGATCAGGGAGACCGGTGTTGCGGCAAGATCCGCTCTCTCAACTGCCGGGTCTTCAGGAATGATTGCGAGCGGGGATTCCTCACCGATATCGATGGGAGCGGCACCGTTCTTGTACTGGTTAAAGATGACATGGATCTTATCTTTGGGTAATCCCAGTTGTGTGGCGATTTCGCGGATACGGGCGATGGTCCGGAGCCCCCGCGCCCCGGGATCGCTGACGATCAGGAGCATATCGGGAGTCCCGATGGTGCCCCGGCTGATGTGTTCCATGCCCGCTTCAGAGTCAATGATGATGAAATGGTATTCACGTTCAAGCTGTACCATGCATTCGGAGAGGAGATCGTTGGCAAAACAATAGCATCCGCTGCCTTCGGGCCGGCCCATTGCCACCAGATCAAATCCTTCGGCTTCCACAAGTGACTGCCGGAACCGGAACCGGACATAATCGTGGCGGTTCATGCCCGGCGGAATGTTGCGGGAGAAGGCTTCCTCCCGCATACTTCCGAGGGTTTCGTGGACCGTGACCCCAAGCGCTTCGTGGAGGTTCGCGTTCGGGTCGGCATCAACGGCAAGCACAGGCGTTTCGCCAAGTTCGATGAATGACCTGACAAGGAGCGAGCTGAGTGTTGTCTTGCCCGTTCCGCCTTTACCGGAGATGGCGATTGTGAAGGGATGTACTGGCATGGTGATCACGTTGTTTACCGGATAATGAAGGAAAATATCACGGGGATTATGGAATGACGTTGCATCAGATTCCCCGTTGGCGGATGCGGTCTGATATCTCTGCAGCAGCACCCATGATGGCAAGGGAACCCGACCGGTCGGCAAACCGGATACCGCAGCTGGGAGTAATCAGGGACTGGGCGTCGAAGAGTTTTTCCGGCATCCGGGCGGTGAGCTGGGTCCGTATTGCAAGGTACTTTTCATACAACGAATCCACGGTCTCGGCAGAGAAGAGCTTGAAATCGGCAGGAACAATGCCCCAGGCAACTACACCGCCGCGCTCCATGTACCCGGCAACGCTGTCCGCATAGAGAAGGAATTCCTTTGCGGTTGTGTATGCATCCAGAGAGATTACGGCGGGACTGAGACCAATGACAAACTCCCAGTCAGTGTTGGAGCAGCAGTGGATGCCGAGACCGCCTTCCACCAGGGAGGCGATGTCCTCCCACCCGGCTCTCACGGTCTCGCGGTCGATCGGTACGACTGAAGAGCCGAGGGATGCGAGATAAGGCTCATTCAGGACAATGAGCGTTTCCCTGACCCCTGTATGGGTACGGATGGCGTGCTCGCACCACCGCGCCTTCAGGGCGATCATCTTCGAAAGCACATCGGCAAGCTGCCCGTCATAATAGATCGGCCGCTTGCCCGCATCCACGACCTGCATGCCAAAGGTGACCGGCCCGGTTACCTGGCATTTCAGTACCTGCGCCTGGGGCGGGTGCCTGGTCAGCATCTCGATGAATGCGGAAGCATATTCCTGGTGAAGGCTGTACGTAGTAAAATTGCTTTCCACGTAATCTATGTACACCTTCTCCATGGCCGCGGTCTGATCCCGGGTGCTGTCAAAGAGGAGGCGATCCTCGCGAATCATGCGGCCAGGCAGCTGCTCCGAGTCATTGAAGACAATGCTTTCGAGCTGGCTCCGGTCAGGGAGTGTCGGAATGTACGGGAATTCCGGGAAGAGAGCGAGCACATCGTCGCAGGCCTGTTTCGGATCGATATGGGGCAGGGCGCCGACGCCCGTCGCGAGTGAGTGAGGGGAGGGGATCATCTTTGCCATGACACTCACTCCTTCCTGATCCGGCAGCTGTCAAGCATCTTCTGCACGCCCGGGAAGAGCGCGAGATCGGTGTGCGGCAGGAATGTGCTGGACGTATACTCTTCCATGAACGAGCTCTCAGCATTCAGCTCGATATAAGCGATCTTGTAAGCAATCTCATCCAGTGTTTTCCTGGCCCTGCGGTCGATCAGGGCGATGTTAGCACCCGCTACTGCGCCATTCCCGATATTTTTGATCTGGTCGAGCGGGATCTCCGGAATAAGGCCAATGGTCGTGGCGTTCTCTTTGTCAAGATAATTGCCGAATGCACCGGCAAAATAGATGGTCGAGATCTCGTGGCGTGAGACACCTGCCTCTTTCATAAGAGTGATGCACGCTGCATGGATCGATGCCTTGCTCATGATGAGATTTTTTATATCGTTTTCTGTGATTACGATGTCCTTTCCGATCTCGGTCTCTTTCGCCCATGCAATGACATATTCCGGGTAGTGAGAGGTGGACCGGATCCGGGGATGGGTGATCTCCGTATTAATACGGCCGGTACGGTCGATGACACAGGACGAAAGAAGTCCGGCAAGCAGATCGATGAGACCCGAACCGCAGATACCGCGGGGTCTGATCCCGTTGATGGTCGAATAGTTCGGATCAAGGGTTTCCGGATCGATCGTTATCTTCTCTATGGCTCCCGGGTTCGCCCGCATACCATAGAGTACTTCGCCACCTTCCAGTGCCGGCCCCGCGGCACCGGCGCAGGAGAACATCCACTCTTTGTTGCCGAGCACAACTTCGAAGTTCGTACCAATATCAACGAGCAGTGAGATCTCTTCCCGTTCGCTCATACCGCAGGCAAGGATATCGGCTATGATATCGCCGCCAATGAAATCACTGACCGCAGGGAAGACAAAGACCCCGCCGTTCGGGTTGCAGGTGATGCCGATACGGCCGGCCGCAACCGAGAGTGCCCTCCTTACCACCGGAACATACGGTTCGGCAATCATGTAGGCCGGATCGATGCCAAGGAGCATGTGGGTCATCACGGTGTTACCGGCTACTACCACTTCATAAATATCCTCACGGTCGATCCCCGCGGAATTGGCTGCGGTGGTCAGCGCCTGGTTGATACTCTCTGCAGCAAGCGCCTGGAGTTTTGTCAGGCCATTCTTCCGGGCAAAATTCACCCTCGCAAGGATGTCTTCCCCGCAGCTGATCTGCTTGTTGTAATTCGAGGCTACGCAGACAACGGTCCCGGTCACCAGATCCCAGAGATAGACTACAATCGTTGTCGATCCGAGATCTACTGCTGCCCCGTACACGCGCTTTGCCGTGTCATTCTCCTGCAGGTCGAGAAGACGGTATCCGCCCGGCACAAGACCGATAGTGCCGGTCACTTTCCATTCGCTGTGCCGGAGAATGCCGGGGATCTCCCGCAACACCTCGAGCGGAGCGTACATCTTTTCTGCCACAGGTCCCCCGGCTTTCTGGATGCCCCAGAGGAGCCGTGAGAGGTCCGGTGACGGATCACTCAGGCTCGGGGGCTGGAGTTCCACGTAATATTTTTTTACGGACGGCCGGAAATCGATCTTGTTCTCCAGCCCTTCGATGAGGATCTTCTGCTCCTGGATCAGGGTATGTTCGGGTATGACAACATGGACATCACTATTTATCGTGGTCTCACAGGCAAGGCATGCCCCCTTTTCCAGTTCCTGCTCAGTGAAGAACCGGCCATATTTCTGCCGGTCGAACTCGGTCTTCCCGGACTGGATGAAGACCACGCACTTGCCGCATTTGCCCTGGCCGCCGCAGATCACGTTTATGTTCAGCCCGGCCCGCTGGGCTGCATCGAGAATGGTTGTCCCGCGCGCTACTTCGATCTTACGATAACTCGGGAGAAAGGTGACGGTCCGCATCGGTTATTTCCACTCCTCGTGCAGGTATTCCCCAATCTCGGCAGCATCGCGGGGGCCGACCATGACCTTCCACCCGGTCGCCTCCTCGATCCTCCCGGAGAGCGGGGACGCATAACCGGGAATGATCAGTTTACGGTGGGAGACTTCGTTCTCGACATCAAATTTTTTCAGGGAATCCCGGACCAGCATCTCGCTCAGTTTCCCGGCAGCAACCGCCGTCAGCACTGACAGCCCTTCCGTATCAACGATCAGCATGTAGCAGGGTACGCGGGTAGATTCCAGGTATCCCTGGAGCGTGAAGAAGGTGAGCGAGAAGTTCACGGTCATCAGTACCGGTGCATTCTTGTCCGGTGACCCGACCCGGTAGAGTCCCGGGTTCATCTGTATCGGTTTCTGGGGGTCGGTGTAGATGTTCTGACGGAGGGTAAGCGCAGCTTTGGTCGGCCCGGCCGACAACGGATCAGTGACAATAACTGATGCATATTTCACGATACCCAGCGCCACAGCTGCGTCCTGCTGCCCGGTAGCCGTTGCATCCAGATAAACCGGATAGCCAAGTTCCGGCACGGAACGCGTGATCGCAAGCTGCCGTATCCGGGTGGAGCGGGTGATGAACGCACCAAGATTCTCCGGATCAGGGTCAAGCACAAGATCCTGCACCCCTTCAGCCATGCAGTCCTTAACCAGCTGGACAAGACCTTCGAGCGTTGCAGCCCTGACGACCAGCGGACAGCCGTGCTGCCTGGCCAGCGCACACATTTCCTTATAATTTTCCCCGGTCGCTGCATGGAGGAGCGGCCGGTAAGAACCACAGTGGACAAGCGCTGCCGATAGTGCTGCAGGGTTGGTTGTAATGAGCACCGGTGGCAGGTGTGCCTGCTCCTGCTCGACGGTCGCAACTGCCCGGGCAAAGGTTTCTGCTGACCCGCTGGTATTCTCAATCGCTATGCCACTGAACCGGAGATCGGCACCAACACGGGTAAAGGTCTCGTCCCGCACCCGGCGGGTCACCGCTATAATCTCGGGAGCTGTCTGCGTATCACGGACCCGGAAAATGATGCCCGGCGGGTGGTAAAACGTTTTTTCATGTCGGTACAATACTGTCTCTTCCCCGACTTTGAAGAAACGCTCACCAACTCCGATCTTCACCAGCCGGACGGGGGGCCGGGTACTCGCCCCGAGAACGGACTTTGCCTCATCGCTCAGGTACGGGCACAGGTCAACGTCCGCTTTCCCGCCGGCAAGTTTCATGGCAAACGTGAGGCAGGTAGGGTCGCCGCATTCCTTACAGTTCTTCTTGGGAAGCAGTTTGTAGATATCAAGTGCCTTGAGTGCCATGTTATCGCACCTCTCCGGGAGCTGCAGGTTTTTTCATGTCTGCGAATGCTTTCCGAAGGAATGGTATCGTTCCCGGGTGGCGGACACAGATGATCTCTGCACCGGCTGCCGCCGCTGCAATACCCGTATAAAACTCCCACTGGATTGCCATCTCGTCCTGTACTGCAGGTTCTGCTTCGCGAACTTCCTTGATGGTGAGCGAATCGATCGCGGAACAGATCATGGGCATGGCAAGATCAGTATCGCCCTTCAGGGCAGAGAACCGTATCCGCTCCATGGCTGAATAGGAGTACTCAAAGCCGTAGCCGAGGGCACCGGTGTACGGGTCGATCACGATATGATCGCGCTGGACGCCGATTTCCTTGAGGAGGATATTGAGCTGTTTTGCCAGGTTGATATCAATGGGTGACTGGGCTATGATGGAGTGGTTGTAGGCAAGGGCCGCAGCTGCGATGCTCCGGTACTTCCCCGCCTCTGCAGTGCCGAGGAGGAGCCGCTCTCCCTGCGCTGCCTCCCCGCATGTCTGGTATACCTCGCTGTCGATCTTCGGCTCGTTGCTTCCCTCGATGATAAGCGGGAGGCTGGAAGCTAAAAGTACATCTTCAACTGTTTTACCGAGCGAGGCAATATCCGAAAAATTCCGTTGCCGGGTGCTGGTCAGGTACAGCCGGATGAGATCGGCGTTGTACGTGCTTTCAGCTGCTTTTGCCCACTCACTCACGCTGGTGACCAGGTCCCCGCAGTAATTCTTCACGATTGGCGACCAGAAGGGAAGAAAATCACAGATCTCAAGAGCAATGAGCGGTGCAGGGGAATCGGATATCTCAAGGAACGGGAGTGTTGTCCCGCCACCGATGCGATATGACAGGCTCCTTGTGCCACCGTCCGCTTTCGTTGCACCGAGTATTACTTCACCGATGGTTGAGGTCCAGCCGAAATTGCTATCAGACACCATGGTACACCGTCACACCAGGGGCTTCATGGACAATGCCGGATGGCCGACACGTTCCAGGAATACCATAAGGTCTTCGATTGTTGCTGCCGTGGTCTCATCTCCGATCTTTTCAAAGAACCCGGCAAGTCCCCGTTCGGCGAGTTTGGGCACCAGCCGGTTTTTGAGCTCCTCCTTTATCTGCGAGGGCATCCAGACCAGGCGTTCGATCCCGCCTTCGCCCTGGAGGAACTTATCGGAGAGTATATAATTTTTCGAGATCCCGGCAAATCCCGGTGTCTGGGCTCCCCCGCCGATCGTACCGGCAAGGGTGGAAAATGTCATACCTGAAGGCGTTATTCCTTTGAATTCCCGGTTTACGACCATGATACCGTTTACTTCCGGCAGCATGAGGGCAATCGCCTCGAAACAGCCGCAGCAGGTCATGGGGACTTCCATGACGCTGTAGAGCGAGCAGCGTTCGATCTCCCCGTGGCTTGCTTTCTTCACGAACCGGTTGATCCCCTCATATTCCCCGGTCTGGGCGTTGATGACAGCGCCTTTCTCGATCGGCTGGTTCGCACCGGATGGGGACATTTCATACGCGATCTTTCCGTCAAGCCAGCTGATTGCCCCGCAGAGTGCCAGACGTTCGGGCGTGATGACACAGACATGGTTCGGGGCAAATGTCTGGCAGAGCGTGCAGGAGTAATAGAGGTCCACATCATTATCGTGCATGCCTTTGATACGGGCATCCCGTTCATCGTATACTGCATCAGCGGTTTTTTTAGCCTCAAGCACTTTTGCGCCGTCCGTGATGAGGGTAACGGAAACTGCATCGAGAAGGTTCGGGAAATCCATCCGGAACTTGCTTGCGAGGAGTTTGCCGATATGCTCGATCTTCACACCCTTGGCAACGGCCTCTTTGGAGAGCCTCACCCAGATCAGATCCCGCTGGGCTACATGCCACGAGCCTTCGCCATAATTGACAAAGTTGTGGATCCGTCGTTCGAGCACCGGTTCATAGTCCTTCTTCATGGTCTTGCCGGCCACTTCGATGAGGATTCCGAGAGGATTTGCCGATCCCTCTTTCATTGCATCGATCTCCGGGCCGATGACGGTGACCTGCCCATCTGTAATCTCTCCGGGGGCCCGCATACGAAGGAGTTCGAACGCCGGCGACCGGCCGCCACCGAACTCCACGTACATCTCTTCCTTGCGGATACTCTTGCCTTCAAATGCCGGGGAACATCCCATCGGGATCGGGATTGCCGTCACATTGACCTTGATGCCCTTCTGCTCCATGCCAAGCCGGACGACATCTTCGGGAGTTGCCGGGATCCATGTCCCTCCCGTGTAATCGCCGAGCGACAGGATGGGGAACCCAAGTACACGCATGCCATCGACAAGTGCGATCTCCTCGTCGCTTAGTCCCGGGAAGACAATCACGATCGCTTTTGCCCGTTCTGCCGCATAGGCCAGGAGCCGGTGGGTGTCCCCCGGGGTTACGCCGCCAAACATCATGGCAACCCGTGCAATGATATCCACAAAATGAATCCCGTGGAATGGAGCCGATCCGAGTGGGATGAGCCGGTATTCGAGACCGAGTTTTACACCCGCTTCGGACAACCGGGGAATGACCGGTCCGGCAAGAAATGTCAGCATGTACTTTTCCTGCAGTTCCCGGCAGATTGCAGCAGCACTCCCGGCACTCTGGGGTGTACCAACGACCAGTGCAAGGCCAAGGATGCTCCCGTCAACAAGAGAATATCCCAGCTTGCGGATTACGGTGTCGCTGATGAACCCGGTGTAGGGTTCCGGCTCTTTTCCGGAAACTGCCGTGTTTTCTGCAAGCAGACATTCGGAAGCAATTATGGGATTATTGCCGGTTCTGGCAAAAACATCGGCAGCTGCCAGTCTGTCATGCACTTCTATACCGGTGAGCGCAAAAGAGATGGGGAGATGGTATGCAGTCTCCTCGTAGGAAAAAGGCTTTTGTATGGTTGTGATCCGTTCTTTGAGTTGGGTTTCGCCATGTTTTTTGGCCAATTCCACGTCGGTCATTATACGGTTCCCTCTGATAATTGGGTTACCCTGTAAGATAGATATAGTTTCGTTACCGGGTAACTGCGAATCGCCCCGGAAAGCGCCTGATTTCAGGAATAATCTCCATAGATGACAAAGATATATATTCCTTATAAATGATATTGTTTTTAAGAGAGGCGAAAAGGTATGATTATTTTTCGGGATTATAAAATTCTGTCATTCATTGCCCTGATTATTGCAGTACTCTGGTGTTTTTCCCCCGTGCTCGCGGACAACTCCAGTGTTTCGATTGCGTATCGTGGCGCCGGCGGAAATTATATCGGGGATACGATCATCTTTGACGGATACAATTCCGTGAGCAATACGACGGCTCTCAAACTGAACGGCCCCGGCCTTCCTGCACTTGGTGTCCCGGTATATGACCTCAATGGTCCTGCAGGCAGCGGAAACCCGGTTGAGGTGAACAACCCTGACGGCTCGTGGAGATTTGCCTGGTATACGGGCAATATCAAGGGTATAGAACAGATGCAGACTGCCCGGTATTATATCACCGCGTTTGATCTGAGCGATCCTACGAAAAGTGCCACTACCTCCATCATGATGAAGAAGCCGGATTTTTATGTTATTGCATCCCCCGACAAGCTGGAGACCGGGGATTATGTTCAGCTGGTGGGGACTGCCGAAAAGGGAACACCGGATGTCCGGATCGAAATACGGAACATGAGCGGCTCAATTCTTCATGTTTATGATACAGCCGCGACGGAGACCGGGTACTTCAATTACGGCTTCCATATCGATATGCCTCCCGGGGATTACCCGGTAACGATATCCAGTCCCTCGATAAAGAGTTCTTTCCAGACCACGATTCATGTCATCCCGCCACCGGCTCCGGTACCAGCAACAAGCGCTGGCGAGGCCGGACAGCCTGGTATTACCGCGGTACAGACATCTGCTGTGAGCCCCGGTCTCACGATTGCTCCTGCATCTGCCGGAACAACCATGACTCCGGCAACAGCAGCTCCGAATAATCAGGGACCTGTCTCAATATCACCACTGGCTGTCATTGCAGGCCTGATTATCGCAGCCCTGGTCGTATTGTTAATCCTCGTGATCGGTAAAAAGATCTGATGATATTCTTTTCATTTTTCATCATCTTTTTTTTGAGAGTTACAGGATTGCAGAATGTTTCGGCATACTACCATAACATATATTGTCGCACAGGAAAGATGCTAAGGCTACAACCGGTGGACCATGGGAAAATTCTCTTTCATTGCTCATATGCCCGATGCACCCGGTTCATTGCACCGGGCCGCCGAGATAATAAAAAAATATGACGGAAATATCAACCGCATCCAGTTTGATCGACGGATAGATCCCGGGACTGTCTTCTACGAGGTCACCGCAAGTGACAGTTCTTTTGGTAAGATCACGGATGAACTTGCAGAAATAGGATATCTGCAATCTTCCATCAAACCTCTCGATTTTTTAAAATTTTACGCGTTCCTGCCACACCAGCCGGGAGCCCTTTATGACTTCCTGAGCTATACCACGTCCGCAGGTGCCAATATTGCCCTGATCGATTTTGACGACAAGGGTCGTCACCCCAACAGGCTCACCGTGAGCCTTAATCTCGAACAGAGTGCGGTCATCGACAAGCTGCTCGATCAGCTGAAATCCCGGTACCGTCTTGAGATCATCGAGTACGACAAGACCGGCCGGCACCTTGATGATACGGTCTTCTATGTGCGGTATGCGCAGGAAGTCCGGGATCTCATCGGGGAATCCGAAGAAACCTTCCTGCTCTCGTTTCTCGCCGATACGAATCATATTGCCCAGGAGCTGATGGACCGTGGATGTGATCCCCGCAGGGCCTTTGACTGCGTCCTTGCAACGGGAAGGACCCTGAACGAGACAAAAGATGAACGATTTTATGCGGATGTCCAGCAGTTCCCGCTCTCACCGGAAACCACCCTTTACTGTTTCCAGCTCCCCTGCGGGGGAAGCATCTTCCTTATCAGGACCCCGGATGAGATCATCATGATCGATACCGGATATGGTATTTATCACAACGCGGTTATGGCCATGTTCTCACACTATGGCCTCGGAAATCTCCGGAATCTTTCCCGCATCATCGTTACCCATGCAGATGCGGATCATTGCGGTGCAGCCGGGTTTTTCCCTGTCCCTGTCTTCCTGCATAAGGATACACGCGAGATTATCCGGACCAATAACCGGGGATACGGCTCACGGAACCAGGAGTCGGTGCTCGAAGCGTTCTATACAAAGATGATCAATCTTTTCTCGGAATTCAATGCCCCTCAGGAGGTCCGGGTTTTTCCCGATCCCTTGGGACTTTCACGGGGAATATTCCCGGTGATCAGCACATTTCATGTCGGCGATGTTACGCTGGAGGTGCTGGATGGGCTGGGAGGTCATACCTGCGGCCAGGTCTTCCTGTATTCCCCGACACATGGCCTGATCTTTGCTGCCGACAGCGTGATCAATTTTGCCAGCCTCTCAAAAGAGCGGGCTGACTATAGTTCGCTCGCTGCATTCCTTGTCACCAGCGTCAACGTGAACAGTGATCTCGCCAAACAGGAGCGCACAGCGATCCTTGCCCTTGCTGAAGAGACCGACCGTGAACTTGCCGGTACCGGACGGCGCTGCCTCATCTGCGGAGGACACGGGGCAGTTTCCGTGCTGGAGAACGGGAAACTGGTATCGTTCGGAAAGATCGAGCGGTATGAAGCGAAGAACGAGTAAGTGGATATATTGTTCATGTCCGGAACCTGGCAGGTGCCAGAAATTAATTTTTTAAAAACCGGCGCCTTCAAAAGAACATGTACTGGGGGGGTTAACGGTATACCCCCCCCTCGATTCTGAAAAATTTCCTGCAGACCCCCCCGCATGGGGGGAGGGGGGGTCTGCACCAGACCCCTCCCCCCCTTTAGCCGGATCCAACCCCCCCCTGATCAGTTCTGGGTAACCTGCCGGAATGTCTGTCCGTCGCAGGGTCTGTGTTGTGGAGCGGGCCTGATTGTATGAAATACTGCAATCCACTCATTTTTGGGTAGGGGGGTCAGCTGCCAACCCCCCCTCCCTTTTCAGAAAAAGCCGGTTGGACCCCCCTGCCCATATGGTGGGGGGGTCTGTACCAGACCCCCCCGATTGACATCCCAGCACATGATCACTCCCGGATAATAGTGGCATAATGTGTCCGGGGGATGTCCGATGAAGGGGGGTATCGAACCACTCCTCCCGTCCGCTGTGCTCATAGGGGGATTCCCTAAGGCCGGGAACCGGAAGTCGGTCACGGCACCTGCAGGAGCAGGGATCAGATAAAAAAAAGGGGACGGTTACTCAGGTCCTGGGAACTGCACACAGGTTACCGAATTTGTTGATGCTGTATGATGCGAGAATGGCTTCATCGTCAAGCATCTTCTCCCCGATACCAATCCTGCTCAACTTGTCACGGATTATTTTGATCTTCTTTTCAGTATGTTGCATAGGGTTGTTGTTACCTTGGCGAGTGACACGATAAAGAGATGTATTGAAATTACGGATTTTTTAAGCCCGGAAAGCTTTTCGAACAGGGAAAAACCGGTCTGATAATCAGTATTCGTAGTTGGTGACAATAATCTCCTGTGTCCCGGTTCGTCTGAGCCCGTTGCAATTGATATATCGCTTGGCTTCAACAGTATCTATGTGAAAATCGCTATAGAGTTCTTCTATTTCCGCAACCTTCGAATTACTCAGCATCAGTTGCACACCTTTTTTTGAGAGTTTCCGGAACCGTTTTGCAAGGCGTTCCTGGTCTCCAAAACCAAATCCCCGGGAATTGTAATCGGTAAAATGTGCAGTCTTTGATATTGGCATGTACGGTGGATCGAAGTACACGAAGTCCCCGTGTTTCGCGGACTTTACTGCAGTCTCAAAATCCGCATTGAGAACACGGACCTTTGCGAGCAGTGCACTGAATTTTATAAGGGATGCCTCGCAGGCAAGAGTCCGGTCAGCATGTTTACCGAACGGGACATTGAACTCTCCCTTGCTGTTTACCCGCCAGAGGCCGTTGAAGCCGTACCGGTTCAGGTAGATAAGAAGGGCTGCCCGTTCAACTTCGTAACCGGGCTCACCCATGATGCTGTTGAATTCGCGTTTCCACCGGTTGAACGAATCCCCGTCGTTCCGGAACTCTTCGTTCAGGACGGCAGATAACAACCGGCAGGGGTGCTGCTGGACAATATGGTAGAGGTTGATCAACTCCCGGTTGACATCAGCTATAACCGCCGAGGAGATCTTTCCTTTGTTCTCCAGGTGGACCAGCAATGCTCCGCCGCCGACAAATGGTTCAAAATAGGTATTCCACCTGGCCGGCAGCCGTTTGTCGAGTTCACTGAGGAGCTGCCGTTTTCCACCTGCCCATTTTATAAATGGAGAGCATTGCGTCCGGGATATATGCACCTGTAAAATTTCATGTACATTCCATATAGATCTATCCCCCGTATCGGGTAAACCGGGCCGGGACTCCAAAATGATAAAGAAAACCGTGGTGTACGATATTCTCATCTACTTTGTGATTGCATCTTTTACTGAAGAGTATGGAGAGCCACAGGGTACAGGAAATGATGCTGTTGATGGCATCAAGGATCCGGGCGATTGCGAATACGATCTCTGATGATGACGTGGAGAAACTCCTTGGCGAACTCCTCAGGGCGGAACGGATCTATGTCATCGGAGCCGGGCGCTCGGGACTTGTGGCAAAGGCGTTTGCCATGCGCCTGATGCACCTCGGCCTCCAGGCATACGTGGTGGGTGAGACTATAACCCCGGCCATGAAAGCCGGTGATGCAATGGTGATCTTTTCCGGTTCCGGCAGGACAAAGACTGTCGCGGATATTGCCGAGACGGCCAGGGATATCGGTGCGCATATCTGCCTGATCACTTCCAATGCGGACTCACGTATCGGGAAGATCTCCGACTGCATCGTGATCATCGAGCACCAGCGGGACGAAGTGGAGGATGATGCACAGGAGTTCGAGATCCGGCAGATGATGGGCGAGCACAAGTCGTTTGCCCCGCTCGGCACGCTCTTTGAGACCGCGTCGATGATCTTTGGCGATGCTGTGATCTCCCGGTTGATGGAGATCACAAAAACCGATGAAAGTGCCCTCAAAGGGCGGCATACTAATATCGAATGAACCCCGAGTGGTCATTATGGTGCTGAAATTCTCTCCACGGGTTACCGGGATCGAGATCTCCGGTATCCGGAAGATCTTCGAATCCGCGGGACCAGATTCCATCAACCTCGGGCTGGGCCAGCCCGATTTTGATACACCGCAGCATATCAAGGACGCGGCTATCCGGGCAATTAATGAAGGTAAGACCGGTTACACACCCAACACCGGTATTCCGGAACTGCGTGATGCAATCTGCAGGAAATTCAAAAAAGAGAATGATCTTTCCTATACCCCCGACCAGCTCATTGTCACGGCCGGCGCGAGTGAAGCTCTCCATATCGTGATGCAGGCACTGGTCGATACCGGCGACCGGGTACTTTGTCCCGATCCGGGTTTTGTCTCCTACGCATCCCTCGCCACGCTTGCCGGAGGCAGGCCGGTCAGCGTACCGCTTACCAGGAGCCTCCACCTCGATGTTGAGAAGGCAAAAGCCCTCATGACGGGTGCAAAACTGATGGTCATCAATTCCCCGGGCAACCCGACCGGTGCTGTCGAAGACAAGGAATCGATCAGGGCGATTGTCGAATACGCCGATGACAAGGGAGTCGTGGTCGTCTCTGATGAAGTATACGAACATTTCATCTATGGCAAGAAACACTGGAGCGCTGCAGCGTTCGGTGAAAATGTTGTTACCATCAATGCTACGAGCAAGACCTACGCGATGACCGGTTGGCGTCTCGGCTACCTTGCCGCACCAGCAGAGATTGTCGGGCAGTGCCTCAAGGTGCACCAGTATTGCCAGGCCTGTGCCACTTCCATCTCCCAGTATGCCGCGGTGGCCGCGTACGAAGGGGACCAGGCACCGGTCAGCAAAATGCGTGATGAGTACCGGCTGCGCCGGGATATTATCTGGAAAGGCCTCTCCGATCTCGGGCTGAAATTTTCTGTACCGGAAGGTGCGTTCTATGCATTCGTACCGATGAAGCCGGCACTTGCGGAGAAGATCATCAATGCCGGGGTGGTCATCGTTCCCGGTACGGCATTTGGTGTCAATGCACCGGAGTATGCACGGTTCAGCTATGCCACGTCCCGGCAGAACCTGAACACGGCACTTGACAGGATACGAAAGATAATGGATGAATAACATACTGAGTGATTACCATGGTCAAAGAACTTTTACAGAAATTATCCAATGCGCACGGCGTCTCCGGCAGTGAAGGTAGTGTCTACGCAGTGATCAAGAAGGAACTGAAAGGCCACGTGGACGAGATCCGCGAGGATGCGATGGGTAACCTGATCGCGATCAAGAAAGGAAACAAGTTCAAGGTGATGCTTGCTGCCCACATGGACGAGATCGGCCTGATGGTCAAGTTCGTGGACGAGAAAGGATTCCTCAGGTTCGTTGCCCTCGGCGGCTGGTACGGCCCCACGCTCTACAACCAGCGCGTAATTCTCCATTCAACGAAAGGCCCGGTTTACGGGGTTATCGGTGGAAAACCCCCGCACATGATGGATGATGAGGAACGCAAGCGGGGCGTCAAAATTGATGACATGTTCATCGATGTCGGGGCAACGAACCGGCAGGAAGTGGAAGTGCTCGGAGTGGATGTCGGTACACCGGTTACGATCGATCGGGAGTTCGTGGAACTTGGGAACGGCAGGGTTACCGGCAAGGCCTTTGACAACCGCGCCGGTGTTGCGATGCTGATCAAGACCCTCAGGGAAGTTGAATCCCCCCTAACAATCTTTGGTGTCTTTACCGTGCAGGAAGAAGTCGGGCTCAAAGGAGCACGGACAAGCGCCTATGCCCTGGACCCGGACTGCGCCATAGCCACCGATGTCACTATCCCCGGCGATCACCCCGGGATTGAGATGAAAGATGCCCCGGTCGAGATGGGAAAAGGTCCTGTTGTCACGATTGTAGACAGCAGTGGCCGCGGGCTTATCGCAAACAGAAAGATCGTCAGCTGGCTCAAGGAAGCAGCCGATAAGAACAGTATTCCGGTACAGCTTGAAGTCGGCAGCGGTGGCACGACCGATGCAACAGCCATTCACCTCACCAAGGGCGGCATCCCCAGCACTACCGTCAGTATCCCGTCCCGGTACATTCACTCACCCGTTGAGGTCATTGATCTGCGGGATCTCGAAGCCGGCGTTAACCTGCTGGTAGCGGCACTGAAGCAGAAACCGGTGCTGTAATTTTTTTAGACATATCTTATTTTTCTCCGGAAAAATATTTGCATGAACGATCGTTAAAAACCAATTCAGAAATTTTTTACCCGGGAAAATTTTCCACCAGAACATTAACGTTCAGACAGCCTGCACTCTGAAAAAAATCAATGCAAAATTAAAACGCCTCGGCCGGGATTTGAACCCGGGTCAAAAGCTCCGGAGGCTTCTAGGATGTCCACTACCCTACCGAGGCAACTTTTACCTTATGTAATCTTACGCCCACCCATATAAATGCAGGGTAGGGGAGATCAAAGTTTTTTCATATGGTACTGGTGCCAGATCTTGCAGGCGCCTTCGTGGCTGACCATGCATGGTCCGACAGGGGTCCGGGGGGAACAGACCTTGCCGAAGAGTTTGCAGTCTGACGGTTGGGCGATCCCCCGCAGTACCCGGTCGCAGATACAGGCCGAGTGCTTGGTGACATGTTTAAAAACAATGCCGAACTTCTTCTGTGCATCGTATTGTTCGAACTCCTTTTTCAGTCTCAATCCCGAGCCCGGAATGACCGGGAACCCGCGCCATTCAACATCTGATGGTTCGAAAACCTCGTACATAATCTTCTTTGCCTTGATGTTGCCCTCGCGGCTTACAGCGCGGGGATAGGCGTTGTCCACCCGGTGAGTACCTTCTTTTACCTGGCGCACGAGCATCAGGAGACCGAGCAGGATATCTTCGGCTTCGAAACCGGCAACGACCTGTGGAACCGGGAAAACCTCATATTCCTCGTATCCCATGATCGTGCAGACATGCCCCGGAAGCATAAATCCGTGCAGCTTTGCCTCGCCCTGCTCAAGCAACCATTTCATTGCCGGAGGGACGATACGGTGGCAGGAGAGGATGGAAAAATTTTTTGGGGGTTTGGTAAGGATGCTCGCTGCAACGGTCGGGGCCGTAGTCTCGAATCCCACGGATATAAAGACAACTTCCTTATCCGTCTTTTCCGCGATCTCGACTGCTTTGTGCACACCCTGAACTACGCGGATATCACCTCCACAGGATTCAAGCGATCCCTTTGAGCCCGGCACCCTGAGGAGATCGCCATAGGTGGCGATGATGCAGTCTTTTTCAACAAGATCCAGTGCGGCATCAATCTCGCCCTGAGGGGTGATACAGACCGGGCAGCCGGGCCCCATCACAATTTTGAGTTGTTCGGGAAGCAGGCTGCGCAGGCCGGTCCTCGCTATGGCAGCTTCGTGGGTACCGCAGATGTGCATAAAAGTCATGTCACGGTCAACCAGCTCGTGCAGCATATCTGACATCTCTTTTCCCGTCGCCATAGAAATCTCAAAAGTATTTACTGTGGAATCACATAAGAGTACGTATATGGATGACAATCTGCTGTTTGCAATTGCCACAATCGTCATCGGGATTCTTATCGCCGGCCTCGCGCGGGGGATTGTGCGGTGGCTGAAAAAATTTGCAGAGACTACCGAGACCCAGTGGGACGATATTATCGTAGCTGCGATTGGAACACCGGTGCAGGTAGGGATCATCGCAGTTTCGGTTTATATTGCACTGAAATATTTTGATGTCGTCCCTGCCCAGTATGCCTGGATCATCTCTGACCAGATCCTGAACTCGATCTACATTCTGATCGGGACCTGGATTATTGCAACACTGGTCCATGATATCATTACTATCTATGGCCATGCGATCGCAGAGCAGACTGAAGGAGACTGGGATGACCGGCTGATAGAATTCCTGGAACTGGCTGCCCGGTATATTATCTGGTTTGCCGGGATTATGCTCATTCTCGTCAACCTTCAGATAAATATCACCCCGTTCCTCGCTGGTGCAGGTATCGCCGGACTGGCATTTGCCCTCGCCGCACAGGATATCATATCCAACTTCTTTGGCGGGGCCATCATCACGATGGACAAACCGTTCAAGGTGGGCGACCGGGTAAAAATCGATAATTACTATGGAGATATCGTCAATATCGGTCCCCGTAGCACCCGGCTCAAAACCCTGGACTACCAGATTGTGACAATCCCGAATAACAAAATTACATCGAATATTATTGTCAATTATGCAGAACCCGAAGAGAGGCTCCGGTTCACAATACCTGTCAGCGTTGCTTATGGTACGGATCCCGCAAAAGTAAAACGGATACTGCTTGAGATTGCTGCCGATGTGACAACAAATACCAATCTCCTTCTGAAAGAACCGGCCCCGTCTGCCTTCTTTATAGAGTTTGCCGAATCGGGCCTTAATTTTATCCTGTATGTCTGGGGCCGGAAATACAATCTCCCCGATGATATAAAAGATGCCATCAATTCACGGATCGCGGCCCGCTTCGCAGCGGAAGGTATTGACATACCCTTCCCGCAGATGGAAGTCCGTTTAAAAAAGGAATGAACTCTCTTTTTTCCCGGTTTTCCGAATATTCCCGTTTGCACTGAACCGGTATACTTCTCATTACCGGTCAGACAGTGAGTGTGCGCTGTAATCTGGCTGTGGCAAAGGACTACGCGCGATATCCGACGGAATAAAATAATCCTCGTGGGAGATTCGTCATGCGGGCTTTACGAACCGCCGCAATGTTTTATAAGAATTAATCACAACGTTGTTAGGCAATCTGTAGCAGGGACTCTTTGGGGGAAAAAGCCCAGCAGTAAACCCCACCAGGGATTGTACGATTATTGCCTGTGTGACACAGCCCGGCAGTGTGCCTCCTTGGTAAGGAGGAAGTCGCGAGTTCAAATCTCGCCACAGGCTTGAATCTGAAGTATAAACATTAACTTTCTTCTTGATCTCCATCTTATCAAAATTCTGCAGGTTTTCAGATAGCTCCATCCTTTTCCTGTTCATTACGGGTTTCTGAATAGTACTCTGATTTATTTTCCCTCATACTCAAGGGTGATATGGAGGTGAAGCAGGTAACATTCAGACTCCGCATCGCGTTCCCGAAACGGAATGCATTTCCTGCAACCATCGCATTAAATATCTATAAAAAAAACACGGAACTATGTCTCGTGAGGAAACGGTAATCTCGCTGAAAATGCCGGCCGAGCTGGTAGAAAAACTGGACTCGATTGCAAAACAGAAGTACCTGAACCGGGATGATATTATCATTGATGCATGTGCTTACTATTGTCAGTACCATGACATGAACAGTGAAAAATTTCCTGAAACAACGCGCAATATCCTGTTTGATCTCGCTCGTCATGACGATGAATTCCGTAAAACATTGCGGGAAGCGTTGCATGATGGGCCTGGCACGAATTCCAATAATCAAAAATAATTCTTATTCCTCAGTATCCTCACATACAGCCATATCACTTTTTTTAAAATATGTGTGCTATGACATTCCCCTCCCCGAAAAATCCATCAGTATTTCAGGACCTTTTTTGAGATACCCCTCACGAAATAATCATGATGAGATCCCCGTCTGATGAAATCCGATAGCGTTTTTTCAGGATATCATCTCTGAGTATGCAGGTGTTCCCGAAAACAATCTGAAATTTCTGACGTATGCGGTGAAGGGATTCGTAATCATCTGTATGAGTCGGAGATACGAGTTCTGCGGATGTCATCATAGAACAGAGGTTTCCGGGTACGGATAATAAGCCATGGCAAACGGGGCGTGAAAGTGAACTGCCTTTAGATATTCCTGACAAATTTTCAAAAGGATCGCTGGAACCTGCCCCGGGAATGGTCCCCCATGGTTTTTTTAAAAGATAATGATCTTTTCTGCGCGGAACCGGAATATTCCTGCCGGAATCCCGCGTAATCTCATTTTCGTCAGATGATTTTATGGATATTCCGGGAAAATGCTGTATTGATGATCGCTGGTGAACCATGAGTCAGCAGACACCTTCAGTGAACGGCCCCGGGGTCGGCTCCGGTCGGCAATACAGGTTTGCAACCCGAATGGCAAAGACGCCTAAATCATTCATCCGCGAGATACTCAAGGTAACCGAAAACCCTCAGATAATCTCATTTGCCGGGGGGCTTCCGAGCCCGGATCTGATTGATGTCGACGGAATAGCTCGCGCAACGGCGTCCGTTCTGAAGCGGGACGGACGCACTGCACTCCAGTATGCAACTACTGAGGGATATCTCCCGTTACGACAGTATATTGCAGAACGTTACAAAAAGCGCCTCGGACTCTCCATTTCTCCGGATGAGATCCTGATCACGAACGGCTCCCAGCAGTGCCTCGACCTGATTGGCAAGGTGCTGATCAATACCGGGGATCATGTGGCCATTGAACGCCCCGGATACCTGGGGGCAATACAGGCATTCTCACTCTACGAGCCTCACTTCCATCCCGTCATGCTCGATGAAGACGGCCCGGATATGGCACAGTTCGCCCATGTGCTTGATAAAAACCCGATCCGGCTGTTCTACGGTGTCCCGAACTCTCAAAATCCCTCCGGGATTACCTATTCCGAAGAACGACGCCGTGGGATCGGCAAACTCATGTCCGGCCAGGATGCCCTGTTTATCGAAGACGATGCATATGGTGAACTTACGTTTGATGGCTCTGCACTTCCTTCAATACGGCAATTCCTTCCGGAACAGACCATCATTACCGGCTCATTCTCCAAGATTCTGGCACCGGGCATGCGCCTTGGCTGGGCAGTCGCACCACCCCGGATCATGGACCAGCTTATAATCGCAAAACAGGCTTCAGATCTCCATTCCAATTATCTCTCCCAGAGAATTGCACACGAATACCTGCTCAATGAAGATATCGATAAACGCATAGCAGAAATCCGTGAAACCTATAAACAACATTGTGACCTGATGGTTTCCCTGATACGGGAACTTATGCCGGAGTCGGTGACCTGCACTCACCCCAGGGGAGGGATGTTTGTCTGGATGACCCTGCCGGAGAAGATCTCATCCATGGAGGTTTTTGATAAAGCAATTCGCAATTGTGTGGCAGTCCTTCCGGGCACACCCTTCTATGTAGATGGTGGCGGGAATAATACCCTGCGGGTTAATTTTTCCAATGCAACACCGGAGAAAATTCAGGTCGGTATAGAAAGACTTTCCCACGTTATCCTTGACCTGGACCGGAAATAATCCGGTGCATATCCGGTTCGCACGGGTTCATTTTCCAGCCTGTTCCAACCATTTCCCTTATACGGAAGGAGTATAAAAATAGTATTCATTAATCCATATTGTACACATATCTGTACCGGAAAGGGTATAAGGCGCCTTTATGAAACCTTATACCTGAGTAAAAATACCGGCACAAGGGGCAGCACACGCGGCATATATCGGGGTTAATGGCAGACCCGGAACCAGATTTACGAGGGAATATTATCCATGAACAAGAGTGATGCAGAAGCATTGTTGCGACAGGGCATTGAACTCTATGAACTCGGGCGGTTCCAGGAAGCAATCGTCATGTTCGACCGGGGTCTTGCCCTCTACCCCAATCTGGCCAAAGCCCATTATTTCAAGGGGATTGCACTGTATGATCTCGGAAAGTTCGAGGACGCGATCGCTGCATATGACCAGGCGATCACCATCGATCCAACCGATCCCAATACCTGGTACAACAAGGCTGCGACCCTTGCCCAGCTCGGAAGAAACGAGGAAGCCCTCATAGCCTGCGACCGGCTCCTGTCCCTCCAGTACGATAATGCCGAAGCATGGATCCTGAAAGGTATCGCGCTCTATGAGCTCGGCCGGTTTTCCGATGCAATTACTGCTTACGATCACGCCCTGATGGTAGATCCCCGGCATGCCAAAGTCTATTATAATAAGGGGATTGCCCTCGCCGATCTCGGCAGGCACCAGGAAGCGATCTATTCGTACAATAAGGCAATCGAGATCGTCCCTGCCTATGCCCGGGCCTATTACAACAAGGGCATCTCGTTGTATGACATCGGGAAATACGATGAGGCGCTGGCATCATTCGACAAGGCGTACGAGATTGATCCATCCGATATCTGGACCTGCTATTACCGGAGTTTCATCCTCGCAAAACAGGAGCGACATGAAGACGCGGTTATCTCCGCGGACCTGTTTCTTGAGCAGGAGACCGGTCATGGTGACATCTGGGCAGTAAAAGGTATATCTCTTTATAAACTCGGGAAGTACGAGGACGCAGTAAAGGCACTACGGCAGGCAACCGATCTCAATGCCGGTCTTGCTGACGCATGGTATTATCTCGGACTTGCACAGAGCAAGCTGAACCTGTACCCGGATATGGTGAACACCTTCTCCCGTGCCATAGAAGCGACCCCTACAAATTCAACTGCTTATTTCCAACGGGGACTTGCTTACTATCATCTGAAACAATTCCGCGAGTCAGTACAGGATCTGGACCGGACACTCTCGTTCGAACCTGATAATTTTGAGGCATGGTTCCGTAGGGGTGTCGCCTGTATCAACCTGAGCCGGTACGAAGATGCCTACGACTCATTCTCGCACGGCCTCACACTCAGGGAAGACCATGCCGGCTCATGGTATTACAGCGGGATTGCACTGACACGGCTTGGACGGCATAAGGAAGCTATTGAATCCTTTGAATCTGCACTCCAGCTGGATCCGGATTGTGCATCAGCTGCATTTCAGGAAGGAATTTCCTATGCAAGTCTCGGGCGGTTCAGTGAAGCAGTGGCATCTTATGACCGGGCGCTCATGATCAATCCCGGTTTTTCCGATGCATTGTATCACAAGGGTTTTGCTCTTGCAAAACTGGGCAGGAATGAAGATGCAGTCGTTGAATTTGAACGCACGGTAGCATTCGATCCATCGAATGCCCAGGCATTCCACCAAAAGGGTCTGCAGTTGTTCCGGCTTGGTCGCTATGACGACGCGATAGAGTCCTTTGACAGCAGCATTGCATTAAAACCGGGATATGCCCAGGCATTCTATGATAAGGGTGCCGCTCTTGTGAAGATCGGCCGGTTCGACCAGGCCATCGATGTCTTTGGGCGGGCTGTCTCAATCAATCCCCGTTATATCAACGCCCATTACCAGCGCGGGCTCGCATTTATCCAGCTGGGCAGATTTGAGGATGCCATTTCCGCATTCGATCATGCAATCGAGATCGATCCCACCCATACTCTTGCCCTCCATCATCGGGGTTCTGCCATGGTCCGGCTCGGCCGTTATGCCGAAGCCGTTTCTGCCTTTGACGCGGTGCTCGCAATCTCTCCCCAGAATACCAATGCGCTGTACGAGAAGGCGATGGCACTTTTCTCCCTGCTGCGCTATCAGGAGGCAGTCCACAGCTTTGAGGAAGCTCTGGACCAAAACCCCTCCCTGACCGATGGCTGGCTCCATCTCGGGATTTCGCTTGCACACCTTGGCCAGATTGATAAAGCGATCCAGGCCTTCGACAAATCCCTTGAGCTGAACCCGAAACTCTCGGAAGCTGCCATGCGGAAAGGGATCGCCCTCTATACTCTTAAAAAATATGAAGACGCTATCAGCATCCTGAACCGTTCGCTGGATGAAAACACGAGGGATGTATATGCATGGTGTTACAAGGGACTTGCACTTGCTGCGCTGGGCAGGCATGATGAAGCGGTCCGTTCTTTCGATAAAACCCTTGAAATAAACCGCCGGTGCGCCAGGGCATTTTATGAAAAAGGTAATGCTCTCTCTCACCTGGGAAAACCATTGGAAGCGGTAGTCTCGTATGATCAGGCACTGGAGATCTCTCCTGACGATCCAAAAATCCTGTACCACAAAGGGGTAGCACTTGCACAGAAAGAACGTTATGATGATGCAATTATTGCGTTCGAGGAATCACTTGCCATCGAACCGGACAATGCGGCCGGATTTTATTATCTGGGTATCGCCTATGCCGGACGTGAGCGTTATGACGATGCGATCCGGGCATTCGAGAGTTCCCTCACCCAGGACCCCTCCAATGCCCAGGCCTACCACTTCAAGGGTATTTCCCTCATCCAGCGGGAGCGGTATGACGAAGCGGTGAAGGCATTTTCCAGTGCACTGACTATCGAGCCGGAAAATGCATCCTCGTATTATTACATGGGACTCTCTCATCTCCAAGCAAAACAGTACGGAGATGCAATCGCTACCCTTGAGCAGGCAACCCGGATGGATCCGTCTCTCACCGACGGTTATATGTATGAGGGGATCGCGCTTGCTGCATTGTCCCGCTATGACGAAGCGATACCGCTCCTTGACAAAAGTATAGCCGCCAATCCATCACTTATCGAAGCGATGATCTGCCGGGCAAATTCCCTTTACATCCTCGGGCGATACGATGAAACCGTTGATGCTGATGATCGTATCCTCTCACTCAATCCGACTCTTGTCGATATCTGGATGCAGAAAGGCAATGCGTTGTCCGGCTTATCCCGTAAACCGGAATCTATCAATGCCTATACAAAGGCGCTCGAGATCCAGCCGGGTTTTGCCGAAGGCTGGGTTAAAAAGGGGAATGCATTTGCCGATCTTGGCAAGATCCAGGATGCAATAAACGCTTATACACGGGCACTCGAGATCAACCCGTCCCTGCATGATATCTGGATGCGGAAGGGAGATGCACTCAACCAGATCGGGAAATCGGACGATGCAATTCAGGCATATGCAAAATCCCTGAAGATAGATCCCGACCAGGAAACCGGATGGATAAAGAATGGCAGGGCGCTCTATGATCTCAGCCGGTACCAGGATGCGATTGATGCATTTGATAATGCAATTTCCTTAAACCAGAGGAGTATCGAGGCGTTCTATTACAAAGGGCTGGCGCTTGAAAAAGTGAACCGGTTGGAAGGAGCTATCCATGTCTTTGAGATCCTTCTCGAGATTGATCCAAAGAACAGCGATGCCCAGTACCATAAGGGACTCGCCCTGGCCCGGTTGGGAGACCACCGGGATGCAATCACCTCCTTTGAAAAGACGATTGCACTGCTTCCAGGATTTGCGCAGGCCTATTATTACAAAGGAAAATCCTTAATTGAGATCGGAAAGTATCCTGAAGCAATCCTGACCATTAACAGGGCACTTGAAATTGAACCCTCGTATACGGAAGCTTATTATTATCTTGGACTCGCGCTCTTAAAGGCCGGTAAATATACCCAGGCTCTCGAGGCATTCGATAAAAACCTTGTAAAAGATACCAGCAATGCACCCGGTCATTTCAACCGGGGTATTGCACTGGAGAAACTGGGTAGACACGAGGAAGCGCTGGAGGCATTTGACCGGGCATTAATTTATGATCCGGAAAATTCCCTTGCATTCTACCATAAAGGAAAGGCCTATGCGGAACTGAAACGCTATGCGGACGCAGTCTTCTCATTCGATAAGACTCTCCAGCTTAAGCCGAAATATACAGATGCACGGTTACGAAAGGGTATTGCACTCTATCTTCTTGGCAGGTTCCCGGAAGCAATCAGTGATTTCGACCGGACTCTTCTCGAAAACGCGAATAATTTCCAGGCCCATTATTTCAAGGCCCGTACACTCGCTGGCCAGTCCCGGTTTACCGATGCAGTCGATGAATATACTCATGCCCTTGAACTGGATTCCGATTCTTCCGATGCTCATTTTTATTTCGGCCTTTCCTTATTTGAGTTATCACGCTTCGAAGAAGCACTGGTAGAGTTTGACCTGACCCTCAGTCTGCTGCCGGAACATGCGCTTGCATACTACCACCGGGGTCTTGCACTGGTCCGGCTCAACCGCACCCGCGATGCGGTAACCGCTTTCGATAAATGTCTCACACTCACCCCGGCATATGCACCTGCCCATTACCAGCGGGGAAGATCCCTTTATGACATCGGTCTGTACCAGGATTCGGTTGATGCGTTTGATCATGCGCTCGAGTATAATCCGGCTGATGCCGATGCTGCGCTGTACAAATCCTATGCCCTGCATGATCTCGGTCGCTATGAGGAGTCGCTGTCGTCAAGTGAAGCAGCACTGGCAATCCATGCCGATCTTCCTGATGCATGGCACAGCAAGGGTGTCGCCCTTGCAGATCTTTCACGTTTTGCGGACGCGATCGGTTCTTTCGACCGGGCTATTGAACTGGATCCCCATACTGCTCAAACACATTATGATCGCGGACTTTCCCTTGCCAAGCTTGGCAGGTTCCTCGAAGCAGTAGAATCGTTCGATCGTGTTCTTGTCCTTATTCCCAATTATGTCCCGGCATTCTTCCAGAAGGGAAATGCCCTTGGGGAAGTGGGAATGTTTGAGGAAGCGGTCCTCTCGTACAACATCGCCCTTGAAATAAATCCGGATGATGCCGCAGTGCTCTTCCAGAAAGGGCTGGCACTAGCCCGTCTGGAGAATTTTGAAGATGCGATTGCGGTCTTTGATGCGGCCGCTTCTCTCGATCAGCAGAACCCGGATGTATATTACCAGAAAGGCCTTGCCCTTGCAGCACTAGGGCGCCAGGACGAGGCTGCCTCCGCGTTTACCCGTACAATCAGCATAGATCCCGGCAACAAGGATGCCCTGTACCATAAAGGTCTTGCTCTTGCAGAACTGGGCGAGTTTAACGATGCCATCGATATCCTGACACAAACCCTTGATGCGAACCCGAAGATTGCTAATGCGTGGCTCATACGCGGTTTCTGCCTGTTCGCTGTTGAGAAATTCCAGGAAGCAGTGACATCGTACGACCATGCTATCGAACTGGATGGCAACAATCCTCACACATGGTTCTACAAGGGCCGGGCCCAAATCAGCCTCGGAAATGATGATGAAGCGGTCAATGCATTCGACCGTGCCCTTTTCATTGTACCTGAATTCGGCGAGGCGTTTTATTATAAAGGTGTGGCATTATTACGGCAGAAAAAATTCCCGGACGCTGCAGCCGCATTCGATGAGGCAAACCGTATCATGCCGGATTTCGTCGACGCATTCCGGGAGAATGGCAGGACTCTTGCGGCCCTCGGGAGGTACCGTGAAGCGATCACCGCATTCGAACGTGTTCTTTCCTTCCATACCGATGACATTGGTGCAGTGTATGGTCTTGCCCGTTCTCTGGATCACCTCGGATCATATAAGGAGGCTGTCGCCGCATATGACCGGGTCAACAGGATTGCACCTGACTGTGAACGGGCATTCTTTTACAAGGGTTTTGCCCTGATGCTCACCCAGAGGTATGAGGAAGCTGTTGTATCGTTCACCAGTACGCTTGAAATTAATCCCGTCAACTGCGAGGCCTGGCAGGAGAAAGGTAAGGCACTTGTCATCCTGGAGAAATACGAGAGCGCGGTCGATGCATTTGATGGTTACCTTTCGATAAAGCCGGATAGTGGAGAGATTATTTACCGGAAGGGCCTGGCACTGGTCCAGCTCGGGAAGACCGAAGAGGCACTTGGGGCATTTGACCGGGCCATTACCATCGGACTTGACACGGGAGCAGTCTATGCAGAGCAGGCACAGTGTCTCTTCCTTCTCACCCGGTATGAGGATGCAATCAGATCAGCCGATCGGGCACTCTCGCTTGAAACCAACGATACACGATCCCTTCTTGTAAAAGGCGACTCACTGGTAATTCTCGACCGTTATCCGGAAGCTATCGACTCATTTGATGCTGTTATACTGCTGGATCCGGAGAATGAAAGGGCACACAAAGGGCGCGGGACTTCTCTGGCCCGGTTAGGGAAATATGAAGATGCGGTTATTGCGCTCGACCATGCGCTTGAATCGGATACCAATAATACCGAGATTCTTACCTGGAAAGGATACTCCCTGTACTATCTGGCACGCTATAAGGAAGCTATTGAAGCATTTGGCAAGGCCCTCAAACGTAAACCCAGGAACCCGCGGGCCCTCTTCTTCCGGGGAAAAGCGTATCTTCATATCAGCCGCTTTGAAGATGCCATCGCCAGTTTTGAGAAACTGATCAGCCTTGATCAGAAAAATGCCGGTGCCTGGTATTACAAAGGGAAGGGACTTTCATACAAGGGTCTTCACCAGGATGCCCTTGCATCCTTTGAGCAGGCAGTGACTGTCGATACTGCATGCTTCCAGGCATGGTACAATAAAGCGCGTGAACTGAGTTCTCTTGAACGCTATGAAGAAGCGATCCAGGCATTTGATCGCACCCTGGAACTAAAATCCGACCACCAGGGAGCTGCATGCCGGAAGGGTCTGGTGCTTGCTATCATGAATCGCCCTGAGGATGCGGTAGCTGCATTTGACCTGGCGCTCACAACCGGTCCGGGAAATCGCGAGCTTAATTACAATCGTGGAAAATCCCTTATGCATCTCGGCCGTTTTGAAGATGCACTCGAAGCGTTCAACAATACGATAGCCCTCTCACCGGATGATGCATCTGCCTGGCTGGATAAAGGCCAGACCCTGTTGAACCTGAAAAACTTTACCGGCGCAATCGAAGCATTTGACAAGACACTGTCTGTTAACCCGGGGTCCGCCCAGGCTTCTTTCAGCCGGGGACAAGCACTGTCAGCACTCGGAAACGATCAGGAAGCAATCAAATCCTATAGTACCGCACTGAATCTGGATTCAACGTGGTACGATGCGGCATATTACCGTGGCTGTGCCCAGCTGAGGCTGGATGAGTATGAGAACGGAATAAAATCTTTTGACTATGTGATTGAATCGGTTCCCGGATATGCCCTTGCCCATTACCACAAAGGTCTCGCTCTTCAGGCACTGGGGAAATATGAAAAGGCAATCCGGTCTTACAAACAGGCACTTACGCATGACAATTCGATCATTGACGCAGTATATGAGACAGGTCTTTGTTATGCAGCTCTTGGGAAATATGAAAATGCATTAAGAGCTTTTGACAAGATGCTGGAACTGACGCCGGAAAATGCAATGGTGTTATACCAGAAAGGCAGATCGCTTTCCCGGCTCTTCCGCTTTGAAGAGGCACTTGCAGCGCTGGATTTATCACTCCAGCTGGAAAACAATTCCGCCGATGTCTGGGTCCTGAAAGGGAGTGCACTTTACGAACTGGGAAGGTTTGAGGAATCCCTCGATGCATTTGATCGTGCAATTGCTCTCGCTCCGGACAATACCATTGCCTGGTACCGGAAAGGAAAATCCCTTATCGAACTTTTACGATACACTGATGCAATTCCCTGTTTCGATCAGATCCTTACTACTGACCAGAACTGTGCCGGTGCCTTGCTCCGAAAGGGTAGCGCCCTCCTCTCTCTTGGACGGTTTGGGTTGGCTGTGGAAACCCTCACACGGGCCCTTGAACTCAAACCCCAGGCTGCAAATGGCTGGTACGATCGGGCCATAGCTCTTATGGAAGAAGGACGTGACGAAGAAGCGATTGAATCCTATGATCACGCAATCGCAATCAACCGGAAATATACCAATGCCTGGTACGACCGGGGTGTCGTCCTTACCCGCCTAGGTCGCGACCGGGACGCCATTACATCTTTTGAAAGCGCAACTGAAATCGATCCGCATTTCATGAATGCCCTGTACGAGAAGGGGCTTGCATTGGAACGCCTTCAGCAGTATAAGGATGCGCTTTCATCCTTTGAAATGGCACTTTCCATCAATCCTTCCGACGTGCCTGCACTGTACCATAAAGGACTCGCCCTCTTTAATCTCAAGCAATTTGAAGATGCTGCAGCAGTATTTGGTTCTGCGCTCGACTTGGATGGGTCAGTTTTCGATGCCTGGTACTATCAGGGAATTACGTACGTTCATCTTGGTAATACGGATGAAGCTATTATGTCCTTTGATCAGGCGCTCCAAATAAACCCGCGATCCTACGATGCGCTCTTTGAGAAAGGGCTGGTTCTCTCTGAACGTGCTGATTATGCCGGAGCGATAGCCGAGTTTAGTCATGCCCTGGATATTGACGACCAGAAACGGGATTGCCACTATGCACTGGGCCTGGCCTATGTCGCGTTCGGGAAGCCTGAAGACGCCCTTGCCTCGTTCTCCCGCGCCCTGTCACTCGATTCCGGTTTCGTAGATGGTTATTTCAATAAGGGAGTTGCCCTTGAACAACTGGGGCGGTTTGAGGAAGCGATTCATACTTTTGATGAACTCCTTTCCCTTGCTCCCGATAATGCAGCTGCCTGGCATCACCGCGCCATTGCATTGGAACATATCGGAAATGATGAGGAAGCATTTGAAGCATATGAGAAGGCCCGCAATCTGGATCCGGAGAATCTCGAAATTATTTATTCTGAAGGTAAAGTCCTGTTCCGGCTGGGACGACTGGACGATGCTATACAGGTATTCGATATCGCTCTCGCCATCGAACCCGGATATGGCGAGATACTGCTGGACAAAGGAAAAGCGTTCGCCCTGCTGGGTCGCCATGCCGAAGCAGAGGTAGTACTCGGGGATGCGGAAGCACACCTGCCGAAACAACCCGACCCTTCAATCCTCCGTGGCGCTTCTCTGGTAGAGCTTCACCGGTTCGAGGAGGCCGTCTCTGTGTTTGACACGGCTCTGGGCCTCTCTCCCGACAACCCGGAAATATGGTTCCGGAAGGGAATGGCCCTGTCGTATCTGGAAAAGTACGATGAGGCAATCTCTGCTTTTGACTATGTTTTGAACATCCATCCGGACGATCTGGAAGCGCATCTCAGTAAAGGACATGCTCTCTTTGCGCTGGAAAAATTCCGAGAGGCAATCCAGTCATTTGAACAAGTGATCGTCCTTTCTCCACAACATGCAGCTGCATGGCACGAAAAAGGTCTGGCACTGTTCATGCTGAAACAGTACCCCGATGCGATCGAAGCCTTTGAACAAGCGCTGGCATATAATCCCGGAAATTATGAAGCAATGTATTTTGAAGCAGCTTCCTACCTGGCACAGGCACAGTACGAGAAGGCCATCGAATCTTACCATCACCTCCTGACACTAACGCCTGAAAATGCCACTGCCTGGTATGAGCAGGGTACCGCGCTTGCATATATCAACCGTCATGATGATGCAGTTTCTGCATTTGACCAGGCGGTTCGTATCAGATCAGATTATTTCGATGCCCTGTTTGCCCGGGCTCGTTCTCTCGATGGCCTGAATAAACCGGCAGATGCCATTGACGCCTACAACAATGCGCTCGCCATCCAGCCTCTGCATGTGCCATCCCTGCATCTCAAAGGAGCTGCACTGGCGAAGACCGGGAAATTCGGGGAAGCTGTAAAAATCTTTGATCGGGCCCTGGAGATAGACCCTGCATACATTGAAGCTATATATGACAAGGGTCGGGCACTTGCTTCTCTTGGAATGTACCGTGAAGCAGTAAAAACATTCGACAAGGTACTCAGCCTTGAGAAAAATTACGCGGATGTCTATTTCGATAAGGGTCTCGCCCTTGCAAACCTGGGCCGTCATGATGAGGCCATAGTTGCTCTTAACAAGACCCTGGACCTGGATGCCGGTAACTGGCAGGCCTGGTACTACAAAGGAATTTCACTCTCGGAGGTAGGGCACCAGCAGGACGCAATCCAAGCTTTTGATCAGGTAATAACCCTCCAACCGCGATCCACCGATGCATGGCTTCATAAAGGCATGGTCCTTGCTGCTATAGGAAAATACAATGATGCAGTTGAGGCCTATGTCAGGACCCTGGAGATCGATGCATCCAACGCTGATGCCTGGTATCTCAAGGGCAGCGCAATTTTTGCAGTGGAGGGATTTGAGGATGCAATCGAGGCATTTAACCGGGCACTGGAGATTAAACCCGATTATGTATCCGCGTATTATGACAAGGGACGGGCACTCTACCGGATGAAAATGTACAGGGAGGCAATAACGGCGTATGATAATGCACTCGCCATCCAGCCAAAACTTGTTGAGGCATTGTATCACAAGGGAAATGCACAGATAAAACTCTCCACATACGATGCTGCAATCGTGTCCTTTGAACAGGCCCTGAAAATTCGTCCTAACCTCAGTTATATCTGGACAGGAAAAGGTATTGCCCTGTCGTATCTTGGTAGAGATCAGGATGCCATCAGTTTCTTCCACAAGGCCCTTGGTATTGATCCAAAAGAGGTCCTGGCAAACTACCACATCGGAGTTTCCCTCCTGAGGCTGGGAAAATATCATGAGGCTGTAAAGAATTTTGAGGCAGCACTAGCACAACGGCCTGACTGCGCCGAGGCATTCTACCAGAAGGGCCGGGCACTTGCCATGCTCTCCATGAATCATGAGGCAATTGTGGTTTATGACAGGGCAATTGCGCTGAAAGATAGCTTTACGGAAGCATGGCTCTACCGGGGGATTTCCCATGCGAGTCTCAGCCAGTACGATGAGGCACTCATTGATTACGATCATGCGCTGGCACTCCATGCAACGTATGCCACCGCGCATGTCTTCAGGGGAATTGCCCTGATCCATCTTAACCGTCACGAAGACGCAATTACCGCATTTGACGAGGCAATCTCTCTTCAACCGGATTATGCCGAAGCATATTATTACAAAGGACTTGCCCTTCTCAAACAATCGCTCTATGACGAGGCCATAATCACATTCGATAATGCGCTTGACAATAACGCACGGTATGCTGAGGCCTATTACAACAAGGGTGTGGCCCTTACCTGTAAAGACCGTTTCGATGAAGCAGTAATGGCGTTCAACAGGGCACTGGGTATCCAGCCGGAATATGCGGAAGCGATGTATGAGCGGGGCCGGGCACTGGGGAAGACCGGAAAGCAGAAGGAGGCAATTGCTTCCTTTGATCAGGTCCTGTCCCTGAACCCCGGGTCTGCGAGTTCAATTTACCAGAAGGGAATAGCACTCATGTCCCTTGGCAATCTCACAGCAGCAATAACTGCATTTGATCGTGCCATCGATATCAATCCCTCCTGCTGGCAGGCATTCTTCCGGAAAGGGCAGGCTCTCACGGAACAGAGAAGTTTCGATGCCGCCATCACTGCATATGACCGGGCCATTGAGATCATGCCCCGGCTTTCCGTTTTGTATGATCTCAAAGGACTTGCCTATGCATCCCTGGAACAGTACCGTGAAGCAATTCTGGCATATGACCGGGCACTGGAAATTGATCATCGTCCGGAAGTGTTTGCCCATAAGGGAGTTTCACTTACCGAGATCGGGATGATCCGTGACGCGGTCGAGGCCTTTGACAAGGCGATCGACCAGGATGAAAATCTGGCCGAGGCCTGGATGGGAAAAGGCAACGCATTTTATGATCTCGGCAAGTATTCCGAAGCGGAAACCTCCTATGACCGGGGCCTCAGGCTGGATCCGGAAAACGCAGTAGCGTGGACACGATACGGGATGGTTCTCTCATCACAGCAGAAATACGAACCCGCCATGGAATCCTATGACCGGGCCCTGCAGATAGACCCGAGTTTCTCGATCGCATATTTTACCAAAGGGAGTGCACTTATCGCTCTTGGCCGCAATGAAGAGGCAGTTGATGCGTTCAATGCAATGATTACGCTCCAGCCCGAGTTTGTTGATGCCTGGATCCACAAGGGACGTGCACTGCAGGAAATGGGAATGTACCAGGATGCACTGACATCCTTCAAACGTGCTCTTGAAATTGAACCCGATCGTAAGGATATCTGGAACGATATCGGCGATATCCTCGATAAAATCGGAAAGCACGAAGAAGCAAAGATCTGTTATGAGAAAGGGAAGTAAGATCTCATTATTGATTTTTCATCACGTTCCAACCAAAATAGTATTTATTCCGGTTTTTCACGAAGGAAGAAAAACCAGAGCAAAATGATTGCGCAGATCCCAATAATGCCGACAAGAACCCCGCTGTATTTCACATAAAATGGTGTGGCAGCGTCCCGCAACTGGATGGCAATTTCACGATTTTTTGCAAGGTTCGGGTAATTTGGATTGAGTGCCCCTACTTTATCGAAAGCATCGATCGCTTCATCATATCGTTTCATTCCGGCCAAGGCATAGGCCTTGTTGAACCATGCCTCGGCATTATTGGGATCCAGCGCAATCGCTTTGTCAAACGCATTCAGCTGGTAGTTGTAATATTCATCGGCTTTGGTTATATTGTGGAACTGATCCTCATACACGTACCCGATATTGTAGAGAATCTGTCCCCGGTTAATCCAGCCGGTAACATAATTCGGATTGACTGATAGTGACTGGTCTGATGCGGACAAGGCATCGACAAAGGACTGGTTCCGGTTAAGTGCATCGGCTTTTGCATTCATGGCTTCGAAGTATTGTGGCTCAAGCGCAATTGCATGATTGTACGCAAAAACAGCTGCTGTATAATTTTGTGACTGAAGAAGAGCATTTCCCTGGGAGTACCAGCCAACTGCCTCATCGGAATATGCAGATACCGGCATGACCAGCATTAGCAGAACAAAAATAACTGCCACGGGAACTACTATACCATTGCTTGTCGTCATATTCACCGGAATATATCTGGTGCGAATGCACTATAAAATAATTTATTCCAAGAATTTATTTTTCATTATGCGGTAAGTACCAGCACTCGGCGTGTGAGACTCTTATGCACACGCTGATCATGTTTTTGGATTACGGTCATGTACCGGGAGGCAATATCCGCAATGTCCCGGTGGGTGACAATAACCGCACGTCGACCGGGTTTGATAAGTCTCCGGATCTCATCCAGTGCGTCGGCATATAACTGGTCCATGGTATCCGCTTTCCGGATACATACCGACTGGCCGTATGGGAAATCCGTGACAATACAATCGATCGAGAAATCCCGAAAGGGCAACGTGGTTGCATCGGCCTGCAGAAATATGGACTTACGGGAATTTTTTTGACTCCCCTGAATCATGAACGGATCAAAGTCACTTCCCACCGGGCACAGTCCGAGCATCTCCGCTTCGATGAGAAGGCCTCCGGTACCGCAGAACGGATCCAGGAGAATGTCCCCTTTTTGGGCACAGGCAAGATTGACCAGTGTCCGCGCCATTCTTGGCATCATCACACCGGGATGGAAAAACTCCCGTTTTCCGGGATTGCGGGCATCATAGGAGGAGCGGTTTATGGTAAACAATACCCGGCCAAAATAGCATTTATCTTCAGAAAGTATTGCGCGGTATTCCACCTCAGGCTGTTTCAGCGAGACCGGACCACTGATCATCACTCCGATAAGGTTCTCGAATTCCTTCTGGGACTGGGGATTGCGTTCATGGCACCCGCCATGAATTTTCTTTGTCCTGCCGGCAAATGGCCGGGTCGTTTCAATGCTGAGATCTTTGAGTAGTCCCCTGAATGACGGAAGAGTGGGTTCGCATTCTCCCAGATACGCTAGTACGCCCTGCGTCATGGCAAGGCGGTGTGCTTCTGCAGGATCCGGGCATTCGGCAACTGCGACCTGAAGGCGCTGGTCCATCACGGAACCGACACATTCCAGCTCCGCAAACGGGAGGGTGGGATTTTCTCCGGAGAGCTCGAAGATCAGTTTCATTCTGAATAGATTGTACCTGAAGCCTCAAAAATACGTGGGGAAAACAAAGATTAAAAGAAGAAAAATTATTTTTTCGGCTTCTTTTTTCCCATGAAACCTGAGAAGAAACCGGATCCGCCACTCTGCGATCCCTCAAGATCAGCAATCTTTTGGTACAGTTCTTTTTGCTCGCCGCTGATAGATTTGGGCGTCACAATCTTTACGCGTACAAGAAGATCGCCATGTTTTCCCCGCCGTTTGACTCCTTCACCACTAAGTTTGAGTGCTGTGCCAAACTGGATTCCTGCGGGGACCTTGAGATCGATGTGGCGCTTATCGATCGTCTCAATTTCCGTGGTCGTCCCAAGGACTGCCTGGGCGGGGCTGATCTCTATAAACGTCTCGAGGTTGTCACCGGACCGGACAAACCGGTCGTGGGGCTGGACGTACACTTCAAGGAAGAGGTCCCCGTTCGCTGCCCCGTAATCCCCGGCTTCGCCATATCCTTCCATACGCAGGCGCATTCCATTGTCAATACCAGCCGGGATATGGACGGATACTTTCCGCTTCACCCTTTTGTGGCCGGAACCATGGCACTCTTTACAAGCCTTTTCAGGAATCTTGCCCTTACCGCCGCACTGGGTACAGGTTGACATACGGACAAACTGCCCGAAAGGTGAATTAGTAGACTGACGCATCTGGCCGCTGCCCCCGCACCGGGGGCAGACGTTCATGCGCTTGGTCTCGCTGCCGGAACCACTGCAGTTCGCACATGGCTCTGAATGCATGACCTCGATCTCCCGATCCATCCCTGCAACAGCATCCTCAAGACGGATCTGAATCCGCATGAGTAGATCAGCACCCGGCTGGGGACCAGAGCGTCGTTGTCCACCGCCGCCAAAGAAATCGAAGATGTCGCCAAATCCGGAGAAGTCAGTATGGAAACCGCCACTGCCTTGTCCCCCGGCTCCGGAATAGGAGCCTTTCGAAGCGTTGGTGAAGGTCTCGTGACCCATGTTGTCATATTGCGCCCTCTTCTGGTCATCAGTAAGGACACTATAGGCTTCATTGATCTCCTTGAACTTCTCTTCAGCGCCGGGCTCCTTGCAGACATCCGGGTGATATTTACGTGCGAGATTCCGGTACGCCTTTTTGATCTCCTTATCGTCCGCACTCCGGGGAACACCTAAGGTATCGTAATAATCTCCCGCACTCATTTCCGGCTCACTCGTCTTTTACCTTGTAATCGGCATTGACTACATTGTCGTCGTCTTTTTTATCGGGCTCTGCTGATGGCCCGGCTCCACCCGCAGGTGCCTGCTGGGTTGCCTGCTCGGCCTGCATCTTCTGGTAAATTTTTGTGGTTGCTGCATAGACCGCTTCGGTAAGGGACTCCATCGCTTTCCTAATATCTTCGAGATTTTCCCCGGGCAGGGTGCTCTTCACGGTTGCAATGCCCTCTTCAACCTTGGTCTTATCAGCGGCTTCGAGTTTGTCTCCGCTCTCCTTGAGCATCTTCTCGGCAGTGAAGACTGCGGTATCGGCCTGGTTGCGCAGCTCGATCTCCTCCCGCTTCTTCTTATCGTCAGCCTCAAACTGCTTGGCAGCGTCCATCATCTTCTTGATATCATCTTCAGAGAGCTTCTTGTCACCCTTGATGGAGATGGCCTGCTGGTTTCCGGTGCCAAGATCCTTGGCCGAGACATGGATGATGCCATTGGAATCGATATCGAAGGTAACTTCGATTTGCGGTATACCACGAGGGGCCGGGGGGATGCCGGTCAGCTGGAATTTCCCGAGCGTGAAGTTGTCTTTGGCAAGAGCCCGTTCCCCTTGTACAACGTGGATCTCGACACTGGTCTGGCCATCAGCGGCCGTTGAGAAGATCTGGCTCTTCCGGGTCGGAATCGTAGTGTTACGTTCGATAAGTTTGGTTGCAATACCGCCGAGTGTCTCTATACCCAGTGTGAGCGGAGTGACGTCGAGCAGGACAATATCCTTTGTCTCACCGGTCAGAACTGCCCCCTGGATGCCGGCGCCAAGGGCCACGCATTCGTCGGGGTTGAGTCCCTTGTCCGGTTCCTTGCCAAGGAGTTTCCGTACCGTATCCTGAACCAGAGGAACGCGGGTTGATCCACCGACAAGGAGAACATGGTCGATGTCCTTGGGTTCGAGTTTTGCATCACTCAGTGCCTGCTTGACAGGCCCTACGGTCGATTCGATGAGATCTCCAATCAGCTGCTCGAGCTTCGAACGGGAGAGATCCATGTTCAGGAACTTGGGTCCGCTGGCGTCAGTGGTGATGTAGGGGAGGTTGATGTTTGTGGTCTGACGCTGAGAGAGCTCAATTTTCGCATTCTCCGAAGCGTCCCTCAGGCGCTGCATCGCATAGGGATCATTCCGGAGGTCGATACCCTCTTTCTTCTTGAATTCTTCGACAAGATAATCGGTGACTCTCTGATCGAAATCGTCACCGCCAAGATGGTTGTTTCCCGCGGTGGATTTCACCTCAAACACGCCATCGCCAAGCGTCAGGATCGATACATCGAACGTACCGCCACCTAAATCGTAGACAAGCACAGTTGCATCGTTCTCTTTGTCAATGCCATAGGCAAGAGCGCTTGCTGTAGGCTCATTGATGATACGCATCACTTCGAGGCCGGCGATCTGTCCGGCATCCTTGGTTGCCTGTCGCTGGGCATCGTTGAAGTAGGCCGGGACGGTAACTACCGCTTTGGTGATCTTTTCGCCGAGATAGGCTTCAGCGTCCATCTTGAGTTTCTGCAGGATCATAGCAGAAATTTCCTGGGGGGAGAAGCCCTTTCCGTCAATGACAATTTTTTCGCTGGTTCCCATCTTCCGTTTAATGGACTGGATCGTACGCTGGGGATTGGTCACTGCCTGCCGCTTGGCAAGACTGCCGACAAGACGTTCCCCCTCTTTGGTAAACGCTACAACTGAGGCGGTTGTTCTTCCGCCTTCTGAATTGGGAATAACGATCGGTTTTCCTGCCTCCATGATTGACATGCAGGAGAAGGTTGTTCCCAGATCAATTCCCAGAACTTTTTCATGTGCCATAATGTCATACCTCCTGATTCTGCTGGTTTCCATTTGAAACTGCTACTTTCGCGTACCTGATAACCTTGTCATGCATGCGATACCCGGGCGAGACGACATCTACTACCGTGCCGGGATCCTCACTCGATGTAATATGGGCTATCGCTTCATGTTCAGCCGGGTTAAATTGTTTTTTCAGTGAATCTATGGAACTGATACTGTAACGCTGCAGTTGTGCGATAAACAGTTGGTGAATTTGTTCAATACCCTTACGAAGATGAGCGTCATCAGTCCTGAGGGCACGTTCCACATTGTCCATAACCTCAAGGATATCGACTGCAAACCGCTCATTTGCCAAAGCGACGATCGTTTCTCGTTCGCGTGCCGTTCGTTTTTTGAAATTCTCAAAATCCGCGGCAAGACGGAGGAACCGATCGTTAAGCTCTGCATTGTTTCTCTTAAGTTCGTCCAATTCAGCTATCCTGGGTTCTGTATCCCCGGATGATTTTTCGATCGTCCCGGCACCATTTGTCCCGGCCTGAACCGTTTCGCGTTCTGCATCGTTCATAGTACATCCCATTCGATGTTCCAATATCTATTGCATTGTAGTTCTATATAAATATTCACTTCATTCACCGAGGACAACCTTTGGATTCTTCCCCGATTAATAAATCATGGGCACCCGCTCTTGTGAATTGGTTTTAGACAGGGAATTATCAGATTTTATGTTTCCTTGAGGTTACAGGATATTTGATGAGAGTTATATCCGTAAAATAATAGATACAATTCAAGGGTAATTTTTAGAAATCTGCATACATTTTTCTCTCACATTCTTCATACACTTCACCATGAAGTGGGCATTGCTTTCGGTCTGGGACAAGAAAGGTATCGTGGAGCTTGCACAGGCTCTTACTGAAAAGAAATATAGCATCATGAGTTCCGGAGGAACCGGTAAGGCTCTGGTACAAGCTGGCATAAAATATACTGAAGTCTCCTCATACACCGGATTCCCCGAAATGATGGATGGTCGCGTGAAAACCCTCCACCCCAAGGTACATGGCGGACTGCTGGGCCGCCGCCAGATAGATGATGCAGTCATGGCACGCCATGGGATTGACAGGATCGACCTCCTTGTTGTCAACCTGTACCCGTTTGAAGCAATGTCGCAACAGCAGATGGATCTCGAAAAGCTGATAGAATTTATCGATATTGGTGGTCCGGCAATGATCCGGGCTGCTGCAAAAAATTACAAGGATGTTGCAGTTGTTGTCGAGCCTACTGATTACCCCATGATCACAAACATGATACGGGGAGAGGGTATTTCAGCAGAACTGCGCCTTGAACTGGCAAAGAAGGCATTTGCCCGGACCGCTGCCTATGATGCAGCTATCAGTAATTATCTCTTTCGGATCTCAAATCCGTTTCCGACAACATTTTCTGTACAATATACCAATGGCAGAGCACTCAGATATGGAGAAAATCCACACCAGCTTGCAGCAGTCTACGGTGTCAATGGGATAGCAGGCACTGAACCGATCCAAGGTAAACAGATGTCCTATAACAATTACCTGGATGTTAATGCCGGTGTTGCACTCCTTCGGGAATTTGATGAACCCACAGCAGTATTTGTCAAACATAACAACCCCTGTGGGGTGGCAATCGGCCAGGATATTTTTGACGCATATATCACTGCACGGGAAGTTGATCCGGTATCAGCGTATGGGTCCGTAGTTTCGGTAAATAAAGAAGTCACAAAAAAACTGGCGTTGGAGATCTGTAAAACATTTGTGGAAGTTATTGTTGCACCATCCTTTTCACGCGATGCATTGGAAGTTATGAAGACCAAAGAGAATATGAGAGCACTCATTCTCCCTTCGGTATGCGGAGCTGATGAAATCAGAACTATTGATGGAGGTGTTCTTGTTCAACGCACTCCGGCCTACAAGGAACATTGGAAAGTGATTACCGATCGCGATCCATCTGCATATGAGATGAAAGCTCTCCAGCTTGCATGGAAAGTCTGCAAACACACAAAGAGTAATACTATTATTTTTGCTGATGACCGGCGGACATTGGGCATCGGTGCCGGCCAGATGAGCCGGGTGGATTCCGCAAAGATAGCGATAGAAAAGGCATGTGCCTCGCTGAAAGGATCAGCCGTTGCCTCCGATGCATTCCTGCCGTTTCCCGACACACTTGAAGCAGCAGCAGCAGCAGGCGCAACTGCTCTGGTTCAACCCGGTGGATCCATACGCGATAAGGAAGTAATCGATGCCGCCAATAGTTTGAACATCGCAATGGTTTTTACGGGCATACGGTACTTCAGGCACTGATGATTTTACCCGTTTTCTCATTTTAAGTCAGATTATTCGATAATTTTATATTCTGCGAAGTTGCCATAGGGTACTTAAATCGTTTGTGGCTATACATGTCACGGATGATCCAGCAGTTATTGTGGTGAATGTAATGGATTTTGGAAAAGCAGTCGGCGACTCTTTTGCGTATGCGCAGGAGGGTCTGGTTGGAAAATGGGTGAAGTGGATCCTTCTGATCATCAGCTGTATAATCTTCCCGCTGATCATGGGATACATAATCCGTATATTTAAAGGAACAAATCCTTCTCCGGAACTTGAAAACTGGGGAGGCCTGTTTATTGACGGTATCAAACTGTTCATAGTAGGCCTAATCTATGCAATTCCCATTATTATTCTGGAAGTAATTGCCATGGGTGCAATCATTGGCGGAGCTATGACCGGTGATTCCACTGCCATGGTTGCCGCGCTTGCCGGAGCCGGACTGGTATTCCTTGTCCTCGTGGTTGTAGCCATCATAATCGGTCTTATCACTGCCACAGCGTATGTCAGGTTTGCCAGAATGGACAGTTTTGGCGAAGCTTTCAATTTTAGCGCAATCTTCGCTCATATTGGGAAAATCGGCTGGGTTACCTACATTATCGCGTTGATCATCATAGGAGTCATTCTCGGTATCGTCGAAGTTGTATGTATGATCATACCGTTTATCGGGATTCTGATCCTGTTAATAATCGCGCCCTTTATCGTACTGTTCTATGCACGTTACCTGACATTGTTGTATGACAGCGCTGGTTCAGCGTAATTTTTTTTTATTTTGTTGTCATCTTACCCAAGAATCTGTTGACCGGTTGATACCCGGTGAAATTCTAGAGAATTATGATGAAAAATTCCAATTGTACCCGATGCAGGAAATTAAAATTGTGATCTACTATTTTTTGTGGGACGGGTAGTAAAAATATTTCAATTTAATTATTTCTGTACTGCGCCAAAGTTCGCCTGTTCAACCGATTTTGCATATCGTGCGAGAACCCCGGTAAGTGATTTGTGGGGAGGGATCCATCCTTTTCTCCTCAGTTCCAGCTCCCTTGGATCGACAAGGAGATCGACTTTCTTCTCGAAGAGATCAATCGTTATCTGATCATGATCCCGGACAAATGCAATAGGTCCGCCCACGGCTGCTTCCGGGGCTACATGACCTATACACGGTCCCCGTGTACCCCCGGAAAATCGGCCATCTGTGATAAGTACGACCCGTGAATAACCAAAACCCATGAGGGCAGATGTTGGTGAAAGCATCTCCGGCATGCCAGGAGCCCCGCGGGGACCTTCGTTCCTGATAACGATGACATCGCCCTCTATTATAGTACGAGAGAGGATCGCGTTCATCGCGGCCGATTCGCTGTCGAAAACGCGGGCGGGACCGGTGTGTCTCCACATTGTCACAGGAACTGCAGCGCATTTTACGACTGCACCGTCGGGCGCAAGGGATCCAAACAGGATCTTTAATCCCCCGGCGGAATTAACTGGAGCGTCAATACTTTTTATAATGGATGAATTTTTTACAACAGCATTCTGTGCGATATCGAGTACATCTTTGCCGGAAATGGTTGGTGATGATTCGAGCAGATGACCGAGTTGTTTTAGTACCGCCGGAATCCCTCCAGCGTGGTACAGGGTCTGCATTGAGTGCGGACCTGATGGCTGCATATGACAAATATGGGGAATTCCATCCGCAAGAGTATTGAAATCTTCAAGGCTGAGTGGGATTCCGGCCTCAGTAGCCAGTGCCATAAGATGGAGCACTGTGTTGGTAGATCCACCGAGCGCCATGTCGACTCTGATGGCATTCCGGAGGCTTTTTTCGTTAATGATATCTTTTGGCCGGGTATTTTTCTTCACCAGAGTAAGAACTGCTTCCCCGCTCTCGCGTGCAATGCGCAATTTCGCTGCATCCACAGCCGGTATTGCAGCGCATCCGGGGAGTGACATCCCCATCGCCTCGGTCATACAGGCCATAGTATTTGCCGTATACAGGCCCTGGCAGCTGCCACATCCCGGCATTGCACACCCTTCCAGTTCATTAAGGGCAGTTTCACTCATAGTTCCTGCCGCGACCCTGCCAACACCTTCGAACACTTCAATAAGTGAGAGATCCTTGCCGTCCATATGGCCGGATAACATAGCACCGCCGGTAAGGATCACGGTGGGGATATTACAGCGGACCGCAGCCATCAGCATACCCGGAACTATTTTATCGCAGGTACCGATGCATACAAGCCCGTCGAACCTGTGTGCCTGGACCATCAGCTCTACCGAATCAGCCACATTTTCACGCGACGGTAGGGAATAGTGCATGCCTTCGTGCCCCATTGCGATGCCATCACAGATCCCAATAACACCGAATTCAAACGGTACTCCCCCGGCAGCTGCAATTCCTTCCCGGACTTTTTCTCCCAGTTGCCTGAGATGAACATGTCCCGGGACGATCGTGTTGAACGCATTGGCAATACCAATGAAAGGAAGCCCCATCTCGCGATCAGTAACACCAAGAGACCGGAGAAGAGAGCGGTTGGGTGCCCGCTGATAACCGGTTTTAATTTCATCGCTTCTCATGGACATCAGTTCTGGTTGTTGCTGATAGTTTTAGGGTGTTCCATACGTTTATCTCTTGTGAATCTTGAAAACGGAACCCTTTAACAGCGTGAAAAGAGAGAAGCCTGGTTTATAAAATTCCGGGAGAAGGATGTGTTAAAATACGAATGAGTATACATGCCCAGGGTATTTTGTGAAATGAGCCCGTCGTTACCATTATGGATACCTTTCCCCCGAAAGAGCTGTGCGGCAAACCTGGCATCGGCTTCCGGAATTACCCGGGAATAATGAAATTCATGACCGGTGAAAGGCTGTCCTGAGATAAGGAGAGGGGATGATCCATTTGAACTGCCCTTTACATAACCAAGTCCCTGTATCCCTTGGGTCATTTCCGTACGGCCGGGAAGGACACCTGCCATCCGATACGTTTTACCAGCCTCGATATCCCGAGTGAGATACATAAGTCCTCCGCATTCGCCATATACCGGTAATCCTTCCTCCGCGGCTTTCTTCAGTTCCTGTGTGCAGCGGGCAGACTCAAGAGCCGGGAGATGAAGTTCCGGATATCCGCCACCGAGATACAGACCGTCGATCGAAGGTATGGGATCCCGCAGGGGACTGAAAAAAACAAGCTCTGCCCCTGCCAGACGTAGACTATCAAAATTATCCTGGTAATAAAAACAGAATGCCTCATCGAGTGCGATACCGATTCGGGCTCTGACCGGAGTGGGTGATTCAATCATGGCTGGGAAAACTATTGCCGGGAATTTTGCAGCGATCGATACAAGTTCGTCAAGATTGCAACTCTCTTCCACGAGGGGTCCTATTCCGTCAATGGATTCGGTTTCATGTGCCATGACAAGGCCAAGATGCCGGCTTTTTGTTACGAGCTCGTCTTTCCGGGGGATCCATCCAAGCACGGGAACCGTCCCCGATTGCTCAATCATGGACCGATGACGCGGGCTGCCCACGCGGTTGATAATTATTCCGGCTATGGTAATGGAGGGATCGAATGAGCGAAAACCCTGGACAAGTGCATGGACACTCCGGGACATCCCTTTGGCGTCTACGACCAGAACAACCGGAATATTGAGTATCCGGGCGATATGAGCTGTACTTGCCAGATCGCCACCGTCAATACCATCATATAATCCCATGACACCTTCGATAACAGCAATATCGGCCCCTTCTATGGCACGGGAGAATGTTGACCGGCATCCTTCATCTCCCATCATAAATGGATCGAGATTTCGGGAGATCCTGCCGCAGATCCGGGTATGGTACGAGGGATCAATGAAATCCGGTCCGACCTTAAAAGGCTGGACCTTCAACCCTCGCGATTTGAGGGCCGCCATAATCCCGCTTGCGACGGTAGTTTTCCCGCATCCACTATGAGTACCGGCTATCACTATGGAAGGGATTGACAGAATCTATCACCACCAAAATGATAAAGAAATCCGGATTTCACACGCCCCATCGAATTCAATTACCCGGCAGGCAATGCGATCAACCATTCTACCACTCGTAAATATAATAGATTATTTATCACCGCATGGTTGCGATAATTAAAAAATACCTGATTTAACACTGTTTATTGAATTATTTGTTAAGCACGACGATATTTATAGATTCTCCTGTCAGGAACCGGACGACAGGATACAATAATTGACAACATAAAATCGACTGTGTGGAATATACAGTGTGCAGGTGAGATCTGAAAAATTATTTGTTGGCAGATTCAGGGAACTGGGAGTGCCTTCTCTTCTCCAACCACTCATTGAATTCACCGACAATGGAGAGCACGGCAGGCATAATAAATATCGCTCCCATGAGTGAGAACCCAACTGCGATTAACGTGGTTATACCAAAGTTACTGATGATTGGGAAACTGGCAAGACAGAGGGCCGAGAAACCAAAGAATGTTGCAAGGCCTGATACGGTTATGGCTGTACCGATTTTCTGGACACTTTCCTGTATCGCTTCCAGTGAATTGTGCAGACGCTCTTCCTCTTCAGCGTATCTCTCCATAACAAGAATGGTGTACTCCGCAGCTACACCGATGGTCATGGATCCCAGGGTCGCCGTAAGTGGCGTGTAAGCAATGCCAAGTGAATACATGGCAACAGCATTCCAGCCGACAATTGCAATAATAGGTACAAGGGGGGAGATGGCATGGAGATGCCGGTACACGAGAACGAGATAGACAAAGATCAGAACAAAGCCCAGGATTGTCATTGAGTCCTTGGAAGATCCCATGTCGTGCATCAACGTGGTAAAGAGATCAAACCTGCCAGAAGGCTGCACCGTGATCCCGACCGGGGGGTGAAGGAATGCAATATCATTAATCATCTGTTCTTTGAGGGATTCCTGCGGTTTGGACTCGAGCTTGATTGTTCCGAATTCCACTACAGCATTCATAGATCCACTTACGTAAGGTTTCTTAACTGAATCCGGAATACGTTCCATAACATCATTGAGCTGACTCTGGGTCTCGGGCATGACCCCATTGTTATAGGCAAGGACATAAGACACAAGACTTGTAGCCTTGGTCAGTTCAGAGTGGTGTGAGAGCTCATAGTCCTGGAACTGTTTCATCCATTTAAGCGTGTCGAGATCAGTAACACTCTGACCTTCAAAATAGATTGTAGCACTGTCTGTAGATCCGATGACCCTCCCCACCGTATCCATAGAGATCTTTGCCGGCATATCACTTGGGACAAAGCTGTTCTCATTGGAGTCAATGGGAATAATCGAATCCAGCTGGAAGCCGATCACAGCAATGAGACCGACAACGAGGAGAAGTGGAACGGGATTCTTGGCTATTTTTACCGAAGTATTTGTAAGAAACTTTGCATAGGACCAGCCTTCCTGTGAGTTGGTACTACTTGAACTATTATTGTCAGGCAAATCATCACAGGCCCCTTCTCCAACAGCATAACAAACTTCGGGAGTATGATTCTTGGGTTTGTAATTTAAGAGGACTGCAAGTGTTGGCATACCGACAAGTGAGACACAATAGCAGGTCATGACCCCAATGATCGAGACCAGACCAAATGAGCGGATCATTGGCACCGGGGATATGAACATGGCAAGAAATCCCATAGAGGTCGCAAGCATCGCATACATCACAGCCGGGCCGGTACGAGTAACCGTAGTCAGAACTGCATCATCAAGGGAACCCTTGCGCGATTCTTCATCAAACCGTGCATGAAACTGAATTGCATAATCAATACCAAGACCAATAAGGACTGGAAACGCACCCACAACCGCCATATTCAGTTGAATACCGGCAATTCCCATTAGCCCAAGAGATGTAATAAGCCCCACACCCACGAGAAGGACAGGCATAAACCGGTAGCGGACATAAGCAAAAAGAATCCCCATGACAATAATCATGAGAACCATAGCAGCGCCGATAAGCGTCCCCATATCCTTGCCAAGGGAACTTGACATCTCTGCAGAGAACGCCGGGCTTCCGGTTACCGTTACTTTGACCCCTGGTGGGGGATTCGATGAAGCAACGACTGATTTAACATTATTCAGGGCGGCGGTTTTTGCATTGTCGGACAATCCCTGACTGATCTGGATCTGCACGAGTGACATCACATTGGATGGAACCGCAGTAGACCGGACCTCAGGAGGAATCTTTGCCACAATCGCATCTACCTGCACCCGGCTCTGGGGCAGGGTCCCGCCATTCGCACTTTTCAGAATTTCAACGATACTATTTACTGATTTTATATTCTGTTGCTTGCGTATGGAATTTTCCAACCGGTCCATATAATTGAGTGAATCCGGGTTTAATGGATCACTGGCATCCACAATGAGGATCAGGGAATCGGATTGGAAAGTATCGATATATTTATTGTATAAAATTCCCTTGGGAGAATCCTGATCAAGGTAAGTAGCTGCACCCGTCTGCATGGAAAGCTGGGTCATACCAAACAATGCAATAATAAAAACTGCAAGAAGCAGTCCGGCGATGAGTTTTGGACGCCGGTTAATTGTTTGGGCGATTTTGGTAAAAATTTCATTTATCATGTTTAGACACCCGTGGATTTTTCAAGGTTTTACCGGATATTGAGAGACTGCAGACTAAGTGTTGGATGCGGGAATTTTTTCTGACCTTATCATGAAAATAAGGAAAATATTCCTCAAACAGGGATTATTGAGATTTCTTGCGATAGCGATATACAAGATATAATATCCCGATAATCGCTGCGATCACAATTGACAGGTAAATCGGATTGGAGAGAATAGTGGTAATCCCCGCCGGTGCAGTTACATCCACTTTGACTTTCATTGTATCCGAAATATATGTATTATCAAGAGCATCCCGATACCGGATCTCAGAATCCAGACCATATTCCTTAAGTGTTGCCCCACGGTCAACACTCATGACATAAGAGACCTTTCGCGATTCACCCGGTTGAAGATCACCGATATATGCAATATCGTCATTGCTGGTGAATGGGTCAACGGCACTTATCCGGGACTGAGCGCTATAAACCGCAGTATCTCCGGTGTTTTTGTAATCAACGGTGATAACCTGTTTATTTCCGGGGTTCATTTGAGCTGCAGGCGAGATGATATCAAAATCAACTTTTCCACCAACAGGTATACCCACAGTATCACTGCGGGACGTGACAAAATCACCTTCGTTATTCTGGTAAACTACTACGACATCAACCGGATAAGTCTGTTTTTGTGCATCGCTCGAAACAGATACCTTGTACCGACAGTTGACTGTGCTTCCTGCAGGGAAATCTCCAATAAATACGCTACTGTCAGTCGGAAGGATCGGGCTGTTGCCATTCTGAAGTATTTTTACAATTGATTTTGTACCGCTTTCGGATCCAGTATTTCTGATGGTCATATCAATATATCCTTCAGTACCAACATTCAGATGTTCGGGTGAAGCTGAAATAACATCGATTGATACATCAGACTTGATTTTTATAGGGATATTTAGGGTAATATTCTGTGTTTTGTAGGTATACTGAATCGTGTCTACGCCATATTGATCAGCGGTATACAGGTACGTATAATTCAGCTGGAGAGGAACGAGGTAGGTTCCTGCTGGTGCATCGGAATTTATTTTAGTAGTGAAGATGGCGTTCACACTGCTTGCGCCTTTAAGATCTCCCAGCATCTGGGGATCAGATTTAACAACAATCGGTGCTTCTCCGGGGGAAAGTGTCACGGTTAAAAATTTTGCCGTATTTGGCTGATCATCCCGATCAATAATACCAGACTGGACAAATTTGAATTCATTGAGTCCGGTGTTTTCAATAACAACAGGTAATTGCACATCAGTTCCAGGACTGAATTCATTCGTACCAGAAATATATGCAGATAATTCCGGGCTTCCGGCCATATATTTTGATCCTGCCATGGAAGGCATGATAATGAATGCACAGAAAATCAGAACTATACAGGTTAGTCTTCCGATGGTTGCCATCAGTCATTTCTCCGTAGATACTTAGTAAAATTATCAGGCGGTCTTATTTAATGATGATTGAGATTTTCAGATATTTCTCAGGAATTTCTTATTCCATATCCTCATGATCAATGCTTATTGATTATTTATTTTTATTGGTTATAGATTAACTTCTATTGCTACCTAAGGAAATGATAAATAATTGTTATAAACAATCATAAATTATTTATACAATAAATTAGATTTCTAAAGTAATGGATCATTTTCAAGATGAGATGCTTAAAATACTTGAAATTCTAAAAAAATCCCCTCATGGCATGAGTATTACAGAAATCGCGCGCGCAATACAAAAAAATAAACATTCTGTAGGAAGGTATCTTGATATATTACAGGTTTCCGGACGCGTTGAAATGCGAATGTTCGGAAAAGCCAAAGTTTTTACAGTAGGCAACAGGATTCCGCAGGAATCACTATTGAATAATTCCCGTGAGTTTATTCTCATGATTGACAAGGATAACAGGATCCTCCATGTAAACAATTTTTTCCTTGATCTTATTAATCTCCCCCGCGAGTCTATTCTTGGAAAAAATATTTTATTTATTTCCGAATGGTCATCCAATACACAAACAATTCTTGATTCCATACAATCCTGCCTAAGAGCAGATATTCCTGAATGCGAAATACTTGTAGAAAACGATATAAAAAAAGCTTATTTTCTGAGAATTATATCCATGGTTTTCAATGATGGTACAAAAGGTTCTGCTATTTACATGGAGAATATAAGCGACAGGAGAAATGCAGTATTTCTCGAACAAAAATACAATGCTCTTTTAAATCTCGTATCAGATGGCATCAATCAGGGAATTGTCATTGCCGAAAACGAACGTATTGTTTTTGCTAATAAGCCCGCTGAAGAATTATTTGAATTTTCATGTAAGGATATACCACTATTCTATTTGATGGAGCGTATTATTTCAGAAGATCGGGACCATATCAGGAGATTGTTCTCGGAATATCAAGAGGGAGGTCAAGAACCTTTGGAAATAACATTCAGCGTAAATGGTGCCTCAGGAATCAGAAAAATGGTTGAATGTCGTTTTATACTATTGGGCGAGTCCATGAAGGGGGCATGCCTTTTGCTATTAACCAACATTTCTGCCTGAAAAAGAGGTTCAAGAAAAATGCCATGTTTGGATACTATTCTTAGAAAAATTCAAATGTACTATATAGTGGTTTTTACAGGGGTTTGTAATGAGACTTATCCATTTAATACAAGTTTTGAAACCATTAATTACTAGGAATAACAGTACTCTGTTTAATGAAAAACAAAAAATTGTATCTGATCTGTTGCCTTGCCTTGCTCATCGTAATTGCTGCAACAGGGTGTGTGGCACCACCAAAAGATACGTCTGTTGGTGAGACTTATACCTACAATCCTGCTGGAGTCACACCCTCAACTACAACGCTTACTTCGTATGTAACAGATGTCACTCCCTTCATTAATTCGCAAGAAGCAAAGGTGTGCCAGACCGAAACGCTGGGGTATCACACATTCACAACTCCGACACCCCTGCCATCTGATAAAAGCTGCAGAATAAAAACAACAACCCAGTCATTCAGCTATAATGCATCCGCATTCACGTTCAATCTGAAAAATCCACCAATGTATATTAATTACACGGTCATCCCAACAAATATTACCGGTAAGAAAGTTGTAAACTCACAATATTTATCAAAAGACGAGCAAGTCATCAGTTACGATATGTATGATCCTCAATCATATTTTGTCATCACCGTCCGTAACAAAACATCAGGGAAGGTATATCTTGAAGATGGTTTCGGCACAGATTACACGACTTATCTGACCCGGACACTAAAAGTCTTAAATACCGATGATATGTTGATCGAAATCAAGGGAAATAAGATCACCGCAACGGTTAGTTTCTGGGTAAAACCGTCCGGCAATTTTGATAATCCCGATAATGTGACATTTGATGCCTGTACTTACTGGGATGTTATACCTCGGGATAACACAGATCTGGCATATGTAACAGGAACAGAGACACCGAAATGGAACGGATAATTTTTTTTATACAACCATTTTCTGATAAGGATACGGTGAGATATTTAAGCGATAAAAGCAATTTATGTAAGGCAGTCATTAATCGCGTCCCGGTGGGGTAGTGGACATCCTAGAAGATTGCGGATCTTTTGACCCGGGTTCAAGTCCCGGCCGGGGCGTTTTCCTTTTATTATCTCAAAACCCGGATAGCGTATGCTTATGAATTATTATTAGGATATTAATTTCTTTCCGAACAATCAAATTGTGAAACCGGAATTCAAATAAAAAAATTCCTTATCGGACATACTTTTGAATAAAGTATCCAATTTTACCGATATGAGTTACGATTAGAGAAGATTCACCAGCACAAGAAATGTATATGCACAACTGGTGATCACCAACAATCCAATTACACCAAAGTCCCTGGAATGGAATAAAAATTCCCGTAACCGGGTCCGCTTTCCGGTTCGGTAGCCCCGGATATCTATCGTCAGGCCCAGAACCGTTGCCCGTGACAATGCATTGGATACGAGAGGGATAACAACCGGTGCGACACTACGTATCTTTCCTATCAGCCCGGTCCCGGGGTTGTATCCACGTGCCAGCTGAGCTTCATGGATTCTGATGCCTTCTATCTGGAGTGTGGGGATAAACCTGAGTGCCACAAGAAACATAAGGGTATAATCGATCGGGATTTTCATACGTTCCATAGTGTGCACAATATCCCGTGGCTGGGTCGAGATCACAAAGAGCTGGAAGGCACAAATCAGGATCATGAACCTGAGTGTAAGGACCAACCCGAAATCGATTGCTCCTGTTGTCACCGGTAAACTCCCCCCAATGACAGGGATCCCATAGGGTATCAGATATCCCACGAGATCTCCCCCGGGCATCGTTATGATAGTTATACCGATAAGGATTACACTCATAATTGCGATAAGACGAAACTGGTGCAGGACTTCAGAACCAAGATTTGCGCAATAGGAGATAATGAGAATCGCAATAACCATTATTGCAAGAAAGACGAGATTCATTGACACAATTGACATCAATCCGAAAACAAGGATAAATAGCATCTTGGTTACAGGATGCAACCGGTGAAAAAAACCATCTTTATGAATATAAGCAAGAATCTCCGCCATCTAACATTCACCCACGAAAGAATCGGAGATTATCTGTCCTTTCTCCATCAGAATAATGCGATCTGCACAATACCGTGCAATTTCCCGGTTATGGGTAATGACAATTACCGTATGGCCGGTCTGCTGGAGCGTCTTTAATATCTCCATGACCAGCCGGGCTTCATTGCCGTCGAGTCCGGTAGTAGGTTCATCCAGGACAATGACCGGGGGCTTCATGGCAATTATACAGGCAATTGCAAGTCTCTGGCGTTCACCGCGGGAGAGCCAGCGAGGGTAAAGATTTTTTGTATGGGTGAGGCCGGCCTCATCAAGGGCCTTGTCTATCATAATATCCCCGTCAGGAATTCCGATATTTTTCAGGCCGAATTCCACTTCCTGCCAGACCGTATCTGCAAAGAACATATGATCCGGGTTCTGGAATACCAGGCCTACGTCACGGGCCAGATCTGTTATGGTAAACTGGCGGGTATTCTTCCCAGAAACAAACACGTTCCCACGGGTCGGGGTGAGCAGGCCGTTGAAATGTTTTACCAGGGTCGTCTTACCGGATCCGTTCTCACCAACTATTGCAACAAACTCCCCGGGATAAATGGAAAAGTTCAGTGCGTCAACGGCCAGTATGTCACCATAAGAATACGTAAGATCCTGCACGGATATGATCGGGTCGCAAGCAACTAAGGGAAGCCGCGGGGAGGTGCCGTGGAACGGTTTCAGGTCACGAATCCCGGAAAAATCAGGAAGCACGATCTTCCTCAACCGGTCATCCGTGAATAGTTCTTGCGGCATCCCCATTGCGCTGATCTTCCCGTTTTCCATCACAACGAGCGTATCTATGATTTCCTGAAAATGGGAAAATTTGTGTTCTACAAGGAGAATCGTCTTCCCCCGGAATTTGAGATCTTTTAAGATCGAAACGATCCGTCCTGTTGCATGCTCATCCAGTTCAGAGGTCGGTTCATCCAGGATAAGAATATCATTACCAAGGGCGAGTGTTGCAGCAAGGGCCACTCTTTGTTTCTGACCACCGGACAGTTTATGGGGCGAACGATTGCGGAGTTCGGTAAGATGGGTTACCTGCATAATCGATGCCAGCCTGTTCTCAATTTCTTGTACTTCGAGTCCCCGGTGCTCAAGGGCAGAGAGGATCTCTTCTTCGACGGTGGTGAAGATCATCTGTGCTTCGGGATCATCAAACACGATACCGATCTTCTGCGCAAGATCGGAAAGGCCGGTATATGCGGAAACATTTTTTCCATCGACGGTTACGGTCCCCTTTTTTTCTCCCCCGTATTCATGGTGAAGAATACCGGCCGCGGCAAGACAAAGAGTGGTCTTTCCGGCGCCGGACGGACCGGTAACCAGTACGCATTTCCCTCTCGGTAAAGAGAGGGAGAGATCGTGCAGGGCCGCCTGCACCGTATGGGAATAAGTGTAACTGACGTTTTCGAGATCTATCATTACTGTCCTCGTGACAATACCCGGTTGGCGGGTATGTAGAGGATTTGGACGATAACGGCATTAAATACCGCAGTTATGACGACGATGGGGACAAAGACGATGATGAATGCATCCAGAGTATGATATTTCTGGACAATTGTTGGCATTACTGCAATGAGTGCTATCGCCGCAAAGGTGAATCCGCTGACCAATGTAACAAGAAATGTTGTTGCAGTAGGTGCAAGTGCAGATCGGTTTTTGATAAGTGTATACACTGCAAAGCATACTAGGGCGCCGAGTGGTTCACTGATCAGGTTTGCAGGAGGGAAGATGGATCCTGATATCAGCATAGACAGTAAGCCTGCAACAAGCCCGATACCCACGGCCTCAAATATTGTTGGTGCGATGAGGATGATCGCAAGACAATAGAACGCGATGATCATGTTCGGTGTCAGGGGTGTATGCAGCATAGCAAGGAAATAACGGAGAATCGCACCGATAGCAAGGAGGATTCCAACAATAGCAATATCTTTTGACTTCATGGTTTACACATCCGGAATTACAAGGGGTCGGGAATTATTTTTGAGAAATTCCACCATTGACTAAATTATACCTTGATGTATACATTTGTTCATTTGTGTATTAAATTTTCCCTTTGCTGTGTCGAATTTCCCTATACCCGCGGTGTCCACATCTCAACGACAAATACATTTCGTAAAGAAATTCCCGAATCCATTTTTTCGACCGCTAAATTCATTGCCTCGCCGCTCCCTCTGGCGTATGTGAAATGACCCGGACGGAATTTTCTCCAGGAAGCGATGATATCTACAAGGAGTCCCTTGCTCTCCATGCGTTGTATAAAGGGAAGCTGGAGATTCATTCCAAAGTCCCGTTAAAGACAAAATCCGACCTGGCGAGGGCATATACTCCCGGCGTTACTGAAGTCTGCCGGGAAATAGCACGGGACCGGAAACTCGCGTACAAGTATTCCCTGAAAGCAAATACCATCGCGATTGTCACGGACGGATCAGCGGTCCTCGGTCTCGGGAATATCGGGGGTTATGCCGCAATTCCTGTCATGGAGGGAAAAGCGATCCTCTTCAAGGAATTCGCCGGAGTGGATGCATTCCCCATCTGTTTTGAGAACTATGAGACTGACTTTGTTGATCAGGTAAAAAATATCGCACCGGTCTTTGGCGGTATCAATCTCGAAGATATTGCAGCCCCTAAGTGCTTTGAAGTTGAAGATGCCCTTCAGGATATCGGTATTCCGGTAATGCACGATGATCAGCACGGTACAGCGATAGTTGTTCTTGCCGCTCTGCTCAATGCCTGCAAAGTCACCGGAAAAAAATATGCTGATCTCAATATTGTCATCTGCGGGGCCGGGGCTGCAGGTTTTGCCATCACCCGGCTGCTCAGGTGCATAGGTTATGATCCCCGGGTATGCACACGGGTCAATGAAATTATTGTCTGTGACACGCAGGGGACCATATTCCGTGAACGGCCGGGACTGTACAAAAACAAATACAAATTCATTATCGGTGAAGAGACAAACCGGCCGGCACTTGCCGGTTCACTCGCTGATGCGATGATTGGGGCAGACGTATTTATCGGCGTATCGGCACCGGGTCTTGTTACAGAAGAAATGATTCAATCGATGAATAAAAAGGCCATCGTATTTGCCATGGCAAATCCTGTGCCGGAAATCCTGCCGGATTTGGCACTTCGTTCAGGTGCTGAAGTCGTCGGAACAGGTAGAAGTGATTTTCCCAACCAGATCAACAATGTACTGGCATTTCCCGGCATATTCCGCGGGGCGCTCGATGCCCGGGCTACGCGGATTACTGATGAAATGAAGATAGCGGCAGCCCACGCTATTGCTGATTATATTCCCAGGCCAAAAAAGGACAACATAATGCCCAATATCCTCGACAAGAATGTGACGAAAGCTGTTGCAAAAGCAGTGAGAACGGCGGCGACCAGCTGTGGATGCAGCCGCAGTGTTGATTAAAAGGGACATTCCCCAAAAACGCTATCCGTACCCGGTAATATCATAATCGATCAGGGTGGAATTTTTTGCACATTCGGTCCCGTGAATGAGGACTTCATCGATCATCTTTTTCAGTATTGCCGGGTATATTGCACCAACCAACTCCTGAACGGGTTTCCCGCTGCAGAAAAATTTGAAGGTGGGCGTACTTTTGACACCATATCGTTCAGCAGTCCACGGGCTGGTCAGGATATTAACACGAACAAAAATAACTGAATCACGATACTCTCCTGCATAGCTCCTGACATAGGGCTCCATCTGGTGACAGAAGACACAGGTCGGAGAGTAAAACATAACGAGTACGGGTTTTTTGGATCTCTCCACCGCAGGTTCCCAGCTGACATCATCAGTTTCGATAAGCAGATCATCGCTCTGCGGGATTAACGGGTTAACAGGGGCCGGGGGTGTAACCGGCGTTTTTCCGCCTTTTTGTTCTTCATCCATTTTTTAAGAACTCCCTGATGGCACACTTTAGGGTATAGACCCATATAGTTTGTTGTAACATATAGGAATGAGTTATTGATATTCAGCCCGCAGATTTTACACGGGGAAAAACAGGCACAGAACAATAAAAACAGATCGGTAACGGTGAACACACAATGCTGATGCGAATCGGAGGGAAAGCATCTCCTTCCCTCGATAATACCTGGATCGAAGTAAAAAACCCGGCAACGGGCGAGGTTGTCGATCGGATCCCGTCAGGGTCCGCGGATGATGTTGCACTGGCAGTGGATGCTGCCGACATTGCATTCAGGGGATGGAAGAAAAAAACAACGCGCGAACGGGGTATAATCCTCTTCCATGGAGCCGAGAATGTGCGGCGTCACCATAAGGATCTGGCCACGCTCCTCACGACAGAACAGGGAAAACCCATTGCAGAAGCCATAGATGAAGTACGCGGGTTTGCAAACATCCTGGAATTCTACGCCGGTATATCTGCATACCAGCAGGGCGAGATGATCCGTCTTGGAGCGGCAGGCGACTGCATGGTAACCCGTGAACCCCTGGGAGTCTGCGGCGCCATCATCCCATGGAATATGCCCGTGCTCATCATGGGATGGAAGGTAGGTCCAGCACTCCTCGCGGGCAATTCCCTCGTTCTGAAACCAGCCTCCACCACCCCCCTTACCAATCTCCGGCTTGGGACGATTCTCGAAGAATCGGGGCTTCCACCCGGGGTCCTCAATATTGTTACGGGAAGCGGGGAGTCTGTCGGAGAACCGCTGGTAAAACATCCTTCGGTCCGGAAGATCTCCTTTACCGGGAATGTTGCCACGGGCCTGCGGATCCGTGACCTTGCGCATCAGAGTCTCAAAGCGATCACCCTTGAGCTGGGGGGATCGGATCCGATGATCGTCATGAACGATGCTGATATCGATAAAGCCGTAGAGGGAGCAGTAAGGGGCAGGTTTTACAATGCGGGCCAGACCTGCACGGCGGTAAAGCGGCTGTATCTCCACGAGGCCATAGCAGTGCCGTTCATCCGGAAGATGAAAGAGCGGGTCGAATCCCTGCGTATCGGGAATGGCCTTCAGCCGGGAATCGATATGGGCCCGATGAACAACAACCTCCAGCGCGAACGAATTAGAGGGATGCTCGATGAGACCCGGGATAAGAATAACGGTACTATCCTGACGGGAGGTTGTGCATTACAGGAAGATACCTATAAACAGGGCTGTTTCTATAGCCCGACGCTGGTGACTGACGTTATCCCGGGAAGCCGGCTGGTCACCGAGGAGCTCTTTGGACCCGTTCTGCCTGTGATGACCGTGCCTGACCTTGAGACTGCTATCCATGAGGCAAACAACACGCGTTTCGGCCTCGGCGCCTCCATCTGGACTTCCAACCTTGCCACTACCCGTCGGGCTTTCGATGAGATCAGGGCGGGCATCATCTGGGTAAACCGCCATCTTTCCATACCACCGGAAATCCCCTTCGGTGGCACGAATGAAAGCGGGATCGGCAGGGAGAACGGTAACCATGCCCTTGACCAGTATTCCGAGACAAAAACACTGTTCCTTGGCTGGTAAAGGTTTTAAAAATTTAATCACTGATGTTCTTTTTTCGTGTGCAGAATGACAATTGCGATGGCAAACGCCCCGATGCACATGAAAGAAGACAGTGGTGATTTTTTTGTCGGGGGAATTGAAGAAACCGGAACAGGGGTTACGGCTATTGATGGGAGCACGGTTATTACAGGAGTGGCTGAAGGTATCGGCGTTATTGCTGGAGTTGCCTCTACGATATTAAATGTGGCAGATCCGCTGACATCCTGGGTAATACCTTTGACGGTAACGATATATTCGTCAGGCTTAAAACCCGTTGCATCCACAGAAAACGACCATGCATTAAGTCCATTGCTTCCCGGCTGGACCTGGACGACACCGCTTGCGCCGGAGAATGCGCTGTCCTGGTTCTTTCCGGACGGTTTGAACGACGATGAATAGACATCTACCTGGAGATTGTCCCCGACAGCAAGGTTCGTGGAACCGGTTATAACAAATTTTTCACCAATCGTGTGGGTACCTACCGGGTTGATGATTGCATCAGGAGGGTTGACGGAAAATGCGGCTGTTGCGAAGCTATCATCAATGTTCTGGCTGCTGATGGCGCGCATGAGTGCTGATGCAGCGTCAGGACTCTGGAGATTGCCGGCCTTACCCAGCTGGAAGATTGCCATGCCACTACCGAGCTGCTGGTTGATCACGTTGCCTGTCGAAGAGTCGTAGGTAATATCGAACCTGCCGTTCATCATCGGGTGCTGGACAATTACCAGGTACTGGCCGGATGCAAGATTCGCAGTATCGGCAGATTTCATCTCATAACTGTACGTATTGTCGGAATTGACCGGGATATTGGAAATTTTCAGGTAGTTGTATCCGATAACCCAGACCATCAGCCCGTTGACGGGATGGCCGGTTGCAATGCCATGGAGAGTTACAGGATCCCCATTGGAAATCACCGGTACCGATGACTGGGACATGCCGGGCGTCAGATCCAGTGCCTGGGCAGTTGCTATGATGAACAGAACGCAGGCACAAAGCGCGAGATAAACAATGGATTTTCTGATTTTATTGGAACCTGGATACATCATGGATTAAACCCCTCGTTTGTATCACATTTTTCGCAAGTATCAGATAGATGTATCCATTGGATTCCCCAACCGGATACAAGTTCCTCTGCCGTTGGAAAATTACTGAGGATTCAGTAAGGAATACACGTGTCAAGAGCCGGAATTCCTGCCGGAACATCATCATCGGTAAAAAACACACATCAGAAGAAGTGAGTGGGAGGAGTAAGCCTCCTTTTGTTCTAGCGGCATTCAGCTTTGCGTCAAACCCGGACGGATACCGGACGATCCATGTGTCCTGTTCTGACTTGCACCCGCAGGGATTCGCCGTTTCATCGTTTCCTGTCTGTTAGCGCTCAGCGGGTTACTCGCATGGAAACCATGCTTCTCGCCTTATCGGCTCAGCCGCATCATCACTGAAAACAGGCCGTGTCGTTTCTGTGCCATTGCCGTGACTCTCGCCACCCGTACTTGCGTACGGCTGCGTGCCCGGTGGGTGGGGGGACTTTCCTCAGCGACACTGAAGTCACCGTCGGCCGCTCTCTCCCTCTCCTGTAATTGTATGACTTTGAAGAAGATAAGCACAGCGCCGGAAGACCGGAATATTTCCATTCTTCTTTATATACCGGATATACTCCGAAAAATCCGATAGATTGTTATCCAAGATGGACTATAGACCATCACTAGCATGGGGGAATACCATGGATTTGCTCACCGCTGATGAAGGAAATCTGGCCGTCCGCTCTGCACGCGGTACGATTGATTATGTCTGTGCCAAGAAACCAAAACCCATTCAGAAACTGACGCCGGTCTTCCGTGAAAAACGGGGGGTTTTTGTGACAATCAGCAAGCACGGGGAGTTGCGGGGCTGCATCGGGCTCCCGTATCCGGTCATGCCGCTTGGCGAGGCAATTGAGCATGCCGCAGCCGCCGCTGCGCTGGAAGATCCCCGGTTTCCCCCGGTAAAAAGAGAGGAACTGAAGGATATCTCCCTGGAGGTCACGATCCTGACGGTCCCGGTTTCCCTTGAAGCAAAACCATCAGAGCGCCCCCAAAAGATCGAAGTCGGACGACACGGGCTGATTGTCCGGGGCATGGGGACAAGCGGCCTGCTCCTCCCCCAGGTAGCCACGGAATACGGATGGGATGCCACGACATTTCTGGAACACACCTGCATGAAAGCCGGCATGTCGGACCACTGCTGGAAGAACGAATCCGTGGAATTTCTCACTTTTGAGGGCCAGATATTTTCCGAGAAGACCTGAAAAAGAGGGTAACCGTTTAACCTGAAGAGAGCTCATTTAAAGGGACATACGGTGTGGCATGGCGATAGCATTTGAAAGTCTTGACAGCGATTGCGCAGGGCGCGCAGGAAAGCTGACAATCGGGAAAAAAACGGTCAGGACTCCCGCGCTACTCCCGGTCATCAACCCCCATCTCCAACTCGTTACACCAAAGGAACTCAGGCAGATGGGTGTCGAGGCGCTCATAACCAACGCATACATATTCTCCCAGAGCCAGCAGTATCGCGAACGTGCACTTTCGGAGGGGCTTCATAAACTTCTGGATTTTGATGGCGTGATCATGACCGATTCCGGCTCGTTCCAGCTATCGGTGTATGGTCAGGTATCCATTACCAATACCGAGACACTCTCATTCCAGCGCGATATCGGGAGCGATCTCTGGGTGCCCCTCGACATCCCCACGTCTCCTGCATCTGACCGGGAGACCACGGAGCGCGAGCTTGCCATCACCATGCAGCGGCTGAAGGAAGCCCGTGACGTATTCGGCAGCGATGCACCAATAGCGGGACCCGTCCAGGGAGGCATTTTTGAAGATCTCCGGGAACGGGCGGGACGCGAGGTGAGCGATCTCGGATTTACATTCTGTCCCATCGGTGCCGTTGTACCGCTCATGGAATCGTACCGGTACCGCGACCTCGTCAGTGTAGTAATGGCAGCGAAGAGAACGCTCTCACCGGCCTCATGCGTACACCTCTTTGGCGCCGGTCACCCTGCCATGTTCGCCCTTGCGACTGCCATGGGCTGCGATCTCTTCGATTCGGCGGCCTATGCACTCTATGCAAAGGACGGAAGGTACATGACTGCACACGGAAGTTACCGCATCGGGGAACTTGCAGACCTTCCCTGCGCCTGCGCAGTCTGCCGGTCACACACGGCAGAGGAACTCCGGACCGCAAAGGATCGCGAACGTCTGCTTGCCCTCCACAACCTGCACGTGACCCTTGCAGAGATAGCACGGATCCGCCAGGCGATTGCCGACGGCACGCTCTGGGAACTGGTGGACGAGCGTTGCCGCGGCCATCCTCAGCTCCTTGCCGGTTACCGGGCCCTGCTGGGACATGCACGGGCTCTCGAGGTGCACGACCGGGTCTCGAAACGGCGGTTCTTTTACCGTGGTAGCGAGAGCTGCCGGCGTACTGAAGTTCTGCGATACCAGCAGCAGCTCTCACGGCTGAACCTCGGACGGAATGTCCTCATTACATTCGATGGCACCCGTACCGAAGGATTCGATGACATCCTGCACTTTAAACCACCTTTCGGACCATACCCTCCGGAACTCCGGGAGACCTTCCCCATAGGACCGTGCGAGATTCCTGAGTGGGACGAAGATATGGTGCGGCAGGGATGCCAGGGAATCAAATCCTTGGCAGAAAGCCATCCCTACAGCAGGATTGTAATATCCTGCGGCCACCGCTGGGAACCGGTTGTCCGGAAAGAACTCACTTCCATGGAGCTCTTGCATGTCCCGGTATAATATACGGAAGAGAGACGGACTCGCCCGTACCGGCCTCTTCGGGAACGGAACAACAGCCATAAAATTGCCAGCCGCTGTTGATTGCGAAGAACTTTTTCCCGCATTGCGGGAAGAAAAATATACGAATCTTCCTTTGTCAGCTCCTGCCGTACTCGTGCAACAGTATCCCCCGTTAAACAAGGACCAGCCGGTCACCATCCATCCACGGCTTGACAATCCGGCACAGAGCGGAGACTGCGTCATGGTTACCGGATGGCAAACAGCGTACGCCAATCCCCGGAATTATGTGGACTGGCTTGTCGGACTTAAGGAGAAGACACCTGTCGATACCGCATGGTATCCCCCGGCCGCAGCTCTTCCGTCAACAATCGCGATCCTCTGCTACACCGGGTTCGACCTCTTCGATTACGTGGGCGTTGATCTCAAGACAGCACAGGGCCGGTTCTGTACGCCGGAAGGAGATTTCCCAAAAGAAGTGATGGCAACCGGCATGTGTGGTTGTTCAGGGTGCAGGGACGGCAACCTCAAAGAGCACAACCGGCAGGCGCTCTGCCGGGAGATCGCACTCGTCACCCGGTTTATCGAGCAGGCTCAGCTCCGTGAACTGGTCGAATCGCGCTGCCGTATGGACGCGGCCCAGGTAGCGATCGTGCGCCATCTCGACAATAAGTACAGCTTCATGGAAGCACAGCAGCCCATAGGCCGGAGCGGTGTGATGCGGGCGAACTCCGGTGAGTCCATGCAGCGCGTTGAAGTGAGGCGGTTTGCAGAACGGGTTGTGAGCCGGTACATTCCCCCCCGCTGCGATGTCGCCGTGCTCCTGCCCTGCTCTGCACGGAAACCGTACTCCCTCTCCCAGAGCCACCGCAAGTTCCAGATGGCTGTTGGCGGCCGGGCCCACGAGCTGATCGTCACCTCCCCGCTCGGTCTTGTACCGCGGGAACTCGAAACTATCTACCCTGCCGGCCATTACGATGTCCCGGTTACCGGGTACTGGGACGCGGAAGAGTGCGCGATCATTGCCGGTGTTCTCGAAAACTACTTCCGGAACCACCAGTACCGCCGGATCATCGCCCATCTCGAAGGAGGTGCCCTGAACGTGGCCCGGCAGGCCGCAGAAGCGTGCGGGATCACGCTTGAATATTCCTGCACTGACAAACCGTCAAGCCCGGCTGCACTGAACGCCCTCGATGACGCACTTGCCGGTGAACGGAAGATTAAGGATGACCGGCTCCATGGGATGATCTCCTACCAGTTCGGGACGGATGCCGACACCAAAGGGATCACGCTGCGCGGGCATTTCCCGGAAGTATTTTACAGCAGGGGAAACACGCAGCTCTTCTCCATCGACACCGGCACGGGTCTGCTCCGGCCTACTTTTGACGGATGGAAGATGATACCGGAAGGTTACCGGGTTTACATAGACGATTTTATCCCGGAAGGAGATGTGCTGGTGCCAGGTGTCACGAGAACCGATCCCGGCATCCGTGATGGTGACGAAGTGCTTGTGGTGGGGGCACGGGCGCTTGGCACGGGCAGGGCTGCCCTTCCATCTGAAGATCTCCTCCGGTCGAAGCGCGGGATTGCCGTCAGGGTGCGTAAGATAAAAAGGGTATAGGTTCAACTGATACGATACATTGCAGATCATCGATGGAGTGAAAAGCTTGTTCTGTATCGAAAGAACCGAACCGGGTAGGTGCAAACTGTGAGCACGCCCGTCATTGCACAGGAAGTGAAAGATTCAAACCCGGCCGGTTCAAAGGGACCGTCAGGTGCGCCAATTATTATCGCCATTCCAAAGGAACAGGTCCCCGGGGAACAGCGCGTGGCGACTGTGCCGGAGGTCGTCCAGAAGCTCACAAAGTCGGGTTATGAAGTACGGGTCGAGCACGATGCGGGAACAAGTGCGTACTATCCTGACAATCTCTTCGCAGCCGCCGGGGCGACTATTGCATCAAGCCGGACAGAACTGCTGGATGGCGCCCGGATTGTGCTCCGGGTTCAGCCCCCGACCGTCGCAGAGATCGATCAGTTTGCCGAAGGCACGATCGTTATCGGTTTCATGAATGCATCGAACAACCTCGACTCTGTAGCCCGTATGCGGGACCGGAAAATTACCGCATTCGCGCTCGAACTTGTCCCGCGGATCACCCGTGCTCAGAGCATGGATGCGCTCAGTTCCCAGGCAACAGCTGCCGGGTACACAGCTGCAATCCTCGGCGCCGATAACTGTCCGAAGTTCCTCCCTATGCTGACGACAGCTGCAGGAACGATACGACCGGCAACGGTGCTCATCCTTGGAGCCGGCGTCGCCGGACTCATGGCAATCGCGACGGCAAAACGGCTTGGCGCTATTGTCGAGGCCTATGATGTCCGGCGCGCGGCCGGAGAGCAGGTCAGAAGCCTCGGCGCAAAGTTCCTCGAACTCGAGATCAATGCAGAAGGCCAGGGCGGCTATGCCCGCGAACTCACTCCTGAGGAGAAGGCACAGGAACAGCAGATGGTCTCCGCCGCAGTTGCACGGGCTGACATCGTTATCACGACGGCCGCCATTCCCGGCCGCAGGGCTCCCCTGCTCGTCACCAAAGAGACCGTTGCAATGATGCGCCCGGGCGCCGTCATTGTCGATCTTGCTGCCGAATCCGGAGGAAACTGCGAGCTGACCGAGGCTGGTAAGACTATCAGAAAACATGGCGTCACCATTATCGGCCCCCAGAACCTCCCGGCGCGGGTACCATTCCACTCGAGCCAGATGTATGCAAAGAATCTCCAGTCGTTCCTCGCGCTCCTTGTCGACAAGGACGGAGCGCTCATACAAGAGTTCACCGATGAGATCCTGGTCGCAAGCCTCCTCGTCCATGCGGGCGAAGTGCGCCACGCTCCGACCCGTGACCTCATGAACGGAGGGAAACCATGACCGACATAACTACTCTCTGGACCGCAGTCTACATCGCAATGCTTGCCGCATTTACCGGCTACGTAGTCATCAGCCGGGTACCGGTAATTCTCCACACTCCGCTGATGAGCGGGTCGAACTTCATACATGGTATCGTTCTCGTCGGCTCAATGGTCGCGCTTGGCCTTGCGACCACGCCCCTTGAGCAGGCCATCGGTTTTATCGCGGTCATTCTCGGAGCAGCAAACGTTACCGGCGGCTATGTAGTCACGGAACGGATCCTCCAGATGTTCGACCGCAGCGGGAAGAAGCCCGGCAAGGGGGCCTGAACATGATCGATCTCTCATGGGCAATCGATCCGATCTACATTGCGACAATTTTCTTCTTCATAGTCGGCCTCCAGCGCATGAGCCACCCGCTCACCGCGCGGAGCGGGATCGTCTGGGCTGGTGCTGCGATGCTGATCGCGACGCTCGTCACGTTCCTTACTCCGGGCCTCACCAACTTCGCCCTTATGGCGATCGCAATTGTCATTGGTGGGGGCTTCGGTTACCTTGCGGCAAAGCGCGTAGCGATGACCGACATGCCCCAGATGATAGCACTCTACAACGGCATGGGTGGTGGCGCGGCGGCCGGCATCTCGGCAGTCGCACTTCTTGGCATGACAACCCCGATCACCGCTTCCCTCGCAGTTGTTGGCGGACTTATCGGGGCTGTCTCGTTAGCAGGGAGCATCATCGCGTTCATGAAACTCCAGGGATGGATGCGGCCGCGGCCAATCACCTTCACGGGGCAGCAGATTGTCAACATGGCGTTCCTGTTTCTTGCTGTCGTCTCCGGTATACTTGTCATCCTGCAGCCGGCATGGGTCCCGCTCACGATCGCCATGTACCTCCCGCTGTTCTTTGTCCTCTCGCTCGGTTTCGGGCTCCTTATGACACTCCCCATCGGCGGGGCTGATATGCCCGTAGTGATATCTATGTACAATGCCTTCACCGGGCTTGCAGTCGCTCTTGACGGATTTTCATTCGCTACCCCAAACTATGCGATGGTCATTGCCGGTATCATAGTTGGTGCAGCGGGTTCGCTGCTCACGCTCAATATGGCAAAAGCGATGAACCGCCCGCTCTCAAACGTCTTCTTCGGTGCATTCGGCGCCACAGAAGAGAAAGGAGTGGAGATCCAGGGCAGCATGAAGTCGATCGAGGCCGATGATGTTGCGGTTATGCTTGCGTATGCAAACAAAGTGATCATTGCTCCCGGTTACGGAATGGCAGTTGCCCAGGCCCAGCAGAAGGTCAAAGAGCTGACCGACATGCTCGAGAGCAAAGATATCCAGGTAAAGTTCGCAATCCACCCGGTTGCCGGCCGGATGCCCGGGCACATGAACGTTCTTCTGGCCGAAGCCGGGGTAGACTACGACCACCTCTTCGACAGGGACGAAGTGAATCCTGAATTCCCGAGTACTGATGTCGTCCTTGTCATCGGGGCAAATGATGTCGTGAATCCGGCAGCGCACCGGCAGGGCAGTCCGCTCTTTGGTATGCCGATCCTCGATGTCGAGCAGGCAAAGAACGTCATCGTCCTCAAGCGTGGCCAGGGAAAAGGATTTGCGGGAATAGAGAACGACCTGTTCTACCGGGATAACACACGCCTCCTCTATGGCGACGCACAGGAAACCGTAGGAAAGCTTGTGCAGGCCCTGAAGAGGATCTAGGATTCACGAAAATCCGGCGAGACAGTGCAATGGATCTGCCGGTCTTCCGGCTGAATCGCTTAAAGGCATTCAAGAAGAGGTTCCGGAAAAAACCGAATTTTTCCCGATTTCCTTTCTTTTTTAAAAAAACTTTTTTTATCCTACCGTGCCAGCAGGATGTTTCACGCCGGTTGACACGGGAAACGGTGACCTTATATGGTTATCTGCCAGAATGATGGTATCAGAGGGGGGGCTACACTATAGAAGATATCGTCCCGGTTCCGGATGGACAGGTTGTCCGCAAAAAACTCCACTTTTTCTGGATTGCCGACTGCTCAGATTCCATGAGGGGCAAGAAGATAGCAACCTTAAACCAGGCAATACGGGAAGCGATACCGGAAGTCCAGAAGGCCGTAGCTGCATACCCGCAGGTCGAGATCTTCATGCGGGCGATCAGGTTCTCGGATGATGCCGCATGGCATGTTGGCCCGGATCCCGTCCCGCTCGAACAATTCATCTGGCCGGAACTGGAGACTTCCGGCCTTACCGCTACGGCAAAAGCCCTGAAACTGCTGGAAGGAGAACTCTCGATCGAGCGCATGCCCCGGCGGGGTCTTCCCCCGGTCTGCATTCTCGTATCCGACGGGTTCTGCACGGATCCCCGCGAGGAATATGACAATGCGATTGCCGAACTGGCAAAGATCCCCTGGGGCGTCAAGGCGGTCCGGCTTGCAATTGCCATTGGTGACGAGTCAGACTATAATGAGCCCGAACTCCTGAAATTCGTGAACCAGGACGCGATCGGTCTCCTGAAAGCCCACTCTCCCGAAGAACTTGTCTCATATATCAAGTGGGCCTCGGTCTCGGCATCGGTCGCCTCTTCCCGTGGCAGGAGCCGCAGTTCCGGTATCACTGACGATACCTCCAATGTTACGCTCGATTCCCCGCCACCGATGATCACGTCCAATACGGACCTGTTCTAGTCCTGTCGCATGCACCCCTCACGAAAATTCCTTTGTTCCGGCGATGCCGGCCTCGGCTGGGCATTCGGCTCCAGCCGGACTGGTGCTTCCCATCTCCGGTCCGGCAGATCCTGTGAAGACGCGTTCGCTCTCTGGAGCGGGGCATCCGGGGCTGCTCCCTGCATTGCCGCAGCCATTGCAGATGGTCACGGGGACTCCCGTCATGATCAGAGCCGTGCGGGAGCGGCTCTTGCCGTTCATGCAGCGATTGACGAACTGGTCTCGTTCCACCGGCTCTACGGGGAAACGGGTTCCCGGGTGGTCCTTCGATCGGAATTCCGGGCCGATTTCGCACGCCGGGCGACCCGACGCTGGAGGGAAGCCGTTCTGGATGATGCCAGCCACCGTAAGATCGACATGGCAGTGCCAGACAGCAGTACTCCCGGGGATTTTTCCCGGTACGGTACAACACTCATCGCCACGATGATACTTACAGACACGATCCTCGTCGCCCAGATCGGGGACGGAGACATAGTCCTCGTCCGCCCGGACGGGACACTTGATGCCCCCATTCCTGCAGATACCACGCTCATGGGATCGGAAACCCGGTCCCTCTCGTCCCGGGACGCACACCTGCTCTGGCGCACGGCAACACTTGACCGGGGAGCCGGGGGGGTCCTTATTGCAGCCACCGACGGGGTGTCCGATTCTTTTGACGGATCCGAGGGTGAAGAGTTCAAAAAATTCGTGACCAGTCTTGCGTCCCGTATCCGGGAATTCGGGATCGAGAGTGTTGCCGGCTCCCTCGATGGCTGGCTGGACAGGTACTCTGAACTTGCCAGCGGCGATGATATGACCATGGTATTTGTCTGCATAAACCCGTCAGAAAGAACTGATGAACCGGAACCAGTTCCGGAACCTGAAGACGAAACGCGGACCTCACCGCCGCAGCAACATACGCTCTCGGGAGTGTGGTGATGTCCCTCTCAATCGGGCAGCGGCTCACGGCAGAGTTATCCGGTGCGGAACTCCATGTGATCAAAAAACTGGGTGAAGGAACGCAGGGGGAGGTCTACCTTGTAGAAGGACCGGACGGGTACCAGGCAGTCAAATGGTACAAACCCGAACAGGCAACCCCGGAACAGCGGGACGCGATCCGTTACCTGGTCCGGACCGGGCCACCATTCGGCGCAGCCGGTAAACGTTTTATCTGGCCCCTCGATCTCGTTACCACGGGAACACCGGGCAGGTTCGGGTACCTGATGCAGCGGATCGACACCAGGCGTTTTGCCGAACTGGGCGAAGTCTGGGCCCATCTCAAACCGGTACCCAACTTCTCTGCATTGTGCGAGATCTCGTACCAGCTCGCCAACAGCTATCGCGCCCTCCACCTTTCGGGTCATTGCTACCGGGACATCTCGGCCGGGAACCTGATGTTCGATCCCGTGACCGGCGATATCCTGATCTGCGACAATGATAATGTCGGGGTGAACCGGCAGTCACGCTGCCAGGTCTGGGGTACGATGGAGTACATGGCCCCGGAGATCATCCGCGGGACAGCCGATCCCTCCACCCAGACCGATCTGCACTCCCTTGCCGTTCTCCTCTTCTATCTCTGGGTCTGGCATCATCCCTTCCATGGCGAGATGGAGTACCGGTTCCACTGCTGGGACATCCCGGCCAAGAAGAAAGTGTATGGCGAGACACCGGTCTTTGTGTTTGACCAGAAGGACGCATCCAACCGGCTCCCGCAGGATCCGGATTATGCAGTGGCACGGGAACGATGGGCCTGGTGCCCCGGGGAACTCCGGGACACATTCATTCGCGCGTTCTCTGACGGGCTCCTGGATCCGGATCGCCGGGTTACGGAAGGCGAATGGCAGGGCCTCTTCTCCCGTATCAAAGACCGTATTGCCAGCTGCCCGCGGTGCAGGGCCGAGAACTTCTCCCTGCCAGAAGGCAGGATAGATCCCTGCTGGCACTGCCAGGCCGCAATCACACCGCCCCCGGTCCTCAGCATCTGTCGCCAGTCCGGGAATATTCTCCTTCTGCTATCGCTCGGGACAACGCTGCGGAAACGCCACATCTCTTCTGCCACACCCGTTGATGACGGGGCAGAAGTAGTGGGCCGTGTGGTCCCGCATCCGTCCATAGCCGGCGCAGCCGGTATTCGTAACCTTTCAAAAGAAACCTGGGATATTACATTCCCGGACGGGAGGACAACAAAAGTCCCTCCCGATCGAGCCGTACCGTTACATCCCGGGACGACCCTACGTATTGAGGGAATTGAGTTGACGATACTTGCCCCCGGACAGGGAGTGACGCCATGAACGATGAGCCGGCCCGGATTCTTACATCTCTTGTAGCACGGTATGGTACCTCTCTCGCATATGATCCCCTTCGGTGTGAGGCACTCCTCCGGGATACCTGTACGCATTGCAACCGGGAGATCTTTGTCCTCGTCAATGCTGTCCGCCAGCAGGTACCGTCCGATCTTCTCTCCCCGCGGCATTCGCTGCCGTTCCCGCTTTTTAAGGGCTTCCTGGTGAAACGTCTCCAGGACGAACTGGGTTTCTCCGACGAGGCAGCGCAATGGGCAGTAGATGCCTGGTCGGCTGCACTCGGTTTATCTGCCATGAAGGCATGGCCTGAACAGGATCCTGCTCCGCTTACCGTTTCACCGGGAAACCAAAAAAGTCCGGTACCCGATGTGCAAAGGACGCGGTGGGCTGACGATCTCGGATCTGACCGGCCCATTGCCAGGCTTGAAGCAGTCCGGAACCTGGCCGATGCCGGCGATCCTGCATGCATCCCGATCCTGATCAGCGCTCTGGAAAATGATCAATGGCAGGTGCGATCTGAGGCATATGATGCCCTGGTCCGCCTCGATAACCAGGCAGTCCCGGCTCTCATAGAGGCACTGGGGGATATTCACCGGCCGCTGGTCGGTTCCGTAACTCTCGTTCTTGGTGCGATCCGGGCGCCCGCATCGGTAGATACGCTCATCCGGCTTATGGAATCTGACAGGGAACTTGCCGTATATGCGATCTGGGCCCTTGGCGAGATCGGGGACAACCGGGCCTCAACACCGCTCCTGAAACGTCTCTCTGACGGTAACGTTGCCATACGGATCGCTGCCGAAGAAGCTCTCAAAAAAATGAGCTGAACGCCTTCCTGCATCCTTTCCGGTTTTTGAAAACTGTTGAAAAAAGGGGAAAATTATGCATCCGCAGGGTTTATAATTTCAAATACCAGGTGCCTGCCAAAAACCTTCTCGAACGATCGGCGTTCGCTTTCTATTCCCCAGATCTCCAGCTGGCAGTCCCCGCGGGCAACCACTTCCAGGTGAACCGTATCATTGTCAACAAGGGAAAACCGGACATGCTGGATCAAAGCTGCATGGCTCCGGTCCAGGCTCTCACCAAGCCGGATGAAGGCTGACAGAACCCGCAGGGCCTCCCGCTCCCGTGCATCAAGATCCGTGATATCAAGATCCTTTTTCTTGGGTGTCTTCTTGCGGTGGAATTTTGCAAGGGTGGCCATGAACGTCACTTCTTTCTGGTCGAACCCGAGCAGTTCTGAATTTTTTATTATGTAATACGAGTGTGCGTGATGGTTGGTGTACGAGATGAAGGATCCGATATCATGGAGGAACGTGGCATATTCGAGAAGTTCCCGGTCGATATCGGAGAAATCGTGGAGTTTCTGTTCCCGGGCAGAATCGAACATCTCGAGCACAAGGCTCGTAACGGTTCTTGCATGCACCTCGTTGATGCCACACGATCGCCCGAGCTGGAGCACGCTTCTCTGGCGGGACGTGAGTTCCCCGAGCAGGGGAAAATTGTCCATCCGTGAGAGGTAATCGACGAGAAGACCATCCTGCAGGCCGCGCCCGGTAATCGCGATGGAATCGAGCGATAGCTCCTTCATGAACACTTCAAGGATTACCGCGCCGGGGATGATGATATCAGCACGTTCCGGATTGATACCCGGCACTTTCCGGCGCTGTTCGAGCGGGAGGGAACAGAGCAGGTCAATCACTTTCCGGAGGTCCTTGTAGGTAAGGACTGCTGCAGCTCCCTGGTCTGCACCCGGGTGTATCGCCTTCTGAGCAATATCAGCCAGGTTCATAATCGAACCGGAACTTCCGATAGCAGACGCCGGTCGGAGTTTCCGGAGTTTCTCCAGCGAATGGAAGATCACGTTCCTGACATGCTGCTGGATCTTCTTATACTGTTCCGGAGAGACCGGGCCGTTGTCACCCGGGACATTGTAGAGGTTCGAGAGCCGGATCGCTCCGAGTTTGAAACTGTCAAGGTACTGGTAATCGCGAGCATCCCCGACTGCGACTTCGGTACTGCCGCCCCCGATATCAATAAAGAATGCCGGGGTTGTTGTCAGGTGAGTACCACTCGCCACCCCGATATAGATGAGCCGTGCTTCCTCGCGGCCGGAGATGACACGGATATCGATCTGTGCTTCCTGACGGAGCAGGTGCAGGAGCTCCTTCTGATTGGAAGCTTCGCGGGCGGCTGATGTGGCAACGGCTACAAATTCTTCGGAACTGAATGTCCGGGCAAGGTCCGTGAACCGCTTTGCAACGATAGCTGCCCGTTCCATGGCCTGAGGAGTGATCTCCTCATCCTCAAACTCACCTTCACCAAGCCGCACCTGTTGTTTCTGACGGGTCAGGATTGTATACGAATGGTTCGGGTTGAGACGGACTACGAGGAGACGGAGAGAGTTGGTCCCCAGATCGAGGAAGGAGACTACGCGGCCGTTCGGTCCCGGAGGTTTGAGTTTCACCGGATCACCAGCCCGCGCCCAAATGCCCGGGCAAACAATGCGGCCTTGGACCGTGCCCGTTCCTTCTCCTTATCCACATCCACCGGAGAAACAATGTCGCAGCTGATCTCACCAGTGCCGATAATGCTGTGGATCTCCTGCACGGAACCAAGGTGGGGAAAATCCAGCCCGTCCGCCACCCGGAGGATCCCGGCAAGCTGCAGGCACGTGTTCTGCCGGTCCTCCGGAAGGAGCGGGAACAGGACATGTGAATCCGGCATGGCCTGCCCGCGGTGGGCAAGCGCAATAAGTCCCACCATCACGCGATCGGTGATATCGAGCGGAATCGTCTCATCCGCAAAGATCCGGTCTGCGCTGAGGAGGTTATGCCGTTTCTGCCGGACCATCCAGCCGATATCGTGGAGCATGCCGGCACATTCGAGCAGGAGGCGATCATGCGTTGTCATGCCATGAACCGGCTGGAGACTGTCGAACAGCATCAGGGAAAGATGCGTTACATGGCGGTGGTGGGCGAGACCTTCCGGAAACCGGGATGCAACTGTCCCGACGGCAGCCTGGACTTCACCGGTCGTGACCTCACGGGCCGGCTGGAACCTTTTCTTCCTGCCGGAGATAAGGGTCTGCCGGAGTTCATCCCAGAGATGCGCCCGTTTCTGGGCATCCCAGTATCGTACGAACTGGCGGTGAAGGACAATCCGGGCACGTTCGCGTTCCCTGAGGAAGAGGCGGAGACTTGCCAGTGTCGCAGTATCCGGCCGTTTCTCTTCGTTCCCGGTCCGGAGGTGGGCACGTTCGCGGAGCATAATGCGGGTGACGTGATCGATCCAGACATCGCAGTCATGCAGATCGCCGAGGATCTCCTGGATCTTCTTCACCCGCAGCAGGGGTTTTTGCAGATTGAGGCGGTACACGGGACCATAAATCTCCATCGTATACCGGAGTTTTTTTGCTGCAATCCGGGTGGCATGGTGTTCGGCAACCGCTTCGGGATACGGAACCCATGGTTCAAACGAGAGCATGGTAATGAGCCGTGTCTCAATCCGGAGAGCCGCCACAGCAGGTATGCCGTAACTCATGGCCTTCCACGGGGTCCGGTGGACTGCGGAGTTTCTGGCAGCGAACAGGGCCTGCATCTCACCGACCGCACCGCTCTTCTCCAGCGCATTGAGGGCGTTGAGGACCCGGACCTGAAGCTGGGTCCTGCGCTTCCTGAGGTCATCGAGAAGGTAATTGAGGGCGGGATCGTAGGGAGTATCCCGGATACCGGCACCGGAGGGCTGAACCTTTTTCTTCTGTGCGGATCGGGACCGTTTCTGGTATTTTACCAGAAATGCGATCTGGACATCCGCATCCCGGGCCTCACCAAGCGCCCGGGTGATGTTGGCGATCTCCCGCATCCAGCGCGAGTACTGTCTTGCCGTAAAACAGGTTCGGAAGAGCGGGAGCGCTGCGCGGAGGCGCCGGGTGGCGACCCTCATGCGGTGAATGTATTCGATATCCTCAGCAGCCCGGACACCTTCTATCTCTTTTGTAAACGCGTCAAGCAGGTTCGGCAACCGCTGGAGACCGTACCAGCAGAGCCCGGGCTCCGGTGTAACCGGATCAGGACCGGGTGTCGTACCAGATTCCACGGTTCTCCACCAGCCACGTCTGGGCATTCATCGGTTGCTCACCCGGGGCAGGAACTATGCGTGCATAGGTACCATCGGACTGCATTACCCGGGATTTGACATTGTCCCCAAGTTGAACGGGGAGGATCCGGCTGATGATTGCACCACGTATTGCCGGGTCCTGGACCGGGAAGAGGATCTCGACACGCCGGTCGAGGTTCCGGGGCATGAGGTCTGCACTGCCAAGGAAGACTTCCTCGTCCCCGCCATTCCGGAAATAGTAGATCCGTGCATGTTCGAGGAACCGGCCCACGATCGCAGTGACCCGTATCGTCTCGCTGAAACCGGCAATACCCGGACGCAGGCAGCAGATACCACGGACCTGCAGTTCGATCTTCACCCCTGCCTGGGATGCCCTGTACAGGGCAGCAATGCAGGCAGGATCGACAAGGGCATTCATCTTGAAGATGATCTGCCCGTCCCCATGATCTTTCTGCCGGGCAATTTCCCGTTCGATCTTCTCCAGGATGGTCTTCCGCAGGGTGACCGGAGCAACCAGGAGTTTTTTATAGTGCTCGATACGGGCATAGCCGGTCAGGAAGTTGAAGAGATTCGCGATATCCTCGCCGATCTCCTTGTCGCACGTGAGAAGGCCGAAATCCGTGTAGATCCGGCTGGTGGTGGCGTTGTAGTTACCGGTGCCGAGGTGCATGTACCGGCGTATCCCGTCTTTCTCGCGCCTGACCACCATGCAGAGCTTTGCATGTACCTTGAGCCCTACAACCCCGTACACCACGTGTACGCCTTCACGTTCGAGCGCCCGGGCCCACCCGATGTTGTTTTCCTCGTCGAACCGGGCTTTCAGTTCGATCAGTGCCGCCACGGCCTTGCCATTTTCCCGGGCTTCCATGAGTGCGTTCACTATGGGAGAATTAGAACCAACCCGGTAGAGCGTGATCTTGATCGCGAGCACATCCGGATCATGGGCAGCCTGCCGGATGAAATTCACTACCGGGGCAAAACTGTCGTACGGCTGGTAAAGCAGGATGTCATGGTGTTTGATTGCCGCAAAGATATTCCGGTCATCGGCAAGATCCGGTGGGAGGGACGGCGCAAACGGGGAGTCCTTGAGGTCGGGACGGTCAAGGGACATCATCTGCATGAGGTCTGCCATCCCGACCGGGTGGCCCACCGGGTACAGCATCGAGGCGGTGATACCGAGTTTCTGCTCCAGCATGTGGCAGATCCCTTCCCGCATGCAGGAGTCCACTTCGATCCTGACCGGTTTGCCCCGGGCCCGCTGTTCCATGATCTCCTCGACCGTGGTCAGCAGGTCGGATGCTTCGTCGACTTCAATCTCGAGGTCTGCGTCCCGGGTAATCCGGAACGGAAACGAAGCAACGGTCTCGAGTCCCGGGAAGAGCATGTCCAGGTGGGCAGCGATGATCTCCTCAAGGTATACGAAATGAACCTCGCTGTCATCGTTCCTGGTGGTACCGTCCGGCTCGGGGACCCGGATAAGGCGGGAGAAGAGGTTCGTCGGGACTTTGACCCGGGCAAAGAACTCCTTGTTGTTGTGGTCCCGCACGATGATCGCGAGGTTGAGGGAGAGGTTGGAGATGAAGGGAAACGGGTGGGAGCTGTCGAACGCGAGCGGAGTGAGGACCGGGAAGACCTCGTCCCGGAAGAAGCGGTCCATCGCCTCTTTCTGCGGGACCGAGAGATCGGCGTATTGGTAGACATGAATACCGGCTCCTTCGAGTTTCGGGAGGAGCTCATTCTGCCAGCAATCGTTCTGCGCCCTGAGCTCCGGGTCCAGCATCTGCCGGATTGCGTCCAGCTGCTGGGCCGGGGTCATGCCATCCGGCGGGGCCTTGAGGACCCCTTTTGCCAGCTGCCTCTGGAGGCCGGATACACGGATCATGAAGTACTCGTCCAGGTTATTAGCAAAGATCGCAAGGAACTTCACCCGTTCCAGCACGGGGTGGCTGCTGTCAAGGGCTTCGTCCAGCACATGTCGGTTGAACCGGATCCAGCTCAGTTCCCGGTTTATGTAGAGCGACGGGTTGTCGGCAAGCAGTTGTGGTGTATCCATTCTCGTACCCCGCAGGAAAGTTCGGCAGATGACAGGAGTTTACGGTAAGTTCTGTACCATAGGTAGATGTCCTATAAAATATACCCTTCCCTGATACAGGACGTGGGAGGAATGAACGCAGGAAAAAACGGGCTTCTTTTCCGGATAATATAGATAATCTATAGATTTCCGGATCACTTGTTGTATTCCTGTTCGGAAAGGTTCCTGAAACGGCTCTGCCGGCAGCAGATCATAGCAAGAAGGACTGCAGCTGCGGTCACGGGAAGTCCGAGCGGGGCGTGGGTTGGGGCGGAAGCTGTTGCCACGGGAGATGGCGATGGTAACCGGGTTACGGCAGGTGATGGCACTGCACTATCTGCAGAAAGGTCCGGGGGAACCAGCGTAGGATCGAGCTGGTAGGCTTTCGCGTACGAATCACGTGCCTCGCTGATCCGGCCCAGGGCCCGTAGTGCGTCTCCTTTGCTGTAATACGACGCGGCAAACGTATTGGGGATACCGGATCTGCTGGAGTTGATGACCGTGTCAGCAGCCTGTATTGCATCATCGTACCGTCCCAGCTGCACAAGGATACCTGCCTCGTTAGCCCAGGCCACCGGAAAGTTCTGGTTGATCGCGAGGGCCTTTTCATTGTATACCAGGGCCTCTGAAAACCGTCCGGCATTGGCGAGATCCACGGCCTGGTTGTAATCATGCCAGGCATTTTCGTCCGGCGAAACATTATCCGACAGTGCGATGCCGTTCCCTGCCAGTACCGGCTGGACAATACCGGAAGTCACGATCATGAGGACAAGATAGAATCTGTAATCCATAGCGGGATCTCCGTACTAAATTATATGATTTAATCCTATAAGAACCTGAAAAAAGAACCCGAAGATCAGGCTCTGCAGGATCCTTCACGACACCTTCAGGCACCGGGTGTGTGCAGGGTGGTGCGGGTTCCTGCAGGAGAATTGATCCGGGTCCAAGGACATTTCACTGCTCCGGATACCAGGCCCGGTAAGGAAATGAACCGAACTTTTTTAATGCCGGCAGAAAAAAGATGCACTTTCCCATCATTCAGCCATTGAAGTTATGGAACCGGTAGCAGTTGTCAATAAACTCCTGCTTCCGGTGTTCGCTCGGGTTTGTCGGGGGACGGAGATATCCGATCTCCGGGGTCTGGAATGCCGGGCAGAATGGGCAGAGCGCCTCATCCACATCTCCCGCTTTCTCCCGGACCGGGCAGTAGTACACGCCATCGGTGAATTCGACCTCATCCCCGCCCGGGAAAGGTGTTCCCACCGGATGACCCGGTTCCTGCAGGACGAGCATGCAATAACCGGCAAGAAGGAACTTCAGGAACCGGATTTTCGGGGCATCGCCGCTGCCATCCTCCGGGCACTGGTCCGCAACCATCTCCCAGTACGCAGCCAGTTCTGCCGGCACCGGTTCGTGCATGGTCCTGAATATCCCCTGCTGGTGTGCGAGCCTGATACGCTGGTATGTCCCAAGCAGGTGCCCGGTGATCTTCCCGGTAAGCCGGTCACGGTACTCGGGCGGAATGTCCCGGGCCTTGTTATCGAAGTTCCGCTTCATCTGCTGGATGTCGGCAGGTGAATAGGTGAGTACGAGATCCGCGATCCGCTTCCCCAGCTCCCCACGGGTCTTCGCTCCCCGGAGTATACTGCATTGACCGGCAACGGTATCACGTGATCTCGGTGAGGGCTCCGGTTTTTTGCCAAAAATGGACATGGAGAATCCTGCCGATCCGGTGATCGGATGCTATCCGGATAATGGGGAGCGGGAAAATATAGGTTCTTTGTTCCGGGACCCGGGCCGGCAGCCGGAAGAAGCGGCGGTGAACTATTTTCAGTACCATTTCTGCTATTTTTTTGCTGACGGGAAAAATCATGAACATATTTTTGTGAGGGGGGTCTGGGGATGACCCCCCCGCCCATTTTCTCGAGAATGCACGGAACCCCCCCACCCCCCATGGGGGGGAGGTCTCCGGCAGACCCCTCCCCCCCTCCGGCCCGGACAGACCCCCCCTTACCGGAAATGAGTGGGGCAGGAAAGAAGCTCGTCCGACAGAGACCGCACGTTCATAATCGCCCGGCCGACCGTGCACATGTGCACCGTTCTCATTTTTGAGGAGGGGGGGTCTCCTGCATACCCCCCCACCCTGTTTTTTCCGGAGGGGGTAGACCCCCCCTGCCTCACATGAGGGGGGGGGCCCGGGACCCCCCTCCCGCTCAGGGCCGGGAACGGGCCCGGAAGACATAGGGTGATTCCTGCGGAGCGTATTTCCATCGGTGAATGAAGAGAGTGACCGGACAATTGGCCGGGTTTTCTGCTGAGGGGGGGAGGGGGTATGGGGGTGACCCCCCTTTCGCATGGGTGGGGGGTCACCCCCGCTGAGCGATGACCGGTTACAGGGAACCGGTTCGGGATCCCAACGTTCTCTTTGCGGTCTTTCCTATTGATGGAAACGGCACGTTAAGGAAATACTGTCGGGGTATTCACGGCCCGTTTGCCAATCCCGAACATATTTATATTCTCTTTCCCCACGTGTATTCATGGTGATTGCCATGAGTGAATGTTTTATTCGCAAGTAATCTGCGCTTTTTAGATACAACGTTACGGGACGGGGAACAAACGCCCGGAGTCTCGTTAAATCCTGACCAGAAATTCGAGATTGCAACAAGGCTCTCGGACATCGGCATCGATGTCATCGAAGCTGGTTCTGCGGCTGCATCGGACGGGGAGCGTGAGGCAATCCGGCGGATTGCAGATGCCGGGCTGAAATCTGAGATCTGCACATTTGTCCGGGCACTCAGGCTCGATATCGATTATGCGGCCGAATGCAATGTGGACGCGATCCACCTCGTGGTCCCGGTCAGCGACCTGCACATAGCCAAGAAGATGCGCAAGACCCGCGAAGAGGTGGTCGCCATGGCAATGGATGCCGTGGAGTACGCGAAGGGCCGGGGACTTATCGTAGAGCTCTCGGGCGAAGATGCGTCCCGGGCCGACCAGCAGTTCCTCCATTCGATCTTTGCGGAAGGAGTGGAGCACGGGGCCGACCGTCTCTGCTTCTGTGATACTGTCGGCCTCCTGACACCGGAGAAAGTAGCGGAATTCATTCCTCCGCTCGCGAAGATCGCCCCGATCTCGATCCACTGCCACGACGACCTCGGGTTCTCTGTAACCAACACGATGGCTGCGCTGAAAGCCGGTGCCTCCTGCGCCCATGTAACCGTCAACGGTCTTGGCGAGCGGGCCGGCAATACACCGCTTGAGGAGATCGTAATGGCCCTTGAAGTGCTGTACGGATACCAGACACGGATCAAAAAGGAACAGCTCTACCTCCTCTCGAGCCTGGTCTCACGGCACACGGGCGTACCGCTTGCGGTGAACAAAGCGATTGTTGGCGAGATGGCCTTCACGCACGAGAGCGGGATCCATGCCCACGGCGTCATCCGCGAGCCATCCACCTATGAGTCGGTAAGACCCGAGCAGGTAGGCCGCAAGCGGAGGATCGTGCTCGGCAAGCATTCCGGTTCCGCATCGGTCGAGGCCGCCCTGCACGAGATGAACTATGCAGCGGACGACAACCAGACAAAGGAGATCGTGAAGCGGATCAAGCAGCTGGGCGACGATGGGAAACGGATCACTGACACCGACCTGATGGCGGTGGCCGATGCCGTGCTTGCAATTGAATGCAAGCCGATCATCAAAATGCGGCAGTTCACCGCGGTCTCCGGGAGCAACATGATCCCCACGGCTTCTGTCACGTTAGTCGTGAACGGGGTGGAGATGACCGGAGCGGCCACGGGCGACGGCCCCGTGGATGCGGCAATGGAAGTGCTCCGGAAGTGCGTAGCAGAAGTAGCAGATATCCGGCTCGAGGAGTACCACGTCAATGCGATACGGGGCGGTACCGACGCCCTTGTCGATGTGACAGTAAGATTAAGTAAAGACGGAAAGATAATTACTTCACGCGGCGCCCGCACCGACATCATCATGGCAAGTGTCGAGGCGATGATTGCCGGCATGAACAGACTACTGAGGGAAAGGACATGAAAACCGGGGCAAAAATCCTCGTCGAATCACTCCAGCGCGAAGGGACCGAGATCATCTTCGGGTACCCGGGCGGAGTGGTGCTGCCGATCTATGATGAACTCTATGACTCGTCATTACGGCACATACTCGTACGGCACGAACAGGCTGCAGCGCATGCCGCGGATGGCTATGCGAGGGCAAGCGGTCGTGTAGGGGTATGCCTCGCAACGTCCGGGCCCGGTGCCTGTAACCTCGTTACCGGCATTGCCACGGCTTACATGGACTCGGTCCCGATCGTTGCACTGACCGGGCAGGTCCCGACGAACCTGCTGGGCAACGATGCCTTTCAGGAGTCGGACATCACCGGCATCACGATGCCGATCACGAAGCACAACTACCTGGTGAAAACTGCCGGCGAACTCAGCCGGGTAGTCCAGGAAGCATTCTACATCGCCGGTACCGGCAGGCAGGGACCGGTCCTGATCGATATCCCCAAAGACGTCAGTACCGGCCTGTCCGAGGATGTGAAGCTGCCGGAGAAAGTCACGCTCCGCGGCTACAATCCCACGTACAAGGGTCACAAGCGCCAGATCGAGAAAGCGCTCGAACTGCTTGGCCACGCCGACCGCCCGCTCATCTACGCCGGAGGGGGTATCATCTCATCCAATGCCTCGCCCGAACTGGTGGAATTTGCAACCCTTGCATCGATCCCGGTCACGACGACGCTGATGGGGATCGGGTGCATTCCCTGCCATCACCCGCTCAACCTCGGCATGCTGGGGATGCACGGCACGGAATATGCAAATTTTGCGGTTACTGAATGCGATCTCATGATCGCGATCGGGGCACGGTTCGATGACCGGGTCACCGGGAAGATAGACACATTCGCCCCCCGTGCGAAGATCATCCATATAGACATCGACCCCGCTGAGATCGGCAAGAACAAGCGGGTCGATGTCCCGATTGTCGGCGATATAAAAGCGGTACTCAAAGACCTGCTGGTACTGATGAAGAAGCGTGACGCCCATGAGACATGGATCAAGAAGATCAAACACTGGAAACAGCACCACCCCCTTAAATGTCCGACGAACGGGGCGCTGCACCCCCAGTATATCATCAGGACGCTGAGCGAACTGGTGAAAGACAAGGCCGTGATTGTTTCCGAGGTCGGCCAGAACCAGATGTGGACTGCGCAGCACTTCTGTTTCCACAACCCGCGCACCTGGATCACCTCGGGCGGTCTGGGCACGATGGGCTACGGGCTTCCTGCGGCAATGGGGGCGCATTTTGCCCGGCCGGATGTCCCGGTCTTCGACATTGCCGGTGATGGCAGTATCCAGATGAACATCCAGGAGTTCGGTACCATTGCTTCAAACAAGATCCCGGTGAAAGTCGCCATCCTGAACAACATGTATCTTGGGATGGTCCGGCAGTGGCAGGAGCTCTTCTACGACCACCGGTATTCGTTCACCGAACTCCCACCGGTTGATTTCGTGAAGATCGCCAATGCCTATGGTATCGAGGGTATGCGGATCGAAACCCCGGACGAGGTGCTCCCGGCGCTGCAGGCCTCCCTTGACTGTGACGGGCCGTTTGTCATGGATTTCAGGATCGAACGCGAAGAGAACGTGTTTCCCATGGTCCCGGCAGGTGCTGCAATCAATGAGATGATCGGAGGGCATCCCCCATCATGAAGCCGCACACGTTATCCATCCTTGTCGAGAACAGGGCCGGTGTGCTCTCCCGGGTCACCGGGCTCTTCTCCCGGCGCGGGTTCAACATCGAGAGCCTCGCTGTCGGACCCTGCGAGGAACCGGACATGAGCCGGATTACCATTGTGGTGATCGGAGACGATGAGAAGATCGAGCAGGTAATGAAGCAGCTCAATAAGCTCATCGATGTGATCAAAGTCTCGGACCTGACAGACAGCGAGCGGGTGGAGCGGGAGCTGGCTCTCATCAAGGTGACGGCCGAGCTCGGGACCTCGCGGGCCGAGATCATGCAGATCGCATCGATCTTCCGGGCGTCGATTGTCGATGTCGGGGCAAAGACCCTGATCCTGCAGGTCATCGGCGATACTGATAAGATCGATGCGCTGGAGAAGCTCCTGCGCCAGTACGGGATCAAGGAGTTCGTCCGGACCGGGACCATCGGGATCCTCCGCGGGTCCAAGACGGTGACGAGCGGGAAGTAACCGGCCCGGCGATCTCTTTTTTTATATCCAGAAAATCACCCGGGCAGGAACCGCGAACGGATGGCTGGACTGTCCAAAGGGATTCCCTGTCCATAAGCTTCATACCCTGATCGGATAATATCCACCACGGGAGAGCAGCGATGAAAAGGAAGATTATCAGCATTGATGAGAAGAGATGCACGGGCTGCGGCCAGTGCATCCCGGACTGCCCGGAGGGGGCACTCCAGCTGATCGAAGGGAAGGCCCGGCTTGTCAGTGACCTTTTCTGCGATGGCCTCGGGGCCTGTATCGGCACCTGCCCGGAAGGGGCGATCTCGGTGGTCGAGCGCGATGCCGTGCCGTACGATGAAGAGACCGTGATGGCAAATATTGCGAAACTGGGGGGACCGGTCATCAAAGCACATCTCGAACATCTCGCAGGCCACGGGCAGACAGGGTTCTACAACCAGGCAATTCAGTTTCTGATCGAGAACGACATTGCCATCCCTGAACATGCTGCACCGGAACACTGGCAAGCCTCTCAGGCTCCCTGCGGTAGTTATCCCGTTGCAGGCCGTATGGGGGAAGGCGTCTGCCAGCCCGGACCACACGACCCGCATCCGTACGCAGCCTGCCCCGGCTCAGCAGCGCGGAGTATCCCGCGCAGCGGCCGTAGCGGGATGCCGCGTCAGCCGGCGGGCGGAAATGGCGACTCCGAGCTCCGGCAATGGCCGGTTCAGCTTGCTCTCCTGAATCCTGCGGCCCCGTACTTCGATGATGCCGATCTCCTTGTATCCGCGGACTGCGTACCGTTTGCGTACCCCGGGTTCCACGCGGAGTTCCTGAAAGGCAGGATCCTGATCATCTTCTGCCCGAAACTGGATTCTGATATTGACGGATATATCGCAAAACTCGCCATGATCTTCACACAGCACACCATTAAATCAATCACTCTCCTTCACATGGAAGTCCCGTGCTGCGGGGGAGTGAGATATGTGGTGGACAAGGCGCTTGCAAAGGCCGGGGTGAAGATCCCTGTGGATGAGAAGACGATCACGATCGAGGGGAGACTGGCGTGAGCAGTGAACCGGGTGTCCCGGGCGGGACCGGCTCGCCGGTCATTTCCTGAAAAATCATCTCATCGGCAGTATCCGGAAGTGAATCCGGCGGTATCCGAAATCACCAGGCATCCGGTTTCCCGCCGTATCCGGATTCGCTGCGTAAAACACCTCATCAGTCTCCGCCGTTTTCCGGATCAGCCTGCAGGGCCGGGATCTGGTCGTGCCCTGATCAGTCCGGGCCGGGATCAGATCACTGCTTTTTATCATATCATCAGAATAATCTCCACTACATGCATGTTCGCGGGGATTCCTGATGGCCGGTACGAATCTGAAAGAACTGGTGATATGGCTGCTCGTGCTGGTGGTGCTCCTTGCAATCATCATCGTACCCGTCTACCTCATCATGGACGCAACGGGTACCTTCCCCCCGCTGATGTCGCCTGAAGAGCTGCACCAGGCCGAATCGGACGATATCAGCGTCTATAACCATGACGGGTATTTCTCCCATCCGCAGTTCACGCATGACGGGAGCCATATCGTCTATATCGCAAACAGCCAGGTCGACGCAGACCCCGGGAGCGGGAAGGCCCCCGCATGGGAGAACGACATCTGGATGATGGCCGCTGACGGTACCGGCCAGAGCAGGATCACCCGCTCCGGTGATATCCCGGACGTGTTTTTGGATCCGGCAACCGACACCATGGCATACTCCCGGTCCGGAAATGGCACCGCATCGATCATGCTCCTCGCGGGGGCGAACGCATCCCCGGTCCGGATTGCAGGGCCCCTGCCGTTCATGTACTTCTCGTCCTTCAGCCCGGACGGGAAACACCTCGCAATCACCGGCTTCAATCTTTCGGAGTACAACGGGTACGCCATTATGTCCGACGGATCTCCCGCCCCGCAGGCCGGCACGAATACGTGGAGCAGGCTCTACATCACCGGTAGTGACGGCACGGACCCGCGGTTCGTTGCAAATGTCTCCACCGATGAGTACTCGCTCGGCACGGAGACCAGCTGGAGTCCCGACGGAACCGGCCTCGCGATCCCGTACCGGGAAACCGGCGTTGACGGTATCGGCATTGTCGATCCGCAGTCCGGCACGCTCACCCGCCTCACCCGTGACGGGGGAACATATCCCCGGTGGAGCCCGGGAGGCGCCCTGATCGCGTTCATCCGGCACGGCGACGCGTACGTAATCAGGACGGATGGGGCTGGTGAAGTCCGCATGTCGCAGGACGGGACCGTGAACGCCCTTTCGTGGAACCCCGACGGATCGCGGCTGGAATATTCCACGGATCATACCCTCTGTCTGGTGGATCCGCAGGGAGGCAACCTTATCAGGCTGTCGGCGATCAGTCCCGGTGCGGTCTCATGGAAACCGGACGGGAAGACGGTCGCACTCAGCCCCGGCATCGGTGCCCGCATCGAGATCATGACCCTGTCTCCCGGCGTGATCAAGATGGGGGAGCATGCGAACGAGCAGATGGAGAAGATGGAGCGGCTCATGGAGACCTCGTCCGGCCCCCAGGCACATCTGCCGGTGAATGTCAGCGTGAACATCACGAGATCAGAAAGTACTATCAATGTACGATTCGATGGTGGTTCCGATGCCGACCAGGTCCGGGACCTGACCCTCTTCGTGGAGAACGAACCGTACCAGTACTGGGAGTCTCCCCGGGTCGGCGAGATGCGGGGATTCAACGGGACCGCGACACCGGGATCCCTGTTTTACGTGTATGCGAATAACCAGATGGGGACGAACCTGATATTCCGGGGGTACGTGTAACCGTGCTCAAAACAACCGATTCCCGGAAACAGGGACATGGTTTTTGCGTTCCGGGGGTAAAAATTTCTCCGTGATGTTTAATCGTAAGCTGAAATAGCCGGATACGGGACCCTCCCGGTCGGCTGGAGCACGTATGCACAAAAAGAACGAATACCCGGTTAACCGGATTACAGGTACTATTTCATCGGGTCCGGACCTCATCGGGATCAAACGGCCCGCCGATCGCAATTAAAAACATCTGAAACTGCCGTGCAGTTTCAACAGCCGCCCGGGAGCGGCTTTTTCAAACGTCCATGTCCTGAATTTTTCAGACGCGATCCTGCAAAAAATGTAATCAGATCTTATTATTATGCCCTTTTACAATAACCCGCTTGTCTGGAAAAGATGGTTGTAATTACCGGTGCCGGAAAGACCAAGCGGCCCGAGCTCGGACGCCAGGCTCGCAATTACCATCGCGATAATGATAAGGAGGGCGACCACGATCGCCATCACGGCTACGATAATAAAGATGACCATATGCATCGTGCTGGTCTCGCGGAACGGTATTTCCCCGGTATTCATCTTTCCCGCAACAACATATGCGTCGTACAATGCATAGAGCCAGACAAGGAGGCCGGGGATCAGGAATATGAAAAGGCCGATAAGGGTGAGGAAAAAGAGGACGAACCCTTTTGCGGTCTCCCCATTGTACACCTGACCGAGACCGGGAAGGAAGGAGGAGCAGAACCCCGCGATCGTCGTACTCTTCTGCGGCACAGGCAGAGCAGCATATCCCGGAAAACCTGCCGTGATGGTCCCGTCCATCCGGGCACCGCATCCGCTGCAGAACCTGGGTGAATCCTCGCTCGATAGCTTTCCGCAATGGGGACAGATCCCGGGCATGCAAATATCCTGAATGCTGATTTGGCCGGCATGCTGGAAATGTCTTGTCATGCAGGAAAAAAGATCCTGGCGCCGGAGTCTCTTACAGCTTGAATGATCCTTGTTCCGTTCCCGGTAAAATTCAAGCCGGCTCCCGGATAGTTCCCTCCATTGAAACTGCAGGCCAAAAAAATCCGGGAGACCCGGCAAGGAAAATAACCGCTGGCATAACGCCAGGAGCACTAATACAATTTTTCAGGAAAAACCGGCAGGCCACGGACGGTATTCCCCTGCTGCAAATCGATATTCTTTTCAGCTCAACCGGTGACAATTACAATGTCATGTTATATCATAGCATGGGGGATAGAAAATGAAATACCAGGTGCTCTTTATCGCGGTCCTGCTCATCCTGGCCGCACTTATCGCCGGCTGTACCCAGCAGACTGCATCGCAGCAGCCGGTCCCGTCGGGATCCCAGGGCATAATCAAGGTCGGCGTCATTGCATCGCTGACCGGCCCGGCAAGCAATGTCGGTACCAGCATGTGGCAGTCCGCACAGGTTGCTGCCGACAAGATCAATGCCAATGGCGGCGTCAGCTTAAAAGACGGATCGAAGGCCCAGCTCAAGCTGATCGTTGGCGACGATGAGTCAACGCAGGCCGGAGGCCAGAAAGCAGCCACCAAGCTGATCACCGATGACAAGGTGGATATCCTTGTTGGCGGGTACTCAAGTGCCGTAACCTCCTCGTACGAACAGACTATTGCGGAATACAAAGTGCCGTATATCGTTACCGGTGCATCGAGTCCCATCATCACCCATCGGACCGACATCGATACCAGTTATATCTTCCATAACTGCCCGACGACAGACACATACGGCCAGTATACCACAAGCTTTGCGGACCAGGTCATCCGGTCAGCGATTGCAAAGAAGTTTAACTTTGCTGCGGACCGCCCGCTCAGAATGGCGCTCCTGTACCAGGACACCGCCTTCGGCAAAGGGGTGCAGACTGCAGTGAACAACACCATCTCGAATGGCAAACTCAATATCCAGCTCGTCGCCCAGCAGAGCTACAAGATGGGCGACAGCGACTTCCGGACCCAGCTGACCGCGATCAAGGCGGCGAACCCCGATGTGGTTTACCTCGCTGCATTCCCGAACGAAGGCGCCCCGATCATCACGCAGGCCCGCAGGGACATCGGCCTGAACACGATCTTCCTCAATGTCGAGAACAATGACAACGCCCAGTTCTACAAGGACCTTGGCCAGTACGGCGAAGGGGCGATCATTGAGAGCAGGTTCTCACCGTATACCGCACCGGCCGGTGCAATCTCCGATGCCCAGAGCAGCTTCAAGCAGGCGTACTTCACCAGGTTCGGCACCTACCCGGACATGATGGGTGCCTCGACATCTGATGGCATTTTCATTGCCGCGCAGGCAATCGGGAATGCCGGGACAACTGACAAGGCTGCTGTCAGGCAGGCGCTTGCCGGCATGAAGATGCCGCAGGTAGTAGAACCGATGAAGGACCAGACCATCTCGTTCTCACCGGATTACCGGGAGTCGGGCTTTGACCTCTGGATGGAGCAGCTCTCGTACAATACTACCCTTGGCGAGACCCGGCCCGCGATCGTCTGGCCGGACAACCTCAGGACAACGGACTTTGCCCTGCCTTCATGGTACACGGCCGGCAGCGCGTAAACCCGTTTACATCCTTTTTATTTTCATGCACACCCGATTGTTAGCATAAGGGAGCAGGCAGCAATGGACAATCTTGGGATCTTTCTGCAGATTATGTTCTGGGGACTGTATGCCGGCTGCATCTATATCCTGCTCGCCACCGGGCTGAACCTGATCTTCGGGGTCATGAAGATCGTCAACTTTGCCCACGGGGAGTTCCTGATGATCGGTGCTTACATTACGGCCACGATCTTCCTCTATACTCACCTTAACCCGTATGCGATCCTCCTCCTCTCCATGCTCGCCCTCATCGGCATTGGGGCAATAGTAGAACGGTTCTGCTTCCGCCCGATCCTCGGCACCGGCAAGCTCAACGAGATCTTCCTCTCGATAGGTCTCATCTACATCTTCCAGAACGGGGCCGCGATGATCTGGGGCGACGCCTGGCAGAGCGTGAAGAGCCCTTATGATGGCACCACCGTACCCGTCGGCCCGCTCAGCGTTCCGCTCGATTATATTATCATCATTGCCTTCACTGCCGCAATCCTCATTGCCCTCTGGCTCTTCCTCAAAAGGACAAGGATAGGTATGGAGATGCGTGCTACAAGCCAGAACCGGAAGGGAGCAATGCTCGTGGGCATCGATGTCGAACGTATCGACATCATCAGTTTCGGTCTCGGCTGTGCACTCGCCGCAGCAGCGGGAACGCTCTGGGTTATGAGCGGGCAGGTCTTCAACCCGTACATGGGCTCGATCCCTGCCGTTAAGGCTTTCGCCATCATCATCCTTGGCGGTCTTGGCAGCATCCCGGGTGCCATCATCGGCGGGCTCCTGATGGGGATTGCGGAAAACGGCGCAGCGTACCTGTTCGGCGGGATCTGGAAGGATGCGGTCTCGTTTATTATCCTGATCGTGGTGCTTATCGTACGGCCCACGGGCCTGTTCGGCGAGAAGGGGGACTGAAAGATTTATGAAATTCCCCCGTAAGGATCTGCCAAAATTCGGGATCGTTGCAGTCCTCGCCATCGCGGCGGCCCTGCCGTTCCTCACGGACAGCATGTTCGTCCTGAACCTCCTTGTCCTGATGCTTATCATGATCATCTTTGCATCGGCATGGAACCTGCTCGCATTCTCCGGGCAGGGATCACTGGGTCATGCCGCGTTCTTTGGCATCGGGGCATATGCTTCGACCCTGATCGCGGTGAAAAGCGGGATCTCCCCTTTTATCACCATCTTTCTCGGGGCCTCAGTTGCCGCCTTCATCGGGGTTCTCATCGGGCTCACCTGCGTCCGGCTCAAGGAATGGTTCCTTGCGATGGTCACCTTCGGATTCGCTATCATCATCCAGACCCTGACAGTCAGCATCCTTGCCCCGGTTACCGGAGGCTGGGATGGGATCGCCTCTCCCATGCTCATCAGCCCGTCCGTTGCCGGTTACCAGTTCATTGAATATTATGCCGTCCTCGCGATCACGATCGCCTCTATCGTCGCGATCTGGCTCGTCATGAAATCCCGGATCGGCCTTGCGTTCCTCGCGATCCGGGAGAATGAGATCGAAGCCCGGGCTGCCGGAGTCGATCCGGTCCGGTACCGGCTTCTCGCATTCGCCATGAGCGCATACCTTGCCGGAGTTGCCGGAGCCCTGCAGATTCATCATATCGGCTACCTGACACCCGAACTCTATGGTGTCGATAACTCGTTCTGGCCAATCACCTATGTCATCCTGGGCGGCCTCGGCACCCTCGCCGGGCCGGTCATCGGTACTATCGTCCTCACCGTTATCTGGGAGGGGCTCAAGGCAACGGGGCTCACATTCGGGAGGTATGTCATCGTCGGGTTCATGCTTATCCTCACGATCATCTTCCTGCCAAAGGGACTCGTGAACCTGCCGGAGAAGATCCGGACGTGGCAGGAAGGGAATAAAGGCGCCGGTGGAATGCAAAAAAGACTGCCTGGTCCCGATCCTCAGAACCCGAGATAGGCCTTCTGGATATGCGGATCGCGCATGAGCTCCTTTGCCTTCCCCTCTTTGACAATCCGACCGTTCTCGAGGACATATCCCCGGTCACACATGTTCAGTGCGTGCCGGACATTCTGTTCGAGAAGAAGGATCGTCATTCCTTCCCTGCCCAGCTGCTCGAGGGACCGG